>ERZ1034844.1245-NODE-1245-length-12193-cov-8.766601_pt1 | contig 12193 bp, 5 predicted proteins | sample MGYA00520594_ERZ1034844 | MGnify/ENA primary metagenome ERZ1034844 (study PRJEB33766, sample SAMN09781733) | gut metagenome | biome: gut microbiome | host: Homo sapiens | place: Madagascar | study: EMG produced TPA metagenomics assembly of the PRJNA485056 data...
CTGTTGTTCTGAAGTAGAACTGTGGACGATAGTTGTTGAAGAATGGAGTATGACGGCCACCTTCGTCCTTTGTTAGAACGTAAACCTGGCCACTGAACTTCTTATGTGGGTGAATTGTACCTGGCTTAGCAAGAACCTGACCTCTTTCGATTTCAGATCTCTGAACACCTCTTAGAAGTGCACCAACGTTATCACCACATTCAGCATAGTCTAGAGACTTTCTGAACATTTCAAGACCTGTAACAACAACCTTACGGATTTCGTCTGTTAGACCAACGATTTCAACTTCATCATTTACGTTGATAATACCTCTTTCAACTCTACCTGTTGCAACAGTACCACGACCTGTGATTGTGAATACGTCTTCAACTGGCATAATGAATGGCTTATCAGAATCTCTTTCTGGAGTTGGGATGAATTCGTCAACAGCGTCCATTAGTTCGTGAATACACTTATATTCAGGAGCGTTTGTATCTGTTGATGTGCTTGTTAGAGCAAGATATGCTGAACCCTTGATGATTGGAGTGTCATCGCCTGGGAAGTCATATTCGTTTAGTAGGTCACGGATTTCCATTTCTACTAGTTCTAGTAATTCAGGATCGTCAACTTGGTCAGTCTTGTTCATGAATACAACGATGTATGGAACACCAACCTGACGAGATAGAAGGATGTGTTCTCTTGTCTGTGGCATAGGACCATCAGCAGCAGAAACAACAAGGATAGCACCGTCCATCTGAGCAGCACCAGTGATCATGTTTTTAACATAGTCAGCATGGCCTGGGCAGTCAACGTGAGCGTAGTGTCTCTTATCTGTTTCATATTCAACGTGAGCTGTGTTGATTGTAATACCTCTTTCTCTTTCTTCTGGAGCCTTATCGATATTAGCATAATCAACGAAGTCTGCTTCACCGTTTAGGTTAAGAACCTTTGTGATAGCAGCTGTAAGTGTAGTTTTACCATGGTCAACGTGACCGATAGTACCAATGTTTACGTGTGGCTTATTTCTTTCAAACTTTTCTCTTGCCATTTTTATAATCCTCCTTAGATTAAAATCTTGGTAGTTATTATTGTAACAATTTTTTAATAAAATTGCAACCCTTTTGTTGATATATAATCAACAAAAGAGTATTAATTTATTAAGATATTAGTCTTCAGACTTCTTATTACGCTTTGACATAATGTCTTCAGCGATTGACTTTGGAACTTCCTGATATGTGTCTGGTTCCATTACGTACTGACCACGGCCCTGAGTCTTAGAACGCATATCAGTAGCATAACCGAACATTTCAGATAGAGGAACATGAGCGTTGATACGCTGAGCATTACCAACAGCTTCCATACCCTGAATCTGACCACGACGAGAGTTAAGGTCACCGATAACGTCACCCATATACTCTTCAGGAACAATAACTGTAACCTTCATTAGTGGTTCAAGTAGAACAGGATCTGCCTTCTTCATAGCTTCCTTGAAAGCCATAGAACCGGCAATCTTAAATGCCATTTCAGATGAGTCAACTTCATGGTAAGAACCATCGTATAGTTCAACCTTACAGTCAACTACATTGTAGTTAGCTAAGATACCTGACTGCATAGCACCCTGGATACCTTGGTCAACTGCTGGAATGTATTCCTTAGGAATAGCACCACCAACGATAGAGTTAACAAATTCGTAGCCCTTGCCTGGGTTAGGAGAAACACGAATCTTAACATGACCGTACTGACCTTTACCACCTGACTGACGAGCATACTTCATATCAACATCTGCTTCTGAACGGATTGTTTCTTTATAAGCAACCTGTGGAGCACCGATGTTAGCTTCTACCTTGAATTCTCTTAGTAGTCTGTCAACGATAATTTCCAGATGAAGTTCACCCATACCGGCAATGATTGTCTGGCCTGTTTCTTCATCTGTATATGCCTTAAATGTTGGGTCTTCTTCTGCAAGTTTTGCAAGAGCAATACCCATCTTTTCCTGACCTGCTTTTGTCTTAGGTTCAATAGCAACTCTAATAACAGGTTCTGGGAATTCCATTGATTCAAGGATGATAGGGTGCTTTTCGTCACAAAGAGTATCACCTGTAGTAGTATTCTTTAGACCAACAGCAGCAGCAATATCACCGGCATAAACTGTATCAATGTCTTTTCTATGGTTAGCATGCATCTGTAGGATACGACCAAGTCTTTCGTTCTTATCCTTTGATGCGTTGTAAACTGTCTGACCAGCATTAACAACACCGGAATATACTCTGAAGAAACATAGCTTACCAACGAATGGGTCAGTTGCAATCTTAAATGCAAGAGCTGCAAATGGTTCATCGTCGGAAGAATGTCTTACATCTTCTTCACCTGTGTCTGGGTTAACACCCTTAATTGATGGGATGTCAACAGGAGCTGGCATATAGTCAACGATAGCATTAAGAAGTAGCTGTACACCCTTGTTACGGTATGAAGTACCACAAGTTACAGGTACCATTTCGTTAGCAATAGTAGCCTTACGAATAGTCTTCTTAATTTCGTCAATTGTTAGTTCTTCGCCTTCGAAATATTTTTCCATTAGAGCGTCATCTAGTTCTGCAACAGAATCGATTAGCTGTTCATGGTATTTCTGAGCGATTTCCTTCATATCTTCAGGAATTTCTTCTTCTCTAATGTCTGTACCGTCATCATTGTAATATACTTCAGCCTTCATTGTAACTAGGTCAACAATGCCTCTGAATGTATCTTCAGCACCGATTGGTAGCTGAATTGGAACTGCGTTACAGCTTAGTCTGTCTTTCATCATCTGAACAACTCTGTAGAAGTCAGCACCCATAATGTCCATCTTATTTACATAAGCCATTCTTGGAACATGATAGTTATCAGCCTGTCTCCAAACTGTTTCTGACTGTGGTTCAACACCACCCTTAGCACAAAGTACTGTTACAGAACCGTCAAGTACACGAAGTGAACGTTCAACTTCAGCAGTGAAGTCAACGTGACCAGGTGTGTCGATGATGTTGATTCTGTGTTTCTTCCAGAAACATGTAGTAGCAGCAGATGTAATTGTTACACCACGTTCTTGTTCCTGAACCATCCAGTCCATAGTAGCAGCACCATCATGTGTTTCACCAATCTTATGGTTAACACCTGTGTAGTACAGAATTCTTTCAGTAGTTGTAGTTTTACCGGCATCAATATGAGCCATGATACCGATATTTCTTGTCATTTCAAGTGAAACCTGTCTTGCCACGGTTAATATCCTCCTTTATAAGTTATTTCTAATAAGTCCTGCTATTACCATCTGTAATGAGCGAAAGCCTTATTAGCTTCAGCCATCTTATGAGTATCTTCACGCTTCTTAAATGCGCCACCTGTACTGTTGATAGCATCAAGGATTTCACCAGCAAGTCTTTCTTTCATTGTTCTTTCTGAACGCTGTCTTGAATATGCTGTGATCCAACGAAGACCTAGAGTCTGTCTTCTTTCTGCTCTAACTTCCATAGGTACTTGGTAAGTTGCACCACCTACACGACGAGCTTTAACTTCAAGAACCGGCATAACATTTTCCATTGCGTTCTCGAATGTTTCTAGTGGATCGTTACCTGTCTTTTCCTGGATGATGTCGAATGCACCGTAAACGATTTTCTGAGCAACACCCTTCTTACCATCAAGCATAACGTTGTTGATTAGACGAGTAACTAGTTTTGAATTATACATTGGGTCTGGCAAAACATCACGTTTTGCGATTGAGCCTCTTCTTGGCACTTTACTTCCCTCCTTCACAATATTTGAGATATCATAGGTACTCGAAAGCGACAAACTTCCGTACTGCCAACAGAAACTCTATAATCTATATAAAGTCTGCTTTTGCAGTAACTGTTTAACATAAAAGTGTTAGTTTGTCAACTCCTTATTTACCTGCTTTTGGACGCTTTGCGCCATACTTTGAACGAGCCTGATTTCTGTTAGCAACGCCCTGAGCATCAAGTGTGCCACGAACGATATGGTAACGAACACCAGGTAAGTCTTTTACACGGCCACCACGGATAAGAACAACTGAGTGTTCCTGTAGGTTATGACCAACACCAGGGATATAAGAACTAACTTCAATACCGTTTGAAAGTCTTACTCTGGCAATCTTTCTAAGAGCTGAGTTAGGCTTCTTTGGTGTAGCAGTTGACACTTTAGTACATACGCCTCTCTTTTGTGGGGAAGCATTATCAGTAGCCTGTCTCTTCTGTGAGTTCCAACCCTTTAAAAGAGCAGGTGCCTTTGCCTTCTTTTCAGTAACTTCTCTACCCTTGCGAACAAGCTGGTTAAATGTAGGCATTTTTTTCCTCCTTCTTAAGTTATTTCGGTTTTTCCGATATTTTAGCACGGATTTTACTGTAATTTTACGCAATTACCCTATTCCACGCTTACCGTCATTCTATCACATTAGTTACAACATTGTCAATAATAAATTTCATATTTTTTCTTTTTTTCTGCAAAAAAGAGGCTACCCATAAGGGTAACCTCTAATTTAAACAATTATATATTAGTCCAGTGGCTGTACCTGCTGTGGCTGAACATAGTTTTCTTCAAGTTCAACACCGTTGTATCTGTGCATACCTGTACCGGCAGGAATTAGCTTACCAATGATAACATTTTCTTTTAGACCTACCAGTGGGTCAACCTTACCCTTAATAGCAGCATCTGTAAGAACTCTAGTTGTTTCCTGGAATGAAGCAGCTGATAGGAATGAATCAGTAGCAAGAGCTGCCTTTGTAATACCAAGAAGTAACTGAGTATACTTAGCAGGTTTAAGACCTTCTTCACCGTTCTTAATTCTTTCTTCAATCATCTTGTTTTCGTAAAGAACTTCGTTACGGTCATAGTTCTGACCGGCCATAAAGCTAGTAGAACCACTGTCTTCAATCTTAACCTTCTTCATCATCTGACGAACAATAACTTCGATATGCTTATCGTTGATATCAACACCCTGTAGACGGTATGTTGACTGTACTTCAGAGATTAGGTAGTTCTGAACAGCCTTTGGTCCAAGAATTGAAAGAATATCAGCCGGATAAATAGCACCATCAGTAATCTTGTCACCGGCCTTGATAACCTGACCTTCTTCAACATTTACTCTAAAGCCGAATGGGATTAGGTACTGTCTTTCTTCACCTGTTGCCTTATTATAAACAACTGCGTGACGAGCCTTCTTGATTTCTTCAAATCTAACTTCACCGTCGATTTCAGAAATAATAGCAAGTGACTTAGGCTTTCTGGCTTCAAATAGTTCTTCAACTCTTGGAAGACCCTGTGTAATATCTTCAGCAGAAGCAACACCACCGGTGTGGAATGTTCTCATTGTTAGCTGAGTACCAGGTTCACCGATTGACTGAGCTGCGATAATACCAACAGCTTCACCAACAGTAACAGGCTGACCGTTTGCAAGGTTAGAACCGTAGCACTTTCTACATACGCCATGCTTACAATGACAACCAAGGATACTTCTGATTTCGATTTCTTCTGTACCTGCATTAACAATAATATCTGCTTCTTCTTCGCCCATCATCTTGTCCTTAGATACAAGAACATTGCCATTTTCATCACAGAAGTCATGAACAAGGTATCTACCGATAAGTCTTTCACGAAGACCTTCGATAACATTGTTGCCTGACTTAATATCGAAGATTTCAAGACCTTCATCAGTATGACAATCGTCTTCACGAATAATAACATCCTGAGAAACATCAACAAGTCTTCTTGTTAGGTAACCTGAGTCGGCAGTTCTTAGAGCAGTATCGGCTAGACCCTTACGAGCACCTCTGGAAGAAATAAAGTATTCCATGATGTTTAGACCTTCACGGTAGTTAGCTCTGATAGGGATTTCAATTGTTTTACCTGATGTGTTGGCAATCAAACCACGCATACCGGCTAGCTGACGAATCTGTGACATACTACCACGAGCACCTGAGTCAGCCATCATATAGATTGGGTTGAATCTATCTAGGTTATCCTGTAGTTTTGCAGTAACATCATCAGTAGCTTTTTCCCAAACTTTAAGAACATTTTGGTAACGTTCGTCGTTTGATAGGAAACCCATCATATATTCGTTACGGATACCATCAACTTGTTCTTCTGCAGCTGAGATAATAGCTTTCTTCTCAGGTGGAATCTTAGCATCACAAACAGCAACTGTGATAGCACCTCTTGTTGAATATTTATAACCTTGAGCCTTGATATGGTCAAGAACAACTGAAGTAGTCTGTGTGCCATGTACTCTGATACAAGCATCAATAATCTTACCTAGCTGTTTCTTACCTACAAGGAAGTCAATTTCTAATTTAAATTTGTTTTCTTCAAGGCTTCTGTCAACAAAGCCTAGATCCTGAGGAATTGGGTTATTAAAGATAATCTTACCAACTGTTGTATCAACTAGGCCTGTTTCTTTAACACCGTTGAATTCCTTAGTCATTCTAACCTTAATCTTAGAATGAAGTGTTAGGTAACCTGTCTGATAAGCCATCATAGCTTCATCAACATCTCTAAATACCTTACCTTCGCCCTTTTCTCCGTCCTTATCAAGTGTTAGGTAATAAGAACCAAGAATCATATCCTGTGTAGGTACACAAACAGGACGACCGTCAGAAGGTTTTAGTAGGTTACCGGCAGCAAGCATTAGGAATCTTGCTTCAGCCTGAGCTTCTGCAGATAGTGGTACATGGACAGCCATCTGGTCACCATCGAAGTCAGCGTTGTAAGCTGTACATACAAGTGGGTGTAGCTTTAAAGCACGACCTTCAACAAGTACAGGTTCAAATGCCTGAATACCAAGTCTATGAAGTGTAGGAGCACGGTTTAGTAGAACCGGATGACCCTTGATAACAACTTCAAGTGCATCCCAAACTTCAGGCTTTGCTCTTTCAACTGCTTTTCTTGCAGCCTTAATATTTACAACAGCCTTTGTTTCTACAAGTCTCTTCATAACGAAAGGCTTAAATAGTTCAAGTGCCATTTCCTTAGGAAGACCACATTGATACATCTTTAGTTCAGGACCAACAACGATAACTGAACGACCTGAGTAGTCAACACGCTTACCCAGTAGGTTCTGACGGAAACGACCCTGCTTACCCTTTAGCATATCAGATAGTGACTTAAGAGGTCTGTTGTTAGGACCTGTAACAGGTCTGCCCTTTCTGCCGTTGTCGATTAGTGAGTCAACAGCTTCCTGTAGCATTCTCTTTTCGTTTCTGATAATAATATCAGGAGCTTGTAGTTCAAGTAGTCTTGCAAGACGGTTGTTTCTGTTAATAACTCTTCTATATAGGTCATTAAGGTCAGATGTTGCAAATCTACCACCATCAAGCTGAACCATAGGTCTAATGTCCGGTGGAATAACAGGAATAACATCAAGAATCATCCATTCAGGTCTGTTACCTGACTGACGGAATGATTCAACAACTTCTAGTCTCTTAAGAAGTCTAACTCTCTTCTGACCTGATGCACCTTCAAGATCAGTAGTAATCTGAGTATATAGCTGATCAAGGTCGATTTCTGTTAGAAGTTCCTTGATAGCCTCAGCACCCATACCTGCTCTAAAGTCATCTTCATACTTTTCATACAAATCTCTGTATTCTGTTTCAGTAAGAATCTGCATTTTAGAAATATTATCTCTACCATTAGCTGCTTCACCGGGATCAAGCACAATGTAAGATGCAAAGTATAGAACCTGTTCCAAAGCCTTAGGAGAAATATCAAGCATTAGGGAAATTCTTGAAGGAATACCCTTAAAGTACCAAATGTGTGATACAGGAGCAGCTAGTTCAATATGACCCATTCTTTCTCTACGAACCTTGGATCTTGTAACTTCAACACCACATCTATCACAAATTTTACCTTTAAAACGGATTTTCTTATATTTACCACAGTGACATTCCCAGTCCTTAGTAGGTCCGAAAATTCTTTCACAGAATAGACCGTCTCTCTCAGGCTTTAATGTTCTGTAGTTAATTGTTTCTGGTTTCTTAACTTCACCATATGACCATTCTCTAATCTGGTCAGGGGAGGCAAGACCGATTTTAATTGAATCAAATGTATTGTTTTCCATTATAAACTGCCTCCTTATTATAATTCATCTGAACCAAAATCATCAAAGTTTAACATATCGTCATTATCTTCAACGATTGAGTTTTCATCAAACATATTACCCTCGCCATCAGAATCTTCGTCTAATACGAAACCTTCCATACCTTCGGAAGTCATAACATTATCTTCTTCAAGGGTTTCTTCGTTATTAGCAACTTCAGGAATATCATCATCGAAATGTTGCTTTAGGTCAATTTCATTCTTATCTTCGTCAAGTACCTTAACATCAAGAGCAAGTGACTGTAATTCCTTAATAAGAACCTTAAATGATTCAGGAATACCAGGAGTAGGAATATTCTGACCCTTAACGATTGATTCGTAAGTTTTAACTCTACCAACAACATCATCAGACTTAACTGTTAGGATTTCCTGTAGAGTATAAGCAGCACCATAAGCTTCAAGTGCCCAAACTTCCATTTCACCGAAACGCTGACCACCGAACTGTGCTTTACCACCAAGTGGCTGTTGAGTAACTAGTGAGTATGGACCTGTTGAACGAGCATGAATCTTATCATCAACAAGGTGATGCAACTTCAAGTAATACATATAACCAACGGTAACAGGGTTATCAAATCTTTCACCTGTACGGCCATCAACAAGCCATGTTTTACCGTCTTCGCTATAACCGGCATCTTTTAGACACTGGAAAATATCCTGTTCATGAGCACCGTCAAATACCGGTGTCATAATCTTCCAACCTAGAGCCTTAGCAGCATAACCTAGGTGAACTTCTAGAACCTGTCCGATGTTCATACGAGATGGAACACCCAGAGGGTTAAGAACGATGTCAAGTGGAGTACCATCAGGTAGGAATGGCATATCTTCCTGAGGTAGAATTCTGGAAACAACACCCTTGTTACCATGACGACCGGCCATCTTATCACCAACAGATAGCTTTCTCTTCTGAGCTAGGTAAACTCTAACAACCTTGTTAACACCGGGCTGTAGTTCTGAAGCACTTTCTTCACGAGTAAATACCTTAACATCAACAACGATACCTGTTTCACCATGAGGTACTCTAAGCGAAGTATCTCTAACTTCTCTTGCCTTTTCACCGAAGATAGCTCTTAGTAGTCTTTCTTCAGCAGTTAGCTCAGTTTCACCCTTTGGAGTTACCTTACCAACAAGAATATCACCTGAACGAACTTCAGCACCGATGTGGATAATACCGTTTTCGTCAAGATCCTTAAGCATATCTTCACCGACATTTGGAATGTCACGAGTAATTTCTTCAGGTCCTAGCTTTGTATCACGAGCTTCTGTTTCGTGTTCTTCAATATGAATAGATGTGTACATATCTTCACGTACAATCTTTTCGTTAATTAGAACAGCATCTTCGTAGTTATAACCTTCCCAAGTCATAAATCCGATAAGTGCGTTCTTACCAAGAGCAAGTTCACCGTTGTCTGTAGCAGGACCATCAGCAAGAACTTCGCCCTTAACAACTCTTTGACCTCTGTCAACAACAGGAATCTGATTGATACAAGTACTCTGGTTAGAACGAAGGAACTTGATTACATCAAAGTTCTGAATTCTACCACTGTCGTACTGTACACAAATCTTGTCAGCAGAAACAGAAAGTACAATACCGTCTTCTTCAGCAAGAATACAGTTACCTGAGTCAACACCGGCTTTGTATTCCATACCTGTACCAACGATAGGAGATTCTGTAACAAGTAGAGGAACAGCCTGACGCTGCATGTTAGCACCCATAAGAGCACGGTTTGCGTCATCGTTTTCTAGGAAAGGAATTAGAGATGTAGCAACAGAAACAACCATCTTAGGAGAAATATCCATAAAGTCGAATTCTTCCGGAGCAAGTTCTACAAATTCTTCTCTGCAACGACCAACAACCTTCTTGTTAACAAAACGACCGTTTTCGTCAAGTGGTTCGTTGGCCTGAGCAACCTTGAAACCATCTTCAACATCGGCTGTCATATAAACAACTTCGTCAGTAACGATACCTGTTTCTTTATCAATCTTTCTATATGGAGCTTCAATGAAGCCGTATTCATTAATCTTTGCAAAAGTAGCTAAGTAAGAGATTAGACCGATGTTAGGACCTTCAGGAGTTTCGATAGGACACATACGACCATAGTGAGTATAGTGAACATCTCGAACTTCGAATGATGCACGGTCTCTTGAAAGACCACCGGGACCTAGGGCTGAAAGTCTTCTCTTATGTGTAAGTTCAGCAAGAGGGTTGTTCTGGTCCATAAACTGTGATAAAGGAGAACTACCAAAGAACTCTTTAATAGCTGCTGTTACAGGACGAATGTTAATTAGTGTATTTGGTGAAAGTGCCTCAGGGTCTTGAGCCTGAAGTGTCATTCTTTCACGGATAACTCTTTCAAGACGGCTAAAACCAATTCTAAACTGGTTCTGTAGTAGTTCACCTACGCAACGGATTCTTCTGTTAGCTAGGTGGTCAATGTCGTCTGTTACACCAATACCCTGTGCTAAGGAATTCATATAGTTAATAGTAGCAAATATATCATCAATAGTAATGTAGTTAGGGATTAGCTCTGCCTTGTTATCAATTAGAGCGTCCTTTAACTCTTCTTCTGTTTCACATTCTTCAAGAATTGGGAAAAGTACAGATGCTCTTACTTTTTCGTTAATGCCACATTCTTCTTCGGCATTAAAGTCAACATAAGCATTAATGTCAACCATACCGTTTGAGATAACCTTTACAGGAATATCATCGTCGCTCTTAACATAAGCAAGTGTAACACCGGCATTTTCAATTTCAAAAGCCTTTTCTCTTGTGATAACTTCATCAGCAAGAGCCATAACTTCACCTGTTCTTGGGTTAGCAATAGGAGATGCTAACTTGTAGCCTTCAAGACGGTGAGCAATACCAAGCTTTTTGTTGTACTTATATCTACCTACTCTTGACATATCATATCTTCTATCGTCAAAGAATAGATTTGATAGATGAGTCATAGCAGATTCAATTGTTGGAGGTTCAGATGGTCTTAGCTTTTTGTAAACTTCAATCAGACCTTCTGCAGCGTTAGTAGTAGTATCCTTTTCGATAGTAGCTTTCATCATATCGTTCATATCGAAGATATCAATAATTTCGCTATCCTTACCGATTACAGTAAGGTCAACATCTTCAAGGTTCCACTTTTCACCGTTCATTTCCTTTTCTTCTCTGTCTTTTAGCAAAGCTTCAAGACCGATTAATGAACGGATAAATACTGTTACAGGAATCTTTCTGTTCTTATCAATACGAACATAGAAAACATCGTTAATGTCATTTTCGTATTCTAGCCAAGCACCACGGTTAGGAATAACAGTTGAGGAATAAAGTTCCTTACCTGTCTTATCACGGTCCATCTTGTAGTAAACACCAGGGCTTCTAACAAGCTGAGAAACAATAACTCTTTCTGCACCGTTGATAACGAATGTACCACTGTCTGTCATAAGAGGGAAATCACCCATGAATACATTAGATTCCTTGATTTCGCCTGTTTCCTTATTTAACAGTCTTGCAGTAACCCTAAGGGCTGCTGAATATGTGGCATCTCTTTCTTTACATTCAATAACTGAATAATTTGGCTTATCAACATCCAGCTCATAATCCATAAAGTCAAGAACAAGGTTGCCTGTGTAATCAGTAATACCTGATACATCTTTAAAGACTTCCCTTAGTCCTTCTTCAAGGAACCACTGGTAAGACTTCCTCTGAATATCAAGAAGATGAGGCATCTGGATAACTTCATCAATCTTACCAAAGGACATTCTTTCGTTTCTGCCAAGCTTAACTGGTTTGACATCTACCACTTTAGTTCACTCCTTTTGTATATTTGCACTACTTTTATATAACTTTATTACTGAGAGTCGCTTTAAATATTACCACTTGACAAGTAAAAAAACTTGTGGTAATATTCACCCATAAGAAAGGCATACTAGCGATACTATCTCATAATATTATGCCGTACTATTATACACAAGAAGTTTTTGAATGTCAAGAGATTTTTGCAAAAAATGCGAAAATCTTTATTTTTTTAGAAAAAATATGACCTTTGGGCTATTTTCAAGCTCAAAGGTCTTTTTTGTTGTACTGCTGTAAGGG
>ERZ1034844.1254-NODE-1254-length-12120-cov-16.401492_pt1 | contig 12120 bp, 9 predicted proteins | sample MGYA00520594_ERZ1034844 | MGnify/ENA primary metagenome ERZ1034844 (study PRJEB33766, sample SAMN09781733) | gut metagenome | biome: gut microbiome | host: Homo sapiens | place: Madagascar | study: EMG produced TPA metagenomics assembly of the PRJNA485056 data...
TCCAGAGAGGTCAACTGTCCAAAGGGTTGTACGATCTGGAAGGTTCTTGCCATGCCGGCCTTACAGTTCTGATAGGTTGTCCTCTTAGTAATGTCATGACCATCAAATTCTACGCTTCCATAGGTAGCCGGATAGAATCCTGTGATGGAGTTGAAAAAAGTCGTCTTTCCTGCGCCATTGGGACCGATCAGACCGACGATTTCCCCTTCTCTGATCTCAAGGTCTACCGAATCGACTGCGGTAAGTCCGGCAAACTTCTTCGTTACTTTCACTGCTTTTAACAATACTGCCATAACTTACACCTCCGTCACCTTGTTTTTTGCAAACTTTACCTTCAGTTCCTGCACCAGACCAATCACGCCCTTTGGCATCACCATAATGACAACGACCAGAATCAAGCCATACACTACCATGTTCATTCCTACATAATTGGATAATGCTGCGTTGGTGATCTCGGAAATCGGTTCGATGATTGCCGCACCGATAATCGGTCCGAATACCGTTCCCACGCCACCAATGATACAGGGTGTGATTGCCGATACCGATACGGTATTGCCAAAAGCGATCGAAGGATCTATGTACAAATAATACTGTGCGTAAAAGGTACCGCCGACTGCGGAAAGCATGGCACTTGCGATCAATGCAATCATCTTGTACTTAAAAGCATTGATTCCGAGAGCTCTCGCCGCATCCTCATTCTCACGGACAGCGACAAAGTACAGTCCCATCTTGGTCCGACGGATCTTATAAAGTCCAAAGGTAATGACAGCGAGCATAATAAATGCCACATAAAGAAACCCTGATTTGCTGCCAAACTGCATCAATGCGATATCCTTGCTGAACGGAATGGATACACCGCTGGCTGCATGCAGAAATTTGGTATTTTTAAAAATGACACGGAAGATTTCGCAAAAGGCCATAGTGGCAAGTGCAAAGTAATCACCCTTCAGGTTATAATGGAAAGACAGATAGCCGATTCCCGCTGCCACAATTCCGGCGACCAGCATTCCACATACCAGACCGATCCATGGATTCACTCCGAAATCCACAAATGAAATACTGGAAGTATAGGCTCCAAGCCCATAAAATACGGCATGTCCGAAAGAGAACTGTCCGGTATAACCACTCATCAGGTTCCAGCACTGTGCAAAATAGGCAGCTGTCAGAATGGATATGATCAGATTCAACCGATAATTGCTCAAAAACTGTGGGGTAAGCAAAATCAGCAGACTTACCAGCGCTACGATGACGATCTGTTGCACTGTCATCTTGCCGTTGCTGGTGGAAACGGTCGCTTTTTTAAGAAAACCTCCAAGAATATTCATATCATCCCTTCTTTCCTAATAAACCGGTCGGCTTAATGATTAATGTTAAGATAAAAATCAGATATACTACCAATTCACTCCAGGAGCCTCCAAGGTATAATGCGGAAAAGGATTCCACCACACCAATGATCAGACCTGCCAGAATGGCTCCCCAGATATTTCCCAGTCCACCAAATACCGCGATTACAAAGCATTTCAAAGAGTAGGAATTGCCGCTGGTAGGATAAATATACTGCGTCGGTGTCAGAAGTGCACCGGCCACACCGGCACATACGATGCCAAGTCCGAATGCGATCTGATTGATCCTGGGAACCACGATTCCCATCAGGGTGGCGCCATCCGGCTGCACTGAGGTTGCCCGGATTGCCCTGCCCAGATCTGTCTTCTCCAAAAGCAGATAAATTGCTGCGGAAATCAGTGCTACAAACAGAAAGGCTACCAGTTTCGGTTTGTTGATTGTAATACTGCCAAGGCTGATTGCCGTCTCAAAACCGGGTACCGTAACCGACTTATAATTGGCACTGAACAATACAAGAATCAGATTCTCAATGACAATCGAGAGACCTTGTGTCAAAAGCAGCTGGTTGTGACCGGCCACCCCCATCAGAGGGTTTAAGAAAAATTTCTGAATCAGATAGCCGATCACAAACATTACGACAATCACCAGGGGAAGCGCGACATACGGGGTAATCCCTAATAAGACACAAAACTCAAATGTCACATACATTCCGACAGTGATCAATGCACCATGCGCAAAGTTCGTGATTTTCATAACACCGAAGATTAATGAAATTCCGAGTGCCGCCAGCGCATACACACCGCCCATCAAAATTCCGTCTATGGACGCTTGGAAAAATGCATTCATAGCAATTACCTCCTATCGCTCATTTTTTATTCGTTATATCTTATTTCCGCTTCTGCAAATTCTGTAGGATATACCACAACATGCTTGCCATCCTGAATCTGTACCAGAACACCGGCTGCGTTGATGTTTTCCCCCTTCTCATCGAAGATAATGGGACCGGACTGTGCCAGAACATGGTCTTCGATATCCGCCTCCTTCAGAGCATCTCTCAAAGCTTTGGGATCTGAAGATCCGGCTCTCTCCAAAGCATCTGCAATGACGTAAATGCTCTCATATCCCCATACTGCATGGACTGACATGTCGTCACCATAGGTAGCCTTATAAGACTCTAACAATGCTTTGGTCTTATCGCTGTTCGGATTAAAACGATAATTCAGATCCAGGAAATTCTCTACACTGTCGCCAAAATCTTCAATGAATTTGCTATCGGAAATTCCGCCGTTTGATACGCCGCATACCATCTTGAATTTGATGCCTCTCTCATTCAACTCTTTGACCAGAAGCGAAGTATCTGCAAAATAGCCAATGGTGATCAGCAGATCCGGCTGCAGGTCAGCCAGCTTTGTAACTTCTGTACTTAAAGTAGAAGTGCTGGCGGAATAAGTAATTCTGTCCAAAAGTTCGATTCCGGTAGATGCCATATTGTTTGCAATGATGTCGCCGGTGTCCGTACCGGTCAGAGAATCTTCATGAATCAGCACTGCGGTTTTGATATCGTCTGTTTTGATCTCTGAAATATACTGTATGAAATCGTTCGCATATACATCTGCATTGGGCTGAATCCGGAAACACCATTCAAAACCGTTTTCAAACATTGCCACATTGTTACTTACTGTTACCAGGAACGGCACCTCGTTCTGTTCTGCCTTCTGCATACAGGTCAGTGTTACACCGGATTGGAAGGTTCCTGTTACGATGGAACAACCTTCGGAGATCAGTCTTTCGGTCTCGGATGCTCCGGTATCGGCACTTGCCTGGCTGTCACCGACGACCAGTTCCAGTTTGGCGCCTCCCATTGAAGAGATACCGCCGGCTGCATTGATCTCATCAATGGCAAGCTGTTGAGAATTGATGATCTGCTGTGCTTCATAAGCATAAGAACCGGTTAAAGGATGCACCGATCCGATCTTAATCACATTGGTGTCTGCACCGGCACTGCTTCCTGCAGATGAGCCACCGGCTGCCGCACCACATCCGGAAAACATGGTGACACATAAGGTACCTGTCAACAAAGCAGCTACAAATTTCTTCATTTTTCTCATAATACATTCCTCCTTCTCCCAAACCTTGCAACACAAAAGGAGTCTATGCATTTTCGCATAAACTCCTTCGTTTGTTCGCGTATATTGATTTGTTGAAATAAATACTAACACTCCGATGTCTGAAAATCAAATACGAAAACAATTATTTTACTTATAACTTTTTCGTTATATTATCCTATTCTTCCTATTCTTTCGACCTTATTTGAAATGCGTTTCATAATATTTTTGTCCGATTTCTATAAATTTTCCGGTCTGGCTGCTGAGATATTTGCTCTTGTTGTAGCTTAGAAAAATCTGTCTTTTTTTCACAATATCACTGATTTTATAATAGTTGACCTTATAAGAATAATCCATCCGGTAGGTGCTGTAGGAAATCAATGTCGCACCCACTCCGGCCTTGGTCATATTATAGGCTCCCAGCGCGGAAGTACATTCCACCGTACTCCGCGGCCGGATATGATTAATGTCATACAAGCTGTCCAAAAGCTCCCGCATATAAGTATTCGGCTGCAAGCGGATCATCGGAATATTTTTCAGCAACGCAAAACGGATCGCCGCAAGTTCTCCTCGCTCCGGATACTCCTCCGCAATCCCTTTGCTGCTGTTTTCCTCGCTAAATGTCCCAAAAATCTTGGGTATCGCAATCAGATACTCCTCTTCTCCCAACAATACTTTTTCATAAGTAGCGGTATCAAATTTACTGGTCGCCACGACCAGATCCAGCGTTCCTTCATCCGCCAGCAATTTTAATTGCGGCTCGGTCTCCTCATAGATTTCCACCTGTATATTCGGATACTCCCGTTGAAATTCGGCAACCAGTTCCGGCAGCACGGTTACGGCATTCAAATACCCTGTGCCTATTTTAATCTTTCCGGACAAGCCACCTTTCAGGTCTGACAGTCTGTCCTGCAGTTCGGCTTCCTCCATGAGGATCTTTTTTGCCGTTTTGAGATAGATCTCTCCGGCATAGGTTATTTTTAACGGTATGGTTCTCTCAAAGATCTGTGCTCCGATTTCCTCTTCCAGTTTGGAAATGTATTGGCTCAAGGAAGGCTGCGAGATCATCAGCTTCGCAGCTGCCTCCGAAAAGCTCCGGGTTTCCGCTACCGTAATCACATATTGCATCTGTCTTGTGTTCATATCTCATTTCCTCTGCACCAAAAAAGACGCCGGCAATCTATGCCTGACGTCTTTGTCGCTTTTACTGTTTTATTCTAGCTCTGTTGGTGACAAAATGCAATAGTGGGAAAAATATGCGCCGCTGCCTTGATAGCAACAGCGCTTTTATTTATGGCAGATATCTCTCCACTGACAATCTCCGCAGATGGCTTTGCCGTATCCGGGTGTCAGTATTTTCTCTGCTACGATCTGTTCAAAGCTGTGGAAGGACAATTGCTGTCCTTCCGTCAGCCCCGTATATTGTAGTACCCCGTTATCGTAGCGGTCTACCTTCTCTGCCGCTTCGCATATTCCTCCCTTGTTGTGTGGGCAGGCACTGCAGATCTCGTCGGTCTCTCTCACCAATACCAAAGTGGCAGGAGCTGTCTCACTATCTTCCCCCGAAAGTCGTTCCTTCACTTCTGCCATATGTGCGGTGAAACCGTCGCTGTAGCCTTTGCCTTCGAAAAAGTGGAGGCACATGCCATGATGCGGTCTGATCCTGTATTGTGTCATTTTGTCAATCATTATGCATTCAGCTTCAGGACTTTGCCCAGTCTCTTGCTCAATGCCAGTGCCAGCGCGATCTTCACGAGATCCGGAATGATGAAGGGAATGACGCACCAACCCAGAACCGTTGCCAGTCCTACTGCGCCGGCATTCTGCGCATAGACTACCATGAACCATACGGTTCCGATGGCGTAGCAGACAATCAGTCCCACTACCATGGAGATACCAAGCACCCAGATCTTGCGTCCGAAGAATTTCTCGATCAGCCACATTACCAGTGCGGAGAACAGGAATCCTACGATGTAGCCGCCGGTGTTGCCGAGCAGTACGCCGATACCGCCGGAGAATCCTGCGAATACAGGGATGCCTACCGTACCGAGTAAAATATATACCAATACCGCAAGACTTCCTCTCTTACCGCCCAGCACACCTACTGCCAGGAATACCGCGAAGGTCTGCAGGGTAAAAGGTACTGTCATCGGAATGGAAATCCAGGAGCAGATTGCGATCAGTACCGCAAATACTGCAATGTACACCATGTCATAAGTCTTGCTTCTCGTTGTTGTCTGTGTTGTCATAATAAAAAACCATGCCTTTCTGTCAGATGTCTTTTGTAAAAACCTCTGTCAGAATAGCATGGTATTTTATAATTGTCAACCTATATTTGTGTCGGTTAACATTTCATCGATTATCTTTATCGCTTCCGGACATCAGACGCATGGTTTGACGTTTACGTAAAGCAACCGGTGGTTGAATTTTTATTTCTGCACAAAATGCCTCACAATGATCTGTTGAATCACCGGGGGATATTGCAAAAGAGTATACTGAAATCCGGAGGCGCTTGTCTTCTCTACCGTCACAATTCCGGCATCCAGACCTTTCTGCGTCTGTACCTTGCTATAAGAACCATTATGGTCAATCTCTTCTGTATAACCTTCCTCCATTAAATACTGCCAAATGGACGAGACGGTGACTTTTTTGACATTTTCTGTGGTACAGATACGATTCAATTCCTCTTTGATCTCACTGATGTAATAAAGCTCTGCATATCGAAAAGATTCTGCATCCTTTTCCATAAGATAGAACTCTGTTTTTGTTTTCTTGGACTTCTTTGCTGTCCGTGTTTGCTGTCCGACAGAAGAATCTTCCGCCGGCTCCTGCGCCATGCTGCACACAGCATCCGGGTGAAGATGCAGATAATCGCGGATTACTTGTGCAAACGCTTCCCCGTATTTTTGGCACTTTACAGTGCCTACACCGGAGACATTCTGCATATCATCAACACTTTGCGGCAATTTGACACACATATCGATCAGGGTCTTGTCACTGAATATAATATACGGCGGCATTGCCTCTTTTCTTGCAATCTCCAGCCTGAGACTCCGCAATTTTTCAAACAGTTCATAACCGGCTCCTGTAAGCGCATCGGTGCTTCTTCTTTTTCTTTCCGAAGTTTTGCGTGCAGACTTCTCTTCCTCATGCACTTTCACGATCACTTTGGCATCCGGATTCCGCAGCGGTTCTATCTTGCCGATTCTTAGAACACTGTACTGATCCTGTGTCTGTACGACATACCCTTCCAGAATCAGCTCGCTTAACAGGTTCTTGAGTTCGGCTTCTGTCTTCTCTTTTAAAACTCCGTAGGATTTGTAATTTACCGTCCCCAGTTCCTTCAGCCGGGCACGGTTAGCTCCCAGCAACGTACCGATTACGATATTTTGCCCGTATCGGCCCTTCGTCTCGGCGATGCAGTTAATGACCCATTTTGCCTCTGCCGTCATATCCACCTGCTGATATTCTCTGTGACAATTTCCGCAGTTGTCGCAAGGCGCGCTTACTTTCTCCCCGAAATACTCCAAAATATAGTTTCTCAGGCACGATGTTGTCCGGCAATAACCTTCCATCACCTGTAAACGTCTGGCATCTCTTTGGCGGATCAGTTCGGCATCTTCCGGTGATACCTCGGAAAAATCTTTTTGTTCCAGCAAAAAGCGGTTGATCATAATATCCTGCTGGGAAAATAACAGAATACACTGGGAGGTCTCGCCATCTCTTCCGGCACGTCCGGCTTCCTGATAATAGTTTTCCATGCTCTGCGGCATATTATAATGAATGACATACCTGACATTGGATTTATCGATTCCCATGCCAAATGCATTGGTTGCGACGATCACAGGCAGCCGGTCATAGATGAAATCATCCTGACTTACTTTTCTCTCCTCGCTGTTCATCCCGGCATGATAGCGTGCGATCGGAACCCCCTTGTTTAAAAGCAACTCATACACTGCGTCCACATTTTTTCTGGTGGCGCAATAGATAATTCCACTCTCATCCGGATGCTTTTCTATGTAATCCGCAAGAAATTCCTCTTTTCCCTTTGCTGTTCTGATACTCTCCACACGATAGTATAGGTTGGGGCGGTCAAAACCGGTTACCACAACAGCAGGATCACGAAGTCCTAAGATGCAGGCAATATCCGTCTTCACTTCCTCCGTGGCTGTCGCTGTGAATGCACTCAGAATTGGGCGGTCGGACAAACTGTTCACAAAACCAACGATTTTCAAATAACTCGGTCTGAAATCCTGTCCCCACTGGGAGATGCAGTGTGCTTCGTCCACAGTGACCATAGAAATGTCAACACGCTCTGCAAATTGCCGGAATTCCCGGGTTTCGAGCCGTTCCGGTGCCACATAGATGATCTTATAAACACCCTGCGCCGCATATTCCAGCGCCTTTGTGATCTGCGTCTCACTGAGAGACGAATTGATATACGCCGCCCGGATTCCTGCCGCATTGAGGGATTTCACCTGATCCTGCATCAGGGAAATCAACGGGGATATTACGATGGTAATCCCCGGAAGCATCAATGCCGGCACCTGATAACAGATCGATTTCCCGGCTCCCGTCGGCATAACAGCCAGTACATCCCTTCCGTCCAAAATGGCAGTGACAATCTTCTCCTGCCCTTCCCGAAAAGAAGAATAGCCAAAATAATTCTTTAAAGTCTCCAGTGCTGCGTTTTCGTTCAAAATTTATCCTCCCCTACACATTTCCTACAATCATCTTTTTCACCTGCAAAGACGTCGCAATCGGATATAAAATAGCCAAATCCACCACCAGGATTTGGCTACTTCCGATATCTTACTCTATCCCGTACTTCTTCATCATTGCTTCCAGAATAGCCGGGTTATTCAGCTGCGTTATCTTGTCTGCCAAAATCCCTCCACTATTCAACCGCTTCCAATTTGCTTCTAAGTTCTTGCAGACTCTCTTCTATTTTATCGACATCGACAAAATGCAAATTTACCGTTGTTTCATTTCCACTTTTAAACTTGATTGGAGAATGATTTCTCATTTCATCATTCACCGGGTATAACAGCCATATTTCAGACGTGTTATATTTCTTAGAGTATGCGTACATCTGATACATATCCGCTTGCGAAATACCATAATTTCCTTTTTCTTTATCAACGAGGCTTTTCCACTTAGTATCCAGAATTACTGTACGCTCTCCTCTCTTCATAACGATATCCGGCTTTAGCGCAAACTGCTGCCTTGGTTCTGTAAAAAGATAGTACCTTTTGTCCTGGCTGACTACATCCCAACCTTCCGGACGCATCACCTTTTTCATCTGCTGCGCCACATAACTTTCATATACAGACTCCATCGGGAACAGCAATGCTCTTGATGCTGTGGATCCGGAGAACGTCGTAAAACTTTTGTTCATCAGAAATACCTTTGACCACTGCATAAGCATCTCATAATCCTTAGTATTTCTATTGATAACCACCTGTGAAAAGTCCTTCGCATAATTTACCGAAGCATCCACCATTTCAAAAGCTGTTAGTAACTGTCTTATTTCTTTTGAGTTTTCTGCACTTGCCGTCAATTTCTGTAACTTTACGAGTGTTGCCTTTACAAGCCGGTTTTCTGCCCTATTGGGATGGAATTCTTCATAGGCTACGTAAAAACGCTCCTTGTGGGCCAAATTTGCTCTCACCTGCTGATTCACAAGCAATTTCCCTTTGTAATAACGCAAATTATCTTCCTGTCCGACATAATCTGACTTTATACCGCGCTTCACCAACCGTCTGACTTCCTGCAGATACATGTTGATAAACAGTTCATATAAATTCATCCGGTCTACTTTTAAAGAAGCATCGTTGAATACCTTGCTTGGGAAATCCTTCATGCTTCGGAGCATTCTAAGGAACACTCTCTTGGTTTGCACATTTCCTTCATCTTCCTCGCCAAACGATATCTTTGGAAGCACCTGAATCTGGAAGCCATTCTTCATCTGAATCAGGCCAACGTAATTTTTTATAGAGACTACTTCTCCAACATTACGTCGGTAGCCTATCCTCATAAAGTCTAACGCATCTGCACTATCCGCATCTGTGGTAAACTCATGGATAAACGCCACCAGATTATCGAACTCTTTCTGATTCAAATATTTGTATTTTTCATCATCCTCATAATCCGCATTACAGATAATGGAGTCAAACTCTTTTACCTCAAACGGCTTACCCATGTCATCACCACACTTTACAAAATTTCCTTATAACTGTTGATATTACCAAAGGCTACCTTATTGATTGAATATCTCTTTTCCGGAAGATCAATCACGTCTTCAACATTACCGTTGAAAATATTCTTTGCTACTACTTTCTCATCAAGAATAAACTTCAGTCTATCATCACTCTTGGCGTTATCACCCAAGACAAGCTGTATCTTCTGATAGTCCTCATAGAAGTATTCCTGTAATAATGGAATTACCGATTTCTCAAATATAGACTGCAGTTTTACAAGAGATGCATCATCCTTAAGTCCGGTAAAGAATGCATGTCCAATCGTATGCTCTCTATCATATAAGAATGTGATTCTTTCATTGATTTTGTCAAGCATTGCTGCAACATCCAAATCTTCTACCTTATCCGCATGAATTTTTCTAAGCACATCTGAATCCGGCATCATCTCAATAAACTGAAATCTTCTCCGAAGTGCTGTATCCATCAAAGCTATGGATCTATCTGCAGTATTCATCGTTCCAAGTATGTACACGTTAGACGGTACACTAAATTCTTCTCCTGAATAAGGTAATATTGCCGATGCTGCCTCTTCCATTCCGGCTCTTTTTGTATTTTCTATTAAGGTTATTAATTCACCAAAAATTTTAGAAATATTACCTCGGTTAATCTCATCAATAATAAACACATAGGGCTGTGTATTTTCTTCAATCTCCGTATTTACTAATCCCGGATTGACCTTTTTTGCCAAGTCAATAATATCCTTAACCTTCATATTAGGCACCTTAGCAAATGTCATTCGATGCAACAATTTTCCATTATTTATACCTGTAATATCTTCGTCTATATTCTTAGCCAGCCACTTAACCGGTCTTGCTGTTTTATACTCGCTTTTATCCTGCAATTCACTCGCATCATCCGTTACAATTGCAATTCCATCAATTGTCTTTCTGGTTTTGAAAGATAAAATAATATCTCCAATCCGTACATCTTCAACAAAAGAACGAGCCTCATCCGCTTCCATTCCAAAGCCCATACGTACATTATTTTCTTCAAAGCACTCCTGTTTCACTTGATTCAAGTCGCCATTCATAATAGTTAATTTCCATATTCTGGCACCTGCATCAATTGCTGCATCTCCTGTTTTATGTCCGGCACTCTTCGCATCTTCGCAAAATTGCTTAAATATTCCTGTTTCAATTGTATAACCAACATCCTGCTTACTATCATCCACCACCGGCTTGATACCTTCTATGAATTCTTCGTATCCGTATGACTGATGAAATGTAGTAAATGCAATTCTTCCAGCCTTTTTTAATTCGTTGTATCTTGCCATAACCGCATCATAATCTGTAAGTTCATCCACAGACTTATTATCACAGATTGCAACAGCATATGTAGCAGAATTATATGTTTTTCCTGTTCCGGGAGGTCCATACAATATTAAATTCTTATCAAACTCTTTATTTGCCTCTTTCATTTCCCGGAACACACCTCTTTCCTCTAACGCTTTGATTGCTTCCCTATCCGTTTTCTGACCACTTTCTCTTATTGATTCCATATAATCTTTTACTGAAGCCGGCATACGCACAGGATTTTGCGGTGATTTGCCGAATCCATGCTTCTTCAATTCATCTTTTGAATATTCCTCGCCATCATATTCTTCCATAAGTTCCAGTTCCATATATCGATCGGCACTACCGCCAGATCGTTCTTTTAAAACATATTCATGATCATCTATATCCGGCACTTCAATATTTGTCTTGTTAACTCTGCACTTAAACCTAATAGCCCAAATTCCCTCTGAGACAAAAACATAAACAATATCCCCTACATTAATGTTTGCTTTTTTTGATTGCCTCCAGTCAAGCTTACGTAATTCTCGAAATGCTTCTATCACTCTATACTCTTTTGGATTACCGGAAATTATCCATTCGGTATAATTTTCCTGACTCAATCATATCACCTCAATTCGATATCTTAACAAGAATCCCTTCACTGATGCATTCCGTGATTGCACGCTCTACCGTCTCCACCTGTCTCTCGACGCACTATACTCTTACTTGGTTAATAGAGTATCGTTCAGAACTTCACAACTTCCGGCGCATGCGTAAAGGATGAGAATGTTGCCGTTGCGTTCTTAAAATAGAACACCTCCGTATTGCCATCATCTGCGGAATAGATTTTCTGCAAAGAAGGGTACTCATCAAGCATAGACTGTCTCGCTTCCCTGCGGTCATCTTCTACCAGTTCACCGGCTACGCGAAGCCACTCACCATTTTTGAAAGCACAGATTTCCACCTTGGGATTGGCGTGAATCTGCTTGGAAACATCCTTGACCTTGCCTGTCTGGATATAAAGCTTCCCCTCAAAAATATGGGCGGTTCCGAAGGGTCTGACTCTGGGCTGGTCACCCTCGACCGTTGCCAGATAATATGTTTCTGCTTCCTTTAAGAATTGTTCTACTCTTTCCA
>ERZ1034844.1255-NODE-1255-length-12117-cov-4.878544_pt1 | contig 12117 bp, 15 predicted proteins | sample MGYA00520594_ERZ1034844 | MGnify/ENA primary metagenome ERZ1034844 (study PRJEB33766, sample SAMN09781733) | gut metagenome | biome: gut microbiome | host: Homo sapiens | place: Madagascar | study: EMG produced TPA metagenomics assembly of the PRJNA485056 data...
ATACTTGTCATCGCGGTCACATAAAACCCGGATGCCATCTCCATCTGAAGCCCGTAACGCGAAAGCAGAATATCATAGAGCTCCTGCCCCGTCATATCCGTATCTCTCACCGACAGGATCAGTTTGGAAGGGTCAAAATCAAAGGCTTCTTCCGTGCCAAAATCTGATCTCTTTAAAATTTTGATCTTTTGCAGTTTTTTCGTTTTTTCAAAAAATTCCCGCAATCTCGCTTCGTAATCGGAAAAGAGCCGCCCGCCGTCCTTTTCCAGCATACGCACACACTTCTCGATCCCCGCCATGAAAATATAAGACGGCGAACTCGTTTCGTAGATCCCAAGGAATTTCCTCATCTCTGCTTCCGAAACCCGGTCTGACTGCAAATGCAAAAGAGCGGTCTGTGTAAACGCCGGAAGCGTCTTGTGGATGCTCTGGATCACAACATCCGCGCCAAGTGCCTTCGCCGACACCGGAAATGCCTCCGAAAAGCCGAAATGCGCACCATGCGCCTCATCCACGATGAGCGGGATCCCGTGTTCATGCACGATCCGCGCGATCGCTTCAATATCCGAAACCACACCGTCATAAGTCGGAGATGTGATGACAACGGCATCGTACTTTTTTTCTCCCGCCAGTGCCAGACGCACCTCATCCGGCCGGATTGCTCCCTGTATTCCCACCTCCGTGATCTGCGGATACAGATAGTCCACCGAAAGTTCGCGCAGATATGCCGCATGATAGACCGCCTTATGGCAGTTGCGCGCCATCAGCAGCCTGCCGCGTTTCGGGACTGCGGCGCTTACCGCTGCAAGCAGTCCGCAGGTGCTCCCGTTCACGAGATAAAAGGTCTGCTTCGCGCCAAACACCTTTGCCGCGTGCGCCATGCCATCTTTCAAGATCCCTTCGGGATGATGCAGGTTATCAAATCCGTCGATCTCCGTGATATCGATCTGATAAGGATTTGGGAAGAAAAGTCCGGCGCGTTTATGTCCCGGCATATGAAACGGATAGGTTTCGCCCGTTGCGTATTTCTCTAATTTCTGATCCAGCTGCTCCATATTTTCCCTTATCTTCTTCTCCGTCTTCTGCGCTTCTTCCATTTCTTTGACGCCTTGATCGTCTTATACGGGCTTCGGTTATTTCTGTCGATGGAAACCCTTCTTCTCCAGATCTGGAATTTGGAGAACGCAAAGAGTGCAAGCAGCACGACTGCCACTACCGCCACAATGCCAAGAAGGATGCGTAAGATCACACGGAAATTGATCCGAAATGTCTTTTCCTTCGTCTGCTCCGTATCGGTAAGCGTCTCGGTCTCCTGCTCTGTATCGGTCTGTGCATCGACATTTCCAAACGCGAACGGCTCCACGGTCGCGCCGGTCTTTACGATATCCGCGCCGCCAACGACACGATCCGCATAGGTATAGCTGATCCTGCCCGCCACATTTCCGCTCGCGTTGCTGTCATCCACCGTCGGAACCGCGTCGGTAAACGTGGCTGTCTTCGGAATGACGATCGCTCCATTTGTATCTATATTCACAAATTTTTCGTTTGTATTAAAATCTCCGGTATCCACATCACCGCCGGACAGTCTTGTCTCATTATCCGCAATGTTTAGGATCTGGAAATTGTCAAAGCAGTAGTCAAACAGCGCACGGCTGTCATCCCACTGTCCCGGGGACTGCACATCCATCACCACACAGATCAACGTCATGCCGTCCTTCTGCGCATAGGTCACAAGTGTGGAGTTTGCGGCTTCGGTGTATCCTGTCTTTCCGCCGACACAGTATTCATACACATGCTTCGCCGTACGGAACGGATGCAGCATGCAGTTGTGGTTCTGAAGCGGCGTCTCGTCCACATGCTTATTGGTCGGCGGTATCATATAGGATGGCGTTCCGGTGATGATGCGGAACATCTCATTCTGCCATGCCGCCTTTGCGATCAGCGCCATATCGTAGGCACAGGTATAGTGATTTTCATCCTGAAGCCCGTGCGGATTGTTAAAATGCGTATTCTGGCAGCCCAGTTCCGCCGCCTTCTGATTCATCATGGAGACAAAGTTCTCCATGGTGCCGCCGATGTGCTCCGCCACCGCGTATGCACACTCATTCGCGGATTCGAGCATGACCGCGTAAAGACACTGCTCCAAAGTCATCTGCTCTCCGACATCACGGGCGATACCGGACCCCTCTGTCTTGTATACCGCGTCACTGGAAAAAGTGACCGTATCACTTAAGTTTCCGTTTTCCAACGCCAAAAGCGTCGTCATGATCTTGGTGATACTCGCCGGATAATGGGCATCCATGCTGTTTTTCTCATACAGGATCGTGCCTGTACTTGCCTCCATCACGATCGCGGACGCGGACTGCACGTCCGGCGCCTCCGGCCAGAAATCTGCCGCCTGTACTTTTCCCGGATTTATAGTAATAGAACATACCGCACACACGATCGCAACTGCCATGCATGCAGCTCTTTTTATTTTCTTCATGGTAATAACTCCTTTAAAATTCCGTCTCAAACCTCAAACGATACAATTTCTAGTATAATATTGAATTTTGCCTGCCGCAACACTTTTCCCATATTTTTTCCCGTCCAGGGGAAGAAAATACTTTTTTTCACCCTGTAGTTATAGTAAAATGAAATCTGGTATTAAAATTTTGATAAAGAGGTATTCGATGAGACTTAGAAATATTAAAGGTGCGACAGAAGCGATCGAAAGCAGTCCTTACTGTATCCAGGCACCGGCTGAAATGAAAAATCACTGGAGAGAATTTTTCGGAAACGACAATCCGATTCATATTGAAGTGGGAATGGGCAAGGGGCGCTTTTTGATGAACCTCGCCGCATTCCACCCGGATATCAACTACATCGGTATCGAACGCTACACCAGCGTTCTTTTCCGCGCGATCCAGAAAATGGAGGAGGCGCCCCTGCCGAATGTCCACTTTATCTGTATGGACGCAGATGCACTTCCTGAGGTTTTTGATGAAAAGAGCATTGATAAGATCTATCTGAATTTTTCTGATCCGTGGCCAAAAGACCGTCATGCCAAGCGCAGACTGACTTCCAGACAGTTTCTTGCCCGCTATGACCAGATCTTAAAGCCGGACGGTGTCCTGGAATTCAAGACGGACAACCGGGATCTTTTTACCTTTTCACTCGAGGAAGTTTCCGAAGCCGGATGGACGCTAAAGGCATCCACCTTTGATCTGCACAACGATCCGGTCTTAAACGAGGGCAACATCATGACCGAATATGAGGAGAAGTTTTCCTCCAAGGGCAATCCGATCTGCAAAATGATCATCTGCCGTTAAAACGGAACATCTGCTCCGTCACTGCATCTCCGGGATTTAAGACGATAAAATTATCGTCATAATCTCCGGAGATGATTCTTTTTAAGATATCGCACGAACCCGTGATCTTTTCTTTCTTTAGCGGGAGATAACGGCATATCTCCTCCGCGTTTTTTTCTGTTTCTTCTATATCATATGCTCCGGTGTCGATCACATCCACGGTATGATACCCTCCGTAGATCGCATCTAGGATCTCCGGCGCATTTTCTCCGTAAGTTTCCGTGATCTCCCTGCACTGCCCCAGTACGGATTTTTTGTCTTTGATCCATCCACCGGTCAGATACAGATGCCCTGCCTGTATTTTCGAGCGGCAGGTGCGCCCCTCTGTTTCCCGGTACAAAAGCTGGCTGATACAGTCATCAAATTTGGGTAAGACCAGTCTGGTGTTTTCACTTATGAGCCCGACCGTTCCGTATCCACAAAGTCCATACGTCAGAACGATCTCATCCACATTCTGATGTTCACTTATCAACACCGAAAGCCTTTCTTTTAACTCTTTTGGATGTTCATGCATACCGCGCGGCTGCTCTATGATCTCCGGAAGCACGTTTTGCTCCGCGCAGGCTTTTTTCAGTTCCTCTGCAAGCATCCCACAGGATACGATCAACCGTTTCATTTTTTCCCTTTCCGCATATACTCTTATTATAAGGAGGATTTTCCATGAAAATGACCAGAGTGATTTTCTACCGTCTTTACAAACATGATCTTTACCGAAAAGGCATCCCTACGATCAAAAAGTCATTCCGCGAAGTAAAAAAATACTTCAATTCCAAATAAACACTGGACTTTTTCTGTTTGGCATTGTAAAATGTCTTTTGGCAATAAATTTCAGGACAAAAAAAAGCACCGACCCTGTAGCTACCTACAAAACCGATACTTTAGTATGCGCCTTCAGGGGTTCGAACCCTGGACACCCTGATTAAGAGTCAGGTGCTCTGCCAGCTGAGCTAAAAGCGCTTGTTCTTGTCGAACGCAAGATATATTATATTATAGGTTTCTAAAAAATGCAACACTTTTTTTCAGAAATTTTTCAAAAAAATTTAAGGAGACATTTATGAAGGTACAAGAGAGATTATTAAACTACGTTTCCTGCCATACGACATCCGAAGACGACCAGGAAAACATTCCAAGCACCAGCCGTCAGTTCACACTGGCGCACATGCTGGAAAAAGAACTGACGGACATGCATCTGTCCCAGGTAACTGTAGATGAGCACTGCTACGTCTATGGGCTTCTGCCTGCGACCAAAGGCTATGAATCCAAAAAAGCGATCGGCTTTATTTCCCATATGGATACTGCCCCGGATGCTTCGGGCGAAAATGTAAAACCTCAGGTAATTCCTGATTACGATGGAAAAGACGTTCTGTTAAAGGGAACCGGTGACCTCTTAAAAGTCAGTGATTTCCCGGAACTGAAAGATTTTAAGGGCCGCACCCTCATCACAACGGACGGAACCACACTGCTCGGCGCGGACGATAAAGCAGGTATCGCGGAGATCCTAACCGCAGTGGAAGAAATCATCCGTGAGGACATTCCACACAGCGACATCTGGATCGGTTTCACCCCGGACGAAGAAGTCGGACGCGGAGCAGATCTTTTTAACCTTGATTATTTCAAGGCAGATTTCGCTTACACGGTTGACGGCGATTACGAAGGCGAGATCGCCTATGAAAACTTTAACGCCGCCGCCGCTTCTTTTAAGATCAAGGGCGTAAATGTCCATCCGGGTTCCGCAAAGGACATCATGGTAAACGCAGCCGCTGTTGCCTGCGAGATCCAGAGTCTTTTGCCGGAAGCAGAAACCCCGGAACACACCGAAGGACGCGAGGGCTTTTTCTCGCTGATGCATATGTCCGGTGAGATCGCGCACGCAGAGCTTTCTTATATCATCCGCGATCATGACAGAAAACGGTTTGAGGAACGCAAGGCGCTTCTTGCTTCCATCGCGGATCAGATGAATCAAAAATACCATGCGGACACCGTATCTTTAACCGTAACCGACAGCTATTACAATATGCTTGAGGTCATGAAGGATCATATGTATGTGATCGAGATCGCAAACGAAGCGATAAAAACGGTCGGCATTCCGCTTGTTTCCACTCCGGTGCGCGGAGGTACCGACGGTGCCCGGTTAAGCTATATGGGGCTGCCGTGTCCGAACCTCGGAACCGGCGGCTACGGATTCCACGGCCCGTATGAACACATTACCGTAGAGGGCATGGAACATGCAGTAAAGATCATTAAGGAAATCGTAAAACATCCGGTTGAAAAATAACAGCGACAGAGACGGCATGCGTTCCTCGTCGTCATTACAAAAAAACGATCGCGGGGATTTCTCTCCGCGATCGTTTTTATTTTAACGTTCATTACATATTCGCAAATAATGCCGCGATCTCTTCCGGTGTCATTTTCCGGTTTGGATCTGCATCTGCCGCCGGCTCCGGTGTCGGTTCCGGTTCTGGCATGACTTCCGGTTCCGGCTGAACTTCGGCTTCTGGCGCTGCCTCCGGCTCCGGCTCATTCTGCATACTTGCAAGCAGTGCCGCGATATCGTCAGACCCCATCATCTTGTTCGGATCATCGGCTTCCGGTTCCGGTGCCGAATGTTTTGCAAGTGCCTCAAGCGCTGACTTCGGATGCGGTGCCTCTTCCTCAGGAGCTGGTGCTGCTTCCGGCTCTGGCGTAACTTCCGGCTCAGGGTCGACCACTGTCTCAGGTGCTGGTGCTGCTTCCGGTTCCGCCATAACTTCCGGCTCTAATGTCGGTTCCGGCTGAACTTCTGCTTCCGGCTCAGGCTCGCTCTGCATACCTGCAAGCAGTGCCGCGATATCATCCGGGCTCATCATCTTGTTCGGATCATCCATCACAACCGGTTCTTCGGTCTGTCCCGCATCTGCTGAAATTTCCGGCTCTGCCATCGGCTCCTCTTCCTCGATCACCTCAGATACTTCGTCCTCGGCAGGGATCAGTTCCGGCTCGGTGATGACATCTTCATCCGCATCCGCGGTCGGAATGATCTCCGGCTCCACCTCGTCCACATCCGGCATGATGTCCGGTTCGCTTATTACCTCTGCTGCTTCCGCAAGCTGCTCCGGCAGTTCTTTTTCCATCTTCCGGAACAGATCCGCCAGTTCATGGCTCATCTCGTCCAACATCTCTTTCTGCTGTGCCAGCAGCTCTTTGTTGGACTGCTCTAACAGATTTTCGAAACCATATACTTTCTCCATCATTCTGTCATTGCTGTTCATCAGCGCATCTGTGTTTTCCTTACTGCGGCTGATCGTGATCTTCGCGATCGCCTTCTGGATCGAGATGATCTCATCCTTAGGTGCTTTCACTTCTTTTCTGACTTCACCGATCTGTTTTTCTATTTCCGTAAAATGCTTCCGTAACAACAGATAGGATGCCTTCTGCGATTTAAAAACATCCTCATAAAGTTCCTCCATTTTTTTCTGACGTTCCTCGCTCTGCCGCAGGATCATATTCACAAGAAGATATACGAGCACCAGCATGATCACCGCTACGATCACCATGTTAATATAACTTTGTGAATCATTGATCATAATGTACAATTCTACGACCAGTAAAGCGGTAAGTGCCATTACTGAAAAAAGAATTGCGAATTTCTTACGATTCTTCCCCATGAGACGTTTCCTCCATCTAATGTAATATTCATCCATTTCTTTTCTCTAATATAGCACAAAAGCCGCTCTGCGACAACCACAGAACGACAAAATGTGCGCTTCGGTCCAACCAGAGCAGATGCTTTATTTTCTTATGATTCTTAACTGTTTTTTATATCCCGCACGCTTTGCAAACTTCCTTTGTCCACCGTTTTTCATCCAACAGCAGTTCCTCATGCTGCAGGTCAAATTCCCGGATGTCCGGATTCGCAAAATACTTGAAATACCGTTTCAAATATTTCTCTCCCATTTTCTTCGCGTAAAATACATGAATGACGGTTCCCGGCACCTCGATCTTGGTGCCGACTTTCGTATAGAGATCCGTGCAGAACTGATTTTTCATCGATTCCTTCGAAATAAAGGAAAAATCCATCCCGCTGTTTATTCCCATCATTTTCATAAATTTCTTTATGTACTCGGATCTGTCGCTTTCTTCGTTCATTTTCTTCTCCAGTTTCTTTTTCAATCCGGAGCTTCCATTTCCGGTGATCAGCGGATAAAACAGCGGTATCATGAGCGCTGTCTCTAATTTTGCCAGCCACTTTGGCGCCTGATCCATATCGCTGGAACCGATCATCGCATGATCGATATGGACATTCTGCCGGCTCACCAGCAAAGATACGACCGAACCTCCGAGTGAGCAGCCGTATGCCGCGAATATTTTCCCTTCAAACCGTTCTTTGATAAACGCCTCGATCTTTTCTGTCTCATCCAGTTCGGAAACAAACGTCGTGTTCTCTGTTTCATCAAATCCACTGTAGCTTACCACAAGCGTGTAAAAGTGCTGCTGCAGAAGGTCGAGAACATGTCCGAAATTATTTTTCCAGTAACAGCAGGTTCCCGGAAAGAGCATGATAACCGGCTTCTCCTGATCTCCAAATTCATATACTTTCATTTCTTCCACTCCCAGTCTGTACATTTTCTACGATATCGTTTCGTTCTTTGGTTAGTTAGAACTAATGCACATTTTAACACACTGCATATTGAAGTGCAAATTGAAGAAACCGCAATCTTACGAAAGTGTAAGTTTCTCCCCCGAAAATGTAAGCCAATTCGATGGTGGATCGTTTTGTCCCCCACTATACTGTTCTTATCAAATGAATTTACGGAGGACAAAAAAATGACTACATGGATGGATAGTATCAATAACGGAATTACAATAGCGGTTGTGTATGGAATCCTGCTTTTTATACCAGCATCTGATTCGCCATGATCATGTAGTGTAAGCTGTCATCCATATCGTCATCTCCTTTGAAGAAAAATGGTTATAATTCAAACAGTTTGAATCATAACCATTTTCAGGAATATGTCAATATTTTTATAAACTCTGTTATTTCCGTGCAACCAGGTGCGCGCGGAAGCCTTTCTGCTTCTCCATTGTCAGCACTGTGAAGCCGGCTTTTTCTGCCATGGCAACAAATTCTTCCGGTTTGCGTATTTTCACATCGCCGTGTCCAAACAGATTTGCCAGCGGCATTTCCAGATGGTTCATCAGCCAGACCATGAAATTCGAGGAAGTATAGTCCCGCAGGATCAGGCGTCCGCCTTTTCGCAGAACGCGGTATGCACTGTTAAAAAAGTCCTGCGGATTCGGATAGTGGTGGAAACTGTTCGAGCAAATGACCGCATCAAAAGACTCCTCCGCAAAAGGCAGATTCTCACTGTCGCCCACAAGGAACTCCGTATTGGAGAGATTTTTTGCCTGCGCGACATGGATCATCTCAGGCGTGAGATCAAGCCCAACATAATGTTTCTCCGGGTATTTTTCATGAAGCAGCTGAATCATTGGTCCGGTTCCGCAGCCGCAGTCGAGTACATCGTGAAACGTTTCTTTTTCCAATTCTGCCAGGATCGGCGGGTAGTCGTCCTTGCATAATTCATAAATCCCGGCGTGTCCGCTGTCGTAGATTTTGGCCGCCTGTGTAAATTCTTTGATCGAGAGCTGTTTATATTTTTCTGGTGTCATAAGAAGTTCTCCTTAACATTGATCTGATAGTTAGATGTCACTAACTAACACTAGCACAATTTTCAGAGAACGTCAAAAGGAAACTGCTTAACTGTTTGCCGGGAATTCGGTGTGAAAAATTACTTCCTTACCAAGCTTCCTGGCAAACGCTATCTCTTTCTTTACCTGTTCACCAATATAACCATGAAGATCAACTACATAAACCGCATCTGCAAGTTCTATCTTTTTTAGATGTGCCGAATTTAAAGCAGCTATCTCATCTTCACCAAGTTCCAATTTGTCTTCGTTATAGACACATTGCAACACACTCATATCATGTTTCGTCTCTAAAATGAAAGCCACTTTTTTCATCTCATTTTCAAATTTCATGCTTCCACATATTGTAACAATTTTCAAATTTTTTACCTCTGTAAATTCGAAGGTTTCCTATTTCTTGTTTTCCCTCAAGTCCTGATCTATTTCCTATGAAACACTTCACGCAGAATGACTGTCGTCAAAAATCGGATATTTTTTCTTATCGGCATCTGTGATTTTACGGATTGCCCGTTATTCTTATCCATTCCCTTGTTGCCTCCTTTTTGGCAACTATCTGAATATTTCCATTATCTCTTAATTGTTTATGTACGCTGTTTCCGTCATTTGTAGAAATAAATAACTTGCCGTCATACTCCATTACAGCACCAAATGGCCTCCCCGCAGGGAAATCACCATTTATTAAAAATAACCACATTCTTTCAAAAATTCATATGTTTTACTCATTACATCACCTCTCAAGATGCCGTTTTTTAAACTATAGTTTATATTGCATAAAATTTTCATTATGAACAAATCCAGAATTTGAGTATAACTTAACCCCCATATGGTGCGTATAATATTGCTTCAATGCCAGAACCAAATTTATTCCTTCCGCAAATTTTGAATGATCCAGTTCAACAAACTGGAAACTATTTAACGGATGTTCCTATGTGCTTGTCCAATCTCCACTGCGGTGCACTTCCATCATCGGCATAATATTCGTCCATTGCTATGATTTTATCATCTTTTGTTTGAATAAAGGAAGTTACATGGAAAGAAATACTTTTATCCCTGGGATAGATTTGCGTAACGGTGATAATTAACTCATTTACCCTTTCTGTCCGTTCGATAATTCCATCCCATTCTCCAGGGTACTCACAATTCGCAATAATATATTCATCCACAGTAAAATGTTCGTTAGTACAATGCCAATTTACATAGGCATCCTTGTGGAAATATTTTCTGATTTCTTCCTCATCCTGGGCAAGAACAGCTTTCCAAAATTGCTTTATATTCATGCTTTTCTCCTCACAATTACCAATTTTCTTAATTCTGCAAACTGGAAGTTCATAAATTCACGTATTAATAATTTAATTTACATCAATCGCCTTGTAAACTACTTTAAACTCCTCACAAAGAATTCTTGTTTGTCCATTGAATTCAATTTCTGTTTCTTCAAATTCTTTTGTAAAGAATTCTTCATGAACCACTCTCCAGTATGCAAGACTTCTGTCTCCTTCACCTTCCTTGTAGGCATGCTCCTCTGATACTTCATCAAATGGAACCACTGTAGTCTTAGTGGTTTGAATAATACAAACTGCCTCATCCTTTGAGTTTAAAATAACACTATAATCACCTGGCTGTGGTAATGGTTCCTCTTCTCCTTCAATAAAATACAAATCATATCCAGATGCAGTTGCTGTCTTAATTCCCTTTAATACAAGGTCTGCCAGCTTATCAGGTGCACCTCCAAATCCCCACGCCTCATAAGGCGTATCAATATCTATATTCTCTTTCTCGCAATATGCTTTCCATAATTCTTCTTCTCTCATAATTCTCCAATCTATTTTTTATTCTAATCAATAAAATATGAAGTTGTACAATTAACTTCCGATTTTATTGACGCTTGAATACTCTCTGCTTGAATGCTCTTATCCTAACACCATAGCGACTTGAAAAAACAAGTCCAGTTAGATTCCAAATAAATTTGCCAATAATGACAATAACAAAATTAAGACAACACAGGTTCCGATCAATACCTTATTTCGATTATTATGAACCCACGGAATTTTCTTTCCGATAAAATACAATGACACACTCAGCACAACCTCTACAAGCATAATCTTTAATATACCTGTAAATCCATCCAGGAAATTATGAAGCGTCCACTCTCTTTTCATCATACACATCAGACACCCTGCCGGGACTTACGAGACCCTCTTTTTCATAAAATCTTACAGTTGCTCTGGGTATTTCTAATAGCTGTTCTACCTCTTTCATTGTCATAAAACATTCTCCTTCTGCTGTTTGATATGGCAACTGTAAGCTATAAACAGGGTTTACAGTCAATATGTTTTATCAATTTTCCTGTATTTTCCCCGCTATCGATTGACGCATTCTGATCTGAACACTCTCTAAACAGCTGATGCAGAATCTCGCTGCGCTTTTCTCCTTCGTCCGGCATCGTCTGATTATATTCCCGGCACAATTTCTGTGCGGCTGCTTTTAAAGACTTCGGCACATTCAAATTGTTTCCATTGTATCCCTGATTTTTTTGAATAATATCCCTGATCTGCATATTTCGTTCCATACCAATCCCTTCTCTTATAACTTACAATCTGCAAACAACAACCCTGCATTTCTATATTACCTGACCTCTGCTCCAAACGGCATCAGCGCCAACTTCGCAATCTTGAAAAACTGTTTTCCAAAAGGTATTCCGATAATCGTAATGCAGCACACAACACCTGCCAATGCATTTGCGACTGCCATTGGAATTCCCGATACGATCAGCCAGATGATATTGGCAATCAGGCTGACTGTCCCGCCGCCATATATCACTTCTTTTCCGAACGGCCAGAATGCCAGCCCCGCGAACTTGAAGCATTGCAATCCTACCGGTATGCCGATGATTGATATGCACCACAGGCAGCCTGCCACGATCCACGACATTCCACTCAAAAATCCTCCAAAGATAAACCAAAGTATGTTTCCTAATACACTCATATATGCTCCCTCCTGCAAATCCTAAACTGCTAACTGCACAATACAGATCTATTATAAATGATAAACGGTAATTAAACCAGAAAAAAGACAGCAATGA
>ERZ1034844.1257-NODE-1257-length-12100-cov-6.569697_pt1 | contig 12100 bp, 9 predicted proteins | sample MGYA00520594_ERZ1034844 | MGnify/ENA primary metagenome ERZ1034844 (study PRJEB33766, sample SAMN09781733) | gut metagenome | biome: gut microbiome | host: Homo sapiens | place: Madagascar | study: EMG produced TPA metagenomics assembly of the PRJNA485056 data...
CAATAAATCAACATGCAGAACAAAGGAATTGTAATTGTAATGGCCGTCCTCATGACGCTTGCAAGCATCTTTTATCTGTCGTTCTCGTTTGCCACAAAATATTATGACAGCGAGGCCGCTAAGCTGAAAGATCCTGTAGCGCAGCAGGACTACAAGGACTCTGTGAAGTATCTCGGAATCTACTCTTATCAGAAGTGTCTCGAGACACAGATCGGACTGGGCCTTGACCTCAAGGGCGGTATGAATGTTATCCTTGAAGTGAGCGTGCCCGACGTTGTCGAGACACTCGCTGATCACAAGACCGACGCTGCCTTCGTTAAGTCGATGAAGGAAGCAAAGGCTGAAGAGGAGACAAGTCAGAAAGATTTTATCACACTGTTCATCAAAGCTTACCACAAGAACGCACCCGGACATCGTCTGGCTGAGGTGTTCGCAACCCAGCAGATGCAGGGCAAGGTAAGCGCTCAGAGCAGTGACAGCGAGGTGGAGAAGGCACTGCGTGCCGAGTGTTCGTCAGCCATCGACAACTCGTTCAACGTCGTTCGCACCCGTATCGACAAATTCGGCGTTGTGCAGCCCAACATCCAGAAGCTGGAGGGACAGGAAGGACGTATCATGGTCGAGATGCCTGGCATCCGTGAGCCCGAGCGCATGCGTAAGCTGCTCCAGGGTAGCGCCAACCTCGAGTTCTGGGAGACCTTCAACGCCGACGAGATAGCACCGCTGCTCTCACAGGTCGACCAGCGCTTCGCCAACGGCGGACAGGAGCAGGCTGCTGCCGACACCGCTGCTGCAAAGGCCGACACCGTGAAGGCTGCTGCAAAGAAAGAGGCTAAGCTTCAGCTCAAGGGCACCGACAGCGAGGGTGCCAAGGCTTCAAAGAAGGCCGAGGCCGACATGGCGAAGATGCACCCGCTGCTCTCACGCCTTCAGGTCATCGGACAGGGTCTGAGCGTTGTGGGCTATGCCAGCGTGCGCGACACCGCTGCCGTGAACAAGATCATCTATTCGGCTGTGGCAAAGCAGATTCTGCCCGCCAACCTCCGTCTGCTCTGGAGCGCCAAGCCCGCTGACGGCATACAGGCAAAGAACTTCTATGAGCTTCACGCCATCAAGGTCACAACAACCAACGGCCGCGCTCCGCTTGAGGGCGACGTAGTGACCGACGCCAAGGACCAGTTTAACAACGTCTCTGGCCAGCCTGAGGTTAGCATGAGCATGAACACCGACGGTGCCCGTCGCTGGGCTGCCCTCACAAAGGCCAACACAGGCCGCGCCATCGCCATCGTGCTCGACGGTTCGGTTTACTCGGCTCCACGCGTGAACGGCGAGATTTCTGGCGGACAGTCGTCAATCACAGGCAACTTCACCATCGAGGACACCAAGGACCTCGCAAACACTCTTAAGTCGGGTCGTATGCCCGCTCCCGCACGCATCGTGCAGGAAGAGGTGGTTGGTCCTACGCTCGGTGCCCAGTCGATCCAGCAGGGTGTGATCTCATTCATCATCGCCTTCGTGCTCCTCATGCTCTACATGGTTGTGATGTATGGCATGATCCCCGGCATGATGGCCAACTTCGCCCTCATCGTCAACCTGTTCTTCACTCTCGGCATCTTGACTTCGTTCCAGGCAGCGCTCACCATGAGCGGCATCGCCGGTATGGTGCTATCCCTCGGTACGGCCGTCGACGCCAACGTGCTTATATATGAACGCACACGAGAGGAGCTCCGCGCAGGCAAGGGCATCAAGCAGGCTGTGCAGCTGGGTTACAGCAACGCCTTCTCTGCCATCTTCGACTCAAACTTCACCTCTATTATAACAGGTGTGATCCTCTACTACTTCGGTACAGGTCCTATCCGCGGCTTCGCCACAACATGGATCATCGGTATCTGCTGCTCGTTCTTCACAGCCGTGTTCCTTACACGTCTCGTTTACGAGCACAAGCTGAAGAAGGACCGTTGGACAAACCTCACATTCTGCACCGGCGTTTCACGCAACCTCATGCAGAACGTCCACTTCCCGTTCATGGGCATCTACAAGAAGACGTTCACCGTGCTCGCTGCGCTGATTGTGATCTTCATCGTGAGCTTCGGTGTGCGCGGTCTGAGCCGTAGCATCGACTTCACAGGCGGTCGCAACTACGTCATCGCCTTTGAGAAGGCTGTAGAGCCTGAGCAGGTGCGTGCCGTGCTCGACCAGGCATTCCCTGGCTGCACATCAAGCGCATTGGCCCTGGGTACCGACCACAAGACCATCCGTGTGTCTACCAACTATAAGATTGAGAGCAACTCACCCACCGTTGACGACGAGGCCGAGACACTGCTGTTCTCAGCGCTGAAGAAGGCTAACCTCGTGACACAGAAGGATGTTCAGGCCTTCAAGAACCCCGACATACGTCAGGGAGGCTCAATCATCTCATCTACAAAGGTGGGACCGTCAGTGGCTAAGGACATCACATACGGTGCCATCCTGAGCGTGCTCATCGCTCTCGTGGCCATCTTCCTCTATATCCTCGCACGTTTCCACAACGTGGCCTTCTCGGTAGGTTCTACCCTGGCCCTGGCCGTGGATACCGTGACCGTGCTCGGCGTCTACTCGCTGTGCTGGGGCTGGATGCCGTTCTCTATGGAGGTAGACCTCACGTTCATCGGCGCCGTGCTCACCGTGATAGGTTATTCTATCAACGATAAGGTGGTGGTGTTCGACCGTATTCGTGAGAACCTGCAGCTCCATCCCAAGGCAGACCTGCAGCAGCTGTTCAACGACTCAATCAACCAGACGCTGGCCCGTACCATCAACACCTCGCTCTCTACATTGCTCGTGTTGCTGTGCATCCTCTTCCTCGGTGGAGAGAGCATCCGCAGCTTCGCCTTCGCAATGAGCCTCGGCGTTGTTGTTGGTACCCTGTCTTCAATCTTCGTTGCTTCGCCCATCGCCTACATCGTGATGGGACGCCGCATCAAGGAGGTTCAAGAGGAGGCCACTGAGGTAGCAACAAAGTAACAGATTTTACATGAAAAAATAATTCAATTTAACAAAATAACATTTGTGCCAGCGGGCACAAGAGGAAGGGTGTCTACCGTGATGGTAGGCGCCCTTTTTTCGTTAACAATGGTCTGGGGAGAAAGAATTGAGTGAAGAGTGTTGAGATAGTGAAGCCTTGAATGGCTCATAAAACAAAGAGATTGTCAAAAAAATTATCGAAAGTTAAGAAGCTGTTTATCCACCTACGGCGGATAAAGTTGTAGAACATAATAAAGTTGTCGGACATAATTATTATTATAAGCATAATATAAGAAAAGCATTTGTCCATTAACTTCTCTCGCGAAGCGAGTTTACTTCCTTATAACTTCCGATAACTTCCTTATAACTTAAAGACTGTACTCTCACTGGGAATCGAACCCAGATCAAAGGTTTAGGAAACCTCCGTTCTATCCGTTGAACTATGAGAGCATAACCCGTCTGGTGGTCGTTTGCAGACCTGAAAAAACGGTGCTTTGCAACTGTGCTTCCGGCATGAACAAAAGCATGAAACGGCAACGGTTTTTAGTTGGTTGTGCAAAGTTAATGGAAAAAATCGGTTTGCCGAAACATTTATTGTGCTATTATGCCACAATTTTATTAAAATGTGTAAATTGTTTTGGCTCTTTGGGTAGAATGCCTTAACTTTGCACACATTATTAACGGCATAGCTCACCCCAAAACATAAAACTGTAGCAACGGATAATGATATTCTTTGGCAAGTTTTAAAGAAAAGACCGTTAAAGGAAAACATGCGGAAATAGCTCAGTTGGTAGAGCACAACCTTGCCAAGGTTGGGGTCGCGGGTCCGAGTCCCGTTTTCCGCTCCACATAATAACCTGTTGAAGGCGCCAAGAAAAACAATGTAACAGAAACGGCGCTCCAATTATTTTAGACAATGATGCCGCAATGGTGGAATTGGTAGACACGAGGGACTTAAAATCCCTTGGCCAGAAATGGCCGTGCGGGTTCGAGTCCCGCTCGCGGCACTATCCTAAACTTTTTTTATTATGAGAAATTATCACGTTCTCACGTTAACAGCGTGTTCATTATTAGCACTTTCGTCTTGCTCGAACAAAATGGTTCTTACAGCAGACAATTTCAGCGTAACACCCAATCCGCTTGAGACACAGGCAGGACAGGTGCCCGCTACAATTAACGGTTCATTCCCCGAGAAATTCATGAAGAAGAAGGCCGTCGTGACGGTCATTCCTGAGCTCCGCTATGCCGACGGCACAACACAGGGACAGACAGCCACGTTCCAGGGAGAGAAGGTCATGGGCAACGACCAGACAATCTCTTATCGTCTGGGTGGACGTTACACCATGAAGGCTAACTTCAACTACACTCCTGAGATGCAGAAGAGCGACCTCTGGATGACATTCAAGGCTCGCAAGGGCAAGAAGGAGATCACTATACCCGCTGTAAAGGTGGCTAACGGCATTATCGCTACAAGCGAGCTCTACAAGAAGACGCTCTTCAGCGACGGCGGATGCTTGGCACCCGACTCGTTCCAGCGCGTAAGAGCTCAGAAGCAGGAGGCTAACATCAAGTTCCTCGTGAACCAGGCCACGCTGCGCAAGAGCGAACTCAAGAACAACTCTGTCTCTGAGTTTGTACAGATGCTGAAGAAGATCAACGCTGACCGCGAGGGTCTGAACATCAACAACGTGGAGATCCAGGCTTATGCCTCACCTGAGGGTGGCTTCGCCTTCAACAACAAGCTCGCCGGCAAGCGTCAGAACGTGTCAGAGGGTTATGTTAAGGAGCAGCTGAAGAAGACCAAGGTGCAGACAGGCATCGATGCCCACTATACAGCACAGGACTGGGACGGCTTCCAGCGCCTCGTACAGGCTTCTAACCTCCAGGACAAGGACGTTATCCTCCGCGTGCTCAGCATGTATCAGGATCCCCAGGAGCGTGAGGCTCAGATCCGCAACATGAGCGCTGCCTTCCGCGAGCTGGCTGACGGCATCCTCCCCGAGCTGCGCCGCTCACGTCTCATCATCAACTATGAGACAATTGGCCGCTCTGACGAGCAGATCGAACAGCAGTATAAGGACGACGCTGCCAAGCTGAGCGCCGACGAGCTCCTCTACCTCGCCTCTCTCAAGGACACACAGGCTGACCGTGAGCAGGTTTACAAGAAGACTACTGAGCTCTACGACAAAGACTATCGCGCTTACAACAACCTCGCTGCCATCGCCATGAACAAGGGCGACAAGGCTGCCGCTGCCAACTATCTGGCAAAGGCACAGCAGTGTGATGCCAATGGTGCCGAGTGGAGCGCCAACAAGGGTCTCATCAGCCTCGCTGACGGTGACCTCCAGGCTGCCGAGGCTGCCATCGCCAAGGGTGCCAACAGCGAGACAACCGCTTATGCACAGGGCGTGCTGAACCTGGCTAAGGGCAACTATGCTCAGGCTGTACAGCTCTTCGGCAAAAACAAGACCAACAGCGCTGCTCTTGCTCAGATCCTGACAAAGGATTATGCCGCTGCCGCTGCCACTCTTGACAAGGTGGAGAACGCTGACGCCATCACCGACTACCTGCACGCTATCGTAGCTGCTCGTCGCGGTAACAAGTTTGCTGCTTCTTCTTACCTCAAGGAGGCTCTCCAGAAGGATCCTTCTCTCCAGAAGTATGCTGACAACGACCTGGAGCTCCAGATCTTGAAGTAAAAAAAAAGAATAAACCAAGATAAAAAAACAGGGGAGTGTGTCATGGAAAATCTTCATGACACGCTTCCCTGTTTTTGAATTTTGAGTTTTGAATTTTGAGTTTTGAATTTTGAGTTTTGAATTGTCGGCTTTCAGCCGATTTTGAGTTTTCGAATTTTGATTTTTCCTCTTTAGAAGGGCTATCGAATTCTTCACTCTTCGTTCTTCACTCTTCCCTTTCATTGTTTCTTATTTTTTAATTTGAACAATTAGGCGTTGCAAGAAAAAGAATTTTTCAACAATTATAAAATTATCCTACGATGAAAAGAGCTTTACATCAGTCTGTTGTACCCCTCATGGCAGTTGTCCTTACCCTCGTGGCGGCACTCGTCTGCACCTCCTGCGGCACCGACAGCCGACATTTCCGCATTGACGGACGACTGCTGCACCTCAACCAAGGCGAGTTCTACGTCTATAGCCCGGATGGCACAATAAACGGTCTCGACACCATAAAGGTGCAGGCAGGACGCTTCAGCTATGAGGTGGCGTGCGACCGCCCCATGACCCTCATGATCGTGTTCCCCAACTTCACCGAGCAGCCTGTCTTTGCGCAGCCGGGAAAGAGCGTGGACCTCAAGGGCGATGCCTCACACCTTAAGGAGATGACCGTGAAGGGAACGAAAGACAACGAACTGATGAACAAGTTTCGCGAGATGATACACAACGCTGCGCCGCCAGAGATGAAGAAGTGTGCACAGCTGTTTGTGCAGGATCATCCAGAGTCGCGTGTAGGTGCTTATCTCGTCGACCGATATTTCATTCATGACGCAAATCCCGACACCAAGACAGCCGTGCGCCTGGTTGACCTCATGATAGAAAAGCAGCCCGACAACGGTTATCTCAAACGACAAAAGCGTCAGCTCACCGCCTCTTTCGTGGCAACCAAAGGTGCCGACATTCCCAACGTCTTGGGAACCACCGTCGACGGCAAGACCATAGGCCGTGTGCAGCTCACCAAAGCCCCCGTCACCGTGGTGTGTGCCCTTGCCACATGGAAGTATGAGAGCATGAGCCAGTTTCGCCGTCTCGCCGCCTATGCCGCCTCGCAGCAAGGACGGGTGGCCGTTGTGGGCGTGAGCATCGATGCCTCGCCCTCTCTTGTGCGCTCACAGCTCGCCTCACAGTTAAGCATCTCTGACTCAGCCTCTGGCTCATCATCAGGCCCAGCCTCAGCCGCTGCCCAAGGTTCTTCCAGCCGCAGCAGCTCAACCTGTTATGTTGTCTGCGACGGCAAGATGGTGGAAAGCCCCTTCTTCACCCGCCTCGGTCTGACCGGCGTTCCCGACAACATCGTGATAAAGAACGGCCGCATAGCCGCTGCCCACCTCACCGACAACCAGCTCACCGAGTTTATCAAGGAAAAACAAAAATAAGCTGAAAAAGAGAAAGGCAAGCAAACGCTAAAAACTTTTTTACCTGTAACATGCTGGCATTCATCTTCCTTTGTGGTGACAAGACCCAAAAAAAGATGAATGCCAGCATGTCTTTTATTTATTTTTTATGTTTTTGCAAAAGTTCGGATAGTTATGCGTTTTATCGCACATAATATGCGCAGCACGAACCTTTTTATTGCTAAATTTTTTACCATTAAAATTTTTCTGTTATCTTTGCATTTATGATAGAACAGCTATCGGTTATTGACAAAGACGAACTTCTAAAAACCGTTTTTTTATGCTTGTAAAGACCTATTGTGCCGCCGTCAACGGCCTTGACGTAACGACCGTCACCATAGAGGTAAGCCTCACCAAGGGTGTCATGTTCCGCATGACAGGTCTTGGCGACACGGCTGTGCGCGAGGGCAGAGACCGCATGGCAGCAGCACTTGTTAACAACGGCTACCTCTTTCCCAACGCCGACATAACGGTAAACATGGCGCCTGCCGACCTGCGCAAGGAAGGCAGCGGCTTCGACCTGCCGCTCGCCATTGGTGTGCTCGCGGCGTCGAAACAGATTGAGCCTGTGGGTCTTGACCGCATAATGCTTGTCGGGGAGCTGGGGCTCGACGGGGCGTTGCAGCCTGTCAAAGGAGCGCTGCCCATAGCCATGCGTGCCAAGGCCGATGGCTTCGTGGCCCTTGTCGTGCCGCAGCAGAACGTGCGCGAGGCAGCTGTGGTTGAGGGCATCAGGGTCTACGGCATGTCGCAGATGAAGGAGGTGATAAGCATGATCACCGGTCAGGAGCGGTTCCAGCCTGTGAGCGTGGACACACGCAAGGAGTTTTATGACCAGCAGTATAGCACCGAGCTCGACTATGCCGACGTGCGCGGACAGCAGCAGGTGAAGCGTGCGCTTGAGGTGGCGGCGGCTGGCGGCCACAACCTGATCATGGTGGGCCCGCCGGGCAGCGGCAAGTCGATGATGGCAAAGCGCTTGCCTTCCATCCTGCCGCCTCTGACCCTTGCCGAGAGCCTGGAGACAACGCAGATACACAGCGTGGCGGGAAAGATGCCGCGCGGCCTGTCGCTCATAGCGCAGCGACCGTTCCGTGCGCCCCACCACACCATATCGGAGGTCGCCCTCGTTGGCGGCGGCTTGAACCCGCAGCCCGGCGAGATCTCGTTGGCCCACAACGGTGTGCTCTTTGCCGATGAGCTGCCAGAGTTTAGCAAGACCACCCTTGAGGTGCTGCGTCAGCCCCTTGAAGACCGCCGCATAACCATCTCGCGCAACAAGTACACCCTTGAGTTTCCGTGCTCCTTCATGTTTGTGGCGTCTATGAACCCCTGTCCTTGTGGCTATTATGGCGACCCCACGCACCACTGTGTGTGCTCTCCCGGGCAGATTCAGCGTTACATGAACAAGATTTCCGGACCGTTGCTCGACCGAATAGACATTCAGTGTGAGATCATGCCCGTGCCTTTTGAGGACATCTCCAAGGCTGCGCCGGGCGAGCCGAGCAGCGCCATACGCGAGAGGGTGATAAAGGCACGCGCCATACAGGCTGAACGCTTCCGGCCCTATGAGGGCATTCATTGCAACGCGCAGATGACGGAGCGCATGATCCACCTGTTTGCGGAGCCCGACGCCAACGGCATGAACATTCTTCGCACAGCCATGGACCGCTTCTCGCTCTCGGCACGCGCCTACAGCCGCATCTTGAAGGTTGCACGCACCATTGCCGACCTCGACGGGTCGGAGCGTGTCGAGGTTCACCATCTGGCCGAGGCCATTGGCTACCGCATGCTCGACCGTGGCGACTGGGCAGAGCGGGGACTGTGATTGTAGTCTTATAACCAACTCACACTATAGATGATTACTTGAAACATAAACTTCCTGAACCATGAAAAAGATGTTGAAATGGTCATTCTGCATCCTTTCCATTGTATGTTTTGTCAACACATGCGTTTATCATCGAATTACGCATATGAGTGACGACGAGCTGGAATGGATAGCAAATAGATATGAAGGTGAAATGATGCTTTTCAAATCACAATATGCGGATATAGACACTCTCACAGTATTAGAGGTTTGTGTTTGTAATAACTTGAATCCCATTAACTGGGGACACTACAATACAAGCAATAAAGAATACATAGCTCATGCTCAAGTACGATATGGATTTAAAAATCGTAGAGATGGGGGAATAATGGAAATATGGAAACTGTTTAATGATAAACCAATATGCTTCTCTTCTGTACTCTTAGATAGTAATTGGTTAAATGAAGTGCAATTGAAAACATCGTGCATCAAAATAAATGGAGTCATGATCAATGATATTATGTTGTTCCAAACGACTAATAAATACACCAACAATTTACCTGTGAGCTATGTTTGGAGTAAGAAGTATGGACTTTTCCAGTATACTTTTCAAGATGGAACAACTTTTACAAGGATAGACATAGACAACATTGGTAATGTCAACAGCGGCCAGTTATCATATTCTGCACCAGACATAGAATTTGCTGACCCAGAATTTTTGTCTCCATTCGGACTTACAACGGGAGAAGCAGGTAAATATGGAATAACATTACTACCAGGTCAAGGAATGAGTGGAGTAAACTCGCCTAATCAAGACGTATACACCCTTCTTTATCTCCAATTGGTCAAGCAGAAGCCTTAAGCCATGAACTATATGGTCATGGATTATTGTATAATCAATATAGAAACAGAAAAGTTTCGGGACACGACTACATAAAGTCAAGAGACAACAATGACTTATTAAGGAGTTATATAAGAAGAGCAAGAATGGAAACCGTTACATATTTCAAATAAGTATGAGAACAATCAAAATACTGTTGATGCTTTTACTGACAGCCTCACAATCAGCCCTGGCGTTCAACCAGAAGACAGACACTGTAATCGTGACCAATGACAGTTGCGGAATTGTTCAGTTTATAGTTACCATTGACAATACTGACAGTGATGCTTTGTGGATATGGCTTGACAGCAATGACTATGGGCGTGACCATAGAAAGGCCATTAGACGATATTTGATGAAGCGCAGAGGAGACTTCTCTATTTTTGACATCGGTGCCGACCCCAATATGATAGGGGAATGGTGGCATCCTTCTGCGCCGAAATACTGCTTTGTCAAATACTTGGAACCAGGCAAAACTTTCACGATTGTATTTTATAGTGAGAAGGCATTAACGCCCGACTGTTGGAATTGTAAAAACGTCATCGATGACATTAGGGTTTTCAGTGATCGGGAAATAAACGAATACTGCCCTGGATTGGAAGCACCATATAGCATAAAACGAATTTCATATCCACATAATGTCATTGCATTCCCAATAAAGGCAGATAAATTGTCCGACACAATATCAGAGTAGTTAAAATATGTGGGCCACATTTTCTTAGACCGCATCGACATTCAGTGTGAGATCATGCCCGTGCCCTTTGAGGACATCTCCAAGGCTGCTCCGGGCGAGCCGAGCAGCGCCATACGCGAGAGGGTGATAAAGGCACGCGCCATACAGGCTGAACGCTTCCGGCCCTATGAGGGCATTCATTGCAACGCGCAGATGACGGAGCGCATGATCCACCTGTTTGCGGAGCCCGACGCCAACGGCATGAACATTCTTCGCACAGCCATGGACCGCTTCTCGCTCTCGGCACGCGCCTACAGCCGCATCTTGAAGGTTGCACGCACCATTGCCGACCTCGACGGGTCGGAGCGTGTCGAGGTTCACCATCTGGCCGAGGCCATCGGCTACCGCATGCTCGACCGTGGCGACTGGGCAGAGCGGGGCTCGCTCTCATGATAAGTAGGTGTTCAAAATTAATTTAAATGATTCTATGCCATATTTTGGTCTGTATGTCCAGCTCCGAAGAGGGAGTGTAGCGGGCTACACGACCGATGAGAGCTGGGCATACAGGCCAAAAGAGGGCGTAGAGGCATTTGAAAGCATAACCTTTTTTATAAGATTCATATATGCGATTAATTTTGAACACCTACTTATGGTTACGATAAGAAAGCAAGCTGTGCATGTCTAAACTCTTTTGCGCCAATTCAGTTTGACAATTACAAACTTTTGACTAACTTTGCACATTGAAACAGAGAACGTTTCCAAACATCTGAGACAAAAAGGGGGCTTTAGAACCTGGAAAAGGGTTTTTATAACCTGAAAAAGGGTCTTTTATAACTTGCAGAGGTTTTTTATAACCGACACAAGGTTTTTATAACCCGGCAAAGGGTTTTGCCTCTAAAAAGGTGTTTGGTCTTTTAAAAGAAGAATCATTTAAAAAAAAATAACGATATGGACACACTTAAGAAAGTATTTGCAAAAAAACTGCTCGACATCAAGGCAATAAAGCTTCAGCCCAACGACCTGTTCACATGGGCTTCGGGTTGGAAATCGCCGTTCTACTGCGACAACCGCAAGACCCTCTCGTTCCCCGAACTGCGCAACTTCGTGAAGCTGCAGCTCGTACATGCCGTAATGGAGCACTTCCCACAGGCCACAGCCGTGGCTGGCGTGGCTACAGGTGCCATCGCTCAGGGTGCGCTCGTTGCCGACGAGCTTAACTTGCCGTTCGTCTATGTGCGCTCAAAGGCAAAGGACCACGGCATGGGCAACCTCATTGAGGGTGAGCTGCCCGCTGGCTCAAAGGTGGTGGTCATTGAGGACCTCATCTCTACAGGCGGCAGCAGCTTGAAGGCTGTTGAGGCTCTGCGCCAGGCTGGCTACGAGGTTGTGGGCATGGTGGCAAGCTACACCTATGGCTTCCCCGTGGCTGCAAAGGCTTTTGCCGACGCTGGCGTTGAGCTGCAGACCCTTACCGACTATGAGCACGTCGTAGAGCAGGCTCTCGCTACCGGCTACATCGCCGAGAGCGACGTGGAGCTGCTGCACGAGTGGCGTAAGGACCCGGCAAACTTTAAATAAAGGTAAAAAAGTAAAAAGGTAAAAAAAGGC
>ERZ1034844.1258-NODE-1258-length-12098-cov-32.602425_pt1 | contig 12098 bp, 16 predicted proteins | sample MGYA00520594_ERZ1034844 | MGnify/ENA primary metagenome ERZ1034844 (study PRJEB33766, sample SAMN09781733) | gut metagenome | biome: gut microbiome | host: Homo sapiens | place: Madagascar | study: EMG produced TPA metagenomics assembly of the PRJNA485056 data...
GGGTTGACTCTGACTCCGTCATCCGGGAGTTCAAATCTCTCCACCCCAGCCATTTAGCGGTTTTAAGTGTTAAAAGCACTTAAAACCGCTTTTTTTTGCTTCAAAACTGCTATAAAAGTGACTTAAAATTGTCAAATAACAAGTTAAATCACAAAAAGTGGGGAATAAAATGGGGAATTTAAACCTACAAAATGTAAGTAAATTTCTGCATTTCTTCGAGTTGCCTGCCGTCATATTGCTCTAAGTGAGTGTAAACGACGGAAGTTATGGAACTGTCGGCGGCATGTCCTGCCCAAAGCGAAACGATTTCGCGCTGAATGCCGCATTCCTGGCATCGCGTTATAAACGTGTGCCGCAGGTCGTGCAAGTGGTGATCGGGGCAGAGTTCTTTGAAGTGTTTCGTCAAAACACCGCCCGAAAGTTCGACAATCGCTTCCGTATTGATGAGCGGTAAAACTTGCCGGAGCATAGGGCTTATCGGAATCCGCCTTATTTTTTCGCTTTTGCCCTTGCGTTGTTTTGCTGTGGAGACGGTAACCCAGTCGTCGGAGACTTTCGCCGAAGCGAGTTCCGAACGTCTTAACCCGGTGTACATCATAAACACGAACGCCTGAGTGTACACGGTGGGGGATTTTTTAAAGTCATCGATAAGTTTTTTCTCTTCCGCTCTGATGAGAGGCACGCCGTGCTTCTGTTCATAATAAGCCACTTTGACTTTTTTCATGGGCGAACGTGAAATAAGTTCGTCTGTTTCGGCGTACTCGAAAAGCGATGAAAGGATCTGACTCACTTTTTGCGCCGTTCTGAAGCGTTCCGTTTCGGTGAAGCCGTTTATAAACTCTTGCAGTTCGAAGGCTTTTATCGTCGTTATGTCGCGGTCGCCGAGCGCAGGCACTATATATGCACGGTACACCTGAAGATAAAGCTTGTAAGTCCCTTCTTTTATGTACGGCTTCTTGACCGTTTCGAGCCATTGCAACATGTAATTTTTTAAAAGCGTTTTGTTATAGTTCTTTTTGCGAGGGCGGCTCGGCGAGCGGAGTTCTGCAAGCTTTACGATGAATTTTGCTTTCGCTTCGTATAAAACTTTTCCGTAGACGGAAATTCTTTCGCCGTCTACCTGACATCTCACCTCATATCCGTTGCCTTTTTTTCTTACTCTCGCATTTACTTTGCCCGTGCGAAATAACGGGCGGAATTCTTTCGGCATTTTTAAAATCTCCTCTTTACTGAAATTTATTGTGCCGATAGTACCTTGATTTTCTTCCTTTTCGGGCGGTTCGCCCGTTTCAACAGTTATCCGTTTCGGAAAATCTAATAATTTTAGCTCCGAGCGGTTGAGTTCTGTTCTTTTAAGTTCGTCCAGAATCTGATAGAGATTTTCTATCGATTGACGAACAAGTTCCGCTATACTTGACATTTTGCACCTGTAAAGTTTTATTGACGCGTCTTGTTAAAGTATAGCACTTTAAGATTTGTTTGTGTTAAACACCCCCTCTTTTCTTTATTGTAAGACTTTTTTATACTATTTTATAATTTAAATCCTTATAGTAAGTATAAAAAAGTCTTAAAAAATTTTACAGCGCGCAGGCGTGCGAATGCCCGCACGCGACAATTATATTGACAAACAACTTGTCAAAGATATATAATAAAACCACTAAATGTACAGGAGAAAACGTATGCTTAAAACAGAAAAGAAAGCAACACAGAATGAAAACGATAAAAATCGATCAAACTCAGTTCCTACGTCTTCTGCCGAAACTTCCGCCGCTCTGGATGAAGCGAAAGCCATGAAAAAAGATCCTTCTATCGGAAAATCTTATTCCGATATCCATGAGATGATAGACGATCTTTTAAAATAATTTTTTAAGTCTCGAGATTTAATCTTTATTGTTATCTTTTTTTATTTCAAGTGCAGGTTTATCGCTTGCATTGAGCGGAGAAACGACAGATTCGCCGAGTAGATCTTCATAGCCTTGCCTCGTCTGTTTTGCAAGGCTTCCGCCTTTTTTTGCTACTTTAACATTTTTCGCGAAAGTGTTCGGCTGCTCTTTTTTAGATAGTGCCGTCGTCGTAACTTCGGCAAGCATATTTAAAACGAGTTCTATATCCGTCATATTGTCGCGCAAATTTTCTTTTTTCAGCCCCTTAAGTTTTTTATATTCCTTGACGGACATTCCGCTCCATGCTTTCGTCATTTCGTCGGTTAAAATAGCGTACTCAACGCCTTCTTTTACACCGCGTTCTTTCCATTCGTCGGTAAGTTTTTTACGCATTTCGATAGTTTGCAACCGTTGATTTATCCAATCTTCGGTATAACCTTTCGCTCGATAGAAATCCGCGCCGCGAAGAATCGCCTTTTCGGGATCTGCTATCTCGTCAAGCCGTTCGCTTCCGACTTGAGCCAACCACATTTTAAACGGTTCCGCTTTCGGTGACGGAATCGACTGCACAAGTCGTAAAATACCTTTTGTGTTAAGGCAATCGGTCTTATAGTATTTCCCATCCGATGCCTGCATTTTCAGTCCGTGACAATTTGTCACGACCTCACTTCCTTCATCTTTTAATCGTTGTTTCAGCTTACGCCAGTATGCGCCAGGATCTTTACTTGCCGAATCCGCCAAAATGTTGCATACGTCCACGACGGAAAAATACCATTCTTCCTCGTCAGCGTTCCATAGAGTTCGGACTTGTTTGTTTTCAAAAACTTTAATTTTATTTTGTGCCATAAAATTTCTCCTTGCGAGGGTTTTCCGCCGTTTCAGGCGATTCAGACATAAACCTTATCGTATCTAAAACTGTCTTTTGCCGAGTCTTCGGCAATTTTTTATATAGTTCTAAAAGTTCCAGTTCGTCGGGGGTGAGGACGGCGGAAGAGGACGCAGTGGTGACCGTTACGTTCCCAAAGTCGTCCTCTCTCCCTAAAAGGTAATCGATCGTAACGTTAAAGTAATTCGCTATTTTTATCAGCATATCGGGGTCAGGTTTATTAACTTGATTTTCGTAGTATCCCAAAGATTGCGGACTTATACCTAAAATCTGAGCAAGGTCTACCTGCCTTAATCCCTTATCTTTTCTCAGTTCTCTAAGTCTACAATTCATTTAATACCTCCTCTTGCAAAAAAATTATACAAGAAATTCTTTATTTTTACTTGACAAACAATAAATTCTTGTGCTATAAATAAAATACACAAGAAATTCTTGTATAAAGGAGACAGCAAAAATGAATCAAACAGACAATTTCAAAACAGCAAACGCGCAACCGCAGGAAACAATCGGCAAAATCGAAACAGGTTATTTTTTCAGACAATACGTCGGCGAAGGAAAAACCGAAGACGGAACAGAGTTCGAACTCTGTTTGTCGGCAAGTTCTTCCGCTCCGATCGTCATATGCGGCAAGCGCGCTTTTATTTTATCGTGGAATGACATTCTTAATCTCGCCGAACGCGCAGGGCTTTTCAAAACGGAGGAACAAGGAAATGGAAAAAGTTTTAGTAAAGATGTTTAAGCTCACCAAAGCCGAAGCCGCAGCCCTGCCGAACGGGACACCATTTATCGTTTTTAACCCCGAATTCAGATATCGTCAGGTTGAAATCAGCAATCCGAGGTCGATAGCAAAAAGTCAATACGCAGACTACCGCCTCGAATATTACGTATTCGACAAACCGCAGGCATTCGCCCCGGTTGATTAACAGGAGGAATCGTGAAAAAACTTTTACCTATAATTCTTTGCTTTATAGTTGTAGCCGCGGTTTTCGGCATGGGGACTTCGTTTACAAACGAAAATAATACAACCGAACAGATAGTTCAGATTGACGGAAAGACGACAACGCTCACAAAAGAACAAATCAAATCACTCGACAACGGCGCGGATATCACATACGATTCCGACGTGTACCGTTTATCGAAGGTCGGCAACGAAAAGATCTACGAACATACCGACGGCGAAAACATTTTTCTTACGAAGTACATCGGCATCGACACTGAGAAGCGCACCTTCAGAACGTGGGAAAAGCTTAACAACGACGTCGTGACGAAAGCTCTGATGAATAGCGCGCTGACAGAGAAAGATTCCGCACTTAAGGAAACTTTGAAAGAATACGTGACGGACGATCAGATGACGAAGATTCTCGCGGACTATGAGAAAGGCGCGGATCTTACGGAAACGTTGAAAAAATACGTCACCGAAGAGAAAGTAAACAGTATTTTATCGAGCTACTACACAAAGCAAGAAACACAGAATTTTATAAATCAAGCTCTGTTATCTTACGTTAAAAAGTCCGACGGGAAAAACATGGTTGTAAAAAAAGCTCTCAACCCCGGCGAACAGCTGATATTCGAAGCTCATTCTATGTATGTTGTACAATGCTATGATAGTTCGACTAACCTTGCGGACTTTACAATTCTCGGCGGAGGTAAAAACGGCAATAAAGGTCGATTGGCTATGGTGTTCATAGGCGATAAGGTCAACAACACGACTTTGCATTCTTTAATGATTTATCAGACGGGTTCTATAAATATTTCAAATTTAGCAGGAACGTCGGGTTCATCTTACGGAATTAAACCGTCAGACAACTCTTGCCGTCTTAGTTATTATAAAATCGGCGGGCAAGTTCTTTAAGTGTTTAAATCGGGTTTACGACAAGTAAAAAAGCCGCAAGGTCGAGTAAATCGCAGTCTTTCCCGAATATCAACCCGCTGCCGCCCAATGCTGTCTCGGGCGGCGGCGTGAAGATAAAATAAAAGAGACAGCAAAAAAGGAGACAGCAATTATGACAAAATACCAATTTGCAAACGTACCGGGTGTACCCGGTTGTATGTATTATTTTACAATCAAAGGCAAAAATCGCTCTTTGGTATGTATATCCAATGAAAACAAGAGAGTTCAGCTTGCCGATCTTGACACAGGTTTCCCTTATAACTGGGATATGGCACACTTCTCTTACATGCTTCGAAATCACAGATGGAAAGATCCGGGGATCAATTCGTCGGTGGAGAAAATTGAAGTGGAACATACAGAACGCCCGGCATTTAAGACGAGAGAATATACCGAAAAGGATTTCGACGGGTTAATCGACGATATCGATGACGTTACTTTTTAAGAGGTGAAAAAATGGACTATCTCAGAACCGAAAGAGCTGACGTTCTCGACAATCTCATATCCGCAAACGAGAGAATTGTAAAATGCGGGTTAAACGACGAAACGATAAAGGATCTCGGCGAGTGTTATAAGCTTTACGAGAAAAAGCGAGTTAAAAGTAAAGAAAGCGGAGATCTTAAAGAATTACTACGGCTTGATTATCTGATTTTAAACTATAAACGGGATAAAATCGACGAAAAGGCTTACATATATATGCTCGGGCATACGCTTGCGGCGATAGATATCGCGTTCAGAATTCAGCAGGCGAAGAAAACAAAATCGATACATAGCCTTCGGGCTTGTAAATAAAGAAAAGGAGCAATCAGGATGAAAGATAAAACTTTCAAATGGATCGTTGTAGTTGCGGCATGCGTTCTCGCGCTCGGATCTATCGGAACGGCAATCGCCAACGTAAAAGGTTTGTTCGAAAAGAAGAATGACGACACCAAGACCGACACCGATTCGACAAAGACGGCATACGTTCAGTACGTTGAAGACATCGATCTTTGAAATTAAGCCATGTTAATCGAACGCATTGCAACCGTCGGGAGCTACGAGTTACTATATAACATTTTCATATCGTTATTTCGGCAACTCCCGACAATATTCATGATGCTATCCACTTTGCCCCTGCTTGCGCAGGAAGCGATAGTGATAGCTATTATGCTTTTCGGTATGGAAGCGATTGTGAGGATCGCTTCCGCCGTAAGGCGAATTATTCTTTGGCTAAACAATAAGCTATGACAATACCTCTTATTTTAACACTCTTCGGAATGGCATATTTAAACGGAGTCATTCTGAATTTAACGGGTAAAAATTTGCTACTTTCGGCGATATCCGCAAATAAAAACATAATAAGCGTATTGCTTATTGTGGTGTTCGTCGCCGTACTACTAATAAAGAAAAGGAAAAGAAAATGAATAAAACGGAATTTATGAAAAACAGCGCGAGAATTGCGGCATTTTTGCTTACTATATTCGTAATTGTCGGCGCGGTGGTTTGCGGACAGCATAGTTATAAAAGGGCGAGTGCGGCGGAAAACGAATCGACGGCGGAGAAAAATTATTCGAACGTCACAGCCGATCTGCTTCGCGATTCGACGTTTTCGGTTTCGAAATATCCCGAGCTGGAGTCTGTAACGAAAGACGATGATAAATTACAGGTTATAGCACTTGCGGAAAGTACAGATAAAGATCTGTTTATGTATATTTATTGCCCGTTGGTACAGAAAAACCAACTTATTGCACAATCGATGAAAGTAACGTTTTCATCCGAAACAGGCGATGTACAATTGTATTATTTGACATTTTTGAATGCTCAAAACACTTTGTTTAAGTATAAAGTTAAAGACTATACGGTGTCTGAGGATCCTGTTAGGTTATATAATATTCAAACTGTGTGGGTTGAAGGCAGCATCGGAGGATACAATGTAAATAAAACATGGACGTTTACCACGGTGGGAGACAATAATTCCTGCACGGTAGATAAAGGCGAGACTTATAATATGGGTGTCCTCGGCTCGGCTGCAACAACCGGAGTTCCGCCGAAAACGGACGAAGACAAAAAACCGTCCGACGCAAATACAAATACAAATAAAAATACGATTACGGCAAACATAACAAGCAAAGGAGCTATTGCAGGCGTTGCTTTAACGGCGGGAATCGTTATATTTATCGTTGCGAAAAGCAGAAGGAAAAGAAAATGAGCGAAAACAATTGCAAAAGGAAACATACAAAACTGTATTTATTGCTTGTTTTATCCGTGTGTTTTTTAGTTAGCTGTTCGGCGTTTATAACGGCAAGCGCGGCGGGAACGTGGAAAGATTATACAGACGCGCAAGGGCTTTTGATCTATTTAAAAAGTCAATATCTCGGAATAGGTAACAATCCGGACGGAACAATCGAATACGGCAAAAATACGGATGATAATTTCTATTTTAACAATGGCGCGGCATTATCTGTTAATAAAGAAAATATGATAATGTTTACGCTCATAGATAACGACAGTAAATTTGCCAATCGCGAATACGGAAAAGGCAAATACTCTTATATGTTTATCCTGTTACGTAAAAACCCCGCTTATACATATACGGTCGCAGATAATTCTTTATTTGCAACACCCGAGACGATTGAGGTGAGCGAAAAATATGTAGACGCGGGAGCAATTGTTTGCACATACAACTCTTATACCGATACATATGAATACATAAATCAAACGGCGATTTGCGAACCCGGGAAAACCATGGATGAGACGTTGACCAATTACGAAGGCGAGTCTTACTGGAAAAATGTAACATGTGCCGACGGATCTGTCGGTAAATATCCGTTTTTTACTGAGATAGGTGAAAACAATATATGTCGCTTAGTGGTAAACGTCCCGGCAATATCAAATGAGTATGCTGTTTTAGCCGTGAAAACATTTATACCTGCCACAGAACACTGGAATCTTTTTCATACAAAAATAAAAAACGTTACTTACGATGAAGCAACAATGCAAAGCGCATGTATCAGCGATTATCGTTCTTACCGTGAGATAGTTTTAAAAATGAAAGACGCGGGCGCTCTCGATAACTATAAAGGTAAGCCTGTTTACGATTATTTCACAACCATAGCGGGCTATACCAATGCAGAATACAAGATATCATGGCTCGAGAATATCAAAGGCACGCCTTTTGCCGAAAAAAAGTACGCCAAAGTTACAACAGCACTCCCTTCCGGAGCGGAAAATGCTTCGGCGGAACAGTTTGCGCCGCTCGTCGGTAAGGATTCTTTCGATACGATGATGAGTACATGTTCAACATTTAAGTTAGATTCCAAAACAAGTACATATGTCGCTTATTACGAAAAATCGGTATATCTTAAAGCGCAGACGACCGACGGCAAATATGATAATTACTTTTTGGATCCGAACCTGACATACGCAGATTATTACGGACAATTTACGTCGGACAGTACGATTTCGCAAGATCTGTACGAATATGCGTTTAATACACTGAAAAAGCAATATCCCGATCAGCTTAAGAACATGGAAAAGGAAAAGTTATACGGCTATTTCGGATTTGTCGTTATACCGAGAACGGCAAGCGCAAACACCCTTGTAAAAGATATTTTTAGTTTGCCCGAGACAATGAACGGGGTCATCCAGAGCATTAAGTACGACGGATCTCTTACCGTCGCGCAGTATAACAAACTTTTAAAAACGTATAATTACAGCTGGCTCGCGAGGTTATGGAACAACGCGATGAATCTGCTTAACGAAGGAAGCGACAACGCAACGTATTATGTCGTTTGTTCGGATAATACAACCGATAAGGCATGGGTTTCCGAATCGGGTTCGAAAACAATCGACGACAATAAACCTTTGATAATAAATAAAGCGGGCGAGACAATCGAAAACGTAAAAAATACGATTATAAGCGGCTCAGGCGCTATGACGTCGATTGCAATGCTTGTGCTTGCGGGCGTAGCGATTTATGCGATTATAATCTATATAAACAAAAATAAAAAATCTACTAAAAGGAGATAAACATGAAACTCAAAAAAATTTTAATCTCTATGTTTGCAGTGATTGCGGTAATTACGTCTGCGATTGTTGCTTCGTTTGCGGGCATGCCGTCCACCACGGCAAACGCCGCTTCGGATGATACTCTTCCGACAATAGAACAGTTTGAAAATGATTATAACTTCGCGCTCGTAACATGCGGCAATCCCGCTTACGTCGTTACGCCCGGCGTCTGGTATAAGTTTTTGTCCGGTAAAATAGCCAGTTTCTCAACTTTGTCCGGAGCCGACGCTCCCGATGATGTTTCATGGAGCATAAACTATACAGACGCAAAACTGCATGGTTATTTATCTCTCAGTGAGAACAAGCTTTACGGCGAATATATTCAAGGACGGACATTCGATGAGTATACGGAAATGTACGTGCGTTTTAATAAGGCTTACACATTAAATATTCCGAACAAAGTCACCATAGACGAAAAGTATACGGATTATATGTATGTCGGAAGCCTTAAGGTTAAACCGGAACCCGGCGAATCCGGGGGAACGGAGAAACCGTCGGAAAGCGCAGGCACCGAAAAGCCCGGCGAATCCGGGGATGTCGGAAAACCTTCCGAAAGCGAATCCGACGAACGTTTCGTAGATAAGGCGAGCCAATGGCTCGAAGAAAATTTATCCGTTAAAGTTTCATCGGCAACTATCGGAGCCGTTATTATCGTCGGCGTACTTATTTTAATTTTTAAAAGGAAATAAAACATGAAGAGACAGCCAAAAATACAATACGATTTTATAAATACTAAAGATTGTGTAAAGACGGTTTTTGTTTATTACGCTATAAGGCTTATTATATCTTCGTTGTGTTTTTGGCTGCCTTTTAATTTGCGCCTTGTGTTTCGCGCAATTGACGTTATAGCCTGCGGCGCGGCATATGACGGAATAACAATCGACGAACAGATCAGACTTGTAGCCGAAAGCGCGGTTATCATTGTGGACTTTGTTTTTTTTGCTTCGAGCGTTATTCTTTTTTATGGGGTACTGCTCAACATTCATCGCGTAAACACAACTAAGGATTTTATTATCGAAACAGGCTACTCGGTCGGGGTAGACGGTCCGCAAGGCGTAGGAAAATCACGTTTGCTTTGTTATATGGCAATGGTTCTCGTCGGACAGAAACTCGAAACGACATGCTTTAAATATTTTCTTGACATACCGAACGAGGAAAATCTCAAAAAGGAAGCCGCCGAGGGTAACCGTTGGGGCTATGTGCATTATAAAGCCCGCGAAGACGCTATAAATTACTACTATTCGGAAGCCAACGACGGAAGAATCCCCGGGGTTTACGGGAACCTGAGAATAACATATAAACATAAAATTCCTTATGAACTGAAGAAAGAGCATTTCTCCATGCTTGAAAGGTTATACGAAAGCAACGTCAAGATCCTTTCGGAAGCCGATAACACGTTTGCAAACACGATGAGGAAAGTATCCGAAAAGACAAAGAAAGACGAAGCGAAAGACGTTACGGCAAATAAAATCGACGAGTTTGTCGGCTTAGATCGTCAATATACCGACGGAACGCTCCTTCTCGATACGCATGCAAACGGATCTGTTTTCAAGTCTATGCGAGACGCTCAGCAAACGGTGCTACATTTAACGAGAAGCGAATATAAATACACTCCGCGGCTGTATAAGAGCATTTATGCCAGGCTCGTTGCCAAAACCATTGCAGTCGGTAAATCTCGGTTCGACGACATGCGCGAAGGCAATTTCGACAAGGCTAAAAAGAAAATAAAAGAGCTGGGAAAGCTTCGGAAACGAGTTAAATTCATCGAAGAATTGATGAGACGGACGGGTTTCACCCGTCTCTACTACGTTTCCGAAAACGGAAACGTTCGCTTGCGCTCGATGTCAGACGAGTGCTTCATGGTTCTCCCCAATGAAGTGCCGTATGCGTATGACGACAGAATATTGCAAGTAAATTACCCATACGCCGCAAAACTCGAACAAGCGGCAAAATCTTGATTTCGCACATATAAAAATGACGCCGCAAGCATTCGTTTAATGGCATATTCCCGATATGCGCATCCCCGATGTTTTGCCGAGCGTTTAACTCTGTATTTTCGTATTCGGTTTTCGCGTGAGCCGAAAACCGAATACGAAAATAAACGTGTCTATGTTCGGCAAAACTCGGCGTATGTCGCGTAGTGGAAGAATATACAAACAGAAAACCGACCTCACTAAATTTTGCCGCGCCGCAGGCAAGGCAAAATTTTGACGGCGTAAAAAAAGGACAGTCAAAAAAATGATCGATTTAAAAAAAGTTGAGAACATAAGCGCGGAAGTTGAGTTCCTCCGCATTCTCGACGCGTATAAAGACGACGGAATAAGCGTTAGTTGCTTTACCGCCTCGGAACTCGAAGCAGCACTCGGAGTTTCTCATAACACCCTTAAAAAGCATTTGCGGGCGTTCAGAGACGCAAACGTTATAAAGTTTAAACTGAAACCTTTTCGGATTCTGCTCAATCCGAGCGTGTTCGATTTCTCGGCGGCACTTACTGCCGGCGACATAAAGGCTCAGCAAGGTCAATATAACCTCTACATATCCGACTAAAACAAACTTAGTTTACAAGGCTCAGACTTACGACAAACTCCGGAAGAGGACGCTCTTCCGGATATAAAAAAATTTTTAAAGAGTAGACCTTTTACCCTTTATTTTGTCGTGCAAAAAATTTAATAAGCCGCCGAATACCTCGGCGGCGTTTTTCAGGCTCGCGCGAGGAGGGGCTTCGCCCCCTCTCATATCTTTTTTCTCAGTAAACTCTAAACACGTTATAAACAGCCGTAAGGCTCTATGCGACGTTAGTCGCTCAAAGAGAGAACCCTGAAAAAGAGGAGAGTTTTTGAAGCGGCGAGTTATTCGAAGACGAGGAAAAGCCAAGCAAAAACAAAATCTTGCAGAACCTGAAAAACAATTATCGCTTTGGTTGCGTTTTATATCCGCTTCGGGTATAATATGTAACGGCGCAAGGGCGACCTGCGGCGGTTGGCACTTTCCGAACAGGGAGGTGGTCGAGTTTATGGACTTAATTTCTTTAATTTGTCTTCTTTTGCTTTACTACATAATAAAAGAACTCAACAAAAAGAAATAACCGCCCCTCGTGCCAGAGTTTGCGGTTATTTCATTAACTTATATAATACATCAGGCTGACCGCCTATACCGGTTTCGCCCTCTGCGCTTATATATTACTACATTATATTAAATTTGTCAAGACATAAACCCGAAATAAATCGCAAAATAAAAAAGTAAAAATCGGGTTTGCTTCGGGGAACTACGGGGAAATACGCCAAAAAAGGAAGAAAATCATAGATATTATCAGCGATTTTTGATGTTGAGTGGGGAAAAGGGTTGACTCTGACTCCGTCATCCGGGAGTTCAAATCTCTCCACCCCAGCCATTT
>ERZ1034844.1262-NODE-1262-length-12074-cov-3.519594_pt1 | contig 12074 bp, 13 predicted proteins | sample MGYA00520594_ERZ1034844 | MGnify/ENA primary metagenome ERZ1034844 (study PRJEB33766, sample SAMN09781733) | gut metagenome | biome: gut microbiome | host: Homo sapiens | place: Madagascar | study: EMG produced TPA metagenomics assembly of the PRJNA485056 data...
GTTGTTTTGTTATCATCAGAATCTTCATTCTGGAAGGCAGATTCAGTGCACAGTAGAGACCTGCGGCTCCTGTTCCTACGATAATGACATCGTAATTTTCTTTCATTTTTGTTTCCTCGTACCGGTTGATGCCGGATTTTCTGTTGGGTTTTGTATTTTTATGTTTTCTGATTTGTGATTATACTACCCGACATGTTAGGTGTCAAGACACCTATGTATATTGGTGTAAAGAAATTCGTTGCACTATCCGTGCCTTCGCCCCTTCCCGGGAGAGAAATTAAATAAAAGCGAAAACAGATGGATAAATATAGTACCCGGAAACATCTGCAATCGTTCGTCGTTGTACTTGAATATGTTCGGGCTGTGTTGGCAAAATCGGAAGCTCTGTCTGAGCGTAGCGAGTTTGCTGACGATTTTGACGTTCTTAACAGCCAGGTTATATTCTAGTACAACCGGACGATGAAGCCGTTTCCGGGTACTATATTTACTCACATCTGTTACACTTTTATCTTTTTCTCTCAGTACTATATTTCACTATCAACAGTTCCACACTCAGCACATCCTGCAGTCTTCCGGTCTTCACTGCCTCCTCCGCATCAACAAAATCCTCTTCTGCCTGTTCAAGCTCCTCAACACTGTAAGCTCTCGCACAGGCCAGTATATTTCTTGCCACAAAAGACGGTACGCCAAGTCTGGTTGCAATTTCGTTCTGAGATGCCCCTTCCCCTGCCATTTTCTTTGCAAGGCACATCTGCCGGAACTGCTTCGACAGCAGGAACAGTATCCTCATCGGCGGCTCACGCAGCGTCAGAAGATCATTATACAGATCCAGTGCTCTCCTCTGATTTCGCTCCGTAACTGCACGAACCATATCGAAGATCTTATTCTCTGTCCGTGTTGTACAGATTTCCTCAATATCTTCTCTCGTTACAATATCCTGTCCCATGGTATATGTGATCAGCTTCTCCAGTTCCATACGGATATTTCCCATATCCGTACCGGTTTTTGTCAGAAAAAGTTCCATATCTCTGGTCGTGATCTTGCGTCCTTCTCTCGCCAGAATACCTGCCGCCCAGCGCATCAGCGTCTTTTCATCCTGTTTTGCAAACTCTACAATGCGGCCGCAATTTTTCACCGCTTTATACATACGGCTTCGTTTATCTACCTCTTCTTCAACAAAAACCAGCCTCAGATAATCCGGCAGCGTCTTCATATAATCTGCCAGTTCATCACATTTATTCTTAAAAAATCCGGAGTTTTCCACAAGAACCACACGATGATCCGCAAAGAAAGGCATTGTCTCACAGAGGTCGATCATTTCACGCACCTCAATTCCTTTTCCTTCATATTTGGTAAAATTCATCGTATCATCATCCGGATTTAATGCGTGAATCAACTTTTCTTTGTACTGAATTTTCAGATACGCTTCCTCACCAAACAGAAGATATGCATTTTTGAAATTTCCTGTTTTAATGTCTTCCTGTAAATTTTTCACTTCCTGCGAAACCTCCTGAAAAAATACCGTTTTCTGACGGAATGCCATCTACGGACAGCATTAAATTATTCATTATCTGTTTAGTATAGACGATTTTGACTTTTTTCTCAATACTGTATCTCTGCTCACTGATGTACAAACGTATCCACCCATACCTCCTTACCATCGGTCTCTGCTGTCACAGCCCCTTCTTTCATTGTGTACCAAATCTTTGCCCCGGAATCTTCCAACCGTTCTATTGTCTCGCCAGACGGATGTCCATATGTATTTGTTGCAGAGCAAGAGACCACTGCAAGTTCCGGTCTCACCACATCCAGAAATTCCTGACAGGTGGAATATCTGGAGCCATGATGTCCCACTTTCAGAAAATCTACATCTTCCAGCTCCGGCAGAAGTTTTTTCTCCGTCTCTGTCCCGATATCACCGGTAAACAGCCCTTCAAAACCGCCATATGTCAGTTCCACGACCATACCGTCTTCATTCGCATCTGTTCCTGCGGTCCCTCTATCCGGTGAAAGGAATCGAAGAGAAGCTTTTCCAAGCGTAATTTGTTCCCCTTTTCTTCCCTTTTGTACATTCACGCCTGCTGCCTGCGCTTTATCCACCAATTGCTGATATGCATCGTCCGGTTGTGTCCATTCCGGTAAGATCAGGTTCTTCACCCTGACAGAAGTAAGATGTGTCCTCATATAATCAAACAGTTCCAGCACACCACTGATATGGTCATTATCCGTATGTGAGATCAAAATAGCATCAATCACCCCAATCCCCCGATTTTTAAGGAATGGCAGAATCTGATAGCGTGCAATATTCTTCTTGTTACTGCTGCCGCCATCGATCAGGAAATTCTGCCCCTGTGGAAGCTGAATAGAAATACAGTCTCCCTGTCCGATATCAAGACAGGTGATCTGCAGATTTCCAGACGGATGATAAATGAGGATTCCCAGTCCAAGTATCAGCATGATTCCTGATATACCTGACAGTAACTGATATTTTCTCAGCCATCCTTTTCCTTCCCCATGATTCTTTTTTTCCTGCATGAATGCATGATTTCCCGCCCTTTTTCCAGTTGCGCCATTCCATGCGACAGTTCCCCGACTCATTCCCAAAATTCCAACTCCCAAAAACAGTAATACATAATATCCGGCACATTGCCACAGCTCCGGACTTCCTGCGATCCATGTACAGAACGGAATTCCTACTGCCAGTTCGCAGAGTTTCTCATACAGAAAAAGCAGCACTCTTCCAGGCAGCACTACATAAACTGCTACACCGACCGATGCCATTCCAACCACAACTGCTGCAATTCCACTGACCAGTACTACACTGACTGTCGGTAGCACCAGCAGGTTCAGAAAAAATCCGGCCAGCGAAATCTCTCCATAGATTCGCAGCATGATCGGAAAAGTCGTCATCTGCACAGCTATCGAAGATACCAGTGTTTTCATAACGGATGCCGCCAGACGATTCTCCACTCTAATGCATCCTGCCAATACCGGTGCCACTACACCAAGTCCGGCAACAGCCCCAAAAGACAGCCAGAATCCACTGTTGTACAGATTTGCAGGTGCATCCAGAAGTAAAAGGACCGCCGACACTGCCAGCGCCGTCAGCAGATCATAGGTTCTTCCTGCGATTCTTGCACCAACCGCCAACAGAAACATGCCTACCGCCCGCATGGCAGAAACACTTTCCCCGGTAAGGATTCCATATTGCAGAAGAACACTGAGCACCACCATCCCGGCAGACACATTTCCAAATCCGGCTCTTTTCAACAGATCAAAAAATCCAATCCCCAGTACACTGATGTGAAGTCCGGAAATCGCCAGTATATGAATGATCCCCGCCATCTGGTAACGAATCTTAACTTCATCTTCTAGGTTATCTTTCTCACCAAGCAGCATTGCTTCAAAAATACCGGCATCTTCCTTTGCCGCAATATCCAGCGTCTGCATTATCTTACTTTTCAGATTCTGCATAAACTGACCATATCTGGAATATTTGCTGCTCCATGCCAGAACCACACCGTTTTTCATAAAATAGTAGATTTTCTGACAGGCGTAGAATTGCCTGGAATCAAATTCTCCAGGATTTCGTGGCTCAGGAATTTCTTCCAGTTTTCCCGAAATCTTAACAGTGGTTCCAATCGGGAACTCTTTATTCGATTTTAAAAATACTCTTAAATTTTTTATGGGAATTTGTTCTGATCCGACGATCAGACAGACATGTTTAAGATAGGCAGAAAGAGAATATTCCGTAGCCTGATATTGCTGCACCTCCCCGCAGATGACAGCTTCCGAATGTTTTTCAATATATAATTGTACAGATTCCGGCAAAGGATTTCCACTGATCCGTGCAAATCCCGCCAGATCCATCAACCATATACACAACATCAGGAGCAGGCACACAAGACACACCGGGCGTCTTTTCATAAGCCTTCCTTTCTGTATATAGAACACCGCAGGCTATTCCACCTGCGGCATTACTGCATCAGGATTCCTTTGGTTTCTCGTCCTGTGCAATTAAATCTTCATTCTTTTCATAAAATTTGTATAACGGCAGACTGTCCTGGAAGTTCCCCTCCGTACTGCCTTCAATAGATATCTGAACCCTGTCAACATCACAGGAATCTATAATAGAATTCACAACCGAATAAATAGAGATATTTTCTCCTACTTCCGGTGTTTCATCACGAAAAGTGCTGTTCATGTTAATATAACAGATCCTGTCCGATGTGATCACGCTCAAAACCAGAGAACTGTCTGGTATCGTTGCATAATGCCCTTCTTCCATCGGTCCCTTTGCAAGCTGCTCAAGCACGATACGTTCTTTTGGAAGAGATCTTCGATAATATACATTTCTGGTTTCTTTCACCAGATTTTTTCCATTTTTATCCGTAAAATACAGTGTAAAAGTATCATAACGATAGCTTTCTTTGTCTTTTCCGGTATATTGCGCAAATGTATCTGAAGTCATCTCTCCAACTTCCTGATTTCGCGAGTTGGTCAGTGGCTGACCTCCAACTGTAAACTGGACTTTATGAATATCCGGAATCTGCAAAAATGTCTGCACAACTCCGTCGCGTGTCATAACCTCCCGGATCTTGCTCATTTTTGAGTATTCTTTACTGAAGTCTATGACAAGCAGATCTTTCTGCACTTCATAAGAATTGATGGAAACATCTTCCGGAAGAAGACTGATTTCCCCATCCGGTGCATCTTTGCTTCCAAGTTTCTGCATAAGATCTTTTACCATAAAATCTGCCGTCTCTTCTCTGGGTGAATATGGTTCTTCTCTGAGAACCGTCTCACTCTCGTTCAGATAATACAGATGGTACTTACTCTCATCCTGCGAATCCTTACTGCTTTTTGTCTCAATACTGCATCCGGCAAGTAAACTGCAAACCAGTGCTGCCAGAAGAAGTACTCTTATATATTTCTTCATCCGGCACCTCCTACGGAATATAAGATAACGGGACACGAACTGAGAATGTAGTTCCTTCCCCTTCTCTGCTGAATACTTTGATCACACCATGATGCATGGCAATCGTACTTCTTGTTATCGCAAGTCCAAGACCGGTTCCTCCGATCTCTCTGGAATGTGATTTGTCCACACGATAAAATCTCTCGAAAATACGGTCGATGGAATCCTCTGGGATACCCATACCAGAATCTGCTACCGTAACATAGAAAAACTTATGATCTGCGTCAAGTGATACACGCACCCATCCGTCATCAACATTGTATTTGATCGCATTTTCAACAAGGTTACTGATCGCAGATGTAAATTTCAGTTCATCCACATCCGCTTCCACAGGACGGAAACTGTCAAGGATCAGGTCAATATTGCGTTTGTCCGCGATCGGACGCAGACGTTTGAGAATATCCTCCAGAAGCTGATTGATATCCATATGACTGATCTGAAGATCTGCAGATTTCTTGTCCATTTTTACCAGAGTCAGAAGATCGGTAATAATACGGTTTTCCCTGTCAATCTCCGCTGTAATGTCACGCATAAATTCCTGATAAAGTTCTTCCGGAACTCCTTCCTGTCCGACAAGGGAATCTGCCAGAACCTTCATGGAAGTCATTGGTGTCTTCAGTTCATGCGACACATTGGAAACAAACTCTGATCTTGATTCATCCAGTACTTTCATACGTGCAAGCATCTTATTGAATGCATCCGTAATAAGCTCTGTTTCTGTATAATCCGGAACTGAAATCTCATCTTTCTGATATCCGTCAGTAAGATCTTCGATGGATTTGGTAACACTGGCCAGCGGTTTGACCAGAATCGTAGAAAGGCCATAGGCAAGCAATACAGACAATGCAACGATAATTCCTGTGAGCAGCATCGCCATCTGTTCCTGTGCTCCCACCGTTGCCATAATGTCACTGATTGAAATATTTACAAGCATGGCTCCCTGAATCTGCGGGACATCCGCGCTCTTTACGGGAACAGCCATTTCCAGCATCTGCCCGTATCTGCGGTAATTTGTGACTTCTCCGTTCTTAAAACACTTCACGACCTTTGGTGAGATCAGCGTCCGTCCTTCATCTACATGATAGGTATCTGCAACTACTTTCAGATCTCTGTCTACAATCACCATTCTTCCGCCATATACATTAGACAACAACTCCAGCTTGCTGTTCACAGACTGTGAGCTGGAGTCATTGAGATAATTTTCTTTGATGATCTGATTACACAGAATCGCACACTGTGTACTGACCTCACTTACCTTTACTTCAATTGCCTGTTTTTCATAATTACTGATCATGAGTTGTGTCACGATAGCACTTGGCACAATTCCCAGTATGAGCAGTATGACCAGTATCCGAAAACGCAGACTCTTAAAAAACTTTGTCTTTTTTTTCGTTACCATGGGTTATGCCTGGAAGTAATATCCTACGCCCCATTTGGTGTGTACATATTTAGGCTCACTGGGATTAGCCTCGATTTTTTCACGAAGACGCCGAATATGTACATCAACGGTTCTGACATCTCCCGGATATTCATATCCCCAGACAATATTCAGAAGATTTTCACGACTGTATACCTTGTTCGGATTGAATACGAGAAGCTCCAGCACATCAAATTCCTTTGCTGTAAGATTAATTTCCTTGCCTGCAATAAATACACGGCGGCTCTCGCAGTCCAGTTTCAGATCGCCTGCTTCAATTGTCTTCGCCTTTTCCTTTTCTTCATGTTCAGAACGCGCACGACGCATGATTGCTTTGATTCTGGCCTTTACTTCAAGAATATTAAATGGTTTTGTAATATAGTCATCTGCCCCGTAGTCCAGTCCAAGGATCTTGTCCATGTCCTCACCTTTTGCAGTAAGCATGACGATCGGAACATTGGAGAATTCTCTGATCTGCTGGCAGACTTCCAGTCCATCCATCTTCGGAAGCATCAGGTCCAGAAGGATAATATCGTATTTATTCTCCTTTGCCTTCTCAACCGCTTCTTCTCCGTCATAAGCACAGTCAACTTCCATACCGTCCTGTTCCAGATTAAAACGGATTCCTTTTACGATCAGTTTCTCGTCATCAACTACTAAAACTTTCCTGCTCATTCTTTTCTCCTTATTTCACAGCTATTTTATCCTTTATCGCCGAAAACGTACTTTCTTTGATTCCCGGCACCTGCATGATCTCCTCAATACTGGAAAAGGAACCATGTTCCTCTCTGTACGCAAGAATCGCCTGTGCCTTGGCATCACCGATTCCTGACAGGCTCTTAAGCGCCGCTGCATCTGCTGTGTTGATATTCACTACACCATTTGCATCTGCTGTCTCCGATTCCGGATCTGCCGGCTGTATTGCCGCAGGTAAAGCTCCCTCTTCCGCTTCTTCCTGCGTAGGTACATAAATCTGCTGTCCGTCACTGACCGGTTGTGCCTGATTCACGGCCGAGGCCGCTGCTTCCGGCAAAAATCCACCAGCTGCCTCTATTGCCTGAAAAACCCGGCTGCTCCCATCCAGTTCGTAAACTCCCGGATTCGTTACTGCTCCGCAGACATCCACAAAAATCATTTCCGGCTCTGTCTCCACCGGCATCTCCGATGGCTTCGCTTCTGCTGATATTTTTGCTTCCGCCAAATCCTCTGCTGCATCATTCCCAGCCTGTGTATCATCCTGTGTTTCTGATTCTGATACAGTATCCTGTCCGTCCAGCATTATTTCTGTTTTGTTTTTCTGACATCCGCTCATTCCTGACAAACCTGCCAGAAAAAATATGCTCAATATCAGACTGTAAAAATTTACTTTCATGATCTCGGTTCACTTCCCTCCGTAGGATTACGGCAGACCTCCCGATTCTCATACTTAACCATGTCTTATTTTAACGAATTCCCGGTAGATTTACAATAGGAAACTTTATTTATTCCTGTGCATGATAACTTTATTATTCCCATTTAAAAATCACAATGCCTGCAATCGCGATCAGCATTCCCAGAACCTTACGCCATTCCAATGGCTGCCGGGTTGTTCCGAACATCCCCAGCAGTTCGATCACATACGCTACGACCAACTGGGAAATGACGATCAACATAGCTGCTTTTGCAGGCCCAAGTGTCCCCATGCTCTGAATGACTGTAATTGTAATAAATGCCCCGATCACTCCGCCAAGAAGCGTGTATTTATTATCCACCTGCCATAATGCTGATATACTCTGCCTCCCAGTAAACAGCCATGCAAAAACACATACCATAAAAGCAGAAAACTGCACCCATCCCGTCGATACCCATAAACTGGTCTGTTTCGTCACTTCTGTATTAAAAACACCCTGAATACTCATCAGTGCTCCCGATATCAATGCCGCAAAAAATCCCCACATAATGTAACCTCCGCTCAGCTCAGATGCTTTTCCTATACCTGGCTGCAAATTTTATTATCAGCATATGCAGAAAATTTGTTTTTTATACAAGGCTCTGCCACATAAAATTGTATATAAAATTCTCTGAACATCACAAAAAACCCCGCAGCTTCATATGCCACGGGATCCTGGAAATGATATTTCTTTCACTATATCATGCATTATTTGATGCTTACGACTCTGTAACCTGCATCCTTGACGATTTTTCTAAGCTGTTCGTCATCAAGTTCGCGATCATAAGAAACGACTGCTTCGTTCTCAGAAAGATTTACTTTTGCAGCTGCTCCGTCAATCTTGTTGATTGCCTCTGTAACAGCCTTTACACAATGTTCGCAGTGCATACCGGAAATTTTGAGAACCTTCTTTCCAAGTATCGGATTCTCAAGTTTTTTATCCGGAATATCGAGAACGATCTCTCCACTGCCGCCTCCACAGCATGGACTTTCTCCTTTAAAATGTTTGATGGAACCTTTCAGTGCAAACCCAAGCAAAACAATTACGATCAGTACTATAATTATATCTACCACTATTTGTCACCTCTTCTGAATTCTTCGTCTTTTTTCTGTTCCCTTTTTTTCCTGATCCACTGAACCCCCTGATAGATCAGCATTCCTACAATATAAATAACAATGACCGCACCAAACATGTACATTGTGGATCCTGTTGAATTTCCCATATTAGTGCCTCCTATTTCAAACGATTCTTAGAAGACTGCGCGGTGTTCTTATGAAAAGCTGCCCCGCTACATCCACCGCAGCTTCCGCAGTTTCCACTGCATCCGGCACACCCCGTATGTTTACCTTCTTTGGTATTCTTTACACTTTTATAAATGATAAATGCACAATATCCAAGGATCAGAATCATTATAATAATATTTGCCAGCATTTCACTCATCCTCTCTTCATCAAGTACTGCCAGTCATCGGTTTCGAATCAAACAGAGGCCGGACACATCTCTGTATCCAGCCCCCTTATTATTACATTTTTTATTATGCCTGTACAGAACGTTTAGAATAAACTTTCTGATCTTTGTACGGGTCCGGTCTGAACAGCAGGAACAGCATTACAATAAGTACTACGAATCCTACTACAGTTCCGAAACCGAATGCTCCACCAGTTACAAAGGAACCGATCTGATAGAAGCAGAGGCAAACAACGTAAGCAAAGATGTTCTGGAAAAGAATTGCGAACCAGAACCATTTTCTGCTGTTCATCTCTTTTGCCATAGTTGCGATAGCTGCAAGGCAAGGAGAGTCAAGAAGGTTGAACATCAGGAAAGAGAAAGCAGCGATTCCAGTCGGGAACCAGCTTGCAACACCTGCTGCAACGTTTACAGCATCTTCTGTATCACCAGCTACGTTAGCCAGGACACCCATTGTAGAAACGATAGCCTCTTTTGCTGTAAATCCGGAGATAGAAGCTGCTACCGGCTGCCATTCACCGAATCCAAGTGGAGCAAAGATCGGAGCGATCACACCACCGATTGCTGCCATAAGACTGTCTGCGCTGTCTTCTACCATACCGAATCCACCATCTGTGAATCCAAATCCACCCAGGAACCACATTACTACGCATGCAAGGAACAGGATCGTACCAGCTTTGATGATGAAGCCTTTCAGTCTTTCCCATACATGAAGGAGAACTGTTTTAACCTGCGGAATATGATACTGTGGAAGCTCCATTACGAACGGAGCCGGTTTACCGGAGAACGGTTTTGTTTTCTTAAGAATGATTGCTGCTACAAGTACAGCTACGATTCCGATGAAGTACATCAGAGGAGCGATAAAGGAGCTCTCTGCATATCCTGCAGTTTCCCCAGCGATTACACCACCCATAAGAGCGATAACCGGAAGTTTGGCACCACAAGGAATAAATGTTGCTGTCATAATAGTAAGACGTCTGTCATTGTCCTGTTCGATGGTCTTGGAAGCCATGATTCCAGGGATACCGCATCCTGAAGAAATCAGAAGCGGAATGAAGCTCTTACCGGAAAGTCCGAAGTGACGGAATACACGGTCCATAACGAATGCAATACGTACCATGTAACCACAGTCTTCAAGGATGGACAGGAACAGGAACAGGATTGCCATCTGAGGAACGAATCCAAGTACTGCACCAAGACCACCGATGATACCATCAACTACAAGTCCCATTACCATGTCACCGGCACCGATCGCTGAAAGTGCGCTTGTTGCTGCATCCTGAATTGCTACTACAAATACATCATTTGTCCAGTCTGTTACAAAGGTACCGACTGTTGTTACTGAAACATAATATACGACCCACATAACTGCAACAAAGATCGGGATACCAAGAATACGGTTGGTAACGATACGGTCAATCTTATCGGATACAGTCAGTTTATCTTTTGCTTTTTTAACCGTCGTATTAACGATCTTCTGGATGAATTTGTATCTTTCGTCTGTTACGATACTTTCCATGTCATCGTCATGCTGTTTTTCAAGTTCCTGACGTTTTGTATCAACCAGAGACTGTCCGGAAGCAGAAAGCTTCATAGCCTCTTTTACTTTTTCATCATTCTCAAGGAACTTAACCGCATACCATCTCTTCTTATCATCTGTAACAGATGTAGGAAGGACACCTTTTACTTCGTCGATAGCTGCTTCCATATCTTTGGAGAAGATTTCTTTTGGAAGATCAACTTTGCTGCTCTTTGCAACTTTGACAGCCTCGTCGATCAGTTTGTCAAGGCCTTCCCCTTTCAGCGCAGATGTCTCAATGATCGGGCAGTCAAGCAGCATGGAAAGACGCTTGGTGTCAATCTTGATTCCTCTTTTTTCAAGAAGATCAGCCATGTTCAGTGCAATAACAACCGGAACACCTGTCTCGATCAGCTGAGTGGTCAGATACAGGTTACGCTCGATATTTGTTGCATCGACAAGGTCAATGATCACATCTGGATTCTCTTTGAGGACATAGTCACGGCTGACTACTTCTTCCAGTGTGTATGGTGAAAGGGAATAAATACCAGGAAGGTCCGTTACGATAATGTCTTCGCCCTTTCCTTTCTTTCCCTTTAATTTACCTTCTTTTTTCTCTACAGTAACTCCCGGCCAGTTTCCTACGTACTGGTTAGCGCCCGTTAATGCGTTGAACATTGTTGTTTTACCACAGTTCGGGTTGCCGGCAAGTGCAATCTTGATTGCCATTTTTTCTTACCTCCTTAATCCCTCTTATTGTAACTGCGTTCTTCTCCACAGTTGCATTTTTTCATAATAGTTCTTACAGAACACTACAGCGTACTTACTTTACCTGTACGCACTGAGCATCGTTCTTTCTTACAGATAACTCATAACCTCTAACAGTGATCTCTACAGGATCTCCAAGCGGAGCAACTTTTCTGATATACAGTTCGCTTCCTTTTGTGATTCCCATGTCCATGATACGACGTTTGTACGCGCTGTCTCCTTCAATCTTTGTTACAACAACGGTACTTCCAACTTTTGCATCACCTAAAGTCATCGTTCTGTCTCCTTTCCGTTATAAAATTTATATAAATATGTGCTTTGCCATATCTGAATTAACTGCTACACGTGCATCTTTGATGTTCACGATCACATTTCCGCCGATTGCAGAAACGATACTCACTTCAGCCTCATTGACAAATCCAAGATTCGCCAGAAAACGTCTTGTTTCTTCGTTTCCGCCTACTTTCTGAATCTTACATTTTTCTCCGATTCCAG
>ERZ1034844.1275-NODE-1275-length-12010-cov-4.459724_pt1 | contig 12010 bp, 11 predicted proteins | sample MGYA00520594_ERZ1034844 | MGnify/ENA primary metagenome ERZ1034844 (study PRJEB33766, sample SAMN09781733) | gut metagenome | biome: gut microbiome | host: Homo sapiens | place: Madagascar | study: EMG produced TPA metagenomics assembly of the PRJNA485056 data...
CGCCACGAGACCCTACGCCTTGCCGGGATCAGGGACGACGATAGGTCCCGAAGGCGCCTTGAGGAGCGCGCGGAGAAGGCCGGATGGGCCGAGCGGGCCGGGATGGCCGCCGACCTAGACACGCGCGCCGCGGCGCGCGTGTCGGGCCTCGTCGACGGGCTCAGGGCGGAGCTTGCGCTGGGCGACGGCAGGCTTGCGCGAAACTTCAGGGCGCAGGCCGCTGGGAGGGACGTCGCGCGCGCCGTCCAGCAGGCCAGCCCAGAGGTCTCCAGGCTTGCCGAGGAGCGCGACCGGCTCGTCGACGCGCACGCGGACCTGAAGGGCCACGACTCAGATAGCCCGGAGAGGCGGGCGTTCGTCCGGGCCGAGGCGGAGGACCAGGCCAGGCGCACGGCGTCTGCCGTCGTCCGGTGCGCAGCGGACGCCTCGGTGCGCGAGCGGCCAATGCGCGAGGACCTCTCCCGGCTCGATGCGAGGAGCGACCCCGGCCGGGGCAACGTGTCCTTCTCCGACAAGATCCTGGCGAGGTGCGATGCGGACACGGTACGCGTGAGGCTACCGGGAGGCGGCGGGCTCGCGGCGTCGATCCCCCGAGCCGACACCGCAAGGATCAACGGGAACCGCGCCACCCTCGCCTCGCTCAGCCTCGAGCAGGCATACCGGCTGACGGGAAGGGACGGGCTGGCGCGCGGGACGGCAACTGGGCGGGAGCTCGTCCGCTGGCTCGGGCCCGCCGACATGGGGCGCATCGCCCGGATGAATCCGGCGCGCGGAGAGGCGGAGCGGCACCGCTCCAACAGGGAAGCTGCCGCCCAGCGCCTCAAGCCGGCAGCGTCCAGGGAGGGAAGGCTCGCCTCCCGCTACGGCATCGGCCCCTCGGAGGCGAGGGCGCTGGCTAGGGACTTGGGAACGGTGGAGAGAGCCGGCAGTGGATGGCGGGCGGACCGGGCGGCCCGGAGGGCGGCGCAGGCGATAGTCTCGTCGCCGCGCGTGGCGCACGAGCTGCGTGGGCAGGCCAGGGCCGCCTCGATGGCAGACGGGCGGCCCGAGAAAGAGCATCTCGACAGGCTCACGTCGAAGGCGACGGAGCGGGCGGCGTCGCAGGTCGCATCGAGGGCGGGCGTGCTCTGCGCGGCCGGCAGGAAGGGCTCACCCGGCGACGTGGGCCGGCAGGGCCCTGGACCATCGGTCTCCATAGGTATGGTCCTCGGGTCGATCGCCGAGGAGCTCCTGTCGGGAGGCCAGCCGTCTGCGCAGCACCGCAAAGCAAGGCAGCGCGGCGAGGTCCCAAGGGAGCCCGCGGCCGATTACGGGCGCAGCAGGACGCAGCTTTGACCTGGCTGGCTCCGTTGGGTTATGCTTTCCACGTCTCCTCCCGGCCATGGCGGCCGGCAAGGATGCGGTTGTTGCCCCACGCGGGCAGGGAGGGCCGGACCCGAGGCGGAAGAAGGCATCGCGGAATCGCCTGATGGGCGAACGCCTGAGGGTAGGCTGTCCGCCAAGGAACGACCGGTCCTCCCATTACAAGCGGTCCAAACGACGAGGGACCCTCCCCGGTACCAGGTGGTACCGGGGAGGGTCCCTTTCCTGTTAAGGGCGAGACCGGGGCTCTCGCGGTCCCCGGTACCACCTGGTACCGGGGACCGGCTGGCTACCGGGTTCCCCGCCGGTAAAGCAGGTTGCCCGCGTAGCCCCTGTCGATGCCGAAGCCCACCAAGGTGTCGATTAGGGCCTCCTTGCGCTTGTAGAGCGAGTACTTGCACGACTCCAGGTCGTGGCTCTTGTTAATGCTGGAGGGCATGATCGCCCTCCCGCAGTAGGTGCAGAAGCTGAAGCTCTGGTCGCTCGAGACGAGGTCCTCGAGGAGCGCCTGCAGCGAGGCGAGCAGACTGCCCCCGGCGCCCCTGCACTCGGACAGGTACGAGGACAGGTAGCCCCTCGCCAGGAAGGAGGCGTTCTCGCCGAGCCACTCGATCCTCGACTCGAGGGATCCGTCGCCGTCGAACGGCAGGCACGCGGCGAAGGACCCGGGCGCAACCGAGCCCGCCCAGCCCGTCATCTCGTCGGAGCGGAGGCCCTTGGGGCCTTCGGGAACCGTGCGGTCGGCGAACGACGAGCTGCCGAGGTACATGCACGACCCGTCGAACGTCACGGTCCGGTCGGCCGCCTCGGTCGCGCCGATCACGGTCTCGAGCTTCTTCGGGTCCTTCGACAGACTGTCGAGAACGGCGACGTCCCGCAGCGCACGCGAGTGGACCAGCCAGTCACGCTCGAACTCGATGACGGCCTCGGCCGCCCCCTTGCCGCCCCTCATGGGGGCAACTCCGTCCGGGACGGGAACGGCGTCGCCGCCGAGCAGCGGCCCGATGTCGTCGGCGAGCTCGAGCAGATCGCGCCTCCATTCCCACCTGTCGATGCCCCTCCACTCGAGGGACACGAACTTCTTGAGATCCTCGAGGGACGCGTGGGAGGCGCCTAGGCGCGGCTCGAAGGCCATCGCGTCGCCCCTCCCGAGGTCGATAAGCCTGCCTGTCATCTCGTTCCTTTCTCTTCAGGGGCCGAACCCTGCCCATTGGCGGGCTCGGGCCAGCTCAGAACATCTTCTCTTAGGGCAACCTCAACGCTGAACGGGGGGTTTACCATCCTGGGGGGGCGCGCTGCAAACGTACTCTATGCTCCCCACCACACGCTTTAGTGCCCTGTTGGCCTGGTCTGCGGTGGCCTCCCCGTCGTGGAGCAGGGCAAGCGCCTCGTCGATCAACGACAGGGCCCTCCTCCCACTCTCGATCGAGCTCTCGGCGCCCTTAGCCTTGGCCATCTCCTGGGCCCGCCTCATCCTCTCGGCCAGCTCGTCATGCCTCTCGGCGAACTCGCTTATGTCGATGAACCCCTGGTCAAGCAGGTCGAATGCCGTTCTCATCCCCCTCCTGGATGACTCGATCTCGGCATCGATCCTCGAGAGCTCATCGCGGCGGGCACGCTCGATGACAGCGCAGGTTGGGTCCTTGACTGCGGCGGCGAGCCCCTCCCTGCTCTTCTCCAGCGCGCACACCGCCGCCTCGCGGAACGACTGCCAGCTCGTCCTCGGGACCCCGCAACCGCGAGCAGGGCCCCTGTGCGTGAGGGCATGTCGGCCCATGTTCCTGTCCCATATGGGGCCGACGCTGCTGTGGCAAGCAGCGCACCTCGACAGGCCGGCAAACGGGTTCACGATCCCGCTTCCGCCCTTCGACGGCCGGTTGTGGTCGAGCGCGTCCTGTGCCGCGGCGAACAGCTCGTCGTCCACGATCGCCTGGTGCAGCCCGTCGACGAGCAGGTAGTCGTCGGTGTATACCCTCCGCTTGAGGATATTCAGGTCCCCATCGGCTTCGGCAACCGTCTTCGTCCTTCCCCATCTGACGAGCCCCACGTACACCTCGTTTCGGAGGATCCTGCGAACCGTGGCCTTCTGCCACTCGCGCCGGCCGCTCGGGGTCGCGATCCCCATCTCGCCGAGCATGCGGACGATCGACCCCGTCGGCACGCCGGAGGCAGCCATCCCGAAGACGAGCTTGACCACCTTGGCGTCCCCGTTGGCACGCAGGGTCTTCATCTCGTTGACGATGACTCTGTCGTAGCCGTATGGGGCGAGTCTCGCTATGTACTGCCCGGACACGACGGACGCCATCTTTCCACGCGTGAGGCGCCTCGTGATGGTTGACAGTTCGCGCGACGACATGAAGAGCCCGAACTCGATGTAGTCCATGTCCGCCTCGGAGGTGGGGTAGTACGTTTTGGTCAGGGTGATCACCCTGCACCCGCCGTTTCCGTTCTGGACACTGCTTCTCAGGGCAGTGACGATGCGTCCCTGGTCGCCCTGGCTCCCCCTCCCGAGGCGCTCGACCTCGACGGTCACGACGGCATCCCACTCCCCGCGGATTATGGCGGAGAACATAGCGGTCGCCTCTGGCCTGTCCTTCAGCGTCTCTCCCGAGCAGACGTCGCGGTAGTAGTGCATGATGGCGAGGCCGTTTCTCGCCGCCATCTCCTCGCACAGGCTCTGCTGGCGCGAGAGGACCTCCTCGTCGGTCAGCTCCCTGCCATCGAGATCCACCGTCCGGTCCTTGCGGGACTTCCTCAAGTAGGCGCAGGTCCTTGTCGACAGGTCGGCCTCGCGAGGGGTTGGAGGCGCTTTGCTGTATGCTTTACGGCTCATGAAAACGCACCTCCTACGCAACTCGAAAAAAAATAAAGACAATCAGTAAGGTACATTGTATTATTAAAGGCGATTGAAAAACGTAAATGGTTGCGGATAAAGGCAATCGCCTGCACCGCGCATGCAAGCGCCGATCAGAATCGCATTCCCTTTATGTTCTGCAATCAACGAATGTAAAGGGGAGGCAGGCTGTCTGCACCACGCACGCAAACGCCGACCAAAATCGCATATTCCGTTGTTCCCTGCCCAGAAAGAACCACACGACTCCGTCTCGTGCTCCAAAGAGCGCGCACCAACGAAACATATGAGATGGCTTCGCTTTTCGTACGATCCAGCGCGTCTTCAACGCGCAACATCATCGACATGCGCTTATCCATCAGTATTTCTTTGTTCATGTCTTCCTCCTAAAATCCTTCCATCAAATCAAGCATGATCGGGCCCATTACCAGCATGAGCATGGCAGGCAATATCAATGTCGCCACAGGGAGCATCATTTTCACCGGCGCCTTTGCCACCCTCTCCTCAAGTTTGGCCTTCCTGATCGCACGAGCCTCAACGGCAAGCAAGCTAAGGCTCTCTGCCATCGAAGTACCAAATCGAACGGACCTGATAACGTTTTCAGCAAATCTGTCGAAGAGCAAAGAATCGTACGATCGCGCAATCTGACGCAACCCCTCGCTTCGATCGATAAGACTATGAGCCCATTGCTTTTGCGCAGAACCCACCACCTCGCTCAGAGAACCCCCGAATGATTCGCAGTAAAGAAGCAATGCCTTATCGAACGACATGCCGCTATTCAAACCAAGCACTATCACTTCGATCATTTGGGAAAACTGCTGCTCGGCAGAAAAGGCACGACAACGAACCTCTTCTCTTATCGCCGCCGGCAGCCTGCTCCAACCCCATATCACTCCTGCAATTGCCCCAATAGTCGCAAGAAGAAACGAAAAACAGGAGCCGATCAAACCACCCACAAGCAAACCGACTATCGCGAAATAAACACGTGCGCAGGCATAGCCGTCCTCTGTTAACACCCTGTCAATCCCTGCTTTCTCGAGCAAACAGGCATTTTTTGAGAAACCATACGAACCAACCTTCAACAAAGGCGAAGGCAGATTGGGCTCATCAACCGAAAAAAGAATCGCCTTCTCTATCAGCCATGAACCAAGCCCTCCCGATTCAAGGGAGACCAGCGAAGCACGTAGTAAAGAACCATTCCCTAGGGCTTCTTTAGCTCGCTTTTTTCTCTGAGCCTCGCAATGCCTCTCGTAGCAAGCAAAGCCGAAAATCGTCCCGAAACAATAGCCAGCACCCATCGAAGCCGCAGACAACCAAGTCACCATCATGCAACCTCAACCCTTAATAGCCGTCGGACGATAGAAACCCCCAACACCTGCATTCCAATTGCGCTCATCAGCATGACAACACCAAGGGGGCTTTCGAAAAAGGGATCGAGAAATCCCGGAGAAAGAAGGGAGAACACCCCTACCAAGGCAAAGGGCATCGCAGTGACGATTTGCGCAGACAACTTCGCTTGGGCGGTTTGCGTCCTTAGATTCCTTTTCAACTCCAGCTCATCGCAGACCGACTGACGAGCCGCCTCCAATATTCTTTGCATGCTGCCGCCGGTCTTATGCTGAATCTCCAATGACGTTGCAAGAAAAGCCAACTCAGGCTCAGAATGCTCGGCACGCATAACTGCCAGAGCCCGATGAACCCCACTGCCGGTTTCAAGGTTTCCCTCAACCTCCGAGAAAAGCTCGCTAAGCGGCCCCTTGGTGTGCTCTGCGACCTCGTGAACCGTTTGAGACAATGAGTAACCAGTCTGAAAGCAGGCTTTCATTGACTGCATCGCTTCAGGAATCTCCTCCCGCACCTCTTCCTTTCGCTGCTCGCTCCTCTTATTGACCCAGGCATTGACCATAAGGAAAGCGCAGACAACAGATGCCAAGCCGCCTATGACGGAAAACGAAAATGCGTAAGCAAGCGAAAACACAAGACCAGAAGATGCAAGAAGCACCGTCCCCATGGGAACAAGATCGGTGCGATAATCCAACCTGCGCACTTCCCTAACCACGCCCTCGACGAACAGGCCGAAGAAGGTGATGCGCAATACAGCCTTAGACAAACCCGCCAGAGGGGTAATCCCCTCTGCAAGAATCCGACCAATAAGACCTCTTCCTCCAGTTCTGTCAACCGCTCTCTGCGACCGCCACCGATCCAACCCCCTTTCAAAAAGCCAAGAAAGCCCTAATAGCCCAAACGCAATCGCAAAACAGGAAGCGAGCATTAATAGGATGCTTGACGTTTCCACTTCGCCACCTCTTCCCTCGTCGCTATGTTCAGGTAAGGAAGATCATCAAGCCACCTAGGATGCGCCAACCATTCCTTCGTCCCTGTTACCGCGTCTCGCTTGAAATAGGTCTCAACCCTACAGCTCGATGACCCCTTGTCCCAGGTATATCCCGCTAATTCGCATACGCCTCTATCGCCATTGGGATAACGTGCAATTTGAACCACCAAATCGATCGCGTTGGCTATCTGGCTTTCGATTGCCTCGATGGGAAGCTCGGCGCCATAGCGAACCATCATCGTCAAACGCGAAACCGCCTCACTAGGAGAATTCGCATGCAAGGTAGTAAGAGAGCCGTCGTGACCGGTGCTCATCGCTTGAAGCATATCCAGAGCCTCCGCACCCCGGCATTCGCCAACAACGATACGGTCGGGACGCATGCGCAAAGAGTTAATGACCAGATCGCGAATCGACACTTCGCCGATCCCTTCAGCGTTCTTTTGGCGAGCTTCCAGGCGCACTACATGAGGATGCTCATCAAACCTAAGCTCAGCTGAATCCTCAATGGTTATGATTCTCTCGTCTGAGGGGATAAGGGCAGAAAGCGCATTCAGCAAGGTAGTTTTCCCGCTACCCGTACCACCAGAAACGGCGATATTGCATCTTCTCCGCACCGCCCATCTCAATAACCGATCCACTTCATGGTCAAAAGAACCAAGGTTCCTCATCTCATCAAGGGAAAATGCATGTGCTCGAAATTTTCGGATCGTAACAACGGGGCCATCTAAAGCAAGGGGCGGAATTATCGCATTGACACGATGCCCCTGGGATAGCCTCGCATTAACCATGGGAGAGCTTTCATCCACACGACGCCCAAGAGGTCCAACAATTTTGTCTATCAGATTAAAAACTTGCGCATCGTCCTCATAACAATCGCCCGATTGGTAAAGTCGACCATTCCTCTCGTAGTACAACGACTTCGATCCATTGACCATGACCTCGGTAATGCTGTCATCGCTGAGCATCTCTTCAAGAGGACCCAGCCCAAACACCTCATCGAGATATTTCCCAACCACCTCATCTGCCGAATAACGACCGGTAAGAAGCCAGGGCTCTTCAGCTATCACCCTTTCGCAAGCAAGACCTATTTCACTGCGAGCTTGACGTGGGTTGCTCGCAATAAGGCGAGCCGCATCGGCGGGAGGGATAATTCGACCTACTTTCTCCCGCAAGCTGGTCAAAAGCGCATCTTCTGTCGAAAGGCCAGAGGAAGGCCTCGCCAATGCACGCTCCATCAGCGTCATGCCGTCCTCCTTTTACGTATTCCGGGGAAAAACGTTCTTTTTTCATCAGGAGTTTCTTGCAGCTCGAGAGATTTTAAACGTTCCGGAACCAGCTGGGGGACAATTTCTTTTAGGCTTTCAATAAACGGGTTCTTCGAGGAAACAAGCTCAAGCGGAAGGCCAGCTCCAAGCAGTTCACCTACCTCTCTTCCTCCATCCCTCAGCTCCCCAACCTGAATCCCGTGAAGCGCACACGAAACATCCAACGAGGTCAATAGCGCATGTTTTGAGCAAAGATTAAGAAGGAATCGAAATGGTTGGACTGCGATACCGCAACGAGCGCAAAGATCAAGAGCACGCGAGCAAGAGCGCACTGAAGATGGACGCTGATCAAGAATGAACAAAACCTGATCCGAAGCCTCAGATACCTGAATATGGCTGTCGGACCAAAAAGACCCCGCGTTAACAACCACAGCATCAAAATGAGCCTTTAAGAGCGAAAGTAGTTCTGACGTATAAGCAACAAGAGCCTCTGATTCCTCGAGCCTCTCGGGGGTACCGACAACAGCTGGCAATCCCCCTGCAGGCTTTACTTGATTGATTCGCTCAGGCTGACGAACAAGCTCGTCGATACCCACCGTATCATCGAGCCCAAGCAAGAATCCTGCATCCCCAAATTGAAGGTCCAAATCAACTAAAACCGTTTTCAAACCTTTTTCCTGCAACAAAACCGCAAGGCAAGCCGCAACGGTGCTTTTACCAACGCCCCCATTCCCACTCAGAACTGAAACGACAAAACCGGATTGAGCTTTCTCGCCTCTCAAGGCGATGGCATCCGACAACCTTCCTGAAACGCTTTTGGGCTTTGGTTCGGATATGGTGCTGGGCCTGCCCTGAGACGCTTCTTCAAAGTCCGAGGCAGAGGGCTCAGCGATCCTTATGGAAGACAACTCTTCATTGCTACTCGCAGCAGGAAACACCACCTTATCCCCCGCGCCCAGAAAAGCCTGTTTGCTTTTCTGTTCCGAATACCGCCTAACAAACTCCGCTTTACCCCGGATCAGGCTAATTCCCGCAGCCTGGCATCGGCCTACCTCAGAGCCGGTTCCGCCGAAGGAAACCAGTTCAATGTTCCTACTCAAGTCGTCGTGTTTAAGAGCGGCAGCAAGATTGATCCCCTCCATGTCGTCGCAAGAAACAACCCACACGTTGTCTTTTGGCCCAATTCCTAATAAAGCTTGCCGTGCATCGTAAGCCGTACAGTATGTCTCAAGCCATTCTTGGGAAGCAATATCCTCATCATTTAGCCCTATTAATCCAGGATATCTCAATGACTCGGTATCGACACATAGCATGGTTTTATTGCCCATATCCCTCACCTTTCCCGTTTCCTTTCGAAAGCTCCTCCGCGTCAAAACCGATCGCTTTGATCAACCAGATAAGCAGATCCCTATTTCTATCCTTCGCGCAATCCTGAACTGGATGGATCGTCTTGCTCCTCGTTTTAGCTTTGGTCAGAAGATTGCCGATCAATTTCAGGGGCTGGCAGCACAAAATAGATATCCATTGACTGCGAAGCTGTAACGAATTCCTGGGATTGCTCGAGGGGAACAGCCAGGGTAACCCAGCTCACCTTTCCTTTTACCCCGTTCGAATGTTCGACATTGGTCGCCAAAACCAAGATTCGCCTACCAATACATGATGTCTGCGAGCCGGTTGCATAAACATCGACAACATCACCTGCAGACAAAACCCCACCAACCGCCTGAACATCCTCAGCGGGAACCGATAGGGCAACACAACCCTGTGGGACATCTATGCCAGACCCACCCGAATCAAACCTACGCTGAGAGACTGCCTCGCCCGAAATAATCAACGAAGCCGCTTGCATTCCCTTTACGTCTTCGAAGGATGTCACGCAGTCGCTAGGCAAAAGATCGCTCAACCATGTTTTAACCTCAGCATTAGAAGCATCTACGACCTCTCCTGGATAAATGTCTTTAGTAGCAACAAGAACATCAACCTGCTCTCCCCCGTAACGCTGCATAGCCTCAATTCGAGCATCATCCGCCTCCTCGCGGACTTGCACCGAATAAGCAAAAATGCAGCCAGCGCAAAGAGCACCGCTCAAAAGGCCAGCTATTAGAGCACCACGTTTCATATCTCATCCTTTTCCCGATAGGGGAATGATCTCAGGCGCATCTAACATCGATGCGAAAGCAATGAGAAAGAAAAGAGAAAATGAAGCGAAAAGACCGAAAAACAAAAAAGCCAGGGGACAAACCCCTGGCTAAAGAAGAATTACCAAGATTAACTACGGCGTTTTCCGCATTGCGAGCAGAATGCACCCGCTTTATTGCTTGCGCCGCAAACAGGACAAGACCAAGAAGAAGTCTGATCAATTCCATCTTGCTGCGATGGAACCTGAACAACAGGAAGCGGGTTGGTTTTCGAAGAATCACCAGTCATAGGAGCAGCAACCGGTTGATTTGCAACTACGGCTTCAGGTGCAACGGCAGAGCACTGCGAGTTAACGGAAACATGATGATCCGATACCGGAATAGACCCACTGGAAACCGGGACGGATTCTAAAGCGTCATAACCAACAACAGCCGAACGAATATCCTGCGTGTTTCGCCACATCTTAACGATCAGCATGAAAAACTCGTAGAAGAGTCGATTGAGTACTTCCCCAAGAGCAAACATCACAACAACAGTAAGAATTCCGAAAAATACACTGCCAATATCGTAGCTAAGCAGCGACAAAAGACTTATAACAGCCGCAGCGCTACCGAAGGCAATAAAGCACATGTTGTAGATAAAGAGAACGATCAGGATCTTTTCGGACCAAAATTTCTCGAACCTAAGAAAAGGACCAAAGTCGTGTTTCGCGCTCTTCAGTTGAGCTTTATCAAATGAGTAAACATATTTCCTATACAGCAAAACGGTACAAACAATCGCCGCAACAAAAGCGATGAAAGTCAGAGAGAGCCAAATCCCCCCTGCGAAACCAAGCAAGCTGAACAAGTCAAACCCATAAGAAGAATATCCGTACATCAATAACTCCTAACGGTAATAAACCAAAGATGAACAAATCAATGCTGTTCCTTAAGCTTCAAAATATAAGAAGCTGAATTTTTATGCTGTAGGTGATTGCGGTTTAGCTGAAGGATACGTCTGCTTAAACTCCGTGTAATACTTGTTGTTGTCTCCAGATCGGTCACGAGAAAGCGGTGCGCAGATCTCATCTTCATGTCCAGTAGGATCTGAATATTGAAGACTGATATCCCAAGACTCCGAAATCGCTCCGATTCTTTGAGTGCAGTCGTAATAGCACGTGAGCATTGCGGAATAGCAAGAAGCATAGCGCGATGTTGATGGAACGGATAAGTTCTTTAAAGCGTTGTAATCATCTGCGATTTCCTCAGCCAACGCATAAGCGCTACTAGCATCAGCGGATCGTACGCTCATATTCTTAGATACGTAATCAGCATTGAAAGTCTTAGCAGCAGAAGCAATACGCTGATCGTAATCACCTAGTCGAGAATAATACGAAGAGAGAGTTGAATAAAGTTCCCTATCCGCATCGGTAACCTCGGAAGATGGGGTATTGGTAGTAGTCTGATTGGAATTTGTGGGCTGAGACTCCTCTGTTGTGCTCGAAGAGGCAGAAGAGGAATTCTGCTGACCGCCAAATAAATTAGACAATAAAACACCAGCAAGAATAAGGACAGCAACAGCAAGAACAACAATCAGAACGATAAAAATAGGTTTTTTCGTATCCGAAGCCTGATTCGGGGATACAGATACAGAGCCCAGTGAAGGCTGACGATATTGCCTATTTTGAACATCCTGCGAATTAAAAACTTGCGTATCTCCCGGATAAGATGCTGCTTTAGGACCCACAGCCGGCATCGGAGAAGTATCCCCAGATAAAGTAGAACTTGGGGAATTGGACGGCAAATCGGAAGAGATCTCAGTAACTGCCGCTCCGCAGGTAGTACAGAACCTTTGACCAGGATCAAGCGGGGAACCGCATGAGGTGCAAAACTTTGGATATTCAGACATAACGTAAATCCATTTCGGATCGCTTGATAATGCCTAATCATTATGCCATTAAATGCAAAAAAGACCTATTTAGGTTAAAACGTGTGCCAACCCGGGAACGCAGAAAAGGGCCCTAAAGGCCCTCGGGAAACGGAAACGCCCTGCATGAGCGGAACGGCCTATCCTCCCACG
>ERZ1034844.1276-NODE-1276-length-12008-cov-15.304108_pt1 | contig 12008 bp, 13 predicted proteins | sample MGYA00520594_ERZ1034844 | MGnify/ENA primary metagenome ERZ1034844 (study PRJEB33766, sample SAMN09781733) | gut metagenome | biome: gut microbiome | host: Homo sapiens | place: Madagascar | study: EMG produced TPA metagenomics assembly of the PRJNA485056 data...
TCGTAGGACAGGGCGCTTTTTTGGATTCCTCCGTCGAAAAAAGCTACTTGATTTCTCTTGTAAAATCCCTTAATTTAGTATAAAATCATAATAAAAGTGGGAGAAAGTGGAGGCAAGTGCCACAAAGTGGTAGATTTTCAGAAAAATGACCTCCGTTTCGTGGCAGTCCCCTTTTGGATGAATGGTGGTGAGTGCGATGTTTATGAGCGAGTACAACCATACGTTAGATACGAAAGGCAGGTTGATCATTCCTTCAAAATTCCGAGAGACGTTAGGTGAGGAATTTGTAATTTCCAAGGGAATGGATGGCTGCTTATTTGTGTATGCTAACGATGACTGGAACGCTTTTGAACAGAAGCTGACTTCGTTACCACTGATCAATAAGGAAGCAAGACAGTTCGCACGTTTCTTCTTAGCCGGTGCGGCTACGGTAGAAGTGGACAAACAGGGAAGAATCCTATTGCCGGCGGCATTACGGGAATTCGCCGGATTGGAAAAAGATGTAGTGTTAGTCGGTGTCGGCAGCCGTGTCGAGATCTGGAGCAAGGAGAAGTGGGAGAACATGAACTCCGATGTCGATATGGATGCGATTACAGGCTCAATGGAAGGTCTGGGACTTACCATCTGATGACAATGAGAGAAACAAAGAATCGAATCTGTATAGCAGCGGACAAGCTCTTCGGACGAAAACAGATTATGAACAAGTTACGAGAAAGGATGACCGCCCTTGGAATTCAATCATTATTCTGTAATGTTACATGAGACTATTGAACAATTGAATATCAAACCGGACGGCATCTATGTAGACGGGACGTTAGGCGGAGGCGGACATGCCTTTGAAGTGTGCAAACATCTGCAAAACGGACATTTCTACGGTATTGACCAGGATGATGCAGCAATCGCAGCGGCAACGGAGCGCTTACAGCCTTATGGAGAGAAAGTGACCGTGATTCGCAATAATTATGTGAATGCGGTGGAAGCGCTCAGAGAATGCGGCGTGACCGGTGTGGACGGCATCGTGCTTGACCTGGGAGTGTCATCCTATCAGTTGGATACGGAAGACAGAGGCTTCTCCTATCGTTTTGATGCACCGCTTGACATGCGTATGGATCGCAGACAGACACTGACAGCGAGAGACATTGTGAACAATTACTCTGAGATGGAGCTGTATCACATCATCAGAGATTACGGCGAAGATCCTTTTGCTAAAAATATTGCAAAACATATTGTAAAAAACAGGGCGGACAAGCCGATCGAGACGACTTTTGAATTAAATGAGATCATCAAGGCGGCGGTTCCGGCGAAGATGCGGCAGAACGGACATCCTTCCAAGCAGACGTTTCAGGCAATCCGCATTGAGTGCAATCAGGAACTGGAAGTATTGAAAAAAGCATTGGACGAGCTGACAGACCTGTTAAATCCGGGCGGAAGATTCTGCATTATTACGTTCCATTCGCTGGAAGACAGAATTGTCAAGAATGCATTCCGCAGGAATGAAAATCCATGTACCTGCCCACCGGAATTCCCGGTGTGTGTATGCGGCAAGGTCTCCAAGGGAAAGGTGATCACGAGAAAACCGATCCTTCCGAGCGCGGAAGAACTGGAAGTAAACAGCAGATCCAAGAGCGCAAAGTTACGAGTGTTCGAAAAGGCTTGAAGGAAACAGAAGTAGAAGAAACAAAGCAAATATAACGTAACTATAAATTAGTGAAAGTGGGAATGCATATGGCACAGAGAAGAACAACTTATGGGAAAACATCAGGAAGAACCGCTGGTAGAACTACCGGAACAACTTCACGGACCACTCCTTACATATACGATAATACAGCAAGAGACTTACAGATTCGCAGACAGATGGAGACCCCCCTGCATCAGTTGTCCCACGAGACGAGAAAAAACAGAGAAAAGGCCAGACACATGAGCATCGGCTATGTGGCTTTTCTGATGGGGGCATTGCTTGCCTGCGCTGTTTTTCTGGTGAATTATATTCAGATGCAGTCAGAACTGACCGCGAAGATCACCGAAGTCTCCAGAATGGAGAGCGAGCTGAACTCTCTGAAGCTGTCAAATGACGAAGAGTACAGCCGTATCACCAGTAATATTAATCTGGAAGAGATCAAGCGGATCGCCATCGGAGAGCTGGGTATGACCTATGCCGCAGAGGGACAGGTGATCCCTTACGAGAGCATCAGCAATGATTACATGCGTCAGGCGGATAAGAGTCAGAATTAATTCAAAGTACAAAAACGATACGCAGGGCAGACCTGCTGAAAAAGGAATCAGACTTAGAGGGAAGGAAGCATAGTAGAAATTAAGCCCGGGAGGCACAAAGTGTGAAGCAACAGAGAAACCATATGAATTCCGCAAGCAGCCAAAGAGACATCAATAAAAAAAGAGCTGAACGAAAACAAAGAAAAAATGTACAAAAGAAATTGCTATGCCTGTATGGACTCATCATACTGGCATTCATTCTTTTATCTGTCCGTTTGTCCTGGATCGTTAAAGCGGACGGTGCTTCTTATGAAAAACAGGTATTGTCACAGCAGAAATATGATTCCGTGACATTACCGTACCGCCGCGGAGATATCGTGGATGCTAAAGGTACCAAACTGGCAGTCAGTGAAAAAGTCTATAATCTGGTCATTGATTCTTACGTGATGCTGGATCGGGATGATTATCTGGAACCTACGCTGGAAGCGCTCTCTGCGAATTTCCCGGATCTGGATATGACCGCGACAAGACAGTATATCACGACCCATCCGGATTCCTCCTGGTATGTACCGCTTCGCCGACTTACTTATGATCAGATCAGCGGTTTCCAGGCGGCAGCATTGGAAAACAGCAAGATCAAGGGAGTCTGGTTCCAGGAAGAGTACAAGAGAGTCTATCCCAACGGTTCTCTGGCAGCGGACGTGATCGGTTTTGCCAGATCGGATAATGAGGGACAGTACGGACTGGAAGAGTACTACAATGACGTATTGAACGGCACGACCGGAAGAGAGTACGGTTATCTGAATGATGATGCGAATCTGGAGCGCACCATCAAGCCGGCGGTGGACGGCAACACGATCCACAGTACCATTGATGCCAACATTCAGAGCATTGTGGAAAAATATCTGAAGCAGTTCAACGATGAACATAAAGATGCGGTACACCCCGGCAACGGTGCGGAAAATGTGGGCTGCATCATCATGGAAGTAAATACCGGTAATGTCCTGGCAATGGCAAGCTATCCGACCTACGATCTGAACGACACGAGGAATACGGATGCACTGCTTGGCTCCCGCAAGATCGAAATGGTGACCAATGCCAACGGTTATCAGGTGCTGACCAAGACGGATACCTATTTTACCCAGGAGGATATCGATGCGCTGACAGACGATCAGCTGTTGGATAACCTGAATTATCTCTGGAAAAATTATTGTATTTCCACGACCTATGAACCCGGATCCACGGCGAAGCCTTTTACCGTTGCGGCGGCACTGGAGAGTGGCGCCATCACCGGCAACGAGCATTACCAGTGTAATGGTTCCCTGGAGGTTGGCGGACATACCATCAAGTGCCACAGCTACCGTTCCGGCGGTGAAGGCGATGTCTCTGTACAGGATTCCATTGCCTGGTCCTGCAACGTGGCTTTGATGAAAATCGCGGCAACTTTGGGAAAAGAAGAGTTTGCCAAATTCCAGCAGACCTTCAACTTCGGACTGAAGACGAACATCGATCTCGCCGGAGAGGCAAGAACCGCAAGTCTCCTGTTCCCGGTAGAGCAGATGGGAAGCGCAGACCTTGCGACCAACAGCTTCGGTCAGAACTTTAATGTAACAATGATCCAGATGATCACGGGATTCTGTTCCCTGATCAATGGCGGTTATTATTATGAGCCGCATATGGTGGATAAGATTACCAATGCCAACGGCGCTACGGTGGAAAACATAGAGCCCCGGGTACTTCGCCAGACCATATCCGAGAGTACTTCCGCGAAGATCAGACAGTACTGCCGCGCCACCGTCATGGAAGAGGGCGGTGACCGCAGAACCGGCAGAACCGCAAGACCCGCAGGCTATGCCATCGGCGGCAAGACCGGTACCGCAGAGACTATTCCCCGTAAAAACGGTGAATACGTCGTATCCTTTATGGGTTATGCACCGGCAGACGATCCACAGATCGCCATCTATGTCGTAGTAGATCGTGCAAATGCTTCTCCTCAGGATGATGCGAAGTTCGCAACCGGTATCGTCAGAAATGTTCTGACAGAAGTACTGCCTTATCTGAACATCTTTATGACAGAGGAGCTGTCCGATAAAGAGATTCAGGAACTGGCAGAGAAGCAGATCGAGATCACGAACCAGTATACACAGACGCCGGAGAACGGTGACGGCTCAAACACCGGAGACGGAACCGGAGCTGATGCAAATGGTGGAGACAGCACAGGAAACGGCGGAGACGGAACCGGAAGCGGTGATGGAACCGGCACCGGCGACGGTACGACACAGGATGGCACCACGCCTGCAGCAAACGAAAACTGGAGAAGCTATCCGGTAGATCCGGCAACGGGTTATCTGGTAAGTCCAATCGACGGTGGACTCATTGATCCCGTTACGGGAGCGGATGTCGGCGGAGACAACACCATGGGTGACAGCCCGGTCAACAATAACCTGTTGAACCAGAACGACCAGTCGAACCAGTAAAACAATAGCAAAGTAATAAAATGGAATAAAGCATTCAAACACTTCAGCCCTGTTTGCATAGATACTCTTACGGAGAGTATTGCATGTAAGTGGGGCTGTTTTTTATTAGGCATCACATATACTTATACGAGCACACATTGCTGCTTGCAACTATGTGAATTGTTACTGTGATGAAAACGTAGCATCATAACTTTCCCTACAGTGCAATATGATATAGAAAGCATACCTGAGGGGGCTCTGTATGGCAGATCGGCATAACAGATATTTCCATCGCAAGAAGATCATGACCATATTTTTCCTATGTACCGCAATGCTTGTCGGTCTGTTTGTCAGACTGGTATATCTGATGGTATGGCGATCGGACTATTATGCGGAAGCAGCGACCAGACTTCACGAGAGGGAGCGCAGCATCAAGGCTGCCAGAGGGCGGATCCTCGACCGGAACGGCGTCGTACTGGCGGATAATAAGACTGTCTGCACAATCTCTGTGATCCATAATCAGATCGAAGAGCCGGAAAAGGTGATCCAAATGCTGACCGCGGAACTGGGGATCTCCGAAGCGGAAGCCCGTAAGAAAGTAGAAAAGTATTCTTCCATTGAGCGTATCAAAAGCAACGTGGATAAAACGACCGGAGACAGAATCAGAGAATACGATCTGGCAGGGGTCAAAGTGGATGAAGATTATAAACGGTATTATCCATACGGTGAGCTGGCGAGTAAAGTGCTGGGATTTACCGGCGGAGACAACCAGGGCATCATCGGACTGGAAGTCGTCTATGAGGAGATACTACAGGGGCAGCCCGGCATGATTCTGACCGTAACGGATGCAAAAGGAATCGAAGTCGATACCGCAGGCGAGCGCAGGGTAGAACCAATCCCCGGAAAAGATCTGCGGATCAGTATCGACCGCAATATCCAGGAGTACGCCACACAGCTGGCGGCACAGGCTTGTGCAACCAAAGAAGCAGATAGTGTTGAAATTGTGGCGATGAATCCGAAAAACGGAGAAATCCTGGCAATGGTAAATTATCCGGAGTTTGACCTGAACAATCCCTATACCCTGCCGGAAAACAGCATCCGGGAAGAAAGCATGGAGACCGTGGGTGTGACAGGCACGGGCACAAATGCGAAAGCAGGTACAGACATCGTAGGCAGCAACCTGACCCCGGAACAAAAACAGGAAAAATTAAATGCCATGTGGCGCAACAGCTGCATCAACGATACCTATGAGCCGGGTTCAACGTTCAAGATCATTACCGCCGCGGCAGGACTGGAAGCAGGCGTGGTCACACCGGAAAGTACATTTTCCTGTCCTGGATTTATCATCGTGGATGACCGGAAGATCCGCTGTCATAAGACCACAGGACATGGCAGCCAGACGTTCGTGCAATGCATGGAAAACAGCTGTAATCCGGCACTCATCTCCGTGGGTTTGCGGCTCGGTGTGGACGATTATTACCACTATTTCGAACAGTTCGGATTGAAACAAAGGACGGGGATCGATTTGCCCGGTGAAGCCGGGACAATCATGCATAAAAAAGAAGATATGGGAAACGTGGAACTTGCCACCGTGGCGTTCGGACAGTCCTTTCAGATCACGGCAGTGCAGCTTCTGACCACGGCTTCGTCGATCATCAACGGAGGAAAACGGATCACACCGCATTTTGCCATCGAATCCCGGAACCGGGACGGAGAGGTGGAAGAGACCTACCGTTATCCGGTGCAAAGCGGCATCGTATCGGAAGAGACCAGCGCCACCATGCGCTATATCCTCGAGATGGTGGTGGCGGAAGGTTCCGGCAGAAACGGTCAGGTAGAAGGCTTCCGCATTGGCGGCAAGACTGCCACCAGTCAGACCCTGCCCAGAGGAAGCGGACGCTATATTTCATCATTTATCGGCTTTGCACCCACGGATGATCCACAGGTCATCGCTATCGCAATCATCAACAATCCGCAAGGTGTCTACTATGGCGGTCAGATAGCAGCGCCAATCATACGGCAACTGTATGAAAATATTCTGCCGTACCTGGGAGTGGAGAAGACCGCAGACGTGGCGGTGTCGAATTTATAGGAAAGAAAAAGGTTTCAGCGGATGAAGATTTGACAAAATTTGCCACCTGCGCCCCTTATAATGTTTCTGAAGGAACCGGTAGTGAACTTTGGATGACAGCGATTTCCTTCAGAAGAAATACGTACCAAAAGGGGGATGAGATGCATTATGAACTATATTTAGACAGTCTGTTCCTCTTAAATTTCGGAATGAATCTGATCCTTTTAAGCATGGTCGATCACAGCACCTGCCACACTGCCACGTGGTACCGGTTGCTGTGTGGTGCCGGTCTGGGAGCGGGAAGTTATCTGCTCCCTTTTCTATGGAAAGGATCGGCGACAGTTAAAGTACTAAGTTGCTTTCTTCCTGGGACCGTGCTCATGCTGTATGTGAGCTTTGGCATCCGGAGCCTGAAAATGTTGTGGTATTATTTCCGCAAACTGATGCTGGATACCTGTTTACTCGGGGGAATCCTGGTCGCAGTAGTCAGGAGTTTTCCGGCATGTGTAAAATACCTTACCTGTGTTGTCCCGTTGCTGGGACTGGGGAGCCTTTTCGCCCTGCTGATCGTGAAAGGACGGGAAAAAGAGGTCACACAAAAAACGTACTGTAATGTGGTACTACAGGGAGAGACGGAGAGCATCCGGGTACGGGCTATTGTAGATTCCGGCAATACCCTGACGGAACCGATCAGCCGGGCACCGGTATCGGTGATCGATGCACAGGTATTCCACAGACTATGGCCGGAAGGACTTCCGGGGATGCGCGTAATCCCTTACCACAGTGTCGGAAAAAAGAGCGGCATCCTCTATGGATATCCCATACCGCAGATCGTCATTGCGCGTCAGGGCGTGGAAAAGGTATGTAAGCAGGTCTGGCTGGCGGTAAGTGAAGAAGAGGTCGGCGGTGAGACGTTTGTAATGTTACTGCATCCGTCTCTTTGGGAAAGATCGGAAGAATACAAAGGAGGCAGTAAACAAAAAGCCGGGCCGCAGGAGAAATTCCATAGGGGCAAAGTGGCAGATAGGAGCAGACAGATATGATCTTAAAAATAGCAATACCGGGGAAAATGCAGTTTAAAATGATGCGCAGGGAACCTTTCCTGCTACAGCGTAAAGGTGACATTCATTATATCGGGGGTGCGGAAGTACTGCCGCCGCCGTTGACCGGGGAGCAGGAGAATCAGGTCATCAGTGACCTGGGAACCGCGTATGAAGATGAGGCAAAAGCAATCCTGATCGAACATAACCTACGCCTCGTTGTCTACATCGCCAAAAAATTCGACAATACCGGCGTGGGTGTGGAGGATCTGATCTCGATCGGAACGATTGGGCTGATCAAATCCATCAACACCTTTAATCCGGAGAAAAATATCAAGCTGGCGACCTACGCGTCCCGTTGCATCGAGAACGAAATATTGATGTATCTGCGCCGCAACAACAAGACCAAAATGGAAGTATCAATCGACGAACCGCTGAATGTGGACTGGGATGGCAATGAACTTCTCCTGTCGGATATCCTGGGCACAGACGAGGACGTCATCTACAGAGGCATCGAAAATGAGGTAGAGCGGAAATTGTTGATGAATGCAGTGGGTAAACTTTCCAAACGGGAAAAGACGATCATCCGTCTGCGGTTCGGGCTGGGAACCGTGGACGGACAGGAGATGACACAGAAGGAAGTTGCAAGCCTCCTCGGCATCTCGCAATCTTATATTTCCCGTCTGGAGAAAAAGATCATGCGGCAGCTGAAAAAAGAAATCAGCCTCCATATTTGACTTTGCATTACGGTGGGATACATGATACTATGTATTATGTGCACAAAACGGGAATAGCGAGTAGAAACGTGAGAACGTATGATGAGGAAATAGTTGCAGGAAATTTCTCTCGGGATGAATCACAGGATGTTGATAACAGGCAGAATAGAGGACGAAGAACATGATACAGCGTGATGATATATTATCGATGGAATACTTGAAGAAAACAGAATTTACCGGCTGTCACCAGGGCATGCGCTATCGCCTGGAGCAGTACCGGAATCCGGCAGATGAAGAAGGTGGGAAGAAACTGAAGGTGACCGTATGGCCGGAGCCGTTTAATTATTTTAAGACGCCGGAAGAGAAAAAGCAGACAGCGTATTTCTCTTTTGATGAGGACGGTGTCGTGGATGCAGTCGGCTGGATGAATGACAGGCTGTTCGAAGGCAAGAAGCTATGGGACGAAGCCCCCTCAAAATGGGATACCTATCAGATGTAAAAAGGCAATTTGAACGACAGATATAGGATGAAGAAAGAATGATTTGGAAATATATCATAAGAGATCTGAACGGAGCCCTGAAATACCTGCCGTACGGTGTGATGGCGGGAGCGGTGATGGGACTGATCTTAAACGGCATGAATGCCAGAAGAGAGCGCAAGGGGAAAGATGCTTTTCCGATGTCGGGTCTTATGGCGTTCTCTTTATACCTTATGATCATACTGGTCATAACCTTTTTCTCCAGGGAAGCCGGCACCGGAACCAGACAGATGGATCTGGAACTGTTCTCTACCTGGGGAATCAATACGAGAAATAATGCTTTTGTGGTAGAAAATGTACTGCTTTTTATTCCGTATGGGTTTATTTGCCCATGGGCATTTCCCTGGATCAGAGGATTTTTCCGCAATACCTTTGCCGCATTTGTGACAAGTCTTGGTGTGGAGACGATCCAACTGATTACCGGCAGGGGTTATTTTCAGGTGGATGACATTCTGACCAATGTGATGGGAGCAGTCATCGGATACCTAATCTTCAGGATTCTGTACGGGATGGTGAAAAAGCTCAGACCGTCGGGCTGAGAATAACGTAAGTTACGCGGTAAGATAACCGCGCATGGATTTCAAAGCATTTTTTTCAAGACGGGAGACCTGGGCCTGGGAGATGCCGATCAGATCGGCTACCTCGGTCTGGGTCTTCCCTTCGAAAAAGCGCAGGGAGATGATATGGCGCTCTCTGTCGTTTAGATGTTTCATGGCTTCGTTCAGGGAGAGATGTTCCACCCACGCCTCTTCCTTATTTTTTTTGTCACTGATCTGATCCATGACATAGAGCGTGTCGCCGCCGTCGGTATAGACCGGCTCGTAGAGACTCATGGGGTTCTGCATGGCATCTAAGGCGTAGACGATGTCCTCTTTGGAGATGCCGACTTCTGCGGCAATTTCTTCCATTGTGGGTTCCTTTAGATTTTTTCTTGTCAGCGTATCTTTGGCATAGATGGCTTTGTAAGCAGTATCTTTGAGAGAACGGGAGACACGGATGCTGTTATTGTCACGTAAGAACCGGCGGATCTCCCCCTGGATCATAGGCACTGCATAGGTGGAAAATTTTACCCCCAGCGTGGAATCAAAATTGTCGATGGCTTTGATCAGGCCGATGCAGCCGATCTGGAAGAGGTCGTCCACGTTTTCGGCACTGCTCGAAAACCGTTTGATCACACTTAAGACAAGACGCAGATTGCCTTCGATATAGGTCTCTCTGGCGGCAGTGTCGCCTTCGCGGATTTTGTCGAAGAGAGCTTCCTTGTCAGATGCCTTTAATAAAGGCAGTTTTGCTGTGTTTACGCCGCAGATTTCCACTTTTCCCTGTACCATAGAGACCTCCCGATTGTGATTTTGATACCTACATTATTCACAGAGGAGAGTGTGGCTATACTTTGCGAAAGGATTTTCCTTTATTTCCCTGTAACACCTGATTTTTCAGAACGAATTTGTGAGCACATCATACAATAACTATAATAGTGAATATTTTGGGAGCGGAAGATGCTTTTCTCCGAATTGAAATGCAAAGATGTGATCAATATCAGAGACTGTAAAAAGCTGGGGCATGTATGTGATCTGGAGTTTGACGAGTGCAGCGGATGCATCTGCAAGATCATGGTGCCGGGCGGTAATTCGTGGCTTGGATTTTTGCGCTGTGAACCGAATACTGTGATCCCGTATAAGGACATCCGGCAGATTGGCCCGGACATAATTTTAGTTGACATTAACTGCTGAATCTTCTATAATCTTAACATAAATAACACGTGGTTTTTTAGAGGAGGATGCCTATGAAATGTCCGTTCTGCAGCCATGAAAATACCCGGGTAATCGATTCGAGACCGGCGGAGGATAACAATTCCATTCGTCGTCGCAGAGTGTGCGATGAATGTGGAAAGCGTTTTACCACTTATGAGAAGATCGAGACGATTCCACTGATCATTATTAAAAAGGATAACAACAGGGAAGCGTATGACCGTGCCAAGATCGAGGCAGGGGTTCTGCGAGCCTGTCATAAGCGTCCGGTCAGTGCACAGCAGATCACGACTCTGGTGGATGAGGTGGAGAACGAGATATTTAACAGTGAAGAACGGGAGATCCCCAGCGGCACCATCGGTGAACTTGTGATGAACAAGCTAAAGGATCTGGATGCGGTTGCTTATGTGAGATTTGCGTCCGTATATCGGGAGTTCAAAGATGTGAATACCTTTATGGATGAACTCAAGAGCGTCCTGAATGATAAAAATCACAATTAGGACTAAAGTATTAGGAAAAAAGTGCCGATGTAAAAGTGTAGGCGAGATTTGTCGATAACTTTTATGTATTTAAAAATAATGATTTGAATAGCAATTCGGAACACGCAGGGCGGAGCGGATGCACCGCGCCGTGAGAAGAGAAACGGCAATAAATCATATAGGAATAGCAGCAGATACAAATGACAAGGAGGTGAGTACATGGGAATGAACGGAATCAATGGAATGAACGGTTTGCAGAATTATAATCTGCAGCGCAGCATTCAGGCACCGGATGCGGCGAAACAGTCTGCGAAGACAGTGATCACTGAGATCCCGGGTCAGGAATCCCGTGTACCTTCTTCCAATACTTCTCTTCAGATAGAATCCGTAGATTCCGGCAAGGCCGGAGAAGCGCGTGGGGCATCAAGACCTGCAGCAAATGCGGCATTGGAAGACATTTCCGTGACTTTTAACAAGCAGGATGATTTCGGCTACATCGGCAGAGACAGCGATATCCATTCTCTGGATGTGGAGAAGGCAATCTCCGATATGCGTAAGGATCAGATCTTACAACAGTACCAGTATTTCGTGGGCAGCAAGACGGTATTCACGGAGTAGAACTTAGAATAGAACTGTGTTGTACAGGACGGGAACAGTTGCTAAGATGTGATGATAAAAATGTAAAGCGCAAGAGAGACATCGTAAGATGTCTCTTTTTTACTGGCTGCATTTTTTGAGTTATATAT
>ERZ1034844.1277-NODE-1277-length-12001-cov-4.234472_pt1 | contig 12001 bp, 10 predicted proteins | sample MGYA00520594_ERZ1034844 | MGnify/ENA primary metagenome ERZ1034844 (study PRJEB33766, sample SAMN09781733) | gut metagenome | biome: gut microbiome | host: Homo sapiens | place: Madagascar | study: EMG produced TPA metagenomics assembly of the PRJNA485056 data...
TGAACACGGAAAAGCGTATCTGGTATTTTGTCCCCGTCTCCGGAAACTGATCCACCGCCTGCACCCTCTCCAGACAATACCCATTCCCACAAAGATACTTCAAATCCCGCGCAAGCGTCGCCGGATCACAGCTGACATACACAATACGCCCAGGCGCCATCTGCACCATTGTCTCCAGGCATTTCTCATCACAGCCCTTCCGCGGCGGATCCACGACAATCACGTCGGCGTGGATATGATTTTCCTCAAATTGCTTCGGAAGCACTTCTTCTGCCTTTCCGACGTAAAAGGCTGCATTCTCAATTCCATTGATTTTGGCATTTTCTTTGGCATTGTCGATTGCCTGCGGGATGATTTCAACACCATGTACCATGCCGGCTTTTTGCGCCAGGAACAGGGAAATTGTGCCGATGCCGCAGTACAGATCCCATACGGTTTCACTTCCTGTTAAGTTAGCATATGCTAATGCTGTCTCATACAGTTTCCGTGTCTGAACCGGATTGACCTGATAGAAAGACAACGGTGAAATACGGAAGGCTACATCCCCGATCTTATCCGTAATGTATCCGTTTCCATAGAGAACCTCATAATTATCCCCCATAATCACATTGGTATCCTTGGTATTGGAGCTTGTACAGATACTGGTGATTTTCCATTTTCCAAGTTCCAGACCGGTCAGTCTCCCGATCAGTTCCTCTTTTTTAGGGAATCCAACACCGTTGATCACCAGACAGATCATGACTTCACCGGTCGCAAATCCGCTTCGGATCAGCACATGGCGCACCAGCCCGGTATGAAGTGTTTCATCATATGCCGGAATATGCATTTCCTGCATAAATTTCAAAATAGTTTCCAATATCGGCTGGTTAATAGTTAGCCCCAGCTTACAATCAGTATTGGCAATAATGGAATGGGTCCTTCCAGCATAAAATCCGGCAATCAGCCTGCCTTCTTTGTCCATTCCGATCGGATACTGTGCCTTATTGCGGTAAAAAAACGGCTCGTCCATCCCAATGATTGGCTCTGCAATCTTATGAATAAATGCCGGATCAAATCCACCGATCCGGATCAGATCATTGATAACTTTATTCTGCTTAAAATCAAGCTGCTTTTTATAATCTACTGACTGCAGCTGACAGCCGCCGCACACTCTTGCATATGCACATTCCGGTTCTATACGAAAAGGAGAAGGTGTGATCACCTTCTCTAATCTGGCATACGCATAATTCTTTTTGGCTTTCATGATTTTGACTTCAGCCACATCTCCGACAACGGCATCCTTGACAAACAGTGTATAACCGTCAGCCTTTCCGATTCCTTCTCCATCCATGCCGATGTCTTCAATGGTGATCGTCACCCTGTCATTCTTTGAAAAACAACCTTTTTTACTCATATTTATATTCCTTAATCCACCTGTGTCACACGTATATTGCTCTCAAACATACGGTTATATCCAAGCCAGCCTGTCTCCTGTGTACTGTTGACAAGCTCCGTAAATGTCTCCATTTTAGCATCCGTATTGTCTGCAAAGTTCAATGCCATAGCCTCAACCAGTGCCGGTTTTTTGGGCGAACCGTATTCCAGTTCTCCGTGATGTGCCAAAATGCAGTGCTTGATCTCTCCCAGTAAAACCGGAGGAAAATCCGGAATTGTCTCTGCTGCCTTTCCGACCATTTCACAGCCCATTACAATGTGCCCCAAAAGATTTCCCTCATCCGTATAATCATTCTGGGGAAAAGGCGAAAGCTCCTTTGTCTTTCCGATATCATGACAGATAGCGGAGGTCAGCAAAAGATCCCTGTTTAAAATCGGATACCTTGTGCAGTAAAAGATACAAAGCTCGGCAACGCTCAATGTATGGTGTAAAAGTCCGCCGATAAATCCGTGGTGAACAGCCTTGGCTGCAGAGGAATAGCAGAATTTTTTGGCAAAATCTTCATCTTTTACAAAAAAGTATTCCAAAAGCTGTCTGCAATATGTATTTTCAATCGATTGGATAATATCGAGCAGTCTTGCAAACATTTCATCAATATTAAACGGTGTCATCGGAAGATATTCTGTCGGATCATATTCATCCTCATGGCATTTGCGCACTCTTTTGACATTGACCTGCATAGCTCCGTTAAACACTGTCACATCGCCGTAGATCTCTACAAAATCCAATGCATCAAATTCATCAATTCCACCACTGTTGGGATCCCAGATCTTGGCATCCATCGTACCTGTCTTATCCTGTATGATCAGATTTTCATAAGGCTTTCCGTTTTTGGTCACGGCTGATTGTTTATGCTTGCACATATAAATCTCATGTACTCTGTCTCCGTCTCTGTAATCTTTTAAATATTTCATCTCATTTTCTCTACTTTCTAAATTTTAATAATATCAAGGTCATAAATTAAAAAAAACGATACCGGCTTACTTGCAGTCTGATATCAATATCAGAATTTCATCATCCATTTCCCGACATATATCGAACCAGGCAGCCTCCGAAATACAAAATATATCATCTAAGCTTCGGCCTGATCTCTGTCTCCATGGTCGTATATTTTTTACCATCATACCGCGCGATCCGCAATGTCACAAAATCATCCGATGTCAGGTTATTGAGACAGTTCATATAATCGGTAATGCTTTTTATCTCTGTCCCGTTGACCGCCTCCAAAACATCACCATTGTTGATGCCTCCGTCAAAAGCGGGAGAACCGGCATCCACCTCTGTCACATATACTCCATAGGGAATTTTCTGCAGGTTGTGTACCTCTCCGGTCACGGACGCTCCATGAATTCCCAGATATACTCTTTCATCCTGATTGGAAAGCTGTTCCACAAGCTTTTTGATATCCGAGATTCCAAAGCAGGCAAGCAAAGCGCCGCTTGCCACAGATGACGACTGGGAGGTAATCACACCGAGCAGTCGTCCGGAAGTATTGACAATGATCCCACTGGAATTGGTTTCGCTGCCGGTAATATCCGTTGTCAGCACATTGTAATGGTAATCAGCATATGAAATCTCTTTTTTGTTGGAAGTAATAATTCCATAACAGATGGAACCACTCTGTCCAAGCGGGCTTCCGACTGCCACAACCGGACGTCCGACAATCGTGGCACTCTTGGAATTGGCAAGTGCCATTACCTCCTGGGCATCCCACTGCTCACCGGACAACCGGCTTTTTGGTACAGTAAAAATAGCAAGCCCCGTATCGGTATCAGCACTCAGCAGATCCGCATCGACGATCGTCGAATTGTGAAAGGTCACCGTATAGCTTTCTGCATCCGGCAGGCCATTGACATCTGCCAGAATATAAATAGCCCTTTCGTTTTTGGCGATCACAACTCCCGATGTCTCATTGGTATTTTCAACCTCATTTAAAAACCAGTCCATATCCGTCGAAACACCGGTAACAACAACCATCATTTCAGATGCCTGTGATGCAATATCATAGAGTGCGTCATATGCTGCCTGGTAGGTCTTGATCGCCAGTTGTCCGTCACTGACCTCCTGCTGGATCTGCTCTGTGATCTGTTCCTCCATCTGGCTGTTGAACTGATGCTCCATCCTGGCATCTTCCTCTTCAATGGTCTGCTCCGTCAAAAGTTCCTCCGGACTGATTTCCTCATCCGTCTCCGGCAGCTCCACCTTGGTGATTTCTTCCGGTGACAGCTTTTTGCTGATCACAGGCTCTAAAAGCAGAAACGTCAGACAGGCAATAAAACCGAAAATGATCGCACTGATGACTGTTATCATGGACTTTTTAAACAGTCTTTTTTTATTGATAGGTTTCTTTTTAATTGTTTCATTCACAAAGGAATAGGATTCTTTTTCGTCCATTTTTGTCCCTCTTTCTTTCATTCCCCAGTATATCGGATAGCCCTTTTATTGTAAAGGTTCGTTGGATTTTTTTCTAATCTATGCTATACTTTGTGCATGAATAAAAAAACATTTCGTATCTTAGAATTTGATAAAATAATCGAACAACTTGCCGCACTGGCAGATTCCGAACCGGGAAAGCGTCTGTGCCTGAGGCTGACCCCAAAATCAGATCCGGAAAAGATCCGTCTGATGCAAAAGCAGACCTCGGATGCCCTTGCCCGCCTTTTACGCGGCGGCTCGACTTCCTTTGGTTCCAACAAAGACATTGGCTTTATTACAAAGCATCTTTCCATCGGCGGCAGTCTCAATTCCGAGGAATTACTTTTATTAGCCGGATTACTTGAAAATGTTGCCCGCGTCAAGCAATATGACCGCAGCGAAGACCAGACGGATTCACTTTCCGAATTTTTTAATGCATTGGAGCCTCTGACCAATCTGAGCACAGAAGTCCGTCGATGCATTTTAGGTCCCGATGAATTTGCCGATGATGCGTCTCCGGCATTAAAGGACATTCGCCGCAAGATCAATCATACACAGGACAAGATCCACAGCCAGCTGAATTCCATGGTCAATGGTTCTCTGCGCACTTACCTGATGGATGCCGTCATTACCATGCGCGGCGACCGGTATTGTCTGCCGGTCAAGGCCGAATACAAAAGCCACGTGCCCGGAATGGTACACGACCAGTCATCTACCGGTTCTACCTTTTTTATAGAGCCTGCCGCTATCGTGGATCTCAACAACAAATTGAAAGAACTTGCGATTGCTGAAAAAGAAGAGATTTCCAAGATCCTGCTTACGCTTTCTGCCGAATTTATGCCATATTCAGAGACTATCGGTGAAAACGCCCGCCTCATGACACGACTTGACTTTATTTTTGCAAAAGGGCGTCTTGCATTGGAGCAGAATGCCACCGAGCCGGATTTTTCGGACAATACCTGCATTCATATCCGCAAAGGACGTCATCCGTTACTCAACAAAAAGACGGTTGTTCCGATTGACATATATCTTGGCGAGGGCTTTGACCAGCTGATCATCACCGGTCCCAACACCGGCGGCAAGACGGTTTCTTTAAAAACTGTCGGTCTTTTATCCCTTATGGCTCAGTCCGGTCTGCACATTCCGGCACTTGACCGCAGCAAGATGCGTATTTTCAAAAATGTTTTTGCGGATATCGGGGACGAACAGAGCATAGAGCAGTCACTTTCGACCTTTTCATCCCATATGACAAATATTGTTTCCATTTTACAGCATGCAGATTCCGACAGTCTCTGTCTGTTCGATGAGCTGTGTTCCGGTACAGATCCGACCGAGGGGGCGGCCTTGGCGATCTCCATTTTGACCAGGCTTCACAAGCAGCATGTGTTTACAATGGCGACGACCCATTACAGTGAGTTAAAGCTATACGCCCTGTCAGCAGACGGTGTCGAAAATGCCAGCTGTGAATTTGATGTCGAGACACTTTCTCCCACATACCGTCTCTTAATCGGTATTCCCGGAAAGAGCAATGCCTTTGCCATTTCGCAAAAGCTCGGACTTTCAGCCGATATTATCGGACATGCCAAGGAGCAGCTTTCCAATGAAGACCAGCATTTTGAAGATGTTCTTGCCAACCTGGAAAAAAATCGCCTGACGATTGAAAAAGAGCAGGCAGAAATTGATGCCTACAAAAAAGAAATAACCGAATTAAAAGAACAGTTACAGAAAAAACAGGAAAAGACAGATGCCGCAAGAGAACGCATCTTAAAGGAAGCCAACGAGGAAGCCCGTGACATCCTGCAAAAGGCCAAGGATGTAGCCGATGAGACCATCCGCAATTTTCACAAGTACGGAAATGCCACTCCTATGAAGGAGATGGAAAAGCAGCGTCAGAAGGTTGGCAAGGAAGTAGCCAGGAAAAATGCCAAGCTTTCCATCCAGCCGCAGGCCAAGCCTGCCGGCACGCTGACCGCCAAAGACCTCACTCTCGGTCAAAAGGTAAAAGTACATTCTCTCGGGGTCGAAGGCTATGTGACCTCCCTGCCGGACGGCAAGGGCAACCTGTTCGTGCAATGCGGTATTATCAAATCCAAAGTAAACATCCGTGATCTGTCCCTTTCCCGGGAAGAGGAAATCACGATCCCGGCAAGACTACGCTCGCAGAGCTCCAAAATCAAAATGTCCAAGAGTCTCTCTGTTTCGACAGAAATCAATCTGCTCGGCATGACGTGTGACGAGGCAATTTCCGCTCTTGACAAATATCTGGATGATGCCTATGTTGCGCATCTGCCCAGTGTACGCATTGTTCACGGCAAAGGAACCGGCGCCCTGAGAAAGGCAGTATCCGACCATTTAAGACGCCAATCCTATATCAAGTCCTTCCGCCTCGGCGAATTTGGCGAAGGCGATGCCGGTGTCACGATCGCCGAATTTAAGTAACCATTGATACAGAATCCATGATACGGAGGTAAGCCATGGCTAACAAGCAAAAAATACTGATTGTTGATGACGACGAAAACATTGCCGAATTGATTTCGCTTTATCTGACCAAGGAATGCTTTGAAACCCATATTGTATACGATGGAGAGTCCGCTCTGGATGCCGTCAGGATCTTTGATCCCAATCTGATCATCTTAGATCTGATGCTTCCTGGCATCGACGGTTATCAGGTATGCCGCGAGGTCCGCGCCACATCATCTGTTCCGATCATCATGCTTTCCGCAAAGGGAGAAATTTTTGACAAGGTACTTGGCCTTGAGCTCGGTGCTGATGACTATATGGAAAAGCCTTTCGATTCCAAAGAGCTGGTAGCCCGCGTCAAAGCGGTATTGCGGCGCTTCAAGGGCACCTCTGCTCCTGCTGCGGTCGAACCGGAAGCTCCCGCAGTCAAGATCAAAAAAGTGGAATATCCCGATTTAGTCATCAATCTGACCAACTATTCTGTTATTTACAAAGGGAAAAATCTGGAAATGCCACCCAAGGAACTGGAGCTTTTATATTTTCTGGCTTCATCACCCAATCAGGTTTTTACCAGAGAACAGCTCTTAGACCAGATCTGGGGATATGAATACATCGGTGATACCCGGACGGTTGATGTACATATTAAAAGACTTCGTGAAAAAATCCATGACCACGAATCCTGGAGACTCTCCACGGTATGGGGAATTGGATACAAATTTGAGGTATTATTATGAGAAAGACGCTTTTTCTGAAATTCTTAATAGCGTATATTATTTTCGGTTGCTTCGGCTTTATTGCCGTTGCGACCGTTTCTTCTGCCCTGACGCTCGATCATGAGACCAAACGTACGGCAGAGCAGTATTACAAGGAGGCATCCACGATTGCCAGGACCTACGCAAGTGACCTGTACAACAACCAGATCACCATTGAAAATGCCTACTCCCAGTTAAGTACATTGTCAGCCTATCTGGATGCCGATATCTGGATCGTCAATCCTTCCGGAACTGTTGTGGTTAATTCCATCAGCTTTCCCAACCTGACCAATCCTCAGGTTATTGACAGCTTTGATCCATCCGTGACTGCATCCTCGTATTATATCAAAGGCAACTTTTTTGACCAGTACGATAAAGATATGCTCACAGTCTTTACTCCCATCACAGCCAATTACAAGATCAAGGGCTATGTCATTATCCTTCAGCCCATGGAAACCCTGCGCAGCCGGAGTGACAGCTTTTTGAGCATTACCTATATTACCCTGATCCTTTTGCTCTTCCTTTCATTGATCATCCTGATTTTCTTTACGGAAGTATTTTATATTCCGCTTAAAAAGATTATCTATGCGACCGAACAGTACGCCGCGGGAAATATGCACTATGAATTTTCTATCGAGAGCAATGATGAAATGGGATATCTTGCCGGCACCCTCAATTATATGGCAGGTGAAATTGCAAAATCCGAAGACAACCAGAAAAAATTTGTGGCCAATGTCTCACACGATTTCCGTTCACCACTTACCTCCATCCACGGTTATCTGGAAGCCATGATCGACGGCACCATCCCTGTAGAGCTGCATGAAAAATATCTCAATATCGTGTTAAATGAGACAGACCGCCTGACCAAGCTTACCAATTCTCTTCTGACGCTCAACAATCTCAATACCAAGGGAATGGTCTTAGAGCTTTCGGATTTTAATATCAACCAGGTCATCCGCAAGACGGTGGATGCCTTTGAAGGAACCTGCCGTAAAAAACAGATCTCCATTAATCTGATCCTGACCGGTGAAGAAATGCTTGTCCATGCGGATGTTGACAAGATCCAGCAGGTTTTGTACAACCTCTTGGACAATGCGATCAAGTTTTCACACGACAATTCAACCATTACCATCGAGACCAAGCTCAAGCATAACAAAGTCTTTGTCTCCGTGAAAGATACCGGAATCGGTATCCCCAAGGAAAGCCTCAAGCTCATCTTTGACCGCTTCTACAAAACCGACCTGTCCCGCGGCAAAGATAAAAAAGGAACCGGCCTCGGCCTGTCCATCACCAAAGAAATCATCCACTCCCACGGTGAAAACATCAACGTCATCAGTACCGAAGGCGTCGGCACCGAATTTATCTTCTCCCTCGCCCCCTCCGAAGTCGACGAAGAAGAAGAAGAAGATTAGGCCACCAAGGCCCCGACAGATATGTGATTCTCAATCGCTTTGTGCCGGACTGTGTGGGAGTTAATATCGCCAGATACAACATTGGCACGGAAAATACTTCGTCCAAGCGGAGCGCGTTTGTATTTTCCGTGCCATATTTCATGTTGTATCTGGCGATATTTAGTCCCACTAAGTACCGGCATTTCAAGATTGAGAATCACATATCTGTCGTTTCTGTCGCTTCTGTCCATCTCCAATGCAGCCTATGCAGCTCCCCCTCCAGCTGCATTGTTTCAAAATTCTGCTGGCGCAATGCCTCATACAGCACAATCGCCACCGAATTGGACAAATTTAACGATCTGATCGCCGGCTCCATCGGAATCCTGATACACGTCTCCTCGTGCTCTACAAGGATCTCCTCCGGTATCCCGGCACTCTCCTTTCCAAACATGATAAAATCATCCGGTCCGAATGTCACATCCGAATATACATGCTTAGCCTTGGTCGTAGCCATCCAGATCTTTGCGTTTGGATGCTTTTCCAAAAAATCATCAAAATTGACATATGTATGGACATCCAGATCCTTCCAGTAGTCCATGCCTGCTCTTTTTAATGCCTTTTCACTTAAAGAAAATCCCAGCGGCTCAATCAAATGAAGGCTGGTACCTGTTGCCACACAGGTTCTTCCTATATTTCCGGTATTTGCCGGAATTTCAGGCTGATGTAATACGATATTCATATTATGCCTGCTCTTTCCTGTTTCTTAATTTTGTAATAAAATCATTGATCCTGCCAATGGCAAGCTTGAGGTTATCCAGAGAATATGCATAAGAAATACGCACAAATCCCTCACCGCAGTCACCGAATGCAGTACCCGGCACAACCGCTACTTTCTCTGTCTCAAGCAGCTTTGTTGCAAATTCCTCACTTGTCATGCCAAACTCTTTGATGCAGGGAAATACATAAAATGCGCCATAAGGTTCAAAGCATTCCAATCCCATCTCTTTAAATGCATGCATCAGATAACGGCGTCTCTGATTGTAGGATTCTCGCATATTGGCAACATCCTCATCTCCGTTTTTCAATGCCTCAACGGCAGCATACTGGCTGGTTGTGGGTGCACACATAATGGCAAACTGATGGATCTTTGTCATCTGCTCAATAATTTCTACAGGACCGACTGCATAACCAAGTCTCCAGCCGGTCATGGCATATGCCTTGGAAAAACCATTGATCAAAATGGTTCTTTCTTTCAGACCTTCAAGTGTTGCGATCGATACATGTTTATCCTTGTATGTAAGCTCTGCATAGATCTCATCGGATATTACATACAGATCATGCTCTATAATCACCTCTGCAATTGCTTCGAGGTCTTCCTTTTCCATAATGGCACCTGTCGGATTGTTAGGGAAAGGCATGATCAGCACCTTGGTCTTAGGTGTGATCGCATCACGAAGCTCCTGCGCTGTCAGGCGGAATTCGTTTTCATGCTTTAAATTGATCGGAACAGGAACGCCTCCTGCCAAAATCGTACACGGATCATAGGAAACATAACAGGGCTGTGGGATCAGTACCTCATCACCCGGATCCAGCATGGCACGAAGTGCAATATCGATTGCTTCCGATCCACCGACCGTGACAATGACCTGATGACGGTAATCGTATTCCAGTCCCTGACTTCTTTTTAAATAATTGCAGATTTCTTCTTTTAATTCCTTCAGACCGGAATTGGATGTATAAAAGGTACGACCCTTTTCCAGTGAATAAATACCCTCGTCACGGATGTGCCAAGGAGTGTCAAAATCAGGCTCGCCCACACCAAGTGAGATAGCATCGGGCATTTCATTTACGACATCAAAAAACTTACGGATACCTGAAGGCTTAATTTCTCTTATCTGTTTTGATAACGGATCTCTCATGGTGTCACCTTCATTCTTTCATCTTCGTATTTCTTTGTCATAATTGTGCCGTGGTCTTTATATTTTTTCAAAATAAAGTGTGTTGCCGTACTCAGCACGGAATCCAAAGTTGAAAGCTTATTGGTAACAAAGGAAGATACCTCCTTTAAGCTCTTTCCCTCCAAGGAAACCAAAAGGTCATATCCGCCTGAGATCAGGTATACGGAATTGACCTCCGGATATTTGTAAATACGCTCTGCAATTGAGTCAAAGCCCTGTCCTCTCTGAGGAGTCACGCGCACCTCGATCAATGCAGATACTTTTTCAATATTGGTTTTTTCCCAGTCGATCAGGGTATGATATCCACAGATAATCCCCTCTTCCTCCATTGCCTTTAATTCGTTGGCAATATCGATTTCATCGGTTCCAAGAATAATAGCCAGCTCTCTCATATCAACGCGGCTGTTTTTTTCGATTATACTTAAGATTTTTTCTCTCATCATCTATTCCTTCTTTCTTAGATTTCTACAGGCTTTCGAACAGAGCTTATCATCTTACCTTTAATGCTCTGTATAGCTCATCTACCTTGGGCGGTTCCAAAAATCTGGTCTCTTCACCGTTTGTCACCACTCTGTCATTGCCCTCTGTTACTTTTCCGATTACGGCTGCGTGTATACCGGCTTTACCCAGTATTTCTACCAAGTCGTAACCGTTATCCGCGGCTAACATCAGACTTCCGGATGACATCATTTCATACGGATTGACATCAAAATAGTTGCAGATTTCTACTGTTGCCTGTTTGATCGGTATTTTCTTTAAATCAATGGTCAGTCCAACGCCTGCGCTTTCTGCCATCTCCCAAAGTGCTCCAAATACGCCGCCCTCTGTGATATCATGCATTGCGCTCACATTGGACTTTCCGGCGATTGCAGCCTCTTTTAGTATGGATAGATACTGACTGTACCCTTTTACCTCTTCAACCAGATATTTCGGAAATTTCTGTAAAAGCTCTTCTTCTCTTTCTTTTGCTAAAATGGAACTGCCCTCTAAAGCCGCCCATTTTGTCATAACAATGTCCTGTCCTGGCTTGGCTCCTCTTGTCGGAAGCATCCGGTCTTTTTTGACCTTTCCGATACCGGTGATCGTCAGGATAGGTCTTGTCACAGCATCTGTGATCTCGGTATGACCGCCGACAACCTGAATGTTTAATTCCTGACAGCAGCTTTCGATCTCCTGCATCATTTCACGGATCTTGATCTCCCGGATACGGGGCGGAAGTAATGCACATACCAATACGCCAATAACCTCTGCTCCGCTTGAAGCAATGTCATTGGCTGAGATCATAACGGCCCATCTGCCCATTTCTTTGGTTGTTCCGGTGATCGGATCGGTGGATAATACCATAACCTCATCCGGCTTCAATCCGATGATAGCGCAGTCCTCGCCGACATCTGCCCCGACGAGTACCTCCGGCCGTTTTGTCTTTATTTGTTTTAAAATTGAACGTTTTAAGACGTTCTCAGGTACTTTACCGATTTCCATCTTTATTTACCTAATATTTATTTCATGATGTCAGGAGCAAAAGGTATTTTACCCCTGACCTGATATCTGCAAATTCCTACGATGCAGCCTGTTATTGCGGTGCCGCTT
>ERZ1034844.1279-NODE-1279-length-11996-cov-3.444184_pt1 | contig 11996 bp, 9 predicted proteins | sample MGYA00520594_ERZ1034844 | MGnify/ENA primary metagenome ERZ1034844 (study PRJEB33766, sample SAMN09781733) | gut metagenome | biome: gut microbiome | host: Homo sapiens | place: Madagascar | study: EMG produced TPA metagenomics assembly of the PRJNA485056 data...
TCATACAGCGCGTCCTGCTTGTTGCCGAAGCCGCCGCCGATGTACGGCTTGATGATGCGGATATCGCCCCACGGACGGCCCAGGGCCTGTCCGACGATGCGGCGTACGATGTGCGGGATCTGCGTGGAGCTGGTCACGACGAGGCGGCCGTTTTCCTCATAGCAGAAGCAGCCGTGATTCTCGATGTGGCAGTGCTGCACGGTGGGCGTTTCGTACCAGCCCTCGACCTTGATGAGGCCCGGCTCTTTGATCGCCTCGGCGTAATTGCCCGCCGCTGCGGTCGTATGCTTGAGGATGTTGTTGGGGAACGCCTCGTGCAGCTGCGGCGCGCCGGGCTCCATGGCCTTCTGCACGTCGAGCACGAACGGCAGCTCCTCATACTCGACCTCGATGGCGCGCACGGCCTGCATGGCCGCGACCTCGTCCTCCGCGATGACGGCGCAGACGTCGTCGCCGTAGTAGCGCACGTGCCGGTTGAGCAGGTGCCGGTCGGCGATGTCCTGGTGCGACGGATCCATCGACCACGGGTGACCGGCGGTCGGGAACGGGATGTCGGGCACGTCGAAGCAGGTCAGGATCTTCACGACGCCGGGGATCTTCTCCGCCTTGCTGATGTCGACCGACTTGACGAAGCCGTGCGCGATGGTCGAGTGCTTGATCCGGACGAGCAGCGCATCCTTCGGGGCCAGATCATCATAGTATTTTGTCCGGCCGGTCGCCTTGTCGAAGGCGTCGACGCGGACCTCACTTCTGCCTACGATGTTCATTCGGGTACCTCCATTTTGCCGTGTGATCGGCAAAACCCGGGCTTTGGCTCCGGATCCTGCCAGTTTTCCGATGTTATTGCTCATATTGTAGCATACAGTTTTTCGAAGAGAAAGCAAATTCATTATCTTACTTCATGAATAACGGTTTTTTCGTGAATGTCGAAAATTTTGCATACTTCTTGCGGAAAACGGCAAAAATCCCTATACTGATTTGTAGAAAATCACAAGGAGTCTGGCTATGTCTGAATTTACCGCTGCTCCCATCGGCTGCCTCATCATGGCGGCAGGAAATGCGTCCCGCTTCGGAGAAAACAAGCTGACGGCGAGCTTTGCCGGCAAGAGCCTGTTTTCGCTCGCGCTGGCTGCGATCCCCGCGGACACGTTTGCCCGCGTCACCGTCGTTTCCCAGTATCCGGCGCTTTTGCAGGAGGCGGAGCAGGCCGGGCTTCATGCCATCCGGAATGACCGCCCGGACGACGGCATCAGCCGGACCATCCGCCTCGGCACCGAGGCCATGGCGGACTGCGCCGGGATCCTTTATATGGTCGCCGACCAGCCGCTTCTGCGGCAGGAAACGGTCCTGCGCATCGTGCAGGACTGGCGGCAGCACCCGGGCTGCATCGTCGGCGCGGCCCACAACGGCCATCGCGGCAACCCCTGCCTGTTCCCGGCACGGTTTTTCCCGGAGCTGTGCGCGCTCGAGGGCGACCGCGGCGGCTCCTCTGTCATCCGCCGGCACGAAGACGCCCTCCGCCTCGTCGAAGCCGCCGAGCCCGAGCTCTCCGACTGCGACACCAAACAGGCCCTGGAAATCCTAAAGGGACAGGCGTAGAATTGCAAAAAGGGATGCTACATACAGCAGCATCCCTTTTTTCATTTTTCCAGTCCGTTTCTCCACAAAGCTGCATTGATAAACTCTGCCCAAGAATACTGACTCATAAATTCTCCCCTGTATGCATTGATTCCGCTGACCATACCGTCCAACCACTGGAAATAATCGCACTCCACATTTTCTGCAATCAACGCCATCTTTCCACGCCCGATTTCGATCACGTCTGCATACCCCACAGCTCCCAGCGTATCGACCAGATCTTTTCGCAGATCACGGAAATACGACGCATGAGAATCCTCTTCCCATATCGTTGCCATGATTTCGCGGTTGGTGCAGGTTGCACCGCGTCGACTGGTTATATATGCCAGAAGCTCTTTCGTTTTCCCATGTCGGAAGCGTACCGGGCGGCTGCCGCAAAAAACCTCAAAATTCCCGAAGCATCGAATCCTGAGTTTTTCTGAACTCTTTGTTTGCACTGGAAACCGCAGAATATCCAGCTGTTCCCGGACCATTTTTGTTGTGACCGGTTTCAGCAGATACCCACTGGCATTCAGCAAAAAAGCGTCCGGCATATACTCGGAATAACCCGTTGTGAAAATAATATTGACACGCGGCTGTATCAGTTTGATCCGCTTTGCCAGTGTAACACCATCCAGTACAGGCATACTGATATCCAAAAAGCAGACATCAATGGTATGTGCTCCAGCATATTCCAATGCTTCCTTCGATGATGAAAACAAAATCAGCTGCGCATCAGGCTCAGCTTCCCTGACACATCTGCGCATCCGCTCTAACATAAGATGCTCGTCATCCACTGCAATGATCCGGATCATCCGCTCCCACTCCTTCCGCTATATCTCAGGCCCGCGTTTGTATCCCGGCTCTTGGAATTGTAATTGTTGCCACCGTTCCGCAGCCAAGCCGGCTTTCGAGCCGCAGCGTACCGTTTACCATCAGAGCCAGACGCCTGCGCACGTTCTGGATGCCGACATGGATTTTTCCGTCATTCTGTTCTGCCTCTATGTCAAACCCTACGCCATCATCGCTGACTTCAATCTGATAACCCAAATCGCACACGCAGGTACGAATCACAATACTTCCGCCCTGCTCTTTAACACAAATCCCATGCTTTACGGCATTTTCGACCAGCGGCTGCACAGAAAGCGCGGGGATTTGGAAATCTGTTGCTTTGATCTCATAGGAAACCTGCAGTTTATCCCCAAAACGCATCTGTTCCAGCCATACATACGTCTCAATATGGTTCAGCTCCCGACGAAATGGAATCGGCGTAAATCGCTCCATGCTCTCTAAATTCATCCTCAGGTATTCCGCAAAATGATCTGTTGCGTCTCTGGCTTTTGCGGGGTCAATATCGCACAGGGAACTGATGGAGCCCAGCGCGTTATAGAGAAAATGTGGCTGTATCTGACTCATAGAGATTGCGACACGACTTTCCGCCAACTGCATCCGGCTCTCTGCAAGCAACTGGCTCTGCTCGGAACTAATCGCAGCATAACAGCTCATCAAAGAAAGTGTCATGCTTATAAACAGGATTTGAACATTCCATGCGTTCTGCAGTGGGAATGCAATTAATGGAAATACCAGTGGCAAACACAGCGCAAGCGTAATGCGATGACCGGGATGTTTTTTATAGTACCGGTATGCCGCTCCCACATCGACCAGCAAGATCAACATTGCTGGAACCTGACTGAGCAAATACACAGAACTGTTGACATTTACAGAATTGTAGGTGATCGTATAAAATAGTCGATTCCTATAAGACATCGTCCAGAGAACAGACATAACAGCACAAATCACCCATACAGCTTCCCGCAAGATCTGTCGTCTGCAATCGTTTGGCATCAAAATATCCGACAGATAATAATGCGCAAACAGCAGACAAACATAACCGAGAATATACTCTGCTATATACATGGATACAAACAGCCAATGTGTATCAATTTTTCCCCATTGACACCAACGGCACATGTCGCATAGCAACAAAAAAATATGACTGGTCATCCAACCAATGAAGTACCGGTTGATCAGCTTGCTTTGTCGCCGCTGTACCATACAAATCCCAAACAGGATCATGACAACCAGAATGGTATATAGATCAAGTGTCACATAAATTCTGGAGGCTCTCATAGCATCCTTTCCCGCCCGCCGCTGGTATACGGCCAATGCGTATAAGCTGCATGCCCCTGTTTATTCAAAGGCCGGTAAAACACATAAACATAACTTGTTTTCTGAATAGTTTACTTTAGCGCGATCCCCATGTCAAGGTTTTCGACAGATTCCACAAAGGAAAATGTATGAAATGCTTTTCATATGACAGATTTTTATAAATATCGACGCTTTTTCGACACTTTCTCGACACTTTTTCGACACAATGTACAGTATAATTTTATTCAGGAAAGCGAATCGCTTTTCAAAAACTTTTTGCAGGAGGAACTGAGGAAACATGAAAAAGAATCAACTCTTTGCCCTCGCGCTTTGTCTGGTACTGGTCATGAGCATGCTTGCAGGCTGCAGTAGCAAAGCCAGCACCGACACTGCCAAAGCTGATGCCGCCAATACCAACGCAGCCTCGACGGATGCTGTCGGGGAAAGCGCCAGCTTTGATATCTCCAAAGCAAAAATTGCTCTGGTCCTGCCGGGCAGTATTGATGACCAAAGCTGGAACGCCTCAAACTATGCAGGTGCGAAGGCTGTTGAAGATGCCTATGGTGTTACCGTCGACGTTATTGAATCCTGCGCCGTCGAAGATTTCGACGCCACCTTTACCGAATTTGGCGAAAAGGGGTATGACCTGGTTATGGCTGCTGGCAGCCAGTTTGATGATGCGATTGCCAACGTCGCTCCCAACTATCCCAATACGCTCTATTCCGCAATCAACGGCGTGATCTCCACAACCGAAAACATGTGCCCCATCTATCCGAGAGAATATGAGGCCAGCTATCTGGCGGGTATTGTCGCCGGTTATGCAACAGAAAATGGTCAATTTGCAACCATGGGCGGATCCGACGCCGCTTCCATGACCAAATGCTTAGATAACTACGACGCTGCAGCTATCAAAACCGCGAAAGATCGTGGCTTTGAAAATGCTTCTGCACAACGTGCATACATCAACAGTTTCACCGACATCGCTCTGACTAAATCGACAACAGATCAGATGATCGATAATGGCGCCGATACTGTGCACTGCTATTCCAACGAAGGCCAGTCTGGTGCGATCCAGTCCTGCCAAGACAAAGGTGCCAAGTTCGTCGCCTTCGCAGGCAATAAGAACGGTGAAGCCGACTGTGTGATTGCTTCTGCTTATGCCGACCTCACAAAGCTTTATCCGTGGGCTGTCAATGCCCTTCTGGTTGAAGGTGTCAGAGGCTATACGGAAGCTGGTTTGACAGAAGGAATCATTACCATTGTCATGACTGACCAGGTTTCTGACGAATGCAAAGCCGCCGTCGAGCAGGCCAGCAAGGATATCATGGATGGCACCATCAAATGTGAGGATAACTTTGTTGTCAATAAATAATCTAACATTGTAATTCCAGTATCGGCATTTGTTACAGCAAAAAGTATGAGAGAAGTCCCTCAAGCGCTTCTCTCATACTTTTACATTATGGTTTCGGTCACCGCGATTGAAATACTAGGAGAATAATTTATGAATACAAACAGCACTCCCGCTGTTGAGCTTCGTCACATCACAAAGCGTTTTGCAACAGTTCTTGCCAATGACGATGTTTCCATCTCCCTCCACAAGGGTGAGGTGCTGGCGCTTCTCGGAGAAAATGGAGCTGGCAAAAGTACAATTATGAAGATTCTGTACGGTCTTTACCACGCAACCAGCGGCGATATCCTGATCGACGGAAAACCCACCAGGATTTCCTCTCCCGAGGATGCCGTCCGGCATGGCATCTCCATGATCCAACAGCATTTTTCCCTTGTGCCCGCGCATACGGTAACGGAAAACATCATCCTTGGCAACTGCAAGGGACGAATTAATTACCCTGTACGTGAAAAAGAAATCCAGGCGCTGGCAGACCGTTATGATTTCAAGCTCTCAGCAAAAGACCGTGTCTGCAACTTGACTGTCGGCGCGCAGCAAAAAATCGAGATTCTAAAAGCGCTGTATCTAAATGCTCGGATCCTGATCATGGACGAGCCTACCGCTGTTCTGACGCCGCAAGAATCGGATACATTGATGAAATTTATCCGTGACTATGCCGCAAAGGGCAACTGTGTCGTTTTTATTACCCACAAAATGAAAGAAGTTATGGAAGTCGCAGATCGTATCATCGTTATGCGCAGTGGGCGCGTAACAGGTACGCTGAAACGCGCGGACACCAACGAACGCGAACTGGCAAACATTATGATAGGCCACGATCTTGAAACACTGCCGCGTCCGGATACCGATTCCGCAGCCGCGCGTACATCAAGACTCTGCGTCAGTCATCTGACCGTACAGCTCAAGCGCGAAGTTCCGCTTCTGTCCGATGTCAGTTTTAATATCCATGCCGGGGAGATTCTTGGCATCGCCGGTGTCTCCGGTAACGGCCAGCAGGAACTTTGTGAGGCGATTTACGGCTATCTCAGCCCGACTTCTGGTCAAATCTCGCTGGATGGCGAAGACATTACACATCTGAGTGTACGCAGTCATATTGCACATGGCATTGGCTATCTGGCCTCCGACCGATACCGGTACAGTATGGTACCTGATCTGTCGCTCTCGGAAAATATGCTGCTGAAGGCCAGTTATCTCAACACTTGGGTCAGTCATGGATTGATCCGGCGTCGGAAGCTGGACGCCGACACCGAACAGGCAATCCATTCCTATGCCATCAAGGCGCCAGATCACAATATTTCTGCCGGAAGCCTTTCCGGCGGCAACCAGCAGAAACTTGTCGTTGCTCGAGAAGTTGACATGGGTCAAAAGCTGATCCTGATCGATCAGCAGACACGTGGGCTCGATATCGGCGCAATCCACTATGTCCATAAAACGATTCTCGGAGAGAGGGCTCGAGGAAAGAGCATCCTGCTCGTCTCCACAGAGCTTTCAGAGCTCTTTGCACTTTCCGATCGAATCGCTGTCCTGTATAAAGGCCGAATTATGGGCATTTATAAAAATGGCGAGCTCGGCACAGAGCAGATTGGCCTGTTGATGGCTGGCTGCCCTATTGATGATCCTCATCTTTCCGTAGAGGAGTGTGTAAAATGAAACTCTCCAGTCAAAATCGTACCGCACTCGACTTCATTCTCTGGACACTGCTCGCGATTCTTTTAGGCCTGATTCTGAGTTTCTCTTTTCTTCCATTTTTCGGTGTCATGCCCTGGGCCGCTATCCAAATCATGTTCTCTGAAGTCTTCGCCAATGGCTACTCTGCCGGAAACGTTCTGGTTAAAACGACTCCTATGATTCTAACCGGTCTGGCCTTTGCCTTTACGTATAAGGCAAAACTGTTCAACATCGGCATTCAGGGTCAATTTTACGTTGGCTGCATTACGGCAGCGGCAATCTCTCTGAAGCTCTTTGGCCTTCTTCCCAGCATACTGGTCGTGATTCTTGCTGCTATCGGCAGTATTATCGCAGGCGGTCTCGTTGGTTTCCTGATTGGCTTTTTTAAAGCTCGCTTCGGTGCAAATGAGTTTCTGGTCAGTATGATGTCTACATACGTATTTACGTATCTGAATCTGTTCCTCATGCGGACCATCCTGCAGGAATCCAAGCACGACTATATCAAAACCGACTATCTGGACAAATCCGTGTGGCTTCCAAATCTGATTTCTGGCACTTCTGTTTCCTGGGGCATCGTCTTTTCTGTTCTGGTTGCCGTTCTTATCTGGTTCTTGCTTTACAAAACCGCCATTGGTTACCGCATCCGCATCACCGGCTTGAATAAGGACGCTGCTGGCATGGCCGGCGTCAACCCTAACCGGCAGTATATGCTTGCATTTGCTATCTCCGGTGCGATTGCAGGTTTTGCTGGTTTTTTGGAAGTAAACGGCATGCAGCATATGATGCTGCCAGATTTCAACGTGGATGTTGGTTCTTTCGGTGTTGGTATTGCGATCCTTGCCAACTCGCACCCGATTGGTATCATTTTTGCAGCCCTGCTATTTGGCTTCCTTCAGGTCGGCGGTACTGTATTGGGACATGCCTCAGCTGCACCGTCGAGTGTTGTTGATTTGCTGCAGGGTTTTGTGATGCTCTTTGTCTTGATCTCTTTCTATTTCCGAAGAAAGATTGAGCTCCGCCGACTCGAAAAAAAGAAAGCAGAAAGTGAGGGCCTATAACAGTGGATATTTTCGTTAGTCTGATCTTCCGAGCTGTCTTCATGAGTACTCCTCTCATTCTGGGTGCCGTCGGTGAGATCATTGCGGAACGTACCGGAATGATGGTCACCGCTGTGGAAGGCATTTTCCTGGCTGGCGCTTTCGGTGGGTTCATTGGTGTTTATTCGACAGGCAATTATCTTGTAGGGTTCTTGTTTGCCATGATCTGTGGTCTGCTTGTCGCGATGCTTTATGGCTTGACGACTGTTTATATGAATCAGCACCAAATCGTTATGGGTACTGCAATTGCGATCTTGATAGCCGGCTTCTGCAAATTCTTTTTCCGCGCAATCTATGGTACTCCGCTCACTCCACTGAAAATCGAGCCTCTGCGAGTTTTGAAGATACCCATTCTTTCTGAGATCCCAATCATCGGACCCATCCTGTTTTCACAGAATATTATCTCCTATCTCTCCTATATTTTTATTTTTGTGACCGGCTTTATCCTGTTTAAAACCTCCCTTGGTTTGACGCTCCGTTCCTGCGGTGAAAATCCTGAAGCCGCAGACGTTGCCGGTATCAATGTTCGAAAGGTCCGTTTTCTCGCTGTCTGTGTTGCAGGCTGCCTCGGTGGGATCGGCGGTGCCTATTACTGCATTTGCAACGCCGGTATGTATTCTTCCGAGATTATCTCCGGCCGCGGCTGGATTGCCTTTGGTATTTGTTACCTCGGTAACTGGAAGCCCGTTGGAAGTCTCATCTATGGCATCGCATTTGGTATCTGTGATGCGCTCGGCATTTATGCCAAGACGACTCAGATTGGCTTCTTTCCGACAGAATTCTTTAACGCGCTGCCATATCTGCTGATCATCGTCCTTACTGTCTGCCGGAAAAAACTCAACATGCCTGCCAAACTCGGAACCAATTACATCAAAGAAGATTAACGCTACAAAGGAGCATCAATATGAAGCTTTTGTTGATTAACCCCAATACCTCTGAAGCGTTTACCGCTGCTGCGCTAAAAGCTGCACGTGCTTGTGCTGCGCCTGGCACGCAAGTCGACGCGGTCTGCTCTCCCTGCGGCCCACAGACACTAGAGGGATATTTTGATGAAGTTATCTCTGCCATAGGTGTACTCAAAGTCGTACAACGGGAAAAAGAAGACTACGATGGCTTTATTTCTGCCTGCTTCAGTAACCATTTCTCCATCGCGGCAGCACGTCAACTTACAAACAAGCCTATCGTCGGCATTTTTGAGCCACCTATGCTGCTCGCCAAGCAGCTTGGCAATCAATTCAGCATTGTAACTTCTTCTCCTCGGTGGAAACCCATTCTTGAAAAGGATCTGCGCGCAGTTGGCTTGGAATCCAGCTGTGCCAGTGTACGTCCGATTGGCCTGGATGTAGAGGCTCTTGAACAGCTCAGTACAGAAGCCCTAGAGGAACATCTCTGCCTGCAGGCCGAGCGTGCACTTCATGAAGATGGTGCCGAAGTGATTGTGCTTGGCTGCTGCGGTCTTGCTGGTCTTTCCGACCGACTGCAGGCTCGACTTGGCGTCCCGGTCTTGGATCCGGTAGCTTCCGCTGTTACGATTTTAGAAGATCTCGTTTCTTACGGCTTCCGAACCAGCCGTATCATGAGCTTCAGCCCTGTTATGCCGCAGGCCTACAAAAATGTTCCTGAGATTTTTTGTTCTCTCTATGAAGGCCGAGATATTTCTCAGTGCTGAAGGCTCTTCATCTTAACTAAAAATGTCGTCTGAAGACAAGGCTGTCTTCGGGCAGTCTTATGCCCGGTGCCCGCCGATCTGGTGGAAGCGGGTGCGGGCGGTGGCGCCGTCCTGGAGGCTCATGGCTTTCAGGACGGCGTCTTTGCCGTATTTTTCACGGATGGCGAGCAGCGTCTGCTGCATGCTGCGCTCGCGGGCGGCCTCCTCCGGCGGCTGCGCGGGCTGCGTTTCCGGGTCATCGGAAAAGAGGCTCAGCTGGCAGAATTCCTCCGCCGGCTGCGCGTCCTGCTCCGGCAGGACGTGCTCCGCGACGAGATACATCCGGCGCACGAGCAGCCGCCGGTCCACGATGCGGTCAAACAGCTCGCCCGCCGCGCGCAGCAGCTGCCGGGTCGAGGCGGTGTGCGCGCCCAACCGCTGCGAGCCGTGCGCGGCCTTCGGAACCGGCCGCCCGTACGGGTCGGTCGTGACCGGGCCGTGATAGGCCCCGCGCAGCTCCGGCCGGGTCAGGCTCTCGCGGTCGTAGCCGACGCTCAGCACGAGCTGGTCGGTCACGAGCCCCTTTCCCACCAGATCCAGTGCCAGCGCGTCGGCCATCTCCAGCAGCACGAGCCGGGCCTTGTCAAAGACATACGGCTCCTGCAGCACCTGCCCGGAGCTGAGGCTGTGCGACTGCGGGCGGTAGGCCTTGATATCGGCGATCGTGCACGGCTCCCAGCCCCACGCGTGGTCGATCAGCAGCTCCGCCTGCACGCCGAACATCCGGTAGAGCAGATCTTCGTTATAAAATTCGTCCGGCCCGCCGAGCGAGCAGCGGGCGATATCACCCATCGTATAGAGGCCCTTCGCCTCGAGCTTCCGGGCGTATCCGCGGCCGACGCGCCAGAAATCGGTCAGCGGCCGGTGGCTCCAGAGCGTCTGCCGGTAGCTGCGCTCGTCGAGCGCGGCGATGCGCACGCCGTTTTCATCCGGCGGGGCATGCTTGGCGCCGATGTCCATGGCGATCTTGGCCAGATACAGGTTCGTCCCGATCCCGGCGGTCGCGGTGATGCCGGTCGTGCGGAGCACGTCGAGGATCATCGTCCGGGCCAGCGCCTGCGTGTCCCGGCCGTAGAGACTGCGGTAGGGCGTCACGTCGATGAAGACCTCGTCGATGGAGTAGACATGGATGTCCTCCGGCGCGATATATTTGAGGTAGATCCGGTAGATCTGCGTGGAGACCTGCATATACAGCGCCATCCGCGGCCGGGCGATGATGAAGTCCAGCGCCAGCTCCGGCTGCGCCGCGAGCGCGTCGGCGTCGCAGCTGCTGCCGGTCAGCGTCCGGCCGGGTGCGCGCCGCCGCCGCTCGGCGTTCACCTGCCGCACACGCTCGTTCACCTCAAACAGCCGCGCCCGGCCCCCGATCCCATACGCCTTCAGCGGCGGCGAGACCGCCAGGCAGATCGTCTTCTCCGTCCGCTCCTCATCGGCCACGACGAGATTCGTCTTCAGCGGGTCAAGCCCCCGCGCCGCGCATTCCACCGACGCATAGAAGGATTTGAGATCGATGGCAAGATAGGTCCTGTCCGGCATCCGCGCCGCCCCCTTTCTGCGGCTATCATACCACCGGCAGCGGTCTCCGGTCAAGAATTTTTCGAATATTTGTTCGATTTTCATGCAGAGGAAAAGCCTTCCGCAAGGAAGGCTTTTATGGCAGCACCGCGCAATTCGGCAAGCAGATTCGGCGAGAGATTTTTCGTCAAGCCAAGGTTTGAAACGTGAAGGAATACTGTATGTATTTCAAACGTTTCAAACCGCAGGATTGACGGAAAAGATCCGCCGAAGCGCGAAGACGCAATTGTGCGGTGTTGCCTTACAGTTCTCGCAACGCGACCCGCGCGGCATCCTTCGTACACACGCACAGCGAATACCCGTCGAAGACCGGCAGCAGCTGCAGCCGCGCGTCCGGGCGGGCGGGAAACTGGCCGTCCGGCGCAAGGACGATCGCCTCCGGCAGGGCGGAAAGGCCGCGGCCGGTGTATTTGAGCCAGCTCTCCTTCGCGCACCAGAGGTCAAAAAACGCCGCTTCGCCGCGCGAGCGCAGCCATTCGGCCTCCTCCGGCGCGAAAAACCGCCGCGCGAGCGCCAGCGCCCGGCAGGGCCGGTGCACCTGCAGGTCGAGCCCGACCGGCGCGTCCGCGAACGCGCAGACCCAGCGCCCGCCGCTGTGCGAGATGCTGAAGTGCAGCTCCGGCGCGGCGGGGAACCAGGGCTTTCCCTGCGCCTGCCGGGCGAGCGTGCAGTCCGTCAGCTGCGGCGCGGCCAGAGCCGCGGCCCGGCGCAGCAGCCGGTGCGAGGCCTCCGGCCCCTCGGGCAGCGGCGCGGCATAGATCGTCACATCCGTCATGTG
>ERZ1034844.1282-NODE-1282-length-11990-cov-3.733641_pt1 | contig 11990 bp, 10 predicted proteins | sample MGYA00520594_ERZ1034844 | MGnify/ENA primary metagenome ERZ1034844 (study PRJEB33766, sample SAMN09781733) | gut metagenome | biome: gut microbiome | host: Homo sapiens | place: Madagascar | study: EMG produced TPA metagenomics assembly of the PRJNA485056 data...
GGGTAATAACACGCTTATGGGTGGCAACGACAGCGGTGTGCAGTCAATCGCCGAGCGTATAACCAAATTGGAGAAAAAGCACGATGCCTTCAATGTTTACGTCAACTTTGCCGGTTCGGTAAGGGCAGAGCATGACATTCGCACCGACGAGTGGGACTCGAAGTTTGCCAACCGTCAGTTGCGTCTTGAGATCAAAGGCACCATCAACGACAAACTCTTCTATCGTCTGCGCCACAGTCTTAACAGGTCGGCAGCAGGTCGGAGCCTTGACAACTTTGCTAAGGCTACCGATATTATGATGGTGGGTTACAACATAAACGACAAGTTCACTATCGCTGGCGGTAAGTTGGCGCAGTTGTGGGGCGGCTATGAGTTTGACGAGAACCCGATTTATGTCTACGAGTATTCGGACATAGTGGGCAATATGGGCGACTTTATGACGGGTGTGATGGCAAGCTATCGTCCCACGCCCAATCATGAGATAGCTGTAGAGGTGAGCAATACGTATCAGGAGAAGTTTTCCGAACGATATGGCGAGACTCCCGTGATTGTGAATGGCAGCAAGGTGGCACCGTTGAAGAAGTCGAACGCCCCCTTTGTATATATCCTTAACTGGAACGGATCGATGTTCGGCGGAGTGCTCAACACGCGCTGGTCGTGTGGAGTGCAGACACAGGCCAAGGGCAAGTACAGCAAGATGATAACCTTGGGACAGCAACTCAATCTGCCCAAGTTCCAGTGCTACCTCGACTATATGGGTGCGTTCGACGACCTCGACCAGCTCGGCATCGCCACGTCAGAAGTGATGCCGTTGCTTAATGTCGCTGATGATGAAACCGAGGTCAATCCCCACTTCGGCAAGGTGAAGTATCACACGCTAACAGCCAAGTCCGACTGGCAGTTCGCACCATCGTGGAACCTTCAGTTGAAGGGCATGTATGGCATCACGACCGTATGCAACAGCGACCTGTTGCACAACTATCGTCGCAGCTATGGCTATGTTGGCACCTTGGAGTACTTTCCCGTGAAGAAGCAAGACTTCCGTGTGTTCCTTTCCTATGCAGGTCGCAAGTACAACTACACACGTCGCAGCACGCTCACCGATTACAACACCGACCGCTTGGAGTTGGGTATAATCTATCGCATAAAGGCTTATTAAAAAGCCTGTAGATTTAAGGTTTGGCGGACGTTTGCAGATACTACGCCTTGTATTTGTCTATATATAGGCATCCGCATCGACCGACGCAGACATCCGCATCGACCGGCGCAGACGTCCGCATCGACCGACGCAGACATCCGCATCGACCGACGCAGACATCCGCGTCGACCGACGCGTATGGATTAATCGTAACTTTTACTGTCTTATACAATGAACGTTTATCAATACGATATAAGTGTTCATTTTCTTTTTACGCCCCTCACTGCCTCTGCTTCCAATGGATTTTCGGGCCAGTAGTGCTTCGGGTATCTGCGTCTTAGCTCCTTGCGCACTTCGAAGTAAGTGCCCTGCCAGAAACTGGCAAGGTCTTGCGTCAGCTGCACGGGCTTGAAGCCCGGCGACAGAAGTTCCATAAGCACCGGTTGTTTCCTATCGTCAACACACGGCGTGCGCTCCATTCCGAAGCATTCTTGTAGGCGCACGCTCAGCACTGGTGCTTCGGCTCCAGTACGATAGTCGATGCGTATGCGCGACCCCGTAGGCACTTCGATGTGTGTCGGTGCCAGTCGGTCTACCTCCTGCTGTGCTTCGTATGGCAGGAGGTTCCATATTATCTCAGCAAGGTTAAGCTTTCTCAGTTCCTGAACGCTCGACTTCACGCGTCCTCCTTCTTCAAGATAGAACGGCAGCCAGTCGGCAGCTGTGCTCAGCAAGTGCTCGGTCGACACGTCGGGCAACGCCAGTTCGGGGTGCCACGCAGCCACTTGCGCCACACGTCGCTGCACCTGCTCCACGGCTTTCTCGCTCCATGCCATCATCGTCAGTCCGTCCTTCTTCATCGCCTCGCACACTATGCTCTTCACTTGTTCTTTGTCAGCATCGTGTATCGGCTTCTCGCTGAGCATGAGTTTGCCTATGCGCTGTTCGCGCTGCATCACCACGCAGCCCTGCTTGGTGTCCCACGAAATGTTGTCGACCTCCTTTACAAACTCTGCGTTCAGATCCTCTGGGTCTAACGGTGCAGCGAGGAACACTCTGCCCGTAGCTCCAGGTGCACTATGGAGCGATGCTATGGCAAGCCACGAGTGAGCCGACTGCTGGTCGGTGGCATCCAACTGCACATTGGCACCACTTGCAAGGCGGTAGCTACCTATACTGTTCGTGCTGTGTGCGATGCGCTCCGGATAGGCATGAGCCACGAGCAGTCCCACCTCCATAGGTGCAGGGTCGCGGTTTTCCTCGTCGGTGTGTGCCATGCGACGGTATTCGGCTGCAATCTTCGCTATGCGCTGCCATCTGCCCATCTGACCCTTACGGCGTGCGGCGCGCAGGGCGGAGAGGCGCAGAGTAAGATCGGTGCCATCGGTCTCGGATAGTGGGTCTTTTTCTTCAAGCAGAGTGGCTATGTCGCAAGCTAAAGAGGTGGTGTTGTGGTGAGATGTTGAGGTGGTGAGGTGTTGTTGGTGCACTTTAGACAAGTGCACCCCCTGAGGTGTTGAGGTGTTGAGAGAGGTTGTGGCGAGAATCATTCTTGCGATACGCGGGTGGCAGGGTAGTGCTGCCATGCGCTTGCCGATAGGCGTTATATTGCCGTTCTCGTCAATAGCACCGAGCGATATGAGTAGTTCTTTCGCCTTGAACACACCGGCACGTGGCGGCATGGTGAGCCACGGAAGGGCTTCTGCGTCGCTCTCGCCGAACGCTGCCGTGTCGAGCACCATCGGCGCGAGGTCGGCTTCCTCAATCTCCGGTTTGCGCTGCTCAGCCATCAGATGTTCCGACGCTTTCGTCCAAAGGCGGTAGCACACGCCCTCTGCCACACGTCCGGCGCGACCCATGCGCTGTGTAGCCATGTCCATGCTGATGCGCACGGTCTGAAGATGGCTCAGTCCGGTGCGTGCGTCGAACACTACTTGACGGCACAGACCGGAGTCAATCACTACGCGCACGCCCTCAATCGTGATGGATGTCTCGGCGATAGGTGTTGCTATCACAATCTTGCGCTCGCCAGGTGCAGATGGGGCGATGGCGCGACGCTGGTTCTCTGGCGAGAGGTTGCCGTAAAGGGGGTGTATGGTGAGATGGTGAGGTGTGGTGGTGATGGGTTGAGATGTTGTTGGTGCACTTGAGACAAGTGCACCCCCTGAGATGTTGAGGTGTTGGGAATTGCTGAGAAGCTCAAAGCAACGTTCTATCTCTGCCTGTCCTGGCAGAAACACGAGTATGTCGCCTTCGTGTTTCTTGTACGCTTCGATAGTTGTTGAGGCTGCTACGGCGGCTATGTCGCGTGGGTCGGTCTCCTCGTCGGCGTAGTGCAGCTCTACGGGGAACATGCGTCCCTCGCTCTCTATTAGCGGAGCCTTCAACGCTGCGCAGATACCGCAGGCGTCGATAGTCGCCGACATGATAACAATCTTCAGGTCGGGGCGTATAATCTCTTGTGCCTGGCGTGTTAGTGCGAGTGCAAGGTCGGAGTTGATGCTACGCTCGTGGAACTCGTCGAAGATGACGATGCTCACACCGTCGAGCGTTGCATCGTCTACGAGCATACGTGTGAGGATGCCTTCTGTCAGCACTTCGATGCGTGTGCGCTTCGACACCTTGCTCTCGAACCTCACTCTGTAGCCCACCGTCTCGCCCACCGTTTCGCCTAATATCTGCGCCATGCGCTCTGCAATCTGTCGTGCTGCCAGTCGGCGCGGCTCGAGCATGAGTATCTTCTCGCCGTCGCCGAGCGAGGAGAGGATGGTCAGGGGCAGCAATGTCGACTTGCCGGCACCAGGCGGAGCCGTGATGACAAGTGAATGGTGCGTTTGCAGTGCGCTGTTCACGTCGTCAGCAATCAGCGAGGCAGGCAGCGAGGCGCACTTTTTTGTTATATCTTGTGTTGAAAATGTCATTCTTACTTTTGATTTGGTCTGCTATGAAAAAACGTTCTTTCTGCTAAAAAACGCATGATTATTAGGTTGCAAAATTAACTCTTCATTTTGACAACCACAAACTAATGCCGTTTTTTTAGTCCATTCGCTTCCTGTTTACAATTGTTTTCTGTACTTTTGTACTTTATAATGAAACTAAGAAAGCGAAACAACGATGATATTTGAATTTAAGAATGCTACGGCGGTGAAGGGTGGGGAGACACTTTTCAGTGATGTCTCGTTCGTGGCTCAGCCAGGTGATGCGGTTGCCGTAACGGGCAATACAGAGTCGCGCAAGGCTCTGCTGCTCGCTATGCTTGGTATGCGACCGCTTAAATCGGGGTGGGTGAGCATCGATGGAGAGCCCGTCACAGCCACTACGGGCACCTACTTCCGCCAGTTCATCGCCTATCAGCCCGACTCGCTCGACTTTGAGGGGCTCACCGTGCAGGAGGTGGCGAAGAGTCAGTTCGCCCTAAAAGTCAATGCCGACTATGCCTATTCGGCAAAGGCGGTGGCAGCTGAATTGATGCGCCTCGGCGTTGCTGACGACTGTATGCAGAAGGGCTTCGACGAGATGGAGGAGGCGGTGGCTCAGCGAGCGTCGCTTACGCTCGTTGGTATGTTCGAACGTCAACTGTTGTTGCTCGACAACCCCACATCGCGACAGAACGAAGCAGGATGCCGACTCGTGGCTGACTATATCATGCAGAAGCGGTCGGAAGGCGTTGCGCTGATCGTAGCAACCGGCGATCAGACTCTGTTCGCTGTGTGCAATAAAAGGGTTAACTTATAAACCAAACAATTTAAGCTATGGTAAATCTCTGGATAGCATTGGCACTCGGTGCCGTTTTCATGATAATACCCATCGTAGTGATGGGAATGGCAGGCGTGAACATGGTTGGCAAGATGATGAAAGGTCTGTTCTCTATGGCACTGCGAGTGGGCATCATAGGCTCCATTGTCTATTGGCTCGTGCAGTGGGACAGCATCGCACTCGACATTGTGTTCGTCATCATCATGCTATTCTACTCGGCAATAGAGGTGAAAGTGAAGGCGCGTCTGCGCTCTACGTCGTATGTGCTTCCTGCTATAGCCGGACTCTTCGTCGGCACAATGCTTACGGGCGTGGGTATGTCGCTCGTCAACATTACATCGCTGGCAGCTCTCAGTGCGCGCTTTATGCTGCCCGTATTCGCTATATTGCTCACAGGCACGGCTGATGTGTTGGCTCGCGCGTTGTCTATGTACTACGCCGGACTGCGTCATCACAACCAATTCTACTATTATATGCTTGGCAACGGTGCTACGCATCACGAGGCGTTGGGTTATCTCACACGCCGTGCTGTGCAACAGGCAGTCACGCGTGGCATAAGTGTTATGGTAGGCGGCACGTCCGTAGGCGCAGGTGCGGTTATGATGTGGGCTATGATTATGGGCGGAATGACGGTAGTCGATGCGGTAGTACTCTTCGTGCTACTGTTGTTCGGCGTGTTCTGCTCGTCGATTGTGGCTACGGTGGTGGCTGTGAAAGTGGCGCGTCGCTATTCGCTCGACGCTTATGGACGAATGAAAAACACGAAGTAAACGCTGAACGATAATTAGTAAATGATGAACAATACTGATTGCGCAACCCTGCACGAAAAACTGCAGGGCATACGCGCTATTGCTTTCGATGCCGACGACACGCTTTGGGAGTTGCAAAACCACTTCGAGGCGGTGGAGCATGAGTACTGCCGTCTGCTTGCCCCGTGGGGAAGCAAGGAGGAGGTGTCAGCGGCTCTCTTCGCTACCGAGACGGCGAACATGGCTGACATGGGCTACGGCTGCAAGGCTTTCACTATCTCGCTTGTAGAGAATGCGGTGAGGGTGAGTTGTGGAACAGTAACTGGCGATATCATTGGCAGAATAGTGGAGTTGGGAAAGAGTCTGCTTCACATTGATGCCACACCGCTTGAGGGGGTAGAACGGACTCTGCGCTATCTGCACGACCAGACTGATGAGCATGGCGCACGTCGATACCGCTTGGCTGTCTTCACCAAGGGCGAACTGCTCGACCAGGAGAACAAGCTGCGCCGTTCGGGACTTGCACCTTTCTTCGATGTGGTCAGCATCGTGAGGCTTATCATAATCTTTGCACCGAATTGCAGGTGTCGCCCGCCGAACTGCTTATGGTGGGCAACAGCTTCCGAAGCGACATAGCTCCTGCATTGCAGATTGGCGCCTACGCTGTTCATGTGCCTTTTCATACTATATGGGCGCACGAAAAGACAGAGGAGTATGAGCACGAACGGCTGTGGCGCGTGGAGAGTATGAAGGAAATTTTGAATTTTGAGTTTTGAATTTTGAATTGTCGGCTACGCCGATTAAGAATTTTCAATTAGGAGTTTTGAATTTGCAATTCTCAACTCTCAATTCTCAACTCTCAATTCAAAATGCGCGCAGCGCATAATTCAAAACTCAAAATTCAAAACTCAAAACTCAAAAATCTAAAATGAACAGAATAAGAACAATACTTGTCGCGTGCTGCCTTATGCCGCTCTTCTGCTCTTGCAGCGAAGTGGCAAAGCGCATGGACGCAAAACTTGCCGAGAGTAAAGCGGCTATAGGCATAGTTGAGAATACGACGGCTGACGGAGTGGGTGAGAGTAGCTTTTCTTCCGGCAGTAAGAAGTCGTCGGCAACCGCTGCTGCGACTGCAGAGTACAAGGACCTGGAGATTCCGGCGCGCTTGACATCGGTACCCGAACAGATACTGCGCCGCACGGGCTACACCGTGTCGTATAACAGCAATCGCCGTGTGCCCAACTGGGTGGCGTGGTGCCTCACCGCGGAGCGTCTTACGGGCAATAGCAAGCGCAGCGATGCGAAGTTTCATGAGGATACGGATGTGCCCGAGCCGCGCGCTGTCGACTTCGACTATGTGCGTTCGGGCTACGACCGTGGTCATATGTGTCCGGCTGGCGACAACAAATGGAGCGCGCAGGCTATGGACGAGTCGTTCCTCTTCACAAACATCTGTCCGCAGGCACCGCAACTGAACCGTGGCGACTGGAACGAGATGGAGCAAGCGTGCCGCAAGTGGGCTAAGCAGGACGGTGCGCTCTACATCGTGTGCGGTCCGATATTCTACAAGAATAGCAAGAAAACCATCGGCAAGAACCGTGTCTCGGTGCCCGATGCCTTCTTCAAAGTGGTGCTCTGTATGACGGGCGAACCGAAGGCAATCGGCTTTATATATAAGAATGGTGACGGCAACCGACCGAAGGGCGACTATGCCAACTCGGTTGACGAGGTGGAGCGCATCACGGGCATCGACTTCTTCCCTGCGCTGCCCGACGATATCGAAAACAAAGTGGAGGCAACGTGCAATCCCGACGACTGGAATATTTGATAAAACTCAAAACTTATAATGGAATATATGTCACAAGAGGGCTACGACAAGCTGGTAGCCGAATTACGCGAACTTGAACTCGTTGAACTGCCGCGCGTGCGCGATGCCATTGCAGAGGCACGCGACAAGGGCGACCTTAGCGAGAACTTTGAATATCATGCTGCCAAGCGCGAGCAGGGCAGACTGTTAGGACAGATACGCTTCAAGCAGAAGGTGCTTGAGAACGCACGCGTCATCGACCGCTCACGCCTGCAGGCTGACCGCGTCGGACTGCTCAGCCGCATCGAGCTTACGAACATCGCCAACAACCGCACCATGAAGTATATGGTGGTCAATCCGCATGAGGCGAACCTCACCGAGGGCAAGATATCAATCAAATCGCCTATAGCCCAGGCACTGCTCAACAAGCAGGCTGGCGACGTTGTGGAGGTGCGCGTGCCTGCCGGACTCGTCAAGCTGCGCATCGAAAGCGTACAGTTGTAACGGTAGGAGGCTACGGCATCCTTGCCGTAGTCACGCTGTTTTTTAAGTATAGCGGTTATGAAGGGTGCGTGGGTATGGCAGGATGCTATGAAGGGTGCGTGGGTATGGCAGGATGCTGTGAAGGGTGCGTGGGTATGGCAGGATGCCATACCCTCCTGCGGATGTCGTTAAAATATTCTAATTAAAAGGTTATAGAGCTGTTGCTTTGCCAAAAAAGTCGTAACTTTGTACCTCTAAATAGATATTCTATCGACATACATAAGGCTGAATAGCGTGAAAATAAAGGAAGTAATTGAAGCCCTTGAACGTTTCGCGCCTCTGCCCTTGCAGGAAAGTTGGGATAATGCTGGCTTGCAAGTTGGACTGACAGAGGCGGAAGTATCAGGGGCATTATTGTGTCTGGACGTTACTGAACGTATCGTCGACGAGGCTGCCCAGAAGGGCTGCAACCTCATAGTGTCGCACCATCCGCTCATCTTCCGCAAGCTCTCTCGCCTCACTGGTGAGGACTATGTGCAGCGTTGCGTGATGAAGGCTCTTGCGCAGGGCATCGTTATCCTCTCGCTCCATACCAACATGGACAATGCGAAGGGCGGTGTCAACTACAAGATTGCCGAGAAGATGGGGCTTACGGACGTGCGCTTCATGAGTGCGAAGGAGATGAACGGTGTGGAGTATGGTTCGGGCGTTGTAGGCTGTTTTGCCGAACCGCTTGCTGCCGACGACTTCATCATCCTGCTTAAGCGTGTGTTCGGCGTAGAGTGTGTGCAGGCAAATGAGCTGTTGCGCCGCCCGATACGCACGGTGGCAATCTGCGGTGGCTCTGGTTCGTTTCTTCTCGACGATGCAGCGAATGCCGGCATCGACGCTTTCGTGACGGGCGAGATGCACTACCACGAGTATTTCGGACGCGAGCAGCAGATACAGATAGCGGTGATAGGCCACTATCAGAGCGAGCAGTTCACGAGCGAGATATTCCGCGAGATAATAGAAAACAGTTGTGAGGGCGTGAAGTGTTTCATCGCCGACACATGTACAAATCCGATAATGTATTTTTAAAATATCAAAGACTATGGCAAAAAAGGAATCAGAAATTTCAGTAGAGGAAAGACTGAAGACCCTCTACCAGCTTCAGACCACTCTCTCATCTATCGACGAGAAGCGCGCATTGCGCGGCGAGTTGCCTCTTGAGGTGCAGGACCTTGAAGACGAGATTGCAGGCTTGAAGACACGTGTGGAGCACATCGAGGGCGACATCGTTAGCTTCCAGCAGGCTGTCGCTCAGAAGCAGGGCGAGATAGCAGAGGCTGAGGAGAGCGTAGAGCGCTACAAGAAGCAGCTCGACGAGGTACGCAACAACCGCGAGTACGACACACTGACCAAGGAGATAGAGTTCCAGAGCCTTGAGATAGAGCTTTGCAACAAAAAGATTAAGGAGGCTAACGTAAAGGTTGAGGACAAGAAGCGCGAGCTTGCTCACACCAACGACCTCATCGCTGACCGTCAGCAGGCACTCGTTGAGAAGAAGAATGAGCTCGACGAGATCATGCAGGAGACTCGTGAGGAGGAGGAAGTGCTGAAAGCTAAGGCTGCCGAGTTGGAAACAAAGATTGAGCCACGTTTGCTCTCAAGCTTCCTGCGCATCCGCAAGAATGCACGCAACGGTCTCGGCATCGTCTACGTACAGCGCGACGCTTGCGGTGGCTGCTTCAACAAGATTCCGCCACAGCGCCAGCTCGACATCAAGATGCACAAGAAGATTATCGTGTGTGAGTACTGCGGTCGTATCATGATCGACCCGGAATTGGCAGGCGTTAAGACTGCTTCTGAAACTACAGAGGAGAAGCCGAAGCGCAAGCGTGCTACTACTCGCAAGACTGCTTCCAAGAAGTCGGAAGAGTCTGACGAGAAGCTCAGCTAACTATTGTATAAGAGGGCGTGTCAAAATTTCACGCATCCGATTGTCCTCCCACAGAATTCGCAGAATCCACAGAACTGATTGCTAAGTATATTCTCCCACAGATGTCACAGATTCACACAGATTGGCTAACCATAGCATCCTTATTTTCTGTGGATTCCGTGAATTTCGTGGGTACTTCCGCAACCTAATCATCTGTGTAGATTCGTGAAATCTGTGGGAGGATATTTTGATACATCCTCTTTTTTTATTTTACCCAAATCGTATAATCATCCTTTCTTGGTTTCGCCTCGGCGGGTTCTTTCAGCGCATAGCCCAACGCTACGTGGCCGATGCCCTCGTAGTCGCCCTCAATGCCCCATGAGGCGAGCAGCAGCTTGCCCTCTATGGAGTCGAACACTTCGTGAGCGCGGTGAATCCAGCAGCTGCCCAGTCCTACGGCGTGGGCTGCGTTCATCAGGTTGCCCATCACGAGTGAACCATCATAGATATATGTAGGGCGTGAGCGGTCGGCGAGCACGAGTATTATCACCGGCGCACCATAGAACGGGTCCGATTCTACGCCCATCACTTCGGCGTTGAGCTGCGAAAGCTTGTCGCGCACCGCCTTGTTTGTCACTACCACTATTCGTGGTGACTGCATACCTCTGCCCGTAGGGGCATATTCGCCGGCACGCACCACCTGCTCGATGAGCTCGTCCGAAGGCATACGTTCGGGGTCGAAACCGCGCACGCTGCGGCGGGTTTCAAGTACATTTAGTGTTTCGTTCATACTCTATATTTTTTTTATCCATTCAGTTATTATGCCAAGCACCTCCGGTGCCATCGTTTCCTCAATCTGCTGATACTCCATGACGATGCCCGTCTTGCAATGCTGGAAGAGATGGTTCACGCCCTCCACCTTCTTGATGTCGTGGCGGCAGTTGCTGAGCCCCTTCTCAAGTGTTGTGAGGTTCTGCGCGCAATCTACCTGCGTGTCCTTCGTGCCATTGAGTGCAAGCACGGGGCACTTTATCTTCGGCAGTAGGGCAGAGGGGCAGAGTGTTATAAAATGGCGTAGGTAGGGCGAGTTGCCCTGCAATAACGTCTTTCTGAACACCGGCTTCATCTCGTTGGGTACGTCGGCATCGCTAATCTCCTCTACAGCCTTTCCCGCAGCCAGAGCGTCGAGCGCTTTGGCGATATGTTTGCAATAGTTCTCTATCATGTTGGGTGCCACGCCAGCAGCCTGCAGTGCGAGTCGGTTCTGCTGCAGGAGGGTCTCTCTGCCCGACGCCGCCATACCGGCAAGCGACACGATGAAGTCCGCCTTGCCCTCGGCTGCGAGCATCAGAGCGATAGTGCCGCCCTCACTGTGTCCGACGATGCCCACACGGCGGAAGCGTTGGCGCAGCAGTTGTAGTGCGGCAGCCGCGTCCTGCTTGAAGTTGTCGGTGGTGAAACGGCTGAAGTCGGTGCTCTCGTCGCCCCATCCGCGGTCGTCGTAGCGCAGCGAGGCGATGCCGTTGCGCGCTAAAGCGTCGGCAATCACGGCAAACTGTCGGTGCTGGAACAGCTCCTCGTCGCGGTTCTGCTGTCCGCTACCCGTCACGAGTAGCACTACGGGCGTATCGCTGGTGCAGTTGGCAGGCGTGCAGAGCGTGCCGCCGAAGCGGAATCCGGCGTTCTCGAAGCTCACCTCCTCCTGCTTGTACGGGAAGGGAGCCACCGGCGTCTGCGGTCTGCGCACCTCTTGCGCGCCCCGTTTCAGCGTGAGCGGCAACTGCAGTGCGCCCTGCGCGAACGTGCCGTTGATGCAGTCGCCCTCCATTCGGCCCTCGAACGTAGCGCCAATCATCGCCACCGTCACCTTTATCGTGCCGTCCTCCGCCACGCTCTTCTGCGCCGGGATGTCCTTTGCGCCCTGCGCCGGCGAGTCGAGCGTGCAGCCGTCAGCCGAGAAATTGAACACCAGCGGCAGCTTCGTGCCCATCACGTTGAGGTCGCCACTCCATGCGCCCTGCTGTGCGCAGGCTGTGGAGCAACAGATAGAGAGCAGCGCAGCTGCCAAGGTCTTTGTTATTCTCATAAGTAGGTATGTTTTTTAGTATATATATATATTGTTACTTGTAATTATAT
>ERZ1034844.1285-NODE-1285-length-11975-cov-3.836409_pt1 | contig 11975 bp, 6 predicted proteins | sample MGYA00520594_ERZ1034844 | MGnify/ENA primary metagenome ERZ1034844 (study PRJEB33766, sample SAMN09781733) | gut metagenome | biome: gut microbiome | host: Homo sapiens | place: Madagascar | study: EMG produced TPA metagenomics assembly of the PRJNA485056 data...
TTTCTTACATTATACACATATTGACAGCGCCTTGTCAATAACGTGCGATTTGACATGGATTTTACATAACATTTCTTTTTGATTTTACACGGAATGGGTATTATTTAAGCATAAACAAAAATGATTTGAAGGAACCGAAAGGAGATAAGAATTATGAAGAAGATTATGATGATCGTGCTTGCCGCGATAACTGCGGCGGCTATGTTTGCGGGCTGCGCATCCGATAACGGCAGCGCGGGCGGCAGCGTTTCAACGGATGGCTCAACGTCCATGGAAAAGGTGATAGGCGCGCTTGGCGAATCGTTCATGGCGAACAACCAGGGCACAACGTTCACTTACAATCCCACCGGCTCGGGCTCCGGCATAAAGGCCGTGCTTGAAGGCCGCTGCGACATCGGCCTTTCCAGCAGAAGCCTGAAGGACGACGAGAAGGCCGAAGGGCTGAAGGAGACCGTGCTTGCATATGACGGCATTGCCATAATAGTAAACCCGGAAAACCCTGTAAACAATCTTGACCTTGAAACCATCGCAAAGCTTTATACCGGCGAAATCACCAACTGGAAGGATGCTGGCGGCAGCGATGCGGAAGTGGTGCTCATAGGCCGCGAGGCGGGCAGCGGCACGAGGGATGGCTTTGAATCCATCACCGGCACTGCCGACAAGTGCCGGTATCGCCAGGAGCTGACCTCCACCGGCGACGTTATAACCACCGTATCCCAGAACCCCAACGCCATCGGCTATGCTTCCCTTGCCTCTCTGAAGGACAGCGTTAAGGCCCTGACCGTTGGCGGAGTGGCCCCTACCGAGGACACCGTTAAGGACAGCAGCTACGTTGTACAGCGCCCGTTCGTGCTGGTAACTAAGGACGGTGCGGCGCTCAGCGAAACCGCGCAGAAGTTCTTCGACTACGCCACCAGCGCCGATGCGGCGGACATAATCGCCAAGGCCGGTGCGGTTGCCGCGAACTGAGCGTGAACAATACAAACCTTAATGATCGGGCGGCCGAAGGGCCGTCCGACAGCCACGTTAATAAGAAAGGAGCAGGCATGAAGCAGAATAAGAAGCATACAGCAAAGCCGATAGAAGCCATTGTGCACGGAGTATTCCTTGTGGCGGGACTTATAACCGTGGGCTGCGTGCTGCTGATAACGGTTTATCTTATAATATCCGGCCTGCCCGCAATAAAAGAAATAGGCCTTATACCGTTCCTGTTCGGCAAGGTGTGGGCGTCCACGGCAAAGACCACCGAGCCCTCCTTCGGCATACTGCCGTTTATACTGACCAGCGTATACGGCACATGCGGCGCAATAGTGCTGGGCGTGCCGGTAGGCTTTATGGCAAGCGTGTATATTGCAAAGCTTGCGCCGAAGAAGCTGAAGAATGTTATGCAGTCGGCAGTCAGCCTGCTTGCGGGTATACCAAGCGTTGTATACGGCCTTGTGGGCATGCTGGTGCTTGTGCCGGGCATAAGGAAGCTGTTTAACGTGCCGGACGGCGCAAGCCTGCTGGCGGCGATAGTAGTGCTGGCAATAATGATACTGCCTTCAATAATAAAGGTGTCCGTAACGGCGCTTGAAGCCGTGCCGAAGGAATACGAGGATGCGTCGCTTGCCCTTGGCGCTACCGAGGTGGAAACATATTTCAAGGTATCCGTCCCCGCGGCGCGCAGCGGCATTGCCGCGGCGGTGGTGCTGGGCGTTGGCCGCGCGATAGGCGAGGCGATGGCGGTTATGATGGTTTCGGGCAACGCGACGAACATGCCCGGGCTTTTTGAAAGCGTAAGGTTCCTTACCACGGCGGTTGCAAGCGAAATGTCATATTCCGGCGGGCTTCAGCGGCAGGCGCTGTTTTCCATAGCGTTGGTGCTGTTCGTGTTCATAATGCTTATAAACGCGGCGCTCAATTTCTTCCTGAAGCGGGACAAGGAGGCGTAAATATATGAACAAAAAGCTTTCGCCCGGCCGCAGGGCATATACGGCTGGCATGAAGGCGCTGATGTATGCGTCCACAGCCGCGATAGGCGCGCTGGTGCTGTTTTTGATAGGGTATGTGCTTTACCGGGGCATACCGAACATAACATGGAAGTTTTTGACCACGGCGCCCAGCATACTGAACGACACGATAGGCATTTGGCCTGATATACTGAACAGCATTTATGTTGTGATAGCAACCATAATAATCGTGCTTCCGCTTGGCGTATGCGCGGCAGTATATCTTAGCGAATATGCATCGAACAAAAAGCTTGTAAGCATTATAGAATACGCTGCGGAAACGCTTTCCGGCATACCGAGCATTATATACGGCCTTGTGGGCATGCTGTTCTTCTGTGAATTTTTGAAGATGCAAACCTCGCTTATGGCGGGCGCGCTCACGCTTGTTATAATGAACCTGCCTACGGTAATGCGCACAACGCAGGAAAGCCTTAAAACCGTGCCGCAGAGCTACCGTGAAGGCGCGTTCGGCCTTGGCGCGGGCAAATGGCGCGTAATACGCACGGTGGTGCTGCCGGGCTGCGTAGACGGCGTTATAACCGGCTGCATACTGTCTGTCGGCCGAATACTCGGCGAATCGGCCGCGCTGCTTTTCACGGCGGGCATAGCGCACGCGGTGAACGGCTTCTTCATGGGGCTTAAAAGCTCCGGCGCGACGCTTACCGTTGCGCTGTATATTTATGCCAAGGAGCGCGGCGAATTCGGCGTTGCGTTTGCGATAGCGGCAATACTTATGCTGCTGACGCTGATAATAAATTTGAGCGCGGAAGCGGTTGCAAGAAGCTTTAAGAAAAAAAGGCAGATATAGTAAGCGCATGGAAGGGAGTGAGAATATGGAAGCCAATGAAAAGAGCATTTTGAGCGTGAAAGAGCTTTGCCTATGGTATGGCAACCATCAGGCGCTGAAAAATATAAACATAGATATACCTAAAAACAGCATAACGGCGCTGATAGGCCCGTCCGGCTGCGGCAAATCCACGTTCCTTAAAACGCTTGACTGCATGAACGATCTGATACCGGACGTTAAGATAACGGGCAGCGTTGAATACAAAGGGGAGGATATATTCGCGCCGGGCGTGGACGTGAGCGAGCTGAGACGGCAGATAGGCATGGTGTTCCAGAAGCCGAATCCGTTCCCTATGAGCATATATGATAACATTGCCTACGGCCCGCGTACCCACGGCATAAGGAACAGGGCCAAGCTGGACGACATTGTTGAAAAGTCCCTGCGCGGCGCGGCAATATGGGGCGAGGTAAAGGACAGGCTGAGGAAGAATGCGCTTGGTCTTTCCGGCGGGCAGCAGCAGCGCCTTTGCATAGCGCGTGCGCTGGCGGTGGAGCCGGACGTGCTGCTGATGGACGAGCCCACGAGCGCGCTGGACCCCATATCAACATCAAAAATAGAAGAACTGGCCATGCAGCTGAAGGAGCAATACACCATAGTCATTGTTACACACAATATGCAGCAGGCCGTAAGAATATCGGACAACACGGCGTTTTTCCTGCTGGGCGAGCTTGTTGAATACGGCAAGACGGAGGAGATGTTCTCCCAGCCCACGGATAAGCGCACAGAGGATTACATTACAGGGAGGTTCGGATAATGAGAAGCCGGTTTGACAATCAGCTTGCGGAGCTGAACAGGGAGCTTATTGAGATGGGTGCAATGTGCGAGGAATCCATAGGCATGGCGCTGAAGGCGCTTATGGAAGACGACAAGGCGCTTGCGAAAAAGGTTGCCGGGCTTGACGTGGCGATAGACCAGAAGGAGCGCAGCATAGAATCCATGTGCCTGAAGCTTTTGCTCCAGCAGCAGCCCGTGGCGCGCGATTTAAGGCAGATATCCGCCGCGCTTAAGATGGTAACCGATATGGAGCGCATAGGCGACCAGGCTGAGGATATCGCGGAGATAATAACCTATCTTAGCGACAGGAGCGCCGCCAACGAGCAGCTTATGCGGGAAATGGCGAATGCGGCTATAAAAATGGTCACGGATAGTGTGGACGCATATGTAAAACATGATACAATAATGGCGGAGAAGGTCATTGCCGCGGACGATGTTGTTGACGCATATTTCGACAGGGTGAAGCATCAGCTCATCGAAAGAATAGCGGCCGACCCGACGGACGGCGTATATGCGCTGGATTTATTGATGATAGCCAAGTATTTTGAGCGCATTGCCGACCATGCGGTGAACATTGCCGAATGGGTCATATTCTCCGTAACGGGAGTGCATAAGGAGGACTAAACAGCATGATATGGTGCGTGGAGGACGACGCAAGCATTCGGGACATAGAGGTGTACGCGCTCAGCTCCGCGGGCTTTGCAGCAAGGGGCTTTGAGGACGGCAGCAGCTTTTATGCCGCGATAACGGGCGAAAAGGATAAGCCGCAGCTTATAGTGCTGGACGTTATGCTGCCGGGCATTGACGGAATAGAGCTGCTAAGGCGCATCCGCGCGAACGCCGCACTGAAGCAGATACCCATAGTCATGGCCACGGCCAAGGGCAGCGAATACGACAGGATACAGGGGCTTGACCTTGGCGCGGATTATTATCTGACCAAGCCCTTCGGCGTGATGGAGCTTATATCATGCGTTAAGGCCGTGCTCAGGCGATGCGGCGCGGAGGATGAAAAAGGCACGCTCAACGCCTGCGGCATAAGCATGAACACACTTGAGCATACCGTGAGCGCAGACGGGGAGCGCATAACGCTGACATACAAGGAATATGAGCTGCTGAAGCTGTTCCTTTCCCATATAGGCACGGCGTTCACAAGGGAGCAGCTTATGGAACGGGTTTGGGGAACGGACTACATGGGCGAAACACGCACAATTGATATGCATATACGCACGCTGCGCCAAAAGCTTGGCAAATGCGGCGAAAGCATTAAAACCGTAAGAAACGTTGGCTACCGGATGGAGGAATGGCAATGACGAAAAGAATATTCAGGGCGATAATGCTGGTTGCGGGCATAATACTGCTCTCAAGCCTGCTGATAATAATGGACTGCTTATACGAATACTTTGCAAGCCTGCAGGAAAACGAGCTGAAGGATCAGCTGAGCCTTGCGGCGGCGGGCGTTGAGCAGGGCGGGGAGGATTACCTTGCCCGCGTGAAGAGCGAAAGATACAGGCTGACATGGATAGCGCCCGACGGCACGGTGAAATACGACAGCGGCAGCGACAAAAGCACGCTGGACAACCACGCCGCGCGCGAGGAGGTGCGGCAGGCGCTTGAAGCCGGAGAAGGGCAAAGTACGCGCTATTCGGCAACGCTTATGCAAAAGACGATGTACTACGCAAAGAGGCTTGACGACGGCAGCGTAATAAGAATATCCGTAAGCCGGGCTACCATTGCAACGCTGGCACTGGGCATGCTGAGGCCGGTGGTAATAATAGTGCTGGCGGCGCTTGTACTGGCGATAGTTATGGCGAACAGGCTGGCGCAAAGGATAGTTGCGCCGCTGAACGCGCTGGACCTTGACCATCCGCTGGACAACGACGCATACGAGGAGATAGCCCCGCTGCTGAGCCGCATAAACCGCCTGCATACGCAGATAGACGCGCAGATGAAGGCGCTAAGCAAGAAAACGGACGAGTTCAGCGCCATAACCCGCAGCATGAACGAAGGGCTTGTGCTGCTGGATGAAAAGGGGAGCATAATAAGCATGAACCCCGCGGCAAGGCAGCTATTCAACGCAGAAGAAAACTGCACGGGCCGTGACTTTATTACGGTGGACAGGAACCCCAAGCTTAGCGAGGCCATACACGCCGCATACGACGGCGGCCACGGCGAGACGAGCATGAGCCGCGGCGGCAAGGTATATCAGCTTGACGTGAGCCGCATAGAATCCGACGGAAAGACCATAGGCGCGGTGATACTCAGCTTTGACATAACCGAAAAGCAGAATGCGGACGCCATGCGCCGCGAGTTCACGGCAAACGTTTCGCACGAACTGAAAACACCGTTACAGGGCATTATAGGCAGCGCGGAGCTGATAGAAAACGGCATGGTGAAGGCGGAGGATATGCCCCGCTTTGTGGGCCACATTCGACAGGAGGCGCAGCGGCTGGTTACGCTGATAGGGGACATAATAAGGCTGAGCCAGCTTGACGAAGGCTGCGACATGCCCATGGAGCGCGTTGACCTGAAGGCGGTTGCGGCGGAGGCTGCAAGCGACCTGCGCACGGAGGCGGAGGAAAGGCACATAGGCGTTGAGGTGCGGGGTGAAAGCGTCTGCATAACCGGCGTAAGGCGGCTATTATATGAAATTATTTACAACCTGTGCGACAATGCCGTTAAGTACAACCGCGCGGGCGGCAGCGTAAGCATAACCGTGGGCGAAAAGGACGGCCTTGCCACCGTTACCGTGGCGGATACCGGCATAGGCATACCCGAAGAGCATCAGGCCCGCGTGTTTGAACGGTTTTACCGCGTGGATAAGTCCCACTCCAAGGAGAGCGGCGGCACGGGGCTTGGCCTATCCATAGTCAAGCACGCGGTAATGTATCACCACGGCAGCATAAGGCTTGAATCCGTCCCGAACGTGGGCACGACAGTAACCGTTTCGCTGCCCGCGTAAAGCGGGTTTTTATATGCGGAGAGTCTCCCGTGCGCGGGCGGCTCTTTTTTAACAAAAAATTCACCGTTTTTCGTTTCCTCTCTTGCTTTTTCTTTCGTTAAGGGATACAATATATTCCGTGTAATACTAAAATTATGCGGTATGGACCGACATTTTTTAGGAGGAAGGAAACATATGAGAAATCAAGTGTTCAAGAAGCTGTTTTCCGTGCTGCTTGCGCTGATAATGGTGGCAGGTCTGCTGCCCGCGTCAGTGCTGGCGGAGGGGGAAGGCAATGCGGATTCTACGCCCGCGCCTACGGAAGCAGTGCAACCGACGGAATCGGCTGAACCCACCACGCCGACCGAGACGGAGACTCCCGAAGTCACCGAAGTTCCCGAGCCTACGCCCGAGAACCCCGCGGCAACGGTAGAGCCCACGCAGGGCGAGCCAACTGCCGAGCCCACGGATGAGGGGATTATGCCGGCGAACGTGATGCCCGTGCAGGCGAATGTGGAACTTCAATATCGTATAGTACATCTGGACTGCGGTCGTGAATACTTCACAAAAGACTGGATAATCGCCCTTATAAACGAGATGGCAGAAGCCGGTTATAACCAGCTCCAGCTCGCTTTCGGTAACGGCGGTTTCCGCTTTTACTTGAATAATATGGCAGTCGGCAGCTATTCACATGAACAGGTGATGGGAGCCCTTGAAGCCGGAAACAAGCACTATAATATATACGGTGACGGTGAAAATGGCCCCACCAATAGTGAATGGATAACATATAACCCGTCTGTAAATGCCCTGACCCAGACGGAGATGGATACCATAATTAAGCATGCCCAAAGCAAAGGTATTGAAATTGTCCCCATGCTCAATACTCCGGGGCATATGCATGCTGTTTTGGCCGCAATGAGTGAACTTGGCATAAGTGGCAATCTTCAGGTTAGCGGCAAACCCGGTTGCCTTAACCTTGAGAATACAGTTGCTGTTAGCTTTACAAAAGAACTTGTAAGCAAATACGTGAAGTATTTTGCGGATAATGGCTGCAATTTCTTCAATGCCGCAATGGATGAATATAGCTCATGGGAAAATGTTTTCTATAATTATGCGAATGATATTATAAGTATAATTACGGGAAATAATATGACTCCGCGCATGTTCAATGATGCGCTCAGAAGCAATAACACCATAAGCAATAGTAACGTACAGGTTTGTTATTGGTTTTATGGCAACGACTGCTATCCGGTCGGTCAAATTACCCAATATCAGTTGATAAACGCCAATCACGACTATTACTATGTGTCTACCAATGAGAACTGGAATCTTTATAGAGAAGGATACACGTTTGTTGGCGAATATAACGAAGATACGTGGATAAATAAGGCAAAACAATTTAACAATAATACATTTAACTACGGGAGAGGGGTTGGAACACATGTTAATAACCCTGTTGGCTCTATGTTCTGCATATGGTGCAACACCCCCGGCAAAAATACCGAAACCCAAATTGCGCAGCAGATTCGCATGATACTGCGCGTTATTGGCGCGCGCATGCAGAATAGCGAAATCTATTCCGCTTCTGATGTGCATGTTGAGGGCGGGTTTAAGGCTGATGGAACAATAAACACAAGCGGTTCTGTTTCAACGCCCCCCACAATTAAAGACGAGCATGGCCGCGAAGGAAAAATCGATGTTGCCATAGGTACATCCACAAGAATCTACCTTCCCGAAGGCATTGTTGCTACTTGGACTGTAACCGAGGGAAAAGATGTTGTTGAGCTTGTTGCGGTTGAAAGCGATGCGCAGAAGCGCGGCGAACAGGTCGTCGAGTTCGCAGATGCTGCACCTATAATCGGTAATGCTGTTATGGTAAAGGCCCTGAAAACGGGCACGGCAACAGTTATCGCAACCCTTGAGGACGGTACCGTGATAACCGCAACTGTTGAGGCGAAGGATAATACCAAAAAGCACATAACCGTAGTCGAAGGCAAAACGGTTGAAATACCGATTGACGGGAACCATGAGGGCACTTACGATACCGTCAACCCCGAAATAGCAACCGTAACTGCGAAGTATGCTCCTACTGCCGGCGGCACATATTATGATAAAGCAGCATTAGCTGCCGGAACGTTCTCCATCTCTAATAATGGAAATGATACGAACCCGACTACGACCGTTACCTTTGAAGATGCAGGAAATGACCAATATTACATCAAAAATAGCAGCGGACAATATATTTATCCTAATGCAACTAATAATTATAGTTGGTGGAGCTGGTCGTATAGCTTAGGCTTTGGTAAGCAGTCTGTCACCATTACTTCAAATGAGAAAGGTGCTATTGTTGCAAAGAGGAGCGTCAGTAGCGGATATTATAATACTACTGCATACCTAACCCTTAACAACAGTAGCTTCGGTGCAAGTGGCTCAAAGGCAACGCTTTACATTTATAAAAGAGTCGAACAGGGCAGCGATAAAACTACCCTTACGTTTACCGGTCATAAGGTAGGCACAACTACAGTGACAATTGCCGGAGTGGAGTATACTATAGAAGTTGTTCCTATGTCACTGGAAAACGCCGAGAAACTCTATATAGACTTCTGGGTTACTAACCATAGGATATATCCCACAAATTTGACTGTTGTTACCACAACAAGCAACACCAAAGATGACGCGAGAACATATCGCGAGTTTAGTGCGGCTGACTTCTATAACTTTGGCGAAGAGGGCAGAGCCATTACCGATTTTATACCCCAAACCGGTAACTATGAATCGACAACAGGAACAGAGGCACTTTATTGGAAAACAAGATACCTCCCTAACGCCCATAGACAGACGGAAGCCGGTTGGACGAATAAATCCGGCTACGGTACGGATACAATTACCGGAGCAAATGGTGGTGTAGATATTGAACGTATACGCTTCTATGGCGGCAAGTGGGAATATAAGGCGGTTGGCGCAACCGGTTGGGAAGCGCTTAGCGGAACCACGGCTGATGAAACCGGAAATCAGATCGTTGCATACTATATGCTCAAAACAACGGTAACAAAAGAGGTAACTACATATATTACCGACTGGCCGGATAAGCAAACGGATGAGTTCTATGGTGTAGCTGTAGACTATTGCGTAAAATATGAATCAGATGGTGTCAGGAATCCCAGTGTGTTTGGTCGTGGACAAAATGGCAATACACAGTGGTTTAACTGCGATGGCACAAGCGGCGGCGATGCATACAAAAACGGCTATTCGGTTCTTGCGTCGAATACTGAAGTAGTTACGGATGATTGGAAGGGGAAGAGAAATGATACGAATTGGTACCGTGTAATCAATAATATTCGTGCTGTTGAAACAGATGAATATGAAATTTACATGGTTACCGTAACGCCCAGCGATGAATTTAGTACTCTGGGTAATCAGCTGTGCCCGAGCAGCATTACGTATGACGAACAATATGAAAAGGTTATTTGGGCTGAAAGCCAAGACACAATAGCAACTTCTGGTCTTGCTCAGCATATCGAAGCGAAGATAGGCGGCGCACCGAATATCGATAAGCTTGTTATTCAGCAGTGCAGCGGTATGCTTGTTACCTATTATGTAAGGGCAAAGGAAACCGCAGATAAGCTTACCGTTCATTATGTTAACAATAATAATAACACGGAATTCTACACCTACAATATAGTAGTAGAGAGCACAGTAGTTTTCCCTGAAATCGTGAATCATTTTGATAACGGTGTTCTGAGCAACTATAGTGTCCAAAACAAGGAAGGTAATACTGAGACGATTAAGTCTGACCTCAAAGAACTTCCGAAGATTGCGGCGCAGTATCGTTACAGTAAATTCAGCTGTGTCGCTGTTAAACGTAGCGATGATGGAAAAGACTTTTATCTTTACTATACTTTCGATAATGAAGTAACCTTTGTTGTCGACTTCGGTTTGCCGATTAAGGTTACACCGATAGATGTAAATACTTCGTTGGAAGGGAAAGCGGAAAGAGTCGAAGTAACACAGAAAGATGTTAAATACGGCACAGTAGCTATCGAAGAGAATAGCGTTAACTTCACCTATACTCTTAATAAAATGATTAATGGCTACGATACCATAGTTGCTACCTATTACGGCACGGGAATCGATGGAACTGAAGGTGAGGTTTCCTTCAACATCCACATCATCCCCGCCACGAACGTCTACTACGAGGACAGCTTTGCGAAGTTTACCGGCGGCAGCGGCGCGGCAAAGGACGCAACGTGGACGATAGTTAATAACAACGGCGGCACGCTTGACGAACAGCAGCAGAAAAATAGTTATACCAACCAAGCCCTCGAAGCGCTTGGCACGAAGGAGAATGTCTACGGCTACGACCCTGCGTATCAGAATAGCACCATGTTCTCCATGGGCAGCGCGCGCAAGGTGACCGTGACCAGCGACATGGCCAAGGATGGCGTAGTCTGGCCGACGGCGCAGTTTACCTTCAAGGGCACCGGGTTTGATATCATCAGCTTGACGGATAATACGTCGGGTGCGATATTTGTGGATGTGTATAAGGGCAATAGTAATAGCGGGGAAAAGGAAAAAGGCCACGTTGTTAATAACTATTATGGTTATACATATTCAGAAGGAAATGGATGGGAAATAAATAATAATCCCAACGCTATATATCAGGTACCTGTAATTAAGGTTAGTGGGCTTACATACGGTGAGCATACTGTTGTAATAAAAGTATGCTATGACAAAATATTTGATGTGGCTGATGGGAAGAAATACTCATTCTGGCTTGACGCCGTGCGCGTGTACGACCCCGCGGGAAACACTCTTGATAATGACTACGTTAAGGACAGCGAGGTCAAGCCGATTTATGTAGAAGTTCGTAAGGTGCTAATTGGGCAAAATGGCTTCACAGCGGATAAAAGCGTTCTTGCCAATGGTGCCGTGTTTATCGATGGTAAGTCTACAGGGGCAACGCTTGAAGAGTACAAGAACTTTGGCCCGAACCATGAAGTGTATCTCGCAAAGGGTCAGGCGATAGCATTCCGTATAGTTGCGGATAAACAGCCCACCACCGTGCAGATAGGCGTAAAGCTTGCTAATGGTTCTAATGGAGCACTTAAAATAAGCGGTAGCACTCTGAAATTCGCAAAGTATAACGGAAGCAATAGCGAAGTGGCAGAAAATGAAAGCTTAACGCTTAATACTGCTACGGATATGTACTATGCTTTGAATGGTATTACTTGGACGGCAGAAAATGGTAGTCAGAAGTCTAACGTAATAGTACTGACGAATACCGGCGAAAATAGCATAGTTTCTATCACCAATGTTAAGTGTACTTATGCAAGTATAACGGAGAACACAACTAACGCCGTGACGCTCGCGATAAGCTATGACGATGCGTTAATGGCTGTTGATGCGGTGAACAATGCTATTACTC
>ERZ1034844.1288-NODE-1288-length-11952-cov-14.801378_pt1 | contig 11952 bp, 21 predicted proteins | sample MGYA00520594_ERZ1034844 | MGnify/ENA primary metagenome ERZ1034844 (study PRJEB33766, sample SAMN09781733) | gut metagenome | biome: gut microbiome | host: Homo sapiens | place: Madagascar | study: EMG produced TPA metagenomics assembly of the PRJNA485056 data...
TATCATTATCTCCAATTTTTATTGAAGTATCAGTTACTTGCAACTTAATAATTTCAAATCCTTTATAAATTATTTTATAGTATGTATTCTCACCCCATTTATAATCATCATATACTTCAAATATATTTTGAACAGTATTATATTTTTCAAAATAATTTTCTACTATTTCGCAAACGTCATCACGGCTTAATAGTTGATTATTGTTAGAAAAATACTTGCAAGCTGCATTTATAAAAATATCATTGATTCGGTCAATTATATGAGTAATATCATCATCCTTTACATAATTATCATATAAATGAAATTGAGATTCACCTAAATAAATATAAATATCGTCACTATTTTGTAATGATAATAAATTGACAAACGAAGGATTGGAATACAAATAATTGTTTATCACTTTCATATTTTTAATATGATTTTTAATTGAAATATCTTCCTCTAAAAAATCATTTTCAATTGCATACAATGATTCTGGATGAATTATCCAACGTCTATCTTGAATTGATACTGAATTATAAAAAGCATTTTCAAACAATGAGTATTCTTTAGTGAATGACCAAGAAATTTGCATACCAACTTTTTCTGTACACGAACCATTTAAAACTAATATATCTTTATATTTCTCTTTTTGTTCAGAGAGATATATATCAAACTCTGTACTAGTTGATTCATTGATTATTTCTCTTATTTGTTCTTTAATATCTTTAAAACACGATGATTTGTTAAAAACCAAATTCCAACAAATTCCCATATCTTCAAGAGAAAGTTTTTTAAATGATTTAATAAGATTTGATAAAATTGTTTTATCAACTTTATATTCATGTAAATATTTCCAAAACCAATCTAATCGCTCCCACTGGATTTTATAATTAATTTTATCTTGACGTTTCCATTCAGCTTTTCTTTTAGCTATTACATCTTCGTAATCTGTCCTAGAATAACTTTTAATAAAACATTCACCATCAGAATAAATCAAATCAAACTCTGGAATATTATTTTTAAATTTCTGATTTATAAAGTATCTTGTGTCAACCTCAACAACATCATTTCCAAGTTCATCCCATTTAGGCTGATAAAAATCTGTTTTCTTATTTGTAACTTTTATTTCAAAATAAAACACCTTATCAGAAGTAGTGGTTACAATTATATCAGGTCTATAATCTCCGAATGATGTATGTAAAGTTTTTTCTATTTCAACATTTTCAACTTCGTATGTAGTACCACTTACAATAAACTTGCATCCTTTTTCAAATAACCATGTTTTACAAATATAGTGTATATAAGTCTCTTCACTGCATCCACCATTAACATGATAGAAGTGGGGTTGTACTTGATAATTAACATCCTTCTTATAAGCTCTAGGCTTAATTAATCCTTTACAACAAGGGCAGTAATAGTCCTTACCATCTTGTGCATCTAATATAAATATATAATTTGCAGAGTCATCTAAAGAATCTAAGCCAACAGCTAATTGTGGCATATCTTTAAATTTATCATCCAATAATCCATTCCTCCTTTTATAAAACCTAATTAATGTGTTCCTCTATAATATTCTCCAAATGAAATTTCTGTTTACTCCACAAAATACACATCTACATATTTCATACCTTTTAACTTGGCGATACGATATGAAGTAAATCCATCGTGCAGCACAAAATCTTTATCAATAACAATAGGAGAGTAGAAACGTCCAGTCTTTTCAAAATAAGTCATTCTATCATTCATTTTCCATATTCTAATGTAATCCCATCCGTCCTGTATGATAATGTCATCAAGTTTTACTTTATACACATATCCAGTTTTATAGTGCTTTCTAAATAATTTAAATATCCTCATATACTTATGACTCCTTATTGTCAAATTTTTGATCTTCAAAATGCTTATTCCCAAACTCAAAACATTTCACATAATATTCAAATCTATCAATATATTCATCAAAGAATGTACTATTTGCAGCTTGTTCAATCATATTTCCAATATCATTTTGAATTTCATCTTTGTTACTTGTAATATATTGTGTATTAATTTCCTGACTTTTAATAGGGAGTCGATCATTGATATCAGAACGTCTAAGCCACATGTTTACAGCATATTTATTCATATGTTTTACAAATTTGTAAGTACAATCCACAACGTACCCTTTATACTGATTTTCTGGCAACTCATATGAGATAGTAGTTCCTAAATAAAGTTTCTTTAACATAATATTTCCATCCTAATCTAATCTTATCTTTCTAACCAAACTTCCCAATATCCATCACAATATTTTGTTTTTAAATCATTATAATGAAACTTAAGTAAATCCATAATTTGAAAAATAAAATAGCAATAATCAACTTGTCCAGCTCTAATGTTTCTGAGCATATCATTAATAAAAGAGCAATATTCCTGCCAGTTAGTAGTGCCATAATATGTACCCATTGTTTCTTCATTCCAATATCCTGTTTCTTTTGAATATTGCATATTCTGACCTAATTTTGTAATGCATGATACAGGTTTAACAAAAAGTTTCCTAATATTAAACTCCTTCTGCCATTTTTCATCCGTAAGAGTAGAAGATGGTCTACCATTTGTATTACTTACAAGTTTCATTTCTCTAAGTTCTTCAAGTGTCATTGACTGATAATTTTTCATTTCCTTTTTCTGTCGCTCCTTTTTAATAATTGTTTTTTCGAGGTTATCTGCCTCTATGTATTTATTTATTCTCTTTTTGTTTGGTGTTTCTGTAGAAAAATCATCAATATCAATTTCACCTGCAAATGTGTTATGGTTCTGTGTGTAACTTGTTTTTGTTTTCATATTTTAATAGTTCTCCTTTGATTTTTAATATTTTATTCATTGCATCAGCTCCTTTAAGTGCTGCGTTGATTGATTACATATGTTTATTCTCTGTTTTATTTACGACTTATTGCCGTTTTTGATTTCTCCAAATGAGTCTACATTATAGATTTCCAACATCTTAGCAATAGCCCATTCGATTTCTTGCTCATATCCTTCTTTATTAAGTACATATATATTTGGTACATTTTGTGGTGGTTTCTTTGGATTAGGTTGAACACTACCAACTTCTTTTTTAATTAGAAGTGGTTCTTTGTCGCCAATAGAAGATGTGAGATATTGAATACATTGATTAATGGTATCTTTTGACATAGAGAGTTCTTTTGACATAGATTCTATACTTCGCCAAAAAGCTTCTGGTTTAGTTTCAGGGTTATACATAGTTTCTTCATTATCTTTATTTTTGGGACGAATGAAAATATACGAATTAATATAAAGAAAAGCCATTAATATATTCTCTTTATTAATACTAGATTCATTCATCATAATAAAATCAAGCTGAGAAGATGTGATTTTTGAGAACTTATCAATAGCATCAAAATTTTCAGGAATGATCTTAATTTCAATGCCAGTATCATACCCAAGCGTGTCAAGATCCTGTTGAACTTCAATCATTTTGTTGTTAATCATATATTCCAGTACATCAAGAATTTCTTGAACAGCTTTCGGTCTGCGTTTGTGCGTCTTGTATCCGTAGAAATTTAAAACTTTTCTAAGAGTAATCCAACTATAGTCTTCGTAAGACCTATATTTATCAATAAGGATATAGGTAATATAGAATTTACGGCTAACTCCATATTTAGTTTTAATGTTTCCTTGAATATAGTTATTTGGAAAACGAGTAAAGTATTCTGTTTTCTGTTGCAATAAAAATTCCTCCTTTATAGGTGATATTTATTTATTCTCCATTTGAAATTAAGCAGAAGAGAAATTTGCGAGCGTTCAGTAAAGTAGGTCTGAACCCCTACCTGTTTGTTTTATTTTTGAAATTGGTAGGGGATGAAACCCACTTTGCCGAACTGAAAGAAGATATATAACATTATTAATAAGACAGACTATTCCGTTTGTATTTCGCTAACGCTACATACAAACTTCATAATTTTTTGTTTGATTGTTATTGGTTGATTCAATCTCTTTTTTCATCAGATGGAATACAATGTTTTATATATAATTCCTTAAATCTATTAATTTCTTTCTCAGATGTATTTTCTATCTTTTTTATACACCTATTTAGAAATTCAAGACTTTCTCCTTTTGTCATGATTTTCCTCCTTTATAACATTTGTGTTCAATGTAATATTCTCTCTTCTATAAATAAAAACTTGTTTATGTAATATGCCTTATAGAAGTTTAAACTAGACATATACATATAGTTTTTCATACCCTATCTTGGGATTAAAAATAAGTTTTTGAGGGCAAATTTTAATTTTTATATGTCATGTGATAATTTGTTAGGGATGAGATTAAAATGGCTTATTTTTCTCTAAACGTTGATTTAAGCTAGAAGATGAGACATACTATGATGCCTCATCAAATATAGTTTTGATTCTAGTATTGATATTGTATGTATCTGCCAAATTATATTTATTGAGTAGATTGTCTACGACAGATTCAAATAATTTACGTAGCGTGAGATTATGTTCTATTACATCCAATGTGTAAGCAGAATCAAGTTTATTCTCATAGCAGTAGTCATCTATTTCTTGATTGAGATCTATATCAGGATATGTGTTCTGTAATTCACCGTATAGATTTTTATATAGCTCTTTGTGTGTGATATGAAAATAATCTGTTAAAAGCTGATATTTTGGGTACATCTTTGTTGACCAATATGACCATTTCTTTTTAGATAATTTTGGTTTATTCTCTTGAGAGTCTTTCATAGCATTTATTTCTTGCTGCATTGATGTCATTGTCTGTGTGAGAGTAGTGATTGCCTGTGACATAGTATTCATAGCTGTTGTAATGGAATTTATAGTGTTATTTTCTTCTAATTCATGGAATCTATTGACATATCTTGCTGTAAATTCAGTACCTTTAATACCAGTTAATTTATTTGCTATAAATTCACATCCTTTGTGAGTGACATTGTAGCAAGGTTGAGTCTTGTTTTGTGAGGTTATATAAGTCGATTCGATGAAGAAATTGGTGAGTGCAATTTTGCTCTCTCCTAATTTTGATTCATTAATCTTGTTGATCTGATTAATATATCTATGAATATCTCTTAAAAGAAATCTGTGTTCTTTATTAACCATCTGAGCCACTTCCATAGATGTAATTGTTTCTGTGTTATTTGTTAATGTTAAGTTTGTCATAGTTTTAAAATCCTTTCTTTGAATGTATTAGTTTGCTAGTTTGTTGTTCCTAGTTATATATTCTCTGTTTGGAATTTTATTTTTGCTTAAAATTTATTTTGCATATTTTTATGAGTAGTAGTGAGATATGAGAGAGATTTATTGTGTGGTTTTAATGTACCCCTATGCATAGGAGTAAATTACACAAAATAAGGGTGATTTTCAATTTTAGGTTGTTAGGTATGCAATTTATCATTGAAGCGGTTCTGATTAAAATTTGAGCCGATTTCGTGCGATTTAGTCTAAGGATTGGGTATTGGAATTGATTGGGTGAGTGCTTGGTAATGATGTAAGAAATGAAATATGGGATTTTTAGAATTTTTGAATTAATGGTGGTCTGAGAATTTATGTCACGATTATTGGATAATTTTTCGTGAAAACTGGTTATCGGTGAAAATGCTTATAAATAAGGAAGAAAGTGTGATTAAGGGTGTGATTTTTAGTGTGATGTGGTTTTGAAAATTGGGGTGTGAAGTGGGTGAAATGGTTGAGAAATAATGGTTTTGACGATATTGGGTGCGATATGGGGTTTGGATGGTGGAATTTGATATTTTGCTTGAGAAATAAGGGATTTTAGAGGTTAGGATTTTAAGTTGGTGTGTGAATGAATCTGCTATATGGATTTCAAGAAAAGCAAGTTACCGTTTTAGTTTTTACTACCCCCTACCGAACGTTTATTCGATAAAATGATGGTTAATAGGTTACTATTATCCATTGTTTCAAATAGAACATTTGTTCAATATAATCAGATCTGGACTGTTTGAGCAGAACATACTCGAACACTTGTTTGGATATAATTTTATCGGATTTTTTAAAAATTGTTATTGACAACTACATAAATATATAGTACAATACATATAAATCAAACATCTACTCACTTTTATATTCCATAAAAGTTTTTCAAAAATATTTCAAAAAAGTAGTTGACAACTACACAAAAGTGTAGTAAGATATAATCAAGTTAAGAGATACGGACACAAAAGTGTTAAACTTCTTTGTAAGCAATCCAAAATCTTAAAAACTTATGTTCAAGCTTATAGCTTATACTAGGGCAGCAACCTGGACAACTACATATAGGAAGGCGGTGCGTATCATGTTTTTACTGCTTTTACGTTGGTTCTTTGTGGCTTTTGTGGTAGCAAAAGTTATAAAAGATTTATCCAACAAGTCTAAACACTGATAGCACCGCACGGCGTAAGCCGTCACGATTGTGACAGATAGCACCCTCAACAAGTCTATTCTATCACAATTCGTGAAAAATTCCTAGAAAAAGTTTGCACATCTTTAAAAGTGCCTTTGCGGATAGGTGGCAAGTGTTACGGCATAATCCACACCATGAAAACAGTTACGGCTGCAATTATAACTATTTGCATTGAAATCCGGGGCGAAAATAGAGTGCTACCGTTCCCCAACTCGGTAGAATTGAATATTGAGGTCTGTATCTATATCCTAAAGGGGTTAGAGGTCATGAATGCTCAAAACTAAGCATGAATACTCTTTAGGGGTGTACGAAAGTACAACGGTGTGAGGCGCACTAGGTAAGGTTAGGAGGACGTTATAAAGCTACCAGTCTGCAAAGATTGACAGTTCCAAGTCTGTTAAAAGCTGAGGATAACAAAGTACACAATAAAAGTTTATACCTACAAAAAGTAGGAGAATAGGAGAACATTATGAGTAAAACAACAACTACAACAAACAATGCTACTGTAAATGCTAAGGTTGACTTTTTCCAGTCGGCACGGACACTTTCAACACGGACTTCAGAGTTCTTTCGTTGCATTATCAAAAAAGCTGAACTCAATACAATCTATGGTGCTAAGATTGACGCTAACGAAAAGAGCATTGAAGCCATTGATGATATGCTCAAAAAGGGTACTAACCTTGATGTAACTGTTGAAGATCTGAACAGAATGCGTGCTAACTATATGACCATTAACGAAAGCTTAAAAACTGAATGGGACAAACTGCTCAAAGAACAGGCTTCTTTCGAGTATAACGAGTATGACAAAAAATTCCGTAAAGCTATGAAAGATGCTACATGCTTAGAAGATGTCAAGACAGCAGTAGAAAACTTCTATAAAGCTTACAAACTTGATGTAACAAATACGACTTTCGAGACAGCAGTTCTTGAGTCAATCGGCAAGAAAGTTGATACAAAAACCGTTGTAAAATCAAATGGTACAAAAGCTCTCAAGTATGACGTAACAAATGCACTTAAAAACCTTTATGGTGTAGGCTTTGAGTGGATGGTTGAAGCAGGAACTATCAAACCTGCTGATATTCCAAGTGTATTGACTGACAAATATACAAAGAAATCTAAGAAAAGCAATAAGTAATTGCAAACACAAAATGTATAGTTAGAGAGGGCAAGGCTAGGACTTTGCCCTTTTTATAGTGTACATTTTAAATTTAAGGAGGATAAAATCATGGGAAAAGACAGAAGTATGGCAATTAAACACGCAAAAGCGAAAAAAGAAGCAATGAAAGAAGTGCTAAACGATCAGAATGACTTTGCACAAACTTCATGGGGACTTACTGACAATATGCGCAAATGGTTCAAGGCAAAACCATATGAATTGACATATGGAAAATAACTTTACTTTACATAAAAACTATGCTAAAATGTAGTCACTACAAAAATGGAGGTGAAATGTGTGATAATTTACAATAAGTTAGGTGACTACTTGAAGTCAAAAAATATGAAATATATTGATTTGCAAAGGGAAATTGGGTTAAGTCCGACCATCGTTGCTAAATTTCAAAAAAATAGATCTGTAACAATTGATACGGTAGATAAAGTCTGTACGTATTTACATTGTCAACCAGGAGATATTATGGAATGGGTAGAAAATGAAAACGAAGCAGAAAAAAAACAAATTGAGGCTCAAATCGCCTCTCTCCAAGCGAAACTAAAACAAATGTAAATAACCACACCAATACAAAAGCACCCACGTAGGCAAACTACTAGGTGCTATTTTTATACCCAAAATTAAGGAGGAAACAATCATGTCAGAAAAACAGAAAGCAATTCACGCAGCATATTGCGACTATGAGGTAGCAAAGGCAAAACAGCCGTCACGGATTTATTCAATTCGATCAGAAGTAACACGGAAACCAAAAGGAATCAAAACTTATAATATGAGTAAGGCAATGTTAGCAAGAGAGTTAGCATCGCTTTTTTTAATTGGAGGGGAGAATTATAATGTTTGAATTTAGAATTATCAACACGCCAGACGGATACCAGATTATAGACCGTACACTCAAAACACCATATAGTGCATTAACTCCAGTTCAGATGGTGGAATATACGGAAATGGATAATAATCTTGCGCTTATGGACAGAATGGAACGTAAAGCGAAAAGAAAAGAAGAAAAGAAACCATCATTTGCGAGTATATTGGCTCACGCAATAGGAATGTTATAGAGGATGTATATCTAAATGCCAAAAGGATATTCAGTTCCAAATGGTTATATGGGACTTGTAAACGGAAAGTATATGCTCTTTGAAACGGAAAAAGCATACAACGAGTATTTACTTATGGTGGAGGAAGTATGAGCGAAGAGCAGGTAAAAGAAATCAAACGGAATCTTTGCGTAAACTGTGGTGATAGATGTCGCTGCCATGGAATTGAAAGTTGCAAAGACGCAAATAATTATTTAGTAGAGGAGCGTGAATGCAAGTGAAATATATAACATATGAAGAACCATTTAAAGGCAAAACATTCACAGAAAATCAGATGCACAAAGTTTACAGAGATATAGTAAACAAGTCAGAATATCCTGATTTTGAGAGTTGGAAAACAGACATGCTCAAGTCTGGTGTATTTGAAAGAGTGTAACGGCAAGCGAAAGTAAGTCGTTATTTTTATGCAAACAAAACAAATTAAATTTAGAGAATAATTTAGCGGAGGTAGTAAAATGTCAAAAGATTTGCAAATGTATAAATTAATTGAGGAATATGCTGTTGAAGAAGGATGGTCTGGGGATGAATTTTATGTAATTGTTCCACTTTATAATGTAAAAGAATTCGTAGAAGAACTTAGAAAAATTGTCGGAGATGTATATTTCGAAGACGATGGAATGTGCGTGCGTATTCAGTTAGACAACGCTATCTTCGATGAATTGAATACCATATTTGATGAATTTGATTTTGAAGGAATGTATGAAAAATAGAACTTTTCAAAGGAGAAAGTTGATATGAAATGGACAGAGATTTTACGGAAAGATAAATATGCATTATTACAAAGCGAAAGCGATACGCAATATGCAGTAGTAAGTGGGTATGATCCAACGCAACCAGAAAATCAGCAGTGGTCAAGTGGAACATATTTCACTTATTGGAATGATACAAAGCGAAAAGCAGATTGCTTACAGGATGCCTTGGATTACTTTAGAAACAAAACAGAAGATAACTATGTAACCAAAGGTCAGAAATATCTTGAAATTTATAGATATGACTATAACGAATGTACATTCAATGAGATTCTTTCTTCGCTTGGAATTGATAATGACAGAGTTGGAGATGCACTTGGTTGTTACTGCATTGTAGATGAAGAGAGTTTATCAAAGGTAGAGTAAATTAGAAGGAGAGGTAAGACTATGAAAGAGTATGTGAATGTAAAAGAACTTCTTAAAGAAGTTGATGCAATGGCAAAAAGAGGTACACTGCTTGCAAGAGGTGAGGTAACACAGGAAGACTTAGCAATGCAGATTAGAGGTCTTATTGTTCATGTAGCAATGAAAGAAGAAACAGATTAAATGGATATTTCATAAGGAAATGAAAGGTAGCGAATATGGAAATTAAAACATTAACAACATTAGAAGAATTAGAAAGTTTAGGTTCAGCTCTTACAATGGAGGGACTTTCAGAAGATTCAATATCTGAATTTATTGATTGGGTAAAACAGTATACACCAATGAAAAGTGAAACGGCTTATATTATCAAAGGAAAAACAATGAATGATGTATATATGTTAACTGGAAATAATAAATATCCAGATGATTGCACGATTGTTTCAATTAAGCTTGAAGATATGGAGAATAGTATGGCTGTAGTTATTCCACGATTCAATATTGGTGCAAGATGGTTTGATGACATTGTTATGAATAATGCGGCAAGGGAGAAGTAGAAATGCGTGATTCCTTGGATTGGAGGTAAGCAATGGATATTGAAGAAATGATGGTTGATTATATTATGAACAAGGCAACTCAGGAGGAAACTGAAGAGTTTTTCGGTTATGCTTGTTACGGAGTTTGCACAAGAGAAGAATGTAAAAATAATCTTGCACAGATGCCAGATGAAGAATTTGATATGTTTGTAAAGAAGTTTGGACTCCCTACTGATGGAGTGAAGTTGTAAAAGAAATTCGCATTTCTTTAGAAGATTGGAGGAAAATAAGAAATGAATATTGAAGTGAACAGTGAAAGAAGTTATTTGGGGAAAGATATTAAAGCATGGTGTATGAGTGAAACAGAAGATGCCAATGCCATAGAAATCAAACGGAAATATTATTCGGATGAAGTCGAATTTCAGCCAAGTGATAAAGTGTATTATTTTGTTGATTATGTAAGCACAGCAGAATCCTATAAAGAATGTGGAAGTCTTAATATGTGGGGATGTCACCTACATCGTGATTTAGAAAAATCACCACGAAAAGCAAACTAAACTAAGATTTCTTTAGAAGGAGTGAAGTAAGAATATATGATTGAAAAAGGAACGGAATTTTTACCATGTTATATACAAATGATTATTCAGTATAGTGGTGGAATTGGATTTGAAAATTACAGGAAACGGAGTGGTGGAAATGAGTAGATATGCATGTGAAAAGACAAAGGATGAGATCCTTGATATTATTGCGGATGAGTTTGATAAAGTAAACAAAGATTATGATGATGCAATGCAGAATGACAATGATAAACTCAAAGAACGGAATCAGGGCAGATATGTAGCAATGTTTGATCTGTTGCATAAGTTAGAGATTTATGAAAAGTAAATAACAAGTAACCGTAAAGGCAGTTAGGAGAACAAATACCTAGCTGCCTATTTTATTACAAGGAGGAAATGAATTATGGAATTACGGAATAATTGGTACAAAGCAGACAAAGGAAAGCATTTTGTACTTACAGAAAAAGGAAAAGAAGAGTGTGCAAGTTACAAGCATAAAACAGTTGGTGAACCTGTAGACGAATATGATTATGAAGCAGTTGAATGGTCAGTTGATAAAGGTTATGTAATCGAAACTGATATTCCAGGATGGATAAAAGGACTCAAAGGATATGAAGTTGTGTATTATCACAAAGGAAAATATAGATTATCAGCAGGTAATCCGCAAATCTTCCCAACACGCAAAGCAGCAGAAGTTTATAAAAAGCATTATGAATCATATACATGGTTCAATGATATCTTGGTAATTGAAGAAGTCGAATATGATGGTGTTCCATTAAGTGAATCTAAAATGTACAACGGAAAGGAAATTGTAGATAAAGAACATTACTTTGGACTTGATGCACATGAAGTTGGTGAGTATTTCGCAGAGGATATGATTGATTCCTTTATGGATTTATTGCCACCAGCTTGTATGAGAAGCGATTGTTCACAGATTGGCGAGCCATGTTCAAGCAGAATTGATGAAAACGGAGAAGGTAGAACAACATATTCTACATTCAAAAAGGTAGATGATGGAATTTGGGAATACTGTGGTGATTGTTTTAGAGGTGAAAATTATATGCATGGAAAAGATATTCCATATGTGAGATA
>ERZ1034844.1291-NODE-1291-length-11921-cov-9.689280_pt1 | contig 11921 bp, 18 predicted proteins | sample MGYA00520594_ERZ1034844 | MGnify/ENA primary metagenome ERZ1034844 (study PRJEB33766, sample SAMN09781733) | gut metagenome | biome: gut microbiome | host: Homo sapiens | place: Madagascar | study: EMG produced TPA metagenomics assembly of the PRJNA485056 data...
GTCGGGCCTGACGACCGGCTGCCGCCAGGCAGTCGGGAGCCGAAGGTGCGCATGTATAAGAAGGTTCTTTAACGCTGTAACCAGTACTTCCTGAAAAAACACCAGAAACAAAACCAGTCATCAGCAGGAAGGGTAACGGGCGACGCGCCAGCGTGGCCCGCTTCCCTTCCGGCAGGCGCCAGCCTGCCAGGGGTTTTTCGCGCGGACTGACAGGCAGGCCCCCGCCGGAACGGGGGCAACGCTCACCGGCAGAACACATGGCCATCAATAAAGGTCAGGCTGTCCAGAAACAAATCCCGTGCATACGCTTCATAATCAAAATATCGCGCAATCTCATCGGGGATCCCCGCCAGCATCCCGGAATCATTCACAAACTCAATGGCAAACGCCTCTTCACTGTCAGCTGTTCCCAGCCAGGCATCGCGGAAGCGGTCAAAATCCGTCTCTCCGGTATCATCCCCCCAGAGACGATAAGCCTCTTCGCAGCCTTCATCCCGTGCCTGGCGGAAGCCTTCAACATAAGCCCAGTTGATATGACATTCTGAGGCCATATTCCCGGGAAATCCTTCATAATCCTGAAACATCAACTCCGGATCGGCCTCATCCTGATGCAGTTCGCGGCAGGCCTCAAAAAAGCCACGTTCATCATCAAATGAAGTCAGGTCAAACCAGCGACCGGCAATACTGCCACCGTTATACTTTCGCCAGGTTCCAACGTATACAGCAGGGGCAACAACAGACATTCCTGAATCCTCCATAGTCACATGTTCTGCGACACCGGGCGGTGCCGTGCCTCCATAAAAGCCGGGCGACAAGGCGGGGATGCAGGGGCGCAAGGGAAGCCGCAGCCTGACGCACACGGCTGGCGGGAGTTGAAGGGGACGGACGCGTTTTCGCGGACGGCCGACCGGAAAATCACGGCAGACGGGAAGGAGGGACCGGGTGACCGCCGCGTTCATTTTACCCTTGCATCCCCGCCAGCCCGGCTAAGATGGAGGCACGGCACAGCCCGCACACGACACAACGGCCACAGAGTTGAAACACCACAAGGCCATGCCCCGCATGGCCGGGTAAAAGCGGAGCCGCCGGCGACATCCTTTGACATCCCGCACAGGGTTCATTCACAGGGAAATAGAGAGGTGAGGAGAGAACGTGCGCCGATGGCGCACATCCATTCCCGTTCCCGGAGGGAACAGCCCTTCCTGACAGTCTGGTTGTTCATGCCCGCACGATGTCAGTAAGGAAAAAGGGACTGCCGGAAAATGGACGAACCGGCAGTCCCTTCATAAAGGCGCTTCAGTGCAGCCAGACCCGCATCAGTTCCGGAAAGGCGGGCCTGAGCCCGCCTCCGGGTTGCTACTTACCGCCGGATTCGTAAGCCATTGTTGCCGTAACTTCCCTGTATCCGTCCTTCAGCCGGACTTCGCACAGACGATTCCGGGTCAGGAGTGTGAATATCAACAACGTGCAGCACACGATTAATACGCACCAGATAAGGGCGTTTCCCGGTACTTTCATGGTTTACTCCTCCTTGCAATTTGCACGGTAAGAGGCCATACTGACGTGGATCAGACATGCAGAGGCCTCGTGGGTTAATGAAAATTAACTACGGGGCTTTTGTCCTTCTGCCACACGACAGGATAACAAACCACCTTCACGTCATGAGGCAGAAAGCCTCAAGCGCCGGGCACATCATAGCCCATATGTCTGCACGCTGACCACTCTCACTTTCCCTGAAAATAATCCGGTCGTTCAGCCAGTTCCCGGGCAATCAGTTCATCCGCAAACAGTGGTGCATGCCTGTTGATACGTTTCTCCAGATTCCGCCGTCGTACCGCAGCCTTACGTTCTTCGCTCCAGCGGCGCACCGGGCGGTCAGAAATAAAATCCAGACAGACCGCATACCCTGCTCCGGCAACCCAGCGTGACATAACGGATACCGGTGCAGGCTGCCCCGCATCCACCACCTCTGAAACCAGTTCATGCTCGCCGGGACAGGGAGAAGGCAGTTTCCAGCGCAGTGAGTAACGCCACTTCACGCCACCTCCCGAAGTTTGTTCGGCACCATCCACCGCTCCATCTCACGGACAGCGTGACCGGCCTCCCTTGCCGCCATACTGGCTTCCGCGATAACCTGCCAGAACGGCATATCCTGCCACTGCCAGCGTTCCATCCCGGACAGTGACGGAAAACGCTCACCCCACTGCCAGAACAGGGTTTCCAGGTCATGCTCTGCCACCCGGTCACTCCAGCGTGCATGCCAGCTTCCGACTGTTTCCGGTGAATGGAACGCCAGTTCGATTTCCGCCTGGGCGACCAGCGCCTGGTACGCACGGGCTTTCTGCTCTGCCTCCCGTGCCTGCTGATGGCTGTACTTCTGCATGACCAGCGCGGATTTATGGCGACTGCGCTCCCTGACGCGGAACCGTACCGACGGGAACAGCCGCTCTGCTGCATCACCGGGAAGGGGAAGAAGGCAGACCTCGCCCTGTGTTTCAATCAGTACATCGACGGCATACAGCCACTGAAGACGGCTGCCGTGCAGTTCTTCTGCGGTCAGGGATGGCATGAAAAATCGCAGGTCAGACAGCGAAATCCTGCGGCTTCCGTTCAGACAGCGGAAAAACGCCCCCGCATACGGATATTCCGCCAGCGTGTTCCCCTGATGGCGGCGTTTTTCCGTCTCCGCCACCGCCCGCCATGCGGCCTGTTGCTCTGCGCTGAGAGGAACCAGCGCATACTGACGGGCAGTCATGCAGCACCTCCTTCTGTGACCAGCAGGTTGATGATGCTGGACGTGGAATATCCGGCCTCATCCAGACTCGCTGCCAGACGCAGGATGTGATTCACCGTTTCAGGGCTGAACGATGGCTGTGTGCGAATCACCCGGAAAGGACGTCCGCTGATACTGACCAGTATCACCATCCAGGTTGCGCTGGCCTCACCGGGGCTGCATACGACAATATGAAAACGCTCATGGAACGGGCTGAAACGCACCTGGACGGGGAAAAAGCCGCCAAACTCGCTGCCATACTCGCCATTCATCATCCAGTTGTCCGGCGCATCCAGTTCACGCATCACGGCATGTGTGAGGCGACAACGAACATCACTTCCCGCAGCACGACTGTCTTCGTATTCCTGTGCGCTCATGGTCTGTAATACATTCAGGGTCAGTTCAGGTTTCATCACGGTATCTCCCTTGCTGCCGCCCCGTCTCCGGCGGGGCGGCGTGATAAATGGTTTATAACTGGCGGTCAGGCGGCATCGGCCTGGTTGTCACGGTATTCCGTGGTTTCCGTCTCTGCCTGTGGACGTGGTGCACACATCCAGCCAGGCACCCAGCGGTTGTCTTTCATATGGAACTCTGCATGTTCAGCGGCATCGCCTTTTTTCATCTTCTCCGCGTCCCGTGCGGCACCGGACAGTCCGGCGTCATTCAGGGCGTCGATAATCTGCGGCTTTTTCAGGTGTCCGAAGAAGTTTGCTTTTGTCGGCTGCCACCAGTCGCGCATGTGGAATCCGATAGCCGTTTCCAGCGAATCCATCGGACTGCGTGACGTGTGACCACAATTGCGGGTCTGGACACCGTAAAGGCTGCATGCGGTGCAGAAACTGAGCAGGGATAACAGCACCTCCTGGCTGAGTGACAGGAACGTCGTCATATCCCATGCCCATCCCTCCGGTAACAGGGCGGCAAGACGGGCTTTTTCTGCCAGCATCGCCATGAATGCGGCACCTTCCTTCCCTGACGGCGCATCGCTGGTCAGCGAATAATGTTTACATTCCAGGCTGATTTGTGCTGGTTTACTGTACGCTCCGCTGCCAAACACATTCAGGCAGAGCGTCCATGCCAGCAGTGCCAGGGATTTGTCCGGCTGCTGCATGAGTGCCGCCTGGACTGCCAGCGTGCGTTCGGAAGACATTTTCGTCAGCAGTGGCAGACTGATTTCCTCCACTGCTGCTTTCTCCTGCACCTGTTCCGTGCGGTCAGCGTCGTCAGCCACGTCATCCCCACTGCGCAACTGCACACCACGCTGGACACATACGTTTCCATAACGCCAGGACACCACCACACCGCTTCCGGCACGCATCTCCGGCGTCCACGCCCTGACCTTCGCCATGCAGCGCATCAGCTTCATTTCTGCTTCCAGCAGGTCGGATTCCTCACACTGATTTTCCAGCGCGTCGTAACGCGTCATCAGTTCGTTCAGACGTTCTTCTTCCGCCTCCGTCAGCACCGCTTCCGGCTCCGGCAGACAGCGGTATGTTCCGGCATCCTCACGGCACTCACCGACTGGCTCCATGCGCCCGGCACACCATCCCCAGCCCTCGGCTTCCCGAAGGTGTTCAGCAACAGCCTGGAGTTTTTCCAGCAGGGCAGCATCGAGCGCAACACAGTCCACATAGCCACCCTCGTCGTCGCTGAACAAATCGGTGCGCAGTTCATCTGGCGAGAAGGCATCAGCCCCCACAAAGCGGAATTTAGTGTTCCCCGCCACCGCCACTTCACTTTCGGTCACCAGACGACGAATGGTCTGTACTTCCGGTTTTCCGCCCCATCCCGACTGACAGGCAGCTTCAAACACCTGCACCTGACGCGCGGTGTCGTTCTCCAGCGCCAGCGCCTGACAGTGCTCTGTGGTGATGCGGTCTTCTGCCAGCGCATCAAGGATGACAGGCGCAAGGTCTGCCAGTTTCAGCATTCGCTGAACGTGGCGGGGTGAATAGCCCAGCAAATCACCGATTTGTGCAGGTGTTTTGCCTTCCTGCGCCATTGCGCGGAATCCGGCAATCTGTTCGGCAGGGTGCATATCCCGACGCTGACCGTTCTCGGTCATCGATGCCGCCGTCGCCAGTTCCTGCGGAATAATTTTCACGCGGACAGGCCAGTCAGCCGGAATGATTCCACGCTCTGCCAGCATATTGAGTGCTGCCAGTCTGCGGCCACCTGCGGCGACACCGTAACGGTCACCAGGCAGGGTATGCACGACCAGATTCTGCAGCAGACCGACGCCCTGAATGGACCCTGCCAGTTCACTGACGGACTCCACAGAATACGGCACCGTGCGCACATTCAGCGGTGATTTAATCAGTGAAGCCAGCGGCACACTCACTTCCTCCGTCTGCGCCAGCAGGGCAGACAGGGCGGTTTCCTGTTCTTTTGATGGTTTACGGCTGGATTTACGACCAGTTTTTGCCTTAAACTCTGCAACTGACATAAAGATGCTCCTTTACAGGTGGTTAACCTTCGTTATGTCTGCCGGACGCGTTCCCGTCCGGCACCTCTTACTGATTACTTTGTTTTACGGATGCCATAGCGTTCGATGTAACGATTGAGCCATTTCCCGGCATCCGCTTCAAAATTCCATGCGCGCCACATCAGTTCGCCGTTCTGACGAACGGCCAGGCGAAAATGCGACCCCTGATCGTCTTCGATGGCAACATTTTCAAACTGTGCCGTCACTGCTTCTGCCTGTGCTCTGGTGAACGTGTCGTCCGGTAATGGTCCGGCGTTATAAATGCTCATGTTTTCTCCCTTTAATGCCCCGTACAGGACGGGGCGGTTATCACTGTCAGGCTATTCAGAACGGGATATCATCTGAAAACCCGTAATCCTCACCCTCTGGCGGTTGCGGCTGAGGCTCGGGCTGCGCAGCCTTACGTCCACGGCCTTTCGTTTTCGCGCCTCCTTTTTTCGGTTCCGGCTGAGGCTGACCGCTGAACTGTTGTGCCTCTTCCTGCTGAGTCTGAGCACCTGCGGCACGTCCCAGCATCTGCATGGTGCCCGTGGTTTTAACAAGGATTTCAGTGATGTAACGGGTGACGCCGTTGTTGTCATCCCAGCTACGGGTACGGAGTTGCCCCTCGATGTAGACCTGCGCGCCCTTACGCAGATATTCACCAGCCACTTCCGCGAGCTTGCCGAACAGCACCACGCGGTGCCATTCCGTCTGCTCCCGCATCTCCCCCGTCTGTTTGTCACGCCAGCTTTCTGATGTGGCAAGTTGCAGGTTTGCCACTGCCCCCCCGTTGGGGATGTAACGGACTTCCGGGTCTTTACCCAGGCGCCCAATGAGTACAACCTTGTTAATTCCACGAACAGCCATAATGCGTCTCCTTAATTCATGTTGAGTTCAGAAGGGAGCGGCCCCCGCTCCCTTCCGGTGTAATCCACCTTCGTTTGAGCGCCGTCGCCGCGAGGGGCATCACTGCCACGGCCGGAAACGACTGTCCGGGGGCAGACCGCAAAAGTTTTTGCCTGCTTCTGGGCAAAAAGTTTTGCGGGATGTACATTTCACCCCTGGACTGGCGGAGACGGTTGTGGCTGTTTTTTGCCCCCGGCGACGGGGCTGAAACGATATGGCATGGCACCGGAGGGAGAGGGGAGGAAGGCCCCCGCAACAACGCCATCAGGCGTTGGCCTTACATCCCGGCGTCTTTTGCCGGGATGCCGGGAGCGCAGGCCACGGCGCGACAGAGGCGGCGCGACCGTTCCGGTCGCTGCAAGCCGGGGGTTTTCACGCATCGGACCGTAGCGACAGCCCGAAACCGCGCCAGCGGGTTCGGCGGAGACTGGCGGGTGCGCCAGCAGCTGCCTGTCGGAGTCGGGCCTGACGACCGGCTGCCGCCAGGCAGTCGGGAGCCGAAGGTGCGCATGTGTAAGAAGGTTCTTTAACGCTGTAACCGGTACTTCCTGAAAAAACACCAGAAACAACACCAGTCACCGGCAGGAAGGGTAACGGGCGACGCGTCAGCGTGGCCCGCTTCCCTTCCGGCAGGCGTCAGCCTGCCAGGGGTTTTCGCGCGGACTGACAGGCGGCCTCCACCGCCTGCCCCTGTATCACCTGTTTCTGCTACCCTGTAAGATGTAGTGACCGCCCAGGAAAACAGCCTGCTGATTCGCCACAAAATCGCAGATTTCATCAACAATCTGCGCGGTGGTAAGCGGTTTCTGCCCCATATCACGACGCCGCGCATTAATCACGGCCCTGTAATTACGCAGAATTTCGCGGGTTTCCGTGCTTATGTTCATTTTTCTTCGCCTCCTTCACAGGGGCGGCATTGCCGCCCCGTCCGTTAATCAGTCCAGTGCTGCGTAAATCGCGTTGCATTCAGGGTGAAATTCGATGTGACGCCACAACTGCGCATCGCGCATCCGGTAAAGCTGGGTCAGTCCTGCATCCCCGCTGTCGTGGTACAGCCACAACTGACGGTTAATCACAAGGGAAGTCAGAATGATACCTGCGGCATCGGCACTCACGGTACGGTCAAACCAGTTTTCACCGTTGACCAGATGAAAACGGTCGCCATCCGGCATCATGTAACCGCCACCGTCCGGCAGGCGGATGAAGTGCCAGAATCCGCCTTCATATTCCGGCATCATTTTTTTCGCCAGCGCGTACACAGACGCTTCGGCATACAGAAAATCCCGGCCAAACAGGTAAGGCAGAAAAGACAGACGGTCGCACTCTTCAACGTTCAGAGTGACAGATTTCGCATACTGCATGATGTTTTCCTCCGTTGTTCACATATTCCGCGACACCGGGCGGTGCCGTGCCTCCATAAAAGCCGGGCGATAAGGCGGGGATGCAGGGGCGCAAGGGAAGCCGCAGCCTGACGCACACGGCTGGCGGGAGTTGAAGGGGACGGACGCGTTTTCGCGGACGGCCGACCGGAAAATCACGGCAGACGGGAAGGAGGGACCGGGTGACCGCCGCGTTCATTTTACCCTTGCATCCCCGCCAGCCCGGCTAAGATGGAGGCACGGCACAGCCCGCACACGACACGGCGGCCATATAACTGAAAACCCACAAGGCCATGCCCCGCATGGCCGGGTAAAGCGGAGCCGGCGGCGACTTCCTTTGTGCTCTGTCCGGGGACCGGCAGGAAAAAGGCGGGGATTTTCCCCGCCATCATCAGCCCCTGATTTTTGCCAGGGCATCCGCCATACTGCGGATTCCGGTCCGGGCCTCCCGGACCACCTCCCGCAGAACATCACGGTCAAACCAGCGGCGGGGCGGTTCATCCAGTATACGCAGCACATCGCAGGCCAGCCCACTGGACAGGATATGCTCCACACACTCACTGACCAGGTACATTTCCACTGCCGAAAAACGTGCGCCCCGGTTCAGGATGGCATCGAGCACCACAGGCAGGTTTTCGTCGTCTTCATCGAGCCAGCAGGGGTGATCGCTTTCCTTCACCACCAGGCGAAAGCGGCGGGTCTGGCGGATCAGCAACGTCTGACCGCTTGTGGTCAGCGCCGCCCGGATACACCGCGTATCTTCTGCCACCTGGTAACTGACAGTGCGTACTGCATCGCGCACCGCATCAAGAACTGCCCTGATTTCGTCTTCTGCCAGCCATTCGCCGGCATACGGGAAAGACACCTGCGTTCCGTCTGCCGGAAGTACCGGAAGCGACTGCCACTGACTGCCGGACAGTACCAGTTCCGCCCCGGTTCCGGTCAGTTTGTGAATGGCGAAGGCCAGGTGCGGCGGCAGTACGCCGCCGTGGCGGTTGATGAGTAACGTCGCCAGCCGGGGCGCATCCAGCAGAACATAAATGCTGATCCAGCCCGGATACTTCGGGTTCCGCTGGTCAACATCAGTCTCTTCCGGCCAGCCCTGCGCCAGCAGCAGGTCGCGGGCGTGACGACAAATCAGTGCATTCAGAGTTGTGTTTTCGTTCATGATTAATCGTTCTCCCTGTATCGCCGCCCGGAGGCGGCGATAACATCAGTCGTTTTCGTGTGTGTTGTTTTTCAGCAGGCTGCGGGCCTGATTAACCACCGCCTGACGGCGGGTGACGCATTCCGGGACGGCGAGGCCGTTATCACGGGCGGCCCATTCACGCTTCCACAGTGCCTGTTCAGCGGTCTGAATCAGGGACGCCAGCAGTTCAGCAGGGACGGTCACCTGGCGGTTTCCGCTCACGTTGCTGATAATCTCCATCGCCGCACCGGAAGAAATACCGGACTCAATCCGCTGGTCTTCCGGGATGTCCGCCAGGCGCGCCAGGACAATCCTGATTTCATGATCGGTCAGAGAAATTTCCATACCGTCAGCCAGTGCCTGAATCTCTTCCGGGGACCAGACAACCAGCATCAGCGGCGTGTCTCCCGGATACTTTGCTGCCAGCGCCCGGCACAGCGTTTCGCATGTTCCGTACATTCTCATCTCCTTCTCAGTCTTTAAAGCACGCATCCAGTTCCAGAATTTCGGTATATGCCTCCATCAGGAGGCGGTTTGCGCGAAACAGCGTCTGACGCACCAGACGTTCCGGCAGGGTGTCAGCATTAAAGCTGTACCGCCGCTCCATCTCATTCATGGTTGTACGCAGGTCGCACATGGCATTGGCCACCTCCGCCACTTCGGCGCGAAGTTTTTCGTGTCCGGCATAGTTCATTTACGCAGCCTCCGGCATAAACCAGTTATCATTCGCGGCCCCCTGCTGCATGGCCCGTTGCACAGCGGCCAGTCGTTGCTGTCCGGCACGGTGATACTGTTCAAGTAGCTCGATACCGATATACCGGCGTCCGGACTGGAGGGCGGCGACGCAGGTTGAGCCGCTGCCAGCAAACGGGTCCAGCACAATCGCGTTCGGATGTGTGAAGCTCTCAATCAGTGGTTGCAGGCTGGTAACAGGCTTTTCCGTCGGGTGATGACGATTGCCTGAATATTTCCAGCCCAGCACGTCAGGCAATGGCTTCTGAGGCAGCGCCGGACGGCCTTTTGCCAGAACGTAGGCGCATTCGTGGCGATAACCCACATATGCGGCCTTCGATGTGTAGTTTTTGGTGAAGACCAGGTGCCCGACCACACTGAATCCCGCATTTTTCCAGGCGGCCATAAAGCGATCGACGCGGTTCCAGCCGTAGAAGCTCACCATCAGCGCGTCTTTTTTCAGCACGCGGTACATTTCATTACAGGCCGGTTGCAGCCATTCATCGGTTTTATCGCCGGCGATGGTGCGCCCAGAACGGTCACGGAAACCGACGAGATATGGCGGATCGGTGAGGATGAAATCAACAGCATTGCCCGGAAACGTGGCCATAACACGCACGCAGTCACCCTGGATAAAACGGGACATAACAGCACTCCTTCTCTTACAGAGGGCACCGGGAGGGCGCCCCTGTGGCGCCCGTTCCCCGCTGCCTGTGGGCTGTTCACCGCGTCCGGTAACGGGTCAGGCCGACCGTGGAATACCGCAGCCGTCGTCTTTTTGACGGCGAGGATATGCCGCGAAAGCGGCTTGAAGGGCGTTCATCAGAAAAGGGCGACGGGCTGGCGTACACTGTCACCGACGCCAGCCGGGAGCGGTAAAAGCGCCCGTCCCGTGCCCGGCCGGACGCGGGACACTGACCACAGGCAGCGTTCCTGCCGCGCCGCGTCAGCCGGCGCAGTAAAAAGAGGAGCACAGCGACATCCTTTGTCGGAAAAGAAAAAAGGACGCAACAGCGTCCTTTAACAGAGTTCAGTTCTTATTCATCATCCGGAAACAAGTTCTTAATGTTGTTTCTTGTTTCCAGGAGATTCTGATCGACTGGAGCAGATATTTCTTGTGTAGCAGAATCAACCGCTGGCAGGATCGCTTTTGCATTATTACCGGCAGACTGCAGAAATGCCTCCAGCAAACGAACGACTTCACCATTTTCCTGTTGTGGTAGAGTACTACTGATAATTCGTTGAATATCCTGCATAGACGTGCTGTCTGTCAGGAATTCAGCTATCAGAAACGGCAATCGTTCATCCTGCTTCATCAATGCTGCACCACACAACATCATGGCCCGCATTGCCCGACCACGTTCTTTCTGAGGCAATTTTTCAAGAAACCTGTCAGCCACCCGATCAGCTGCATTTCGTTCCGGATAAATATAAAAAGAGCACTTACGATTATCAGCCATACTCATCCCTTCATTGCCATCATTCCCAACACCAGATCGAACTGAGGATTGTCACTGACAAAGAAACGGTCATCACCCACTCCTGTCGCTTTTTTTACTGCCCCCGCCACAAGGCTGGCGCCACCGCCAACAACCATAACATGAGTAAAACCAGCAAAGCGTCCTACTGAATCCATTACACGATGCTGCAGTTTTTTTTCCCGATCACGTAATACTGTCAGGATCCGCTCACGCTGTTCTGCATTCGGGATATAACGGGTCAGAAATTCATTGTCATCCCGGCCCTGGATTAGACGATCTGCAAAATAAGAACTGGTTCGTGTACTCACATTCACATCCATCGCATGCTTAACTGCTTCAGTAATAATGGAGACGCCAGTCTTGGGGTCACAATAAGTTTTTGTGAAACCTGACATTTTGCTGCGGACATGTGCAATATCAAGGGTCGTTCCACCGATATCAACGATCAACAGCGACTCCAGATCATTCAGATCTTTCAGTACGTCAAAACCGGCAGGCACGGACTCAGGCAAAACACTGACTTTACGAATGGTAAAGTTTTCACGCCCCTGTACTGTTACAGCTCGTCTGACATTATTTTTCTTACGTTCGATATTAGCCAGATTTGGCTGATCATTCTCATCCAGATACTCACCTAAAGGTAAAGTCACAACAATATCAACAGGTTGTGGAGCAATACCTGACTGCATCAACGCATGATGAATAGCAACCACATTAACATCGCTGTACTGATAACGCGTTTCTGTGGTGCGCACTGCGTCCGGACTCAATTGATCAAAGCTGTATTTTTCCCCATCAATCTCATAGTTTGCGGAAGCGGGTACAGTGGCATCAGTCAGTCCCTGCAGCGTCATAGACCATTCCGGCTTAAAACTATTCGGACTAATTAACGTTTTCACTGCACCGTCTTCAACCCAGGCCAGTTTGATGTTGGTAGAACCGTCATCTACAAAGATACGCATCTAGAACCTCACATAAATAAAATGGATTTTTT
>ERZ1034844.1294-NODE-1294-length-11908-cov-4.476251_pt1 | contig 11908 bp, 9 predicted proteins | sample MGYA00520594_ERZ1034844 | MGnify/ENA primary metagenome ERZ1034844 (study PRJEB33766, sample SAMN09781733) | gut metagenome | biome: gut microbiome | host: Homo sapiens | place: Madagascar | study: EMG produced TPA metagenomics assembly of the PRJNA485056 data...
TGATCTTTTTCCAGCCCATCCAGTCCTCTTCATCCAGTGGATCCTCAATAGAAATGATCGGATATTTGGAAACCATGTTTTTATAAAGCTCAATCAGCTCATCCGACGTATAATCCGTCCCGGCCTTGGACAGATGATAGCTGCACTGCCCTGTGATCTTGTGTTCCGCATTCATCATGCCGGTTTCTTTTTGTGGCTTCCATTCACTGGCCGCAACGTCCAGCGCAAAACAGATATCCTTTCCACACACATATCCGGCATGTTCAATAGCTTCCGTCAAAAGCTTCAGCACTTCCTCAACATCTGCGACATCCGGTGCAAATCCGCCTTCATCACCAACTGCCGTCGATAATCCTCTGTTTTCCAGTACCTTTTTTAAGCTGTGATATACCTCGGTTCCCATGCGGAGCGCATCTCTAAAGGAGGAAGCTCCAACCGGCATGATCATAAATTCCTGAAAATCAATAGAATTGTGGGCATGGGCACCACCATTTAAAATGTTCATCATCGGAATGGGCAGACAGGTCTGTGATACGCCTCCGAGGAACCGGTAAACCGGCAGATTCAATGCCTGCGCTGCTGCTTTTACCGCTGCAATCGATACCGCCAAAATAGCATTTGCACCCAGTCCCGACTTGTCCGTTGTCCCGTCAGCCGCGATCATGGCAGCATCCAGCTTGTAAATATCGGATGCATCCAGCCCGACAAGGGCCTGTGCAATGACTGTATTCACATTTTCAACCGCTGTCAGAACACCTTTTCCAAGATACCGGTCCGGATTTTTGTCCCGAAGCTCCAGCGCCTCAAACTCACCGGTCGATGCACCGCTCGGAGCAATCCCCCGTCCACGCGCTCCACAGGCAAGCACAACCTCTGCTTCGACCGTCGGATTGCCTCTCGAATCCAAAATCTCTCTTCCGATTACCTCTTTTACTTCCAAATAATTCATACCGACACACTCCTTTTACCATATGTTGTAAAACACATTTCATACATGTAAAAGTATGTGCGTATTTTTAGAATCTATGCACTTTGAGATCTGAGTTCCTTTACAACATCCAGAATACTGTTGACAATCAGATACTGCCCTTCATTTTCATATTCATATTTGATGTTGACTTTATCCCCATATTTTCCCAATTTCATCCTCTACACATTCATTACAAATCTGAAACCGGTTTTAATGGTTACTGCCTCTTTCAAATCCAATTACTCATGTCTTAATGCTTCGATCGGGCTAAGCTTTGCCGCACGTTTGGCCGGGTAAATACCAAAGAAAATACCGACAGCCGAAGAAAACAGTGTTGCCACAATCACGGTTGTTACAGAAATTTTAGCATGGAAACCGATCAGGCTGCAAACCAAAACCGCACCGAGCGAGCCTAAAATAATACCAATAATTCCGCCAAGCAGCGTAATGATCGCCGATTCAAACAAAAACTGCATCAGAATGGATCCGGTACGTGCGCCGAGTGCCTTGCGGATACCGATTTCCCTTGTCCGCTCCGTCACGGAAACCAGCATAATATTCATTACACCGATACCGCCAACCAAAAGCGCAATGGCCGCTACCAGCACAATAAATATCGTGATAACATCAATAATACGGGTGATCTGTGACAGCTGGTCACTAAAGCTCTGCACCAATACCACACCCTGACCGGTAACTCTGTGGCGTGCCTCCAAAAGCTGCATGGATTTTTGTGCCACCTCCGTATTGTGCTCATTGCCGTCTCCGTAGATCATGATCTCGGAAAAGCTGTCAGCATAAAATCCAAAATTAGAAGCAAAGGTCGTGATCGGCATATCAAATTCAACCTGATCAAAAGATCCCATCATATTGAGCAGAGTGGAGGAATTGTCAGCCTGCACACCTACAATCTTCAATTCAAAGGTCTGTCCCCACTGGGAAACCTCAAAAGTCTTTCCAACAACATCCGTCGTCCCAAACATCGCCATGGCACCGCTTTCACGGATAACACATACCTTTGCGGCATTTTCTACATCACTTTCCGTAAAATAGGCCCCTTTTATGATCGGCTCTGTGGCATGATACTGCAGATACTGGTTGCCTGAGTATGCGTAGGCCTGAAAATTTCCTTTTGGTCCGACCGCATTGATATAAGACGAAAGCTGACCGGTTGCCCCTTTGATATACGGTACCTTTTCCATTAAAGCAGTAAGATCATCATCCGTAAACTCGATTGCCTGATAATCTCCGTTCTCCATTGAATAAATGGCGATCAGTCCGTTTCCAATCTCATTTAAATCACTGCTGACAGAACCGGACACGCCGTTTCCGACTGAAATGATCATGATAACGGAGGAAATACCGATGATAATACCGAGCATGGTCAGAAAAGAGCGACCTTTATTGCTCTTTATATTTTTTAAAGCCATTTTTATGTATTCCGCTAATTGTCCCATAAAATATCTGTCTTTCCTTATTTATAATCTCAACTTTATTACACCGGATTTGTATGCAATACTTATTCATCTCAGGCATCATGTGCAACGACCGGCATGCCTTCCGTAATATCGGAAGTCACCTCGGAAATTACAACGTCATCTTTGGAAATGCCGCTTACGATCTGTATCTTGGTATCCGAAGAAATTCCGGTTACAACATCCCTTCTTACGACAACTCCATCCTCCACAACATAGCAGAAGGATCCTTTTGTATCATAATTGACGCAGGAAAAAGGAAGAACCATGGCATCCTGTACTGTTTCACACTCGATCTTAACCTTGCCTTCAATTCCGATGTATACCTGGTCATCCGGATTGTCAATATGTACGTCTACATCAATGGTAGATGCTCCATTTTCATTTTTACCGGCGATCTTGCTGATTTTTGTGACACTACCGTCATAAGTGTTGCCATTGATCGTAATCTGTGCTTTCAGACCTGTCTTTACCTGTCCGAGATCATATTTTGTCACGGGTACGGTTACCTTCAGCCTGTCACTGCTCTGGAGTGTAAAAAGCTGGGTTCCTTCAAGCAGGCTCTGTCCCTGTACGACACCGACCTCTGAAATGATACCGTCAAAATCCGCAATAATTCCATCCGATGCTTTCTCTAAGCTCTTTCCGGCATCCTCTTTTTCCATCTCATTGATCTCTTTTAATACTGCCTGCTGCTTGCTCTGGCTTGCCAGCGCCGGATTGTCCACCTTTTCTGCCTTGTACTGCTCTGCCAAAGCCTTGTATTCATTTAATTCATTGCTGCAGGTCTGTACCGCTTTTTCCAAAGCCGGATAATCATACTGTGCTTTCTTTTGTGCAAGCTCTGCAAGCTTGGCATCGCCTTCGGTGATGAGCTGTGCCAGCGCTTCATTGGGCGTCGCATTATCCGCCTGTTCAATCTTGTATTGGTCAATCGTTGCCTTTAAAGTATCATATTCCGTGGAGACCGCCATTGCCTCATTGTAGCTTGCGGAAGCACTCTCCAGGCAGGAGGACCAGTGCACCACAAAAGCCATGGCGTCATCATAATTTTTGACGGCCTTTGTATAATCACTCTGCTCTTTCTGAATTGTTGCATTGGTTGCGTCAATTCCGTATTCATCAGCCTGCGCCTTCAGCGTTGCTTCCTCTGATGCACGCTGTAAATCTTCCAGATCATAAGAAAGAAGCTCGTCTCCTTTTTTGACCTCTTCGCCGTTGACCGCGTTTAATGCGGCTACGGTTCCCGCAACCGGTGCAAAATAGGTTTTTGATTCTTCACTTTCAACCGTGCCGGACACTTCGATCTGACTGGATATATCCTCGGTCTGTACCGTCGTCGTTGCCACCTGATAGCCGCTGCTGCCACTACCCATACCGGATAAAACGCTCACACCGATCACAAGCACAACTACAACAGCCGCCACAATGATAATGATTTTTTTCTTTTTATTTGTCTTCATTTATATAGTCCCTTTCCACTTTTCCGTCCTTGATCCGAATCACGCGCTTTGCCTGCGCTGCAATTTCATTGTCATGTGTGATCAAAATAACGGTTCGTCCTTCAGCATGAAGTTTTTTCAGTATTTCAATAATTTCCCTGCTGGATGCCGAATCCAGATTGCCGGTCGGCTCATCCGCCAGGATCACCGGCGGAGCCTGTGCAATCGCACGCGCAATCGCGACCCTCTGCTGTTGTCCGCCCGACATTTCCGACGGCTTGTGCGTCATACGCGCACCGAGCCCCACCTTTTCAAGAGCCTGTATCGCCAGCTCATGCCGTTTGGACCTGGAAACACCCCGGTACAATAAGGGCAGCTCCACATTTTCAATGGCCGTAAAACTCGGTATTAAATTAAATCCCTGGAATATAAAACCGATCTCCTGATTTCTGATATCCGAAAGCTCGTCATCCGAAAGACTTGAAACATCCGTTCCGTTTAATATGTAAGTACCGCTGCTTGGCACATCCAGACATCCCAGCATATTCATAAGTGTTGACTTGCCGGAGCCGGACTGACCGATAATAGCAACATACTCGCCCTTGTCGATATTTAAGCTGACATGGTCAAGTGCCCGTACCTCATTCTCACCCGGATTATACACCTTGCATATATCCGTAATCTGTATTAAATTGTCCATTTCTGTTTCCTTTACCTTTATTAATCAGTCAATCGTGCCTGCACACCGGCTGACTTTCTTCATTATAGCATAGGATCATTCTACAATCTTTAACATTCCATTAAAAATACCGAAAAATATATTTCAATTTTTCGGTATTTTCATAGAGCCTTATGACATTCCGTTTACGGTTTTATACTTATAAAGCATTTCTGCATGATTCTGTTCCTCTACCTGAATATCAGCGAGAAGCTTTCTGACATCACTGCCTGAGAAATTAAAGACATCGGAATTATATTCACCGGAAATCAGTTTTTCTGTTCCGATACAGTCTGTTGCAAGATAATTGTCCTCTTTCTTATCATCACTGTTTGTCAGCTGGTCATAGGTTGCTTTGGGATTATAATCCTTTCCCTCACTGTCGTTGCAATCACAAGACGGTACCTTTCCGTTTAAAACCTGCCCCAGCGAATCAAAGTGTTTTTGTTCCTCATCCGCAAGCACGGAAAACAGATCCTTTAGCACCTCATCATGAGCTTCTTTGCTATAACGGTTGTATTTGTCAATGCATGCCTGCTCCTGTGTCTGTAAATCCTGAATCGTTGTTGTCTCTTTTTCTGTCAAAATCACGTCCGTATCCTCCCATTTATTTTTTAATCCTTCCATATATATTGCGGTCTGCATCCAGAGCAATATGGAAGTATGTGATTATAAGACGTATTATTTGCTTAATGATAAAAAATATACCTTTAATAATGACAAAAATTAAAATAACGTACCTTGTTTTCTCCATTCCAATGTTGCCAATTCCTTTGAAAATAGGTATACTTGTTATATGTGTATTTTATGATGTCAGGGTCAAAAGGTATTTTGCCCCTGACATGATACATATTTTTATATTTTGAGCACCACGACAGTCTGTGCCAATCTATAACACAAAAGGAGGTTCTATCGGTATGGCAACAAACGCATCTTCCGAAAACTATCTGGAAACAATATTAATGTTGGGGAACACTTTACCTGTTGTTCGTTCCGTAGATATTGCCAATGCACTCGGCTTCAAAAAGTCCAGCGTCAGCATCGCAATGAAAAATTTAAGAGAACAGGGATATATTACCGTAACGGATGCAGGATTTATCTATTTAACCGAATCCGGAAGAGCAATTGCAGATATGATTTTTGAAAGACATGAATTTTTATCCAAATGGCTGATTTCTCTTGGCGTTGACAGCACCATCGCCACAGATGATGCCTGCCAGATTGAGCACGTCATCAGTCCCGAGAGTTTTGAAGCAATTAAAAAATATGTCAAAAATGCAAGCAAATAAATTTCTGTAGTTATTTAAAGATCTGCCTGACAAAGCAGATCTTTTTTTATACTTATTTTCCGGAGCACAGCTTTTAAAAATGCAAGAAAAAAATCATGTCATTTTTTTGCAAGTGTTCTTGCAAACTTATGTTATAAAACAAAGAAATCTTGAAAATAAAAGGGTTCTTTGTCGTTTTTTGTTTTTGCATTAAAAGATGATTATATGTTTTTTGTTTGGTTTTGGCTTATGTTTTCTACCTGTTTTTGCAAGAAATTGCATTTTTCAAAGCCAAACAGTTGTTTTTATATTAATGGTTCTATTTATCACGAGCGTCTGTTTTATTACCGAAAATCATACGATAGCCATAGTTATTTTTTATAGCTTCAGTCCTTACATCTATATTATCCTTGTTATTTTCCAGGTTTTCTTTTATTTTAGCGAATACGTTTTCTGCCTTTGCCTCTGTTTCGTGATCCGGCCTTACATTTCCTTTACGATTGATACAGCTTATATTTCCACACTGCTTACATATATTAAAATCGGTGCATTCTTTTTTTTCATTCTGGCTCCATGTAAAAAAAGCAACTGTCTTTTGTGGCACAAATACCATTGCCTCATTAATCTTCACATCCTGTATGCCCTGTTTTTCTATGAGCTTTCCGGCCTGTGCAATATCATCCACATCCAAAAACCTCATTCCAGCCACATAAGTCCCTGTATGCGATGCATGTTCATCATAAAAAGCCCTGTACGCACGTCTTAGCACACCCATAGCATAACATTCCACAATATAAGCCTTTAACAGCTCTTCTTTTTGCTCATACCGCTCAATCCGGTCATCAAAATAGCTGCCGGCTGACATAAGGATGAGTATTCGGTTGTCTTCCATTGCCTGAAACCATACTGTTATTTTGTGATTGATAAACTGACCGGCTGATTTTGGTCCGGCACAATCCCGGTCATCATACAGATCCCTCCAGACTCTGACAAGCAGATCCTCTTCAATTCCCTGCATATGACTTTCCTGCAGGATATCCGTATAGTCATCATATATCATGGGCATAAAATACTCATAAGAGCCCTCAGAAGGCCTTAAGAGGTCTTTCCATACACGAATAAGCCTGTCCAAAGAAAAAGCCGCGTTTGCCGGACTGGTGGACGGCAAAACAACGGCTTTCATATGTATCTCAGATTCAATATATTTTTTGTAATATTTTTCTGCTGCCCTGCCATTTACATAAATACGTCTGATTTGTGTCTTTCGGATGATTTCCGTCAGATCGGCTGCAACAACATTCTTAATGCTGCTGTCCGAAGAACCGACGATATCACATTCCTTGATCACATCCCATAATGCAATATGATGAATAAGCAGCATTTGTTTTTTGGAAGCGGTATCTTGAGGCTCCGCACTTTTGGTAACGGCAGACAGCACTTTCCAGAAACGATTTTGGGAATGACCGTAATAAAATCCATTCTCTCTTGATTTTACGGATGGCAGACTTCCCAATATTAAGATTTCTGAATTTTCATCGTATACAGGCTCAAAGGGCTGCACAATATGCGTATACTCTGCCATCGCAATTAACCTCGGTCAAAAATTTAAAATTCCGGTCAACGATCCGGCTTCAGTCTGAAAGCGTAAGCCTCCCGCCACACGATCCGGCTTTAGCCAAAAACATTTAAGATTCCAATTGATTTTAAAAACAGGACAAACAGCATAACCGGTGCAATATACTTCATCATAACGGTATATAATTTTGCACGGCCGAATTTTTCACCGTTTTTTTCTGCTTCATCAATAATAAACTGCGGTCCCTTTACCCATCCGATCAGAATACATGTACCAATGGAGATCATAGGCATCAGAACATTGTTACTGATATAATCCATAATATCCAGAACCTGCGCAACGGCACCGTTAGGAAGTGTCACTTCAAAATACAGCTTGTTGTAGCCAAGACATACGATCAGGCCAAAAACAAGAGCGATTGCAGTCTCAAGAAGCGTTGCATGAAGACGCTTTAAGTGGAATTCATCCATAAGACTTGATACAACTGCCTCTTCAATGGAAATAGCGCTTGTGACAGCTGCAAATAAAACCATGGCAAAGAACATACATCCGATCACATTGCCGACCACACCCATCAGGGCAAAAACCTTGGGCAGAGATACAAACATCAGGCTCGGTCCGGATGCTTCCATTCCATCTCTTCCCATAAAAGTAAATACAGCGGGAATGATCATAACACCTGCCAAAATTGCGACACCAGTGTCAAAAATTTCAATCTGATTGATCGATTTAACAAGGTTGGAATCATCTTTTACGTAGGAGCCATATGCGATCATAATCCCCATCGCAACACTCAGACTGAAAAACAGCTGTCCCATGGCATCTACCAAAACAGTAAAAAACTTTCCGAATGTAAGGCCTTCAAGGTCCGGTACCAGATAAATTTTTAATCCCTGCATACCGGTACGGACAACTCCGTCATCACCGGTATAACTGATGGTCAGCGAGAAAATTGCAATTCCCAGTACAAGGACAACCAGAATCGGCATGATGATCTTTGAAAATGATTCTATACCTTTATTGACGCCAAGGATAATAACGCCGGATACAACGGCAAGAAAGATAACCATGTACACAATCGGAGATACTTCAGATGTAATAAATCCGGTAAAATAACCGTCCTGGGCAGCATTCATTCCGTCACCTGTCAAAAATGCAACAAAATATTTGATAACCCAACCACCGATTGCACAATAATACGGCATAATGATGGCCGGAATAAGGCATCCTAAAATACCCAAAAAGCCAAAGCGCTTGTCAACAACACGGTATGCGGTAAGGGGTCCCTGCTTGGTATTTCTTCCGATTGCAATATCGCTTGTCAAAAGAGAAAAACCAAAGGTCAGGGCAAGAACTATATAAACAACTAAAAACAGTCCTCCACCATCCTTGGCTGCCAGATATGGAAACCTCCAGATATTTCCTAGTCCTACAGCACTTCCTGCCGCTGCCAGCACAAATCCCAGCGAACCGGAAAATGCATGTCTTTGTGTTTTCTTTTCCATAAAAAATCTCCCTTTACTTAAATTTAGTCATATATGCTTATCATTATCTTTTATTTTGGCATTTTTTTCAACTAATTTCTTTTTTGTTGCACGGATGCACTTTTTTTCATCTATCAAAAAACACGGAAAAACACAGAATATTCATTTGCTTTTTTCACATGAATCAACTAAACTTATAGTTATGATCATCCGGTCAACAGCTCATGTTCATTACTCCTTCCGAGTTTCCGGTCATATGATTACGATAGTGGGCAATCATACCGGGTCGAAACAACCGACGTGGATATCAGGCAGTTCTCCGGATAATAATATTTTTAAACAAAGAGAGGTAATAACAAACCATGAGTCAGGAAAAAGTTGATCAGTATAAAAGGGAAAAGAAAAATCGAAAGGCCAACATGAAAAAGGCCAAACGTCATAAGAAACTGTGGAAGATCTTCGGTCCTGTCCTTGCGGTTCTTATCGTGGCATTAATCGGTGCAGGAATTTATTTTATTCCCCATTGGACCAACCAGAAGGTTGAAGAATCCCAGACTGATCAGATTGACTATGACCAGTTAATGCAGATGCTCAATCAGAGTTCCGGATCGGTAAGCACAGACAGCACGGGAAGCACAGACAGCACCGGAAGCACAGATGGCTCTGGAAGCACAGACGACTCTGGAAGCGCAGATGCCGAATAAGTCATAAATATACAATGGTGCGGATACCAAATGTCATTTTTATGCAACAAAAAAGCACAGCCTGACTTTTACAGGCTGTGCTTTTTTCATTTTATCAATAACCGGATTTTTAAGTCTCTATCAGGATTTTACTTAAAATAACGTACGCCTGATTCAAAGATCTTCATATCCTGCTCTCCATAGATATTGATTGCAACAGCATCATCACGTCTTTCGGAATGAGCCATCTTACCAAAGCAGCGGCCATCCGGTGAAGTGATACCTTCAATCGCAACATAAGAACCGTTGACGTTCCATTCTTCATCCATAGATACGTTTCCATTGAAATCTGCATACTGTGTAGCAACCTGTCCGTTGGCAAACAGCTTGTCGATCCACTCCTTGGGTGCTACGAAACGACCTTCACCGTGTGAAGCCGGGTTGACGTATGTCTTGCCAAGCTCTGCCATCTGCAGCCAGGGTGATTTGTTGGATACAACCTTTGTGTATACCATCTTGGAAATATGACGGTTGATCGTATTGAAGGTCAATGTCGGTGAATCCTCTTTCTGTCCTACGATCTCACCGTAAGGTACCAGTCCCAGCTTGATCAACGCCTGAAAACCGTTGCAGACGCCAAGTGCCAGACCGTCTCTCTTGTTTAACAAGTCCATAACGGCATCCTTGATCTTGGCGTTCTGGAATGCGGTTGCGAAGAACTTTGCACTTCCGTCCGGTTCATCACCTGCGGAGAAACCACCGGGGAACATGATGATCTGTGCCTGGGCAATTGCCTTTTCAAATTCATCAACGGATTCTCTGATGTCCTCTGCCGATAAATTGCGGAATACCTTGGTCACAACATTGGCTCCTGCTCTTTCAAAAGCCTTGGTACTGTCATACTCACAGTTTGTTCCGGGGAACAACGGAATAAATACGGTCGGTTTTGCAACCTTATTTTTGCACACATAGATGTCTTTTGTATCATATAATTTCACTTCAATCGGATCAGTTGCTTTGACAGCCTTTGTAGGAAATACTTTTTCAAGCTTCTTTTTCCATGCATCAAGCGCTTCTGTTTCACTGACAGTTGTGTCATCAAACTTAAAGCCTTCTTCGATCACAGTTCCCACCATTTTGTAAGCAATACCGGAAGCATCCACAATATTCATCATGCCGGTAGGTACTTCTAACAGGAAGTTGCCAAGCTCATTTTTGAAGAGCTCATCATTTTCTACCATACCATCAAATCTGACGCCCAGACCATTACCAAATGCCATCTTGGCTGCGGCAGCTGCAATACCCTTTGAATCCAGCACATATGCAGAAACGACAGCTTTGTCATGGATAAGCTCCGATACCTTTTCATAAATATCTGCGACTTTTTTGTATACCGGCAGATCATATTCATCTTTGGGAAGACGTACAACCACAAGTCTGCTGCCTGCAACTTTAAACTCAGGAGTAATGATTTCAGGATATTTAGCCACATCCACTGCAAATGACACAAGTGTCGGAGGTACATCAATATCATTGAAGGTTCCTGACATACTGTCCTTACCACCGATACTCGGCAGACCGTATCCGATCTGAGCATCATAAGCACCAAGTAAAGCCGCAAAAGGCTGACTCCAGCGATGTTTGTCCTCGGTCATTCTGCGGAAATATTCCTGGAATGTAAAACGTACTTTTTTGAAATCACCACCTGCAGCAACGATCTTGCTCAGCGATTCGGTAATTGCATAAACAGCTCCATGATAAGGGCTCCAGCTTGAAAGGTAGGGATCAAAACCATAGCTCATCATGGTAACGGTCTCTGTCTTTCCTTGTAATAAAGGAAGCTTTGCAACCATGGTCTGCGTCTCTGTCAGCTGATATTTACCACCGTAAGGCATGTAAACACTGCCGGCACCGATGGATGCATCAAACATTTCCACCAGCCCCTTCTGGCTGCAGACATTCAGGTCATTCAGGGTGCGGAGGAAGGCTTTCTTGACATCACCTTCTGCTACGGCATCCGCAACATCCTTGATCGCATATTCATTGAAATAATTATCTTCTTTTTTCGGAACATCAATGGCAACATCGGCTTCCTGATGTGCTCCGTTGGTATCCAGGAAGGCACGGGAAATATTGACGATCTTTTTTCCTCTCCATTCGAGTACCAGTCTGGGCTCTTTGGTTACAACAGCCACTTCTACCGCTTCGAGATTTTCTTCTGCTGCATATTTCAAAAATTCCTGTACATCCTTGGGATCTACAACAACTGCCATTCTTTCCTGTGATTCGGAA
>ERZ1034844.1296-NODE-1296-length-11899-cov-7.493161_pt1 | contig 11899 bp, 10 predicted proteins | sample MGYA00520594_ERZ1034844 | MGnify/ENA primary metagenome ERZ1034844 (study PRJEB33766, sample SAMN09781733) | gut metagenome | biome: gut microbiome | host: Homo sapiens | place: Madagascar | study: EMG produced TPA metagenomics assembly of the PRJNA485056 data...
ATTGTAATCATTCTATCGGTTTTGTTACTTAATTTTCCCCATTTTAAATAGTATTATGTTGAAATATATAATAAACAAGAGTATAATAATAGTTGGTTTCTGTAAAAACAGAAGTAGGAGGGGTAATAATGATAGCACCATATGATTCAAGGAATGAAGCATATCGTTCACCATTCGGTGCAGTAGAAGTAGGTACTTCAATACGAATTACAATTAGAGTTCCACACGACCTTAACTGTTCATTTGCTGAACTGGCAATAAAGTATGATTATGATTACAACTGGCAATATTACAAAATGTTCTGGTACTGTAATCACGAAGACCAATATGACAAGTGGCAATGTGATTTTACACCGGATAGAATAGGATTATATTGGCATGGTTTCAAACTTCATACATCTGAGGGCATAAAGTATATTGTACCTACAGATGTAGATACAAAGTCTTGTATTTCCGATACACCGGGCAGAGCATGGCAGATTACTTCCTACAAAAAAGGTTTTGATACTCCAAAGTGGCCTGTTGGTGGTATTATGTATCAGATTTTCCCTGATAGATTTTTCTTTAGTGGTGAAAAGAAAGATACAGGCAGAAATGATATTACAATTATGGATGATTGGTATGGTCTTCCACAATGGAGGCCTAATGAAAATGGTGAAATTACAAATACTGACTTTTTCCAAGGTGACTTAAAGGGTATTACAATGAAACTTGACTACCTAAAGAAACTTGGTGTTACTTGTATTTATTTAACCCCCATTTCAAAGTCATACAGTAACCACCGTTATGACACAGGTGATTATTCAGAAGTTGACCCAATGCTTGGTACAGAAGAGGACTTTAAAACTTTATGTAAAGAGGCAAAAAAGCTAGGTATTCATATTATTAATGACGGTGTTTACAGCCACACAGGTTGTGACTCAAAATATTTCAACAGATTTGGCAACTATGGTGACGGTGGTGCTTATAGAGATAGAAATTCACCATACTTTAGTTGGTATAAGTTTAACGAATGGCCAAATAACTACAACAGTTGGTGGGGTTTCTACACACTACCGGAAGTTCACGAAGAAGACCCTAACTTTAACGAATATATCAATGGCGAAAACGGTATTGTAAGAAAATGGATGAGAGACGGTAACTCAGGCTGGAGACTTGATGTTGCTGATGAATTACCTGATGTTTTCCTAGAAAATTTAAGAAAAGCAGTTAAAGCAGAAAATCCGGAAGGCATTATTATCGGTGAAGTATGGGAAGATGCATCAAATAAAGAAAGCTACGGTGAAAGAAGAAAATTTATTCTTGGTGACCAGCTAGACTCAGTAATGAACTATGTTTTCAGAAATGCAATTATTGATTTCTGTAAAGGTGTTGATGCAAAGTATGTTATGAGTAATATTTTAAATGTACTTGAAAATTATCCAAGACCTGTAATCAGAGTTCTTATGAATTTACTTTCTACTCACGATACAGAGAGAATCTTAACAGTTATTGCCGGTGAACCACTAAATGGTCGTGACCGTCAGTGGCAAGCAGAAACTAAGCTAACTAAGGAACAAAGAGAAGTGGGTTTGCAGTTAGTTAAGATTGCTACCGGTATTCAGTTCACATTACCTGGTTTTCCTTGTATTTACTACGGTGATGAGGCCGGTATGGAAGGTTATCGTGACCCATTTAACAGATGTGGTTTCCCATGGGGTAAGGAAGACAAGAACCTTGTAGAATGGTACAGAGACCTAGGTCAAATGAGAGGTTCAATCTCAGCATTTTGTGACGGTGAATTTAGACCTGTTTATGCTGAGGGTAATGTAATTTCTTATCTAAGATATGACAACAAGTCAGGCATTTACTGTGCATTCAACTCCGGTGATGTTGATGTAATTATGGATATTCCTTTCTCAGCATCACAAAGTACACCATATATGGATACAGAAATTATTAAGAACAGAGTTGTTGTACCTGCTAAGGGCAGTGCATTTATTTCAATGTAAATCAATATAAAATTATATATTATTTTAAAGGCAGAGAAAATAAAATTCTCTGCCTTTTTGTTTTCCACATTATACTCATAAAATGTGGAAATTTTCTTTTTTACATAAAAAAAGAGGTGACTAAAAAGCCACCTCTTTTATTTTAATTATTCTTCTGTATTCTCTGTGTTTTCATTATTTTCTACTGTATCGGTAGTTTCTGAATTTTCAGTTGATTCTTCATTATCAACTTTTTCAGCTTCTTCTTCATTTTCGTGAGGTGTTGTAGCAATAGTAACAACCTTATCATCCTCACCGATTCTCATAAGAGTAACACCCTTACTTGGTCTGTTACAAATTCTTACAGAAGAAGTTTCAATTCTAATAACAATACCTGACTGAGAAATCATAATAATATCATCATCAAGGTTAACAGACTGTAGTACAGCAACCTTACCGTACTTATCTGTGTGGTAGTTGGTTAGACCTTTACCACCTCTTGACTGTACTCTGTAGTCAGTAGCCTTAGAAATTCTACCGTAACCCTTTTCGGAAACAGTTAGAATCATATCATCATCTTGGGCAACACACATACCTACAATTTGGTCATCTTCAGCAAGTTTCATAGCCTTAACACCACGAGCCTGACGACCCATTGCACGAATATCGTTTTCGTTAAATCTGATTGCCATACCCTTTTCGGTAGCAACAATAATATTGTCGTTACCCTCAGTCATTCTAACCCAAGCAAGTTCATCACCCTCATTTAGTTCAAGGGCAATCAAACCACCTTTACGGGCAGTATTATAAGCAGAAAGTTCAATTCTCTTGATAATACCTTGCTTTGTAACCATAACAAGATACTTGTCATCTTCCATATTATCAACTTTAATCATAGAAGTAACTTTTTCATCTTGGTCAATAGGGAGTAGGTTAGCAATATTCATACCCTTACTCTGACGAGAACCCTCAGGAATTTCGTAACACTTAATCTTGTAAACCTTACCCTTATCAGTAAAGAACAAGATTAAATCGTGAGAATTTACAACAAACATTTCCTTTGCCACATCTTCTTCTCTGCGTGACATACCGGAAACACCTCTACCACCACGATTTTGAATCTTATAAGTATCGGCAGGAATTCTCTTAATATAACCAAACTGTGTTAAAGTAACAACACAATCTTCAACAGGAATAAGGTCCTCAATATCTACTTCACCTGATACTGCACAAATTTCTGTTCTTCTCTGATCGGCATATTTATTACGAACTGCAATAGTTTCTTCTTCTACAATCTTTAACTGTCTTTCTTTGTGTACAAGAATATCCTCTAAATCATCAATCTTTAGATGTAGTTCATTTAGTTCATTTTCAATCTTGTTTCTTTCAAGATTTGTTAACTGACCTAAACGCATTGCAACAATAGCCTGAGCCTGTATATCATCAAGACCAAATCTCTCACACAAATTAACCTTAGCAGTAGCTTGGTCCTTAGACTCTCTGATAACCTTGATAACCTCATCAATATTATCTTGAGCAATCTTTAGACCTTCCAGAATATGACATCTTTCTTTAGCTTTCTTTAGGTCAAATTCTGTTCTTCTTACAATAACTTCTACCTGGAAGTCAATGTAATGTTGCAACATTTCCTTTAGTGTAAGAATCTTAGGTTCACCGTTAACAATAGCAAGGTTGATTACACCAAAAGTAGTTTGTAACTGAGTATTCTTAAATAATAAGTTAAGAACAACTTGAGGAGAGGCATCTCTCTTAATATCAATTTCAATATGCATACCATTTCTGTCAGAATGGTCTTCGATGTTGGATATACCTTCAATTCTCTTATCTCTAACCATATCGGCAATAGTTTCAATAAGTCTTGCCTTATTAACCTGATATGGAAGTTCACTAACAATAATCTTAAATCTACCGTTTTTCTGTTCTTCAATTTCTGTTTTTGCTCTAAGAACAATCTTGCCTCTACCTGTAGCATAAGCAGCTCTGATGCCACTTCTACCCATAATAATACCACCGGTAGGGAAGTCAGGTCCAGGAAGACATTCCATTAGGTCTGCAACTTCAGCATCAGGATTATCAATTAATAGGCACATTGCATCTACTACTTCACCTAGGTTATGAGGTGGAATGTTAGTAGCCATACCTACGGCAATACCTGATGAACCGTTAACAAGTAGATTAGGAAATTTTGCAGGAAGAACAGTAGGTTCTTCAAGTCTGTCATCATAGTTAGGCATAAAGTCAACAGTATTCTTATCAATATCTGTAAGCATTTCTGTTGAAATTTTGCTCATTCTTGCTTCTGTATATCTGTAAGCAGCAGGAGGGTCACCGTCAACAGAACCAAAGTTACCATGACCGTCAACAAGCATATATCTCATTGAGAAAGTTTGTGCAAGTCTTACAAGTGCATCATAAACAGATGCATCACCATGTGGGTGATAAGAACCAAGCACTGCACCAACAGTATCGGCACACTTATGGTATGGTTTGTTAGGTTCAAGTCCTTTTTCGTGCATTGTATATAAAATTCTTCTGTGTACAGGCTTTAGGCCATCTCTTACATCAGGAAGTGCACGGGATACAATAACTGACATTGAATAGTCAAGAAATGACTTTCTCATTTCTCTGTCAATATCTACTTCAATGGTTTTTGCTTCCGGCATTGAAATTTCATTATCTTTATTATCAGCCATTTTCTATCCCTCCTTAAATATCTAGATTTTCTACGAAACGAGCATTCTGCTCAATAAAATCTCTTCTTGGTTCAACCTTTTCACCCATTAGCATTGAGAATGTTTCATCAGCCTGTTCGGCATCATGAAGTTCAACTCTAAGCATTGTTCTTGTTTTAGGGTTCATTGTTGTTTCCCACAACTGTTCAGGGTCCATTTCACCAAGACCTTTGTATCGCTGAATTTCAGTTTTGCCCTCAATTTCAGCAAGCATTGCATCTCTCTCTTGGTCAGAGAAAGCATATTTATGTTTTTTGCCTTTGGTAATTCTATATAGAGGAGGCTGTGCAATATACACATGACCTTCTTCAATTAGTGGTCGCATAAAACGGAAGAAGAAAGTTAGTAGCAAAGTTCTGATATGAGAACCGTCAACATCGGCATCCGCCATAATAATAACCTTGTCATAACGCAACTTTGAAATATCAAAGTCATCCTTGATACCTGTACCAAGTGCCAAAATAACAGGTGTTAACTTATCATTGCCATAAACCTTGTCTTCTCTAACCTTTTCTACATTTAGCATTTTACCCCAAAGAGGGAGGATAGCCTGAATTTTTCTATCTCTGCCTTCCTTAGCAGAACCACCGGCAGAGTCACCTTCGACGATATATATTTCAGTTTCACTTGAATCTTTACTTTGACAATCGGCAAGTTTACCCGGAAGTCTAGCACTGTCAAGTGCTGACTTTCTTCTTACATTCTCTCTTGCTCTTTGTGCTGCAATTCTTGCAGTAAAGGACATCATAGCCTTATCAAAAATAATCTTACCAATGGCAGGATTTTCTTCAAGATACTGAGAAAGTTTTTCTTTTACCAGTTTATAAACCATTGAACGAACTTCAGTATTACCTAGTTTTGCCTTAGTCTGTCCTTCAAATTCAGCTTCCGTCAACTTAACAGAAATAATTGCAAAAAGACCTTCTTCATAGTCACTGTATTTTAGGTCACTGTCTTTTTCTTTTAGCTTATTAAATCTTCTGCCGTAGTCATTCATAACCTTAGTCAATGATCTACGGAAACCTTCTTCATGAGTACCACCGTCAATAGTGTGAATATTATTTGCAAAAGAACGAACATCAGAAGTGATTGCATCAGTATACTGCATAGCAATTTCTACTGACATTGTCTGGTCCTCATTTTCTGCTTCAAAATAAATAATCTCATCATGTAGAGGATTGATTTCTTTAGTTTTACTCTTCTTTTCACGAATAAAGTTTACGAATGACTTTACGCCACCTTCATAACAATATTCATTTGAGATAATATTTTCAGGATCTCTTTCATCCCTTAATTCAATTCTAACACCTGCATTTAGAAATGCTTGTTCACGAAGTCTTTTTTCAAGGATTTCATATTTATAAGCTGTAGTATCGGTAAACATAACAGGATCAGGCTTAAATGTAACTTCAGTACCCTTTTCTGTTCCATGACCTATAACCTCAAGGTCATTCATTATTTTACCACGCTCATAACGCTGAAAATAAATATCTTTACCGTCACAAACTTTAACTTCCAAATATTCAGAAAGTGCGTTTACAACAGATGCACCAACACCGTGAAGGCCACCGGAAACCTTGTAGCCACCACCACCAAATTTACCACCGGCATGAAGAACAGTAAATACAACGGTAACAGCAGGTAAACCCATCTTCTGATTGATACCAACAGGAATACCACGACCATTATCCTTAACTTTGATAATGTTACCGGGTAAAATTGATACTTCAATCTTTGTACAGTAACCTGCCAAAGCTTCATCTATTGAATTATCTACAATTTCATAAACAAGATGATGAAGACCTTGTTCACCGGTTGAGCCTATGTACATACCAGGTCTTTTACGAACAGCTTCCAGTCCTTCAAGTACCTGTATTTCGTCAGCACCATATTCATTTTCTACTTTTGCTAATTCATTTATATTATCCAAGATAATTCCTCCAAAAAGACCACAAATTACTTTTTATAATCTTCTTTCTTATATTTAACGAAAAATGACCTCATTAAAAGTGCAATAACTATTATTATTATTGTCACAATAAACATAGGAATAACACTTCTTACACCAATTACGGACATCATAAAAATATTTATCAAAATAGCCAGTAGAACTGCCATTGTCATAAGCAACACCAATCCACCGTTTTTCTTTACTACAAAAACTTTTTTGCAGTTATGACACTTTACTTTTTCGTTATTGTATTGTTTTTTTATTTCATCACTAGTATATATTGCCTTGCAATATGGACAGGTAGGTTTTTTAAACATAACTTTGCCTTACTTTCTATCATTTAAGTTAAAAGCCGCAGTTTTGTCTTTGAATAAATTTCTAGATATTGTATCTGATTCTACCTTATGTTCATCATCTTCAATGAAAGCCTTAGTTCTTGCTTGTTCTTCCTCAGTAATGATTTTTCTTTTTGCCTTAATTTGATTAAACACATCTGTATTGATTACAGGACCACTCTGTTCAAATTCACTGTCTGTAATAGGTGGCAAAATCTCAGGCTTGATAAATTTCTGTTGTTGACTGACAAATTCTCTATACTTTTTCAGTGGTCTCAGTCTTACAAAGAATGGCACAAAAATATAGAAAATAAGGAAAGGTATCATTACAAGAAAAAACATAAATGGACTTTTTGTTGCAGTTTTCATAATAACAATAGTCATTATAATTGCAGCTACCATAAAGGCTAGGGTAAAAGCAAGCCATATCTTCTTGTTAATATAAATATTGCTTTCTTTCTTGCATCTACTGCACTTGTATTCACCTTTTGATTTGTTCATAAAAGCTGAAGAATAAGACATTCTTCTTCCACAATAAGGACACTTTGCTAATTTCATAACAAGACTTCCTTTCAAAAATTACTCTTTCTCTTCATTAGAGTTTGGCTACTAATCTGGCTAACATAAACTTTTATCTCATTATTTTCATTACACACAACAAAACTCTTTGGTAATTCCATAGAAACATTGATTACTCTTTTATTTTTTGTTGCATTGGATAAATAGTCTTTGGTCCACTTTGAAATAGTGGATGTATCCATATCAAAAATCCCAATTATACTGTCTGTTCTAACAACTGTATTTTCACCTAAATGTAGATACATAACTATTCCTCTGTAATTTTTCCTTGATTTACAACAAAGAGCTTACCGTCTTGAAGTTGCTTTTTGTCGTTATGTTCACAACAAGTTATAAAAACTTGATAGCCATCTATTTTATTAAGCAAATAATCTTGTCTTTTTGAGTCAAGTTCTGACAAAACATCATCAAGTAACAGTACAGGTTTTTCCTCCAAAATTTCACTTAAAACTGTAGCCTCGGAAAGTTTTAAGGAAAGTACTGCACTTCTCTGTTGACCTTGACTGCCAAAATTCTTTGCTTTCATTCCATTAATTAAAATATTTATATCATCTCTGTGAGGACCGACTGTTGTGTAGCCGTTATAGAGATCATCCTTTAGTTTATTGTTAAGTTCAGCTAAGAACTTTTCTTTAATTTCTTCAAGGTTATCCACATTTAGCTCTTTAATTGTGGAAACATACTCAATATCAAGAGTTTCTCTGTCATTAGAAATACCTGAATGAAAGAACTTTGCATTTTCTTTTAGCTTCTCTGCATACTTGATTCTTTCTGCAATTATATATGCACCGAAAGATGCAAGGTTTTCATTCCAAATTTCTAAAGTAACCTGTAGTTCAGGATGTTTGTTTATATCTTTTAGTAGGGCATTTCTTTGGTTTAAGATTTGATTGTACTTAGAAAAATATTTTGCATACTTAAGTTTTTGCTGACACAAAGCACCATCAAGAAACTTTCTTCTTATTCCCGGACCTGCCTTTACAAGTGATAAATGTTCAGGGGAGAACACCACACAAGAAAATTTTTCTATTAATGATGCACCACTTTTTTTCTTTACACCGTTAATAAAAACTTCCTTTTTGTTACCTGTATAGCGAATTTCTGCATTTTGCTCTCTGTCTTGACTTGTAAATTCAAGTTTTATTTTTGCAAATTTTTCATTGAAATTTATCAGTTCCTTCTCGGCAGAACCTCTAAATGAGTGACCACCACAGAAAAGCCAGATACATTCAAGTAAATTTGTTTTACCTTGAGCATTTTCTCCAAAGATAACATTGGTATTTTTGTCAGTAAAAATCTTATTTTTTTCTAGATTTCTAAAGTTTTCAAATTCTAAAGAATTTACTCTCAAGACTGTCTTACCTCTAAAGTGTCATCATCAAGAGTAACTATGTCACCGTTACGAATTTTTTTGCCTCTCATTGTGCAAATTTCTCCATTAACTGTAACATAACCGTCTTGAATTAAGATTTTTGCTTGTCCACCGGTTTCAACCAGTCCTGCAAACTTTAGCAAATCCTGAAGTTTAATAAATTCTGTATTTATAAAAATTATTTGTTTTTCCATTATGATATTCTCATTGGTACGACTAGATATAGGAAGTCGTCACTTTTAACCGGTTTAATAATCATAGGTGAAAGTCCACCATTTAAGATTAGTCTGATTTCGTCTGTTTCGCAATTTTTAATTGCATCTAGTAAATATCTGTTGTTAAAGCCAATTTCAACATCATCACCTGAAATAGTAGTTCTGATACTGTCGTTAGCCTTACCCATAGATGTTTTACAAGTTAATTTAATTTCATCACTGCTAAATTCACATTTAACAGGTGAAGGAATCTTTTCACTGGCAAGAAGACTCATTCTTTCTACTGCTGAGCTGATTTCTCTGGTATTTACAACTGCTTCGGTTGCAGTACCTGTTGGAATAGTTGAATTATAGTCAATAAACTGACCTTCAATTAATCTGGAGATTACATAGAATGAACCGACTTTAAACAAAGTGTGTCTTTGACCGATTACAATTTCTACATTTTCTTCTTCATCAGTAATAAGTTTTAGTACTTCACTTTGAGTTTTCTTAGGAATTACAAAGCTATTTTCTGAGTCACTGTCAATTTGTTCCTTGCGAATAGCCATTCTGTAACCATCAATTGCAACAATAGTCATAATTTTGTCTTTGATTTCAAACAAAGAACCTGTATAAATTGGTTTTGATGTGTTATCAGAAACTGCATATATAGTTTGGCGAATCATATCCTTTAGGATACCACCGTTAATAACAATCTTATCTGTTTCTTCAAACTTAGGTAAATCCGGATATTCGGCAGCTGACAAACCAACAATTTGGTAAGATGCATTACCACTGGTAATATAAGTAACCATTCTTTCATCAGTTTCGATAGTTACAACTTCTTCAGGTAACTTTCTGATAATGTCACCAAATAGCTTAGCAGAAACCACAATTTCACCTTCAGTATCAATCTGAACTTCAAGGTCAGTTGTAATTCCGATTTCAAGATCGTAACCTGACAAATTTAGGTTACTGTCATATGCTTTTATTAATATACCTTCTAGGGAAGGTGTAGATGCTTTAGTTGCTACTGCTCTTTGAACACAAGTAACAGCATTGCTTAAATCTGTTCTTGAACAAGTAAATTTCATTTTCGTACCTTTCTTCCGTTTTTGCAGATTTTCCGTTTTAAATGAATTGATATGTAAATTAAAATAGTAGTAGTATTAGAGTGTGTGAATTTGTAGAAAAACTCACAGTAGATTAGTTATCATCACATTTTTAACTCCTCACAGAAAATGTTGATAAATTTTCGGAATGTTGATAACTTTTCAAAATTCTAAAGTTTTCAACATTATGTGAATCTATGTGATGTTAATGTGTAAGGAAATGTGGAAAACTTATCTGTCTCTAATGTTCTTAATTATGTCCTCAACAGACTCTTTTATATCATTATTCGTTTTCATATCTTTCTCAATATGTTCTGTTGCATACAGTACAGATGAGTAGTGCATACCACCAAATTCTTTACCAACTTCTACAGCAGTTAAGTTAGTGATATTTCTTGCTATGTAGATTGCAATATGTCTTGCTTGGCTTAAATCGGCTCTACGGCTCTTTGACTTTTTTATTTCATCAGGACTAAAGCCATAGTTTCTGGCTACTTCTTCAATAATCTTTTCTACTGTCAGTTCAGGTGGTGTGTCATCATTAAGAATATCACTGATTCCTTCTTTTACTACTGATAAAGATGGTTCTTCACCTGAAAGAAGAATTTTAGCCTTTAGCTTCTTTACAACACCTTCAAGCTGACGGATATTTGTTTTTAGATTTTTAGCAATATACTCACAAACATCATCACTTAGGTTAATACCAAGAATTTCAGACTTTCTCTTTACAATAGCAATTCTTGTTTCAATATCAGGTGGCTGAATATCAGCAAGTAGACCTGACTCAAAACGGGAACGAAGTCTCTCTTCCAAAGTCTTAATTTCCCTTGGAGGTCTATCTGATGTAAGAACAATCTGTTTATTAGCTTCATAAAGAGCATTAAATGTATGGAAAAATTCTTCCTGAGTCTGTTCCTTACCACCAATAAACTGAATATCGTCCACCAAAAGAACATCAGCGTTTCTGTATTTGTTTCTAAGTCCTGAAGTTGAACCTTTTCTGATAGCCTCAACAAGTTCGTTAGTAAAATCATCACCCTTAACATATACTATATTAGTTTCAGGATGATTTTTCTTTATTTCATTACTAATGGCACAAAGCAAGTGAGTTTTTCCAAGACCACTGTGACCATAAAGAAAAAGAGGATTATAAGCACCGGCTGGGTTTTGAGCAACTGCAATTGAAGCAGCATGAGCAAATTTATTGGATGAACCTACTATAAATGTATCAAATGTAAAGTCGTATCCTGTTTCAGCTGTTGACTTCTGTTCTTTTTCTTGAATGTTATTTACCTCTTGTGGAACTTGAAAAACAATTTGAAAATGAGTTCCAAAAACACTATCAAATGCATCATTTAAAAGTGGAATATAACATTTCTGGAGTGTTTGTCTGTGAAAATCATTTGGAACTAAAAGAGTAACTTCTCCCTTATCAAAGTCAAGACCTACCGGTTCAATCTTTTTAATCCAAACATCATATGCAAAAGTAGTTGTGTTGTTTTTACAATATTCACATATAATATTCCACGCCTCATTAAACGAATCCATTTTTTCACTTCCTTAGTTGTACTATAGTATCAATTATTTGTATCAAATAAAAAAGGGCAAAATCCCACCCATACAAATTCAC
>ERZ1034844.1298-NODE-1298-length-11890-cov-15.742712_pt1 | contig 11890 bp, 10 predicted proteins | sample MGYA00520594_ERZ1034844 | MGnify/ENA primary metagenome ERZ1034844 (study PRJEB33766, sample SAMN09781733) | gut metagenome | biome: gut microbiome | host: Homo sapiens | place: Madagascar | study: EMG produced TPA metagenomics assembly of the PRJNA485056 data...
ATCGAGGCTTTGACAGGCAAGGCTTGCGAGGAGGCCATCTACGGTTTGCAGGATACTATCGTAGCCTTGAAGGGCTTGTTCAACAACGCCAAGGATCTCGAGGGTGTTATCAGAAAGTACATCGACGAGCACGATGCCCTGAAGAAGGACGTTGAGAAGTTCCAGGCTCAGGCTGTGGAGCGCGCCAAGGATAAGCTTGTAGAGAATGCAAAAGAAATCAACGGCGTGAAGGTTGTTACAGCCGTATTGCCAATGGAGCCAGCAGCAGCCAAGGATTTGGTATTCAAGGTTCGCGAGGCTTTGCCTGAGAACATGATCTGCGTGGTAGGTTCTGTTTATAACGACAAGCCAATGCTCAGCGTGATGTTCAGCGATGATATGGTAAAGGATCACGGTTTGAACGCTGGTAAGATGATTCGCGAAGCTGCCAAGTTGATTCAGGGTGGTGGTGGCGGTCAGCCTCACTATGCACAGGCTGGCGGTAAGAACAAGGACGGCTTGAGCGCTGCAGTAGATAAGGTTGTAGAGTTGGCTCAGCTGTAATCAGCTTCCACATTTGAATATATGATAGAGTTATCTTAACTCTTATATATAATAAGGTATAAAGGGTTGCAATCCATCTTTTCGAGGATTGCACCCCTTTTTCTGTAAAATACTGCGTATGATTTCACGCCTTTTTTATTGCTGTCCGGATTAATGTCATTTGTTTATTGAATGCAAAGATACTATTTTTATACGAAACCTGCGCATTATTTCTTTTTTCTTTGCGGATATGGCTATCATAGTAAACGAGTTAAATACCGTTAATATAATAAACTTTATCAGAATATCCAAGTCTAAGGAATGGTTTGGATTGAAACCATGACTCTCTTCGTGTTAAATCAATCCCTGTTTAGTATCATACTTTTTGTGTATATAATTAATTAAGAATCATAAAAGATAATCCGATGAAAAAAATGATGGGTAATTATTCAGGAAAACTACAACAACTGCTTTGTTTGCTGACATGTGTACTGATGATTGCGGCTGTCAGTATCCGAAGAGACAGCAAGGTGGCAGGATGCTATGTGAATAAGCAACAGACAGTAGCACCAAAGACCGAGCCAATGGCTGTGCTTGAAGATGGTTCTGTACGATTGAATACTACAGAACTTGGAAAAGACATTGTAGGCTACGGAGGCACCGTGCCATTGGAGATTACCTTGCAGGATGGCAGGGTAAAGAGTATCAGAGCACTTGCCAATTCAGAGACTCCCGATTTCTTTACTGAGGCTTCTGCCCTTCTTACTAAATGGAATGGCAAGACGATAGAAGACGCTCAGAAGATGAAGGTGGACGCCGTTTCTGGCGCAACGTTTTCATCAAAGGCCATTATCGGAAACGTGCAGCGAGGACTTCAGTATGCAGCCAAGAATCCTGTAAAGACTTCAGTATGGTCAGAGTTTGATTTCTCTGCCAAGGCTATAGCCGGACTGATTGTTGTACTCATGGCAGCCATCGTACCGCTTTTCATTAAGAACAGACGATATAGGATAGCTCAGCAAATCCTTAATGTCATAGTGCTTGGATTCTGGTGCGGTTATTTTCTGAACTATACATCAATCATCAGCTATATGTCGAATGGCATGAACGTAGTGGCATTGATAGTGCCGGTCATCATGCTTATCACGGCATTCGTATATCCGCTCTTCGGCAAGAAATCATACTATTGTACGCATGTGTGTCCCTTCGGTTCTTTGCAGGAACTTGCAGGGAAATGCGTAGGATATAAAATCAGAATGAAACCAACGACAGCCAGACGACTGGATATGTTCCGCCAGATTCTCTGGGCCATACTCATGCTGTGCTTGTGGACGGGTATATGGTTCGACTGGATTGATTATGAACCCTTCTCTGCCTTTGTATTCCAATCAGCATCATGGATTGTCATTGCCATCGCCATAACCTCCGTGGCACTCTCTACGGTAATTATGCGACCATACTGTCGCTTTGTCTGTCCTACAGGTTCGCTCTTGAAATACAGTCAATCTTCTATTTGAAATAAAAACAAACCGGTCATTAGAACGCATGAGAAAATATGCATTCTGACGGCCGGTTTTTGCTATGTATGAACTTTCAAAAATCAAAATCATCATTTATAGGTATTGTTTACGATAGCAAAAGTCAGTACCTTTGCGCCCGCAAACAAGACCGAGGCAGGAATGGCATATATTCCAGCCTCAGCCGGAAAGCATGGAATAAAAGCAACGGATAAGCGAGAAACAGTCATTGCCCATATCATTCCTTACATATTATATAATAAGGTGAAAATACCTTTTTATATTTATATCCCTGAAGAATGTGCTTGGCCCGACGTATAATTACTCCTTATGGTACCACAAATTATTTTCCAGCACAACGGAAATAACTTTGATATGATAAGAAGCAACTATATACGTAGGGGCGTATTGGCTCTATGTATGCTCATCATGACGATGGCAGCATGGGCACAGCACGATTCTGACTCCCTCAAAAATGATTTCAGTAAGCATCATCAGCAGGATAACTATAGAAAAAATCTGCATGGTGACAAGTTAAAACAAACCCAGCATCTGGGCGAAGTAGTGGTTCGTGGCAACCAGGTAAAGCGTGTCAACTCGTCGGCATTCAATGTCATGGCGGTAGATACACGTCGCCTGCGCAACACCAACCTCGACCTGGCGCATGTTCTCGATCGCATATCGGGCGTAAAAGTGCGTGAGGACGGTGGTCTTGGCTCTGGCGCAAGCATCAACCTGAATGGCTTTACGGGCAAGCACGTGAAACTCTTTATCGATGGTGTGACGATGGATGGTGCATCATCCAGTTTCAGCATCAACAATATACCTGCGAGCTTTGCCAACCGCATCGAGGTATATAAGGGTGTCGTACCCGTAGATTTCGGTGGAGATGCCCCGGGAGGTGCCATCAATATCGTGACCGACCACTCTCCGCATACATACGTTGATGCCAGCGAATGAAAAAGACTTATTTATCACTGTCAAGAATGTCAGTGACAGGGCTATTCTTGTGCCTTTTCGGAATCACACCCGGACTTACAAGCTGTAGCAGCAGCGATGATATTTCGGGTGCAGACAATGGCTCGGAAAATGAAAACGGAGAAGGTTCCTCTTCGAGTTCTGATGAAGCCGTAAAGAACGGGAAGGGTTCTTACTTCATTGCCGTAAAGACCGACAATGGTACAGAATACATCATGCAGACCAACAGTCTGACGGCAGGCAATCTTGACATCAGAAACAACATCATGGAATTGCCCCAGACTGAATATACCTGGGTATTCAATAACCACGATGCCATCGGCATGGTTTATCAGCAGCAGTTTGCCGGTCTGGGATATGGATTGCGCTGGACATCGGATGATTCACAGTTTTCCAAGCTGGGTGAGTTCCGCATCGATACCCGCTTCTCCAACTACGGTTTCTTCAATGGTCAGTTGCTAACCAGCGTTGGAGGTCAGGTTTCTGCCGACGGCAAGCGAAACGACGGAGCCACCTTTGCCTTCTGGAACATCACGAATGATGGGGTAAAACTCGATCATACCAAGACCATCTGAATGGTATCATCATCGGTTATCCTGACGAGCCGGAGCAGCCAAAAGATAAGTGGGATACCAAGAAGATTACCTACGGAATACCGAAATAAGGAATACCTAAAAATGATGATTTTTGGAAGCGACTTTGTCTGTTACTGAATTATTTTGTAATTTTGTGCAATATTATCAAGAATCTAAAAATACAGTTATGAAGAAAAGAACATTGATTTTAGCAGCAATATTAAGTATGGGAATGGTTAGCAGCATGATTGCAACAACCAAAAGCTCACACTCTGAGGTAATGACCAAGGAAGCAGACGGAACTTACATCATCAATACCACCACGCTGTGTAAAGACGTTAAAGGATTTCGTGGCAATACGCCCCTTTCTATCTATATCAAGAAAGGAAAAATTGTAGAAATCAAGCCACTTGCCAACAAGGAGACTCCCAACTACTTCAATAAGGTAAAACAGGGTTTGCTCAACAAATGGAATGGCATGAAAGTCAGTAAGGCGGCTACTGTCCAGGTAGATGGCGTTACGGGTGCCACATTCTCCAGCAAAGCAGTAAAGGAAAATGTAAAGCGTGGCATTGATTATTACCAGAAGCATAAGTAAGGAAAGATTGACTATAAAATAATAATTCCCGGCAGGAGATAGCATGCAGCTATTCTCTTGCCGGGATTTTTAGCAATGTAGCTTAGCCCCTTGAATTTTCCATTTTCCAGGAGAGAAAGGGAAGTTATGAAGTGTTCACTCCCTCAACTACTATTACTTCGGAACATGCTAAAGCAGAATCATCTAATATCTCCTCACAGGTCGATAAGTGATGGTGTAGATGTGATGAAAGTAAGGCTTCCAAGAATTATTATCGGCCTTGTCTTGTTCGTGTACGACACAGATGCCATAAAAGCGAGTGCCTGTATCACGATATTCCATGAACTTATCGAGCAGCATACGGGGAGGCTCCGGAATCATAAAGTCTGTAATCCACAGCACATCAGCATTGACATAACGCAAACCGTCATTATCGAGCAGAGCGAACATTTCTTCCATCATCTTGCGTGCATTCGTCCCCCCGCCAATAAAGGGAAGATGAGAAGCCCTTGACTGGCGTTGCGATTTCTCCATATCAGGCTCATCCGACTGCTGTGGAATCTGCAATCCCAACTTGCGCAAACGGTTAAGGCGACGTTTCTCCATCAAGTCGATGGCATGGATATTGACCGAGAAATCTATGAGATAACAGTCACGTTCCAAGTCCTCTGCAGTCTCTTCGAGCAGGGAGATAAGCGTGGATGAAATTCTCTCAGGCGTGCCATACATACTTGCCGAAGTGTCGAGGCATACGATCATGGGCCCCTTGCGCGAGGCGTGAGTGAAGCCCAACTTGCGCGAAGGCTTCGCCATCTCACTCTTATAGCGGAAGGTCTGCAACCTACGTGTGCGATACTTATAAATAAAAAGGCCCTCCATGTCTTCATCGCTGTATTGGGCAAGCTCGAGCGGAAGAAGCGAGTTGAGATCGTCGCCCACGGTGATGCCCTCTATGTCGCTACCTGCCGAGTGCTCCATCTTCATGTCTATGCCCGAAGCTATAGCGAGCCGTTCCTTACCATTGGCGTCTGCCACACGTCCCATCTTTGCCACTATCTCCTTGATTTCGGGATAGCGGTCTTGTATCTTCATCTGGTTCAGTCTGCGTTCAAACTCTGTCTCGGTCCATCCACCCGACATCAGTTCCCAAGCCTGTACAGCCCTACTTTCTGACACCCCCTTGGCCACGATGTTGCGGGTCACCTGATCCATCATCCTGATGAGTCCGTTCTCAAAATGGCTCTGTCTGATGGCGATGAAGTCCTTCAGTTTGTCAAGCGTCTGTCTCTCGATACAGTCTTTCCAGTCTCTCACAAGGCGTTCCCAATTCTCGTTCTTCGATGCTCCCTCACCTCGAAAAAGAAGCACGAAGAAAGGCTTGTCAAAACCATCGGCACCATATTCCTGCTCCAACTGATTGAGCAAGGGATGCCACACCTGCTCATCCATACGCTTAAAGTTGGTCCACGACAACACATCTTCTGCACGATGAAAGGCAGTCCAGGCACGCTGCCGCTGGAAACGGATGTGATGCACACACTCCACCACAAACTTGCCCACGCAGTCGTAGAACACCTTTGCCTTGATTTTGCTGTTCACCACCTGGCGCACGAACTTCTGCACCTCCTCACCTGTGGCAATCGTTACCTTCAGGGTGAAGAGTCGAACGAGATAATCTTTCAGTGGGTCTTCCCTCGTGCTCCAGGGCATCACCTGTGCTGGCAGTTCAGGCATAATCACCCTTCCTGTCTTACAGAAATCATCCAGCATCTTCAGGTAATACTGGGCCTCGACAAAGTCCTTATTCGTTTGGTAGTTCATGTTTTATTTTATCCCTTCGCCATCAGATATTCGGCAAAGATTCTGGCAGCGTTCTCCACTTTGGCAGCGCAGGGGCGCGACTTGTAGTATTCGGCAGTACGAGCAGAGGCGACATAGCTCGACTGAGCTTTCTCATGCCCTTTCAGTCCCAAGATCTCGGCACAGATGATGCTACCATTCTGCTCCTTCGACTGAGCCAACAGTTCCTGCACTACCTTGTAGCATGCCGACTTTCCTTCGCGGTCATCGCCTTCGGTCTGTCCACAGTCCAGCCCCACCAGCACGACAATGCCCGAAACAGCACCACACATCATACGCATTCTGCCTACGCCACCTCCGAAGCCAGCACCGATACGTTTTGCCATTGTTTCGTCAAGCCCATAGAGGTCGGCAAAAGCAGCCACCACCGACTGGCAGCAGCCATAGCCCTGCATGAAATTCTCCACAGCCTTGTGCACACGAGCCTCCAGTTCTGGAGACAAATTCTGTTGTTCAATCATATCTTCTTTTCTTAATATGTTGCAAAGATAATTCTTTTATCTCAAAATGCCACCACCTCCATGACAATTCTTTCAATCCAGCAGCAAATTTCGCATTTGGGAGAAGTTATAGAAGTTAAGGGAAGTTATCACTCCTTTCAGTCGTTCGGGAAGTTAAAAGACAACGGCTTTTTGGGGGTGAATCCTTAATACTATTGTCCCTTCACTTCCCTCTAACTTCTTTAAATTCACTTAAATTCCCGCTTGCGAAACTTGAATGATGTTTATTGATTTAACTTTCAATAGTTCTGTTATTTGATGATTATCTTCTTTGTCTTTCCCGACTTCATGCGCACGATATTCACGCCATTCTGTGGTGCGTCGAAGCGATTGCCGCTGAGGTCGTAGTATTCTGCCTCGGCATCGTTGAGGACATCAACAGCGTCGATGCCAGTAGCAGAGCCGTCAATGCGCATGCTGAGTTGGGCAGGGGCGTTGGCTGAAGTGCCGTCGAGCCAAGCGCGGAACGGATGAACCTTGACGGCATTCCCCAATTCTGACTTCTTCAGTTCCTCTACATTCCAGAAGCTGTTCTTTGATATCACATAACCGCTGTTGACTTCCTTAGTCCAGTAAGTGCCACGGAATGTCATGTCGCCTACGGGTTTACCATCTATTGCCATATTCAACGCTGCTTCGTTAGCACCAAATGTCAACTCTGCTTCTGTGCTGTTGCGCTTTACCACGCATGGAGTTCCGGCTGCCACTTCGCCTTCAAGTTGTTTCAATACAAGCTCCTCGCCAGTCATATTGTCGATGGTATACAGGCGGTAAGGCTCCTCGCCAGTCAGCGTCAATGAGTACGGCAACACGAGTGTGCTCCAGTTGCTCGTCATCGTGCGAGTGTAGGATATTTCATTAACTGTGCCTCTTGCCATATCGCTAATATATGAGTCGTCGCTCAGACTTACTGTCTTCGTCTGAGCACCTAAGTATACCGATATCCCTGTAGGCAACGACTGGAAATTGATAGTTTTAATCTTGTTACATCCATCGTATCTGTTATTAGTTGATTATCAGTATTATACGCTCTAAACGATAGAAAAGTGACAGTGTGGATTCTGTGTAGATACAAAAAAGTGAAGATTTAACGTATTTAACCTCCATTTACATCATTTCCAGTGTCTGAGTATAGTATTTCTATCATTTCGTTGGCTATTTTGTGGTCAGCGATTCGCATAACATTGTTTGTTTCCGAATTGTAACCAAAGAAGTTTATGTTCCCATACCAGACAATAGATTTGTCAATGATGGCGCATTGCAGAGTTTGTTCCTTGTTGCACACCACATCCATTCCTGTATTTTTAAGTTCTATCTCATTAACCCCTTCCTCTTTGATATGTACAGCCACAGTAACGCCATTATGAATAATGTTTGCAAGTGTTGACATGATAACTGGCTTGTATTTGAACTTTACTTTTGGGACTGCGATGATGACAGAGTACTGGGCTTTTGCCAAATCATTCCGAAATGTCGCTTCGTAATTGTTTCGTTCGTATATCAGCTCTTGGGGATTTTTGTCAAGTGTGGATGATGTCACATACTTTCCGTATCCTGCTCTTAAATACCCTTTCAGCCGTTTACGATACATAGAGTCACAAAGTGTGACATGAACATCCACATAATCATAAATACGCACTTCGTTCTTTCCTGCGTATTCCCTATGCAAACGCCCAGCATATTGCTCCACATTTCCTTTCCAAGCTATAGGCATAGTAAGGAACAGTGTATCAAGGCGAGGATAATCAAAGCCTTCTCCTACATACTTTCCTGTAGCAACAATCACAAGTGATTCTGATGTGGGCATTGATTGTAGATTTTGTAATGCAAGACGCTTTTCTTTAGCAGAATCAGCTCCAATGAGTTGAATGACATGGTCTGCAAATGGAATAAGCATTTGTGCCAACGCCTTGACATGAGCAGTACGAGTGGTTAATACCAATGGGGTACGACCTTCTTGAATGGCAATTCTTACATCTTCTACGATGAACTCATTCCTAACCTTATCTTCGGACAAGTCTTGTGTAACCTGAACGTAAGTCTTGCTATCTGACGAAATGTTTCGGAATGATGTAAACCTTGGAATCAACAAACGTTTAAATGTTTGATTTTCCATTTGGCTCTTGGCATCAGCTGTGAATCTTATCTTTCCGCATTGCATGAAAATAATAGGTTGATGCCCATCCTTTCTGATAGGAGTTGCTGTCAAACCATATACGTATGTAGCTGTTACTTGTCGAAGCACTTGCTCGAAGCTGACAGAGGATACATGATGACATTCATCTACTATCACCATACCGTAATCCTTGACAAAAGGCTTCGCTTCACCATCGCTCAAACAAGATTGTATCAAAGCTATATCAATGATGCCATGCAACGTGTTCTTGCCTGCATATAAACAACCAATGACCGAAGAATTCTTTTTCCTTCCTCGTTTGGCTGCAGGCTCTTCGACGATCTCATCTATCTTGAGGAAAGTTTCCAACCGTTCTTTCCATTGTTCCAGCAATGCCTTGTTATGAACAAGAATTAAGGTGTTCACCTTTCTCCTTGCAAGCATTCCGATGGCAAACACAGTCTTTCCAAACGCTGTTGTTGCTGATAATGTTCCTATATTATGCCCAGAAAAAGCTTCCATTGCATTTTGCTGTTCTTCCCGAAGAGATCCTCTGAATGTAACATTGATATTATGCCCATGATTTGTTTTGTCTGAGATCACTACCTTTACTCCATGTTGTGTTAGAATACCACAAACAGCATCTTCACACCCACGAGGAAGGGCAAGATAATCATCTGTCATTTCCGAACATGAAATGATGCGAGGGATATTATAGGTAGAAAGGCGCATACCTTGCTTCTCATAAAACTCCGGATTACGGAAAGCTGCTATGCGTTTGAATATATTCACACATTTGGCAGATAGACTTGCTAAAGGGACATAAAGCATATTCGCTCTTGTCAGAACGATTTGTTTTGGATAGTCTTCAGATTGCGCAGCATCCATATGAGGAGTCTCCCAAGGTTTCTCCTCACAGGTCTTTGATAGTTCTCCTAATGTTGGCATTGCATGCAGCTGTAATAACAAATCAAGTTCTACCTCTGATAGCTTATGGATTTGCGACAACATTTCCCATTGGTCGGCATACGCATTGAAGTCTTCATCAACGAACACGCTGTTTCCTTTGCGTCGAGCCATACCTTGCAATGGCAAGGCTACAAGATTGCCTAGTCCTCCTTCAGGCAAGGTGTCTTGGTTTGGAAAGAAACGGTCGTATGACTTGAAAGACAGGTGAGCATCACAACTCATCGCCTCTGTAAGAATGGCATTTCCCAACTTGCGTGCCTTGAAAGCAGTTACTGGTGTTTCAAAGAAAATCCATACGTGAGCACCATTGCCAGAACGTGAGCGTTCGATGTAGCAAGGTACATTCCAAGTTTTGCAAACATTTACAAAGGCAAGTACATCATTCTTGTAACCATGCTCGCAACTCTTGTCATCAAAGTCTGTACAAAGGAAACTGCAAGTGTTGTCCTTTCGTATTGGATAAAGTCCTATAACATCACGTCCCCATGCATCCTTTCCTGCAAGATGATTGAAAAAGTCGTTGTATGCCAAAGGAGCGAATTGCCTGTTGGGACAATCCGCACATTTGTACTTTCGCTTGTCGCAAAATTCACGATTCCATTCCCTCGTGCATACAGGTTGGTAGCCTGACTTTTGAGTCGTACTACTGTACCAACGCTTGGCAAAGATATCATCACGACCTTGAAAAACACTACGAAATAGCGCAACCTTGTCCTGTAGACTCAGCTTTGAATCTGTATGGAATATGGCTTGTAGGCTTTCTTTCGTTGTGACATTAGGCTCGGTTACAATGTATGGTATTCCATGCACATCAAGAATTTTTCTTAACCTGGCATTTTCTTTCTCTAATTCTTGAAGCTTGGCAATAAGCTCATTTGCATTTAGTTGTTTGCCTGTATCCATAGCGGTTCTTGTTCCCAACCAACAGGGAATCCAAGAGCTGCCAGGTCTATCTCTGGAAACTTGCTGAACAAATTGTGCATTTTGTCAAGCATGTCATTGTTGGGAGAGATGATGTCAAGGAAATACTTGATGATGCACATATTATAATAGATTCTTCGCTTGTCCGCAGGAATAGTAATCCAAGGACGAGTCATGCCTCTCATATCATTTGGAATAATCTTGTTGACCTTATTCCAAACACGAGCATGATGACAACACGCGTTGCGAGTAAGCGTAAGCACAGAAAGCCAAGACTCAAACACTGGAGCATGAAGGCAGAAACGCTTGGCGATCTGCTTTTTGAGTCCTTTATCTTTCAAGTTCCTGTAGTACATATTCACGCTACCCATTGGGAGAAGTTCACCAAGAATCCATGCTGGTGGAAAAGGTTCTGTATATGTTCTTTTGAAGTGTTCTATAAAGTCTTCAGTAGAACGTTCATACTCCTTCGACAACATTGCCATACTATTGACGAAAATGGACTGATCACGAAAAAGTGCAGAATTGGTAAGCCAATATATATCACCAGTCCGTTCAGCCGTCATATTCATTACGGCTTCTCTTACAGCAATTTCGATCTTCTCAATCTCGTTAAAAAGGAGTAAGCGCAAATTTTTGTCAAAGCGATAAAGCATCATCACTTTGTTAAATGTAGCACCTTCCTTATACAGATGAAGAATTTTTGGAGTCTTCAACAAAGGATGCATATACGCAGACAATCGATAATAGCCAATGCTCTCCAAATACAATTGAGCCTTTTGCCTATCATTGATTATCAATCCACGATTTTCCAATAAGGTTACAAGTTCTCGTGGAGTCTTGTAATCTTTTCCAAAATTTCTCTTTGTCATAGCTTATAAACAAAAAAGCCCAGCCTATTTAAGCATTGTAAAGAGGCTCGGCTGGAACTAACGCTGCAAAAATACAAATAATCATTGATAATACAAACTTTTCAGCAAGAAAAATCATGAGGAAGTGGATTCTTTGACATATTTATATTTAATAATGTTAAATCAGACCTTAAAATCATACTTTACCAGCCAAGCAAAGTGGTTTTCAAGGTAAAAGTGTTATCTTTGTAACGTCTATACCCATACCGGAAGTCCCGATGGGCAGAGGTTGGGCAGACATACATATGGTAAAAGGCGTTTTTGTACGCTTTGGTTTTGACGATCGATGAACTTCGCAAATTCAACTGTAAGTCAAAAACAAAGCAATGCAGAACGCCTCATGAGGTGTATTATATACAGCCCTCATTGGCTTCGGGCAATTCTATTGTTTGTTGTCAAGAGTGCTTTCTATATACTTACACTGGCGTGGGGCTTTCGGCGTTG
>ERZ1034844.1303-NODE-1303-length-11879-cov-3.732578_pt1 | contig 11879 bp, 9 predicted proteins | sample MGYA00520594_ERZ1034844 | MGnify/ENA primary metagenome ERZ1034844 (study PRJEB33766, sample SAMN09781733) | gut metagenome | biome: gut microbiome | host: Homo sapiens | place: Madagascar | study: EMG produced TPA metagenomics assembly of the PRJNA485056 data...
CCGATATCCGGGTCATTGTATGCAAGGCCGCCCTCATCATTCGGATGATAAAAATCGGTACATTTATAAGCAAATTCTGCTGAATCAGAAAGAACAACAAATCCGTGAGCAAAATTCTTCGGAATGAAGAACTGTTTCTTATTCTCTGCAGAAAGAAGAACTCCATACCACTGTCCATATGTCGGGGAACCTTCTCGCAGATCGACCGCAACATCAAAAACTTCTCCGCTCACTACACGAACAAGTTTATCCTGTGGATAGTTGATCTGGAAATGAAGTCCACGAAGTACGCCTTTACGGGAACTGGACTGGTTATCCTGTACGAATTCCATATCGATTCCGGCTGCTTTATAATCGTTGTAGTTATATGTTTCCATAAAATATCCGCGTTCATCACCGAATACTGCCGGTGTGATCACTTTCAGACCTTCAATATGACATGTCTCTACTGTAATTTTTCCCATTTTATAATCCCTCCGCTATTTCAATCAGATATTTTCCATAAGCAGTCTTAAGAAGAGGCTGTGCCAGTTCAACAAGCTGCTCCTTTGTAATAAATCCACGTTTGTATGCAATCTCTTCGATGCAGGAAATGTACAGTCCCTGACGTTTCTGGAATGCTGCAACAAAATCTGCTGCATCAAGCAGAGAATCATGATTTCCTGTATCCAGCCATGCAAATCCACGTCCCAGAGTCTCTACCTTCAAAGTTCCTCTTCTCAGATATTCGTTGTTGATGCTGGTGATCTCAATCTCACCACGGGCAGACGGTTTTACATTTTTGGCGATTTCTACAACATCATTATCATAGAAATACAGGCCCGGTACTGCATAGTTTGACTTCGGATGTTCCGGTTTTTCTTCAATAGAAAGAGCTTTGCCGTTCTCATCAAATTCTACAACACCATATTCTCTAGGATCTCTTACATAGTAACCGAAAATAGTCGCACCTTTTTCTTCTTCTGTGCGTCTGTAAGCATTCTGAAGAACTCTGGAAAAGCTCTGTCCGTAGAAAATATTATCTCCAAGTACCAGGGCAACTGCATCATTGCCAATGAAATCTGCACCGATGATAAATGCATCTGCCAGTCCTCTCGGCTGTTCCTGTACTGCATATTCAAATCTCATTCCAAGCTGGCTTCCATCTCCCAGAAGATCACGGAAAACCGGAAGATCTCTTGGTGTAGAAATGATCAGAACCTCACGGATTCCGGCAAGCATCAGTGTAGACAATGGATAATAGATCATCGGTTTGTCATAAACCGGCATGATCTGTTTGGAAATTGCCTTTGTTAATGGATATAATCTGGTTCCTGAACCACCTGCTAAAATAATACCTTTCATTATGTTTCCTCCTTTATTTCAAGTTCTTTATTTATTTTCATCCATTCTTTATATAAAGTGCGATCAATAATGCGATCAGGATCACTGCCATGACTCCCATTGCGATCAGAAGAGCTTTCATCATACCGGATAATCCCTCGGTACGAATCTCCTGAATCTGCTCGGACATGGATTTCTGTCCAGTCTGAACCTCTGCCTGAGAATCATTTTCCGTCGTCTCCAGCGAATCTGTCACAGTTTCAGCCGCCTCTGTTTCTGAAGGTTCTGCTGCTGTTTCAGCTGTCTCTTCCACGGCCGGAGTTTCTGTCGGCTGTGCTTCTGCCACATAGCCGACAAACTGTCCACTATAGTAATATCTGGTCAACGTCTTACCATTTCGCTCTGCTGTATCGGTTGTCAGATCATTAACCGTAACACCTTTTGGCACTGTCATTGCTGTTCCGTCCACATCGATCGTATCAAAATTATCAAATGCATAATTAAATAATGATGTACTGTCGGTACAGTTGATTCCAAGATCCGCCGCACGCATGGTAACCGCTATATACGTACGTCCGTTTCGTTCAGCAGCTGTCACAAGTGTATGCTGTGCATCCGTTGAAAATCCGGTCTTACCGCCTATGCAGTCTGCATAATAAAGATTGGACTCTTTTGCCATGAGCGGCATATGCGTATGCATAACCCTTGCTTCGCTTAAATTCGTTGCCGGGATCTTATAATTCGAACATTTCATCACCTGACGGAAACGTTTATTTCGAAGGCATGCACGCATGATCTTTGCCAAGTCATGAGCACTGGAATAATGATTTTCATCCGGCAGCCCACTGGCATTGGCAAAATGTGTATGTGTACATCCAAGTTCTTTTGCCTTCTGGTTCATCATTTCAACAAAATTTGCTTCTGTCCCACCTACCGTCTCAGCAATCTGTGCACAGACTTCATTGGCTGATTTAATATATGCAGCCATCCAGCAGTCCTTCATCGTCATCGTTTCACCAAGCTGTGCGTTGATGTTACTGCTGTCCCAGGTGACATCTCTGATTCCTGTTTCTGTAAAAGTAACAATATCCTTTGGGGAACTGTTCTCGATCGCAACCAACAGCGTCATGATCTTTGTCGTGCTGGCAGGATAACGATATTCGTCCATTCCTTTGTCATACAAAACCGCTCCCGTATCTGCATCGATCAGAACTGCGGTTTCTGACGTGACAGCAGGAGCTGCCGGCCAGCCTGCAATGCTGTCACTCGCTACCGGTGCAGGAGTTCCATTGGCAGTTACGGTTGCTGCCTGTGCTGTCGCAGAAGACACCAGGATCACTGCCGCACCAACACCAGCCACAATCCGGTATATTCCTTTGTTCATCTATTTACCTCCATTGTCATAAACTGCTATCTTATGCAGCCTGTCAGATTCTGCTTTTTAGAGCTAGACATATCTCATATTATTTTCTCACAATCGCTCTGTAAATTCAATGCCTATTTTCGCTAAAATCTTTTTCCATATCTCTGTGCATAAAAAACGCTGTACAGATCAGGAGAATTCCTGAAATATACAGCGTTTCTGATCTCATCTTTTATGAGATATTATTTTGTTTTATACATTGCTTCGTAATATTTCTGATAGTCACCACTGGTAACATTTTTCATCCAGTCTTCATGCTCAAAGAACCACTGGATTGTCAGACGGATACCATCTTCGAAACAGGTTTCCGGATACCAGCCAACTTCCTCTTTGATCTTGTCCGGTGCGATCGCATAACGACGGTCATGTCCCTTACGATCTTCTACATATGTGATCAGGTTCTCACTGACAAGTTCTTTACGAGGATCCCCTTCCGGGAGCATCTCCTGCAGAGTATCCAGAATGATATGGATGATCTGAATGTTCTGTTTTTCGTTGTGGCCACCGATATTATATGTCTCGAAAAGTCTTCCCTTTTCCTGTACCATATCGATTCCTTTTGCATGATCCATAACATAAAGCCAGTCACGAACATTTTTTCCATCTCCGTATACCGGAAGTTTCTTTCCCTGAAGTGCATTGTTGATGATCAGCGGAATCAGTTTTTCCGGGAACTGGTATGGACCATAGTTATTACTGCAGTTTGTGATATTTGCCGGGAATTTGTAAGTATCCATGTAGGATTTTACCAGCATATCAGAAGATGCTTTACTTGCAGAATATGGACTGTGCGGATCATATGGAGTTGTCTCATAGAAAAATCCGCCGTCCTCTTCCAGAGAGCCATATACCTCATCCGTTGATACATGCAGGAATTTTTTGTCCGGTTTGAATGTTCCGTCCGGAAGTTCCCATGCAGATTTTGCTGCATTCAGCATAACCAGAGTTCCAAGTACGTTTGTCTTAACAAAAACTTCCGGATTACGGATACTTCTGTCTACATGACTCTCTGCTGCAAAATGAACGACTCTGTCAATGTCATTTTCATCAAAGATCTTCATGATTGCTTCGCTGTCACAAATATCAGCTTTCACAAATGTGTAATTTTCACGATCTTCAATATCTTTCAGATTTTCAAGATTTCCTGCATAAGTCAGTTTATCCACGTTGATAATACGGATCTCGTTGTCATATTTTTTAAACATATAATGAATATAGTTGGATCCGATAAATCCTGCGCCACCAGTTACAAGGTATGTTCTCATTATTTTACTTTCCTCCTGAAAAGCGCCCTCCATTTGGGAGAGCGCTGTATTTTATTATTTACTTACAAGCCGGGTCCGTCGGGTCAAAGTTCTTGCTGCCTCTTAAAGGTGTGAGTGCTTTTCGGCCCAGAGGTCCTTTGAGTGCTTCATTGGATGTATATGTGCCATCAAAGATATGGATCTTGGAACCATTGCAGTTGTCCCAAACCCATTTTGCATCAGCTACACAGGCACGGATGCATCCGTGAGATGCCGGATTTCCAAGTCTCAGGTATTCTCCAACCGGAAGATTATAACTGTTTGCCTGACCACATGCTACGGAATGAACAAAAATACCATTCACAACATGTGTTCCATACTGTCCCCAGGATGGTCCCATCAGTTCCTGCCAGCGTCCTGCTCTGTGCATTGTCCATGTTCCGGTAGGTGTCTCTGTACCGGCTTTACCAACAGAAACACGGATTGTTTTGATCGGGATTCTCATGGTGCTGTCTGTGTAAACAGTCAGCACTCCGTTCACACGATCACAGGTCAGATAATAGCTGCTGCGTCTGAACTCATTTGTTCTGTCGTTGACTCTGTATCCTCTGCTGTCAAATCTGTACTGCATACCATTGATCCATCTGGTTGTATTCTTGACATATTTACCAGTCTTCGGATCGATATAACGTACATAGTTTCTGTTGTTATTTACAACAACCCAGCCAGCCTCAATGAAACGACCTCTGCCATCCAGACTTCCGTAAGTTCCATTGTGTTCTACACCGGTTTTATTTGTTACAGCTGTCAGATTCTTGAAATAGAAGTAATAGAATCTTCCGTCTGTCTTAATACGTTTCCAGCCATTTTCTGCAAGTACACCGCTTTTGGAAGCATAATAGTATCTGCCATTATACTTAACCCATTTGCTTTTGTATACTTTACCTTTATATGATTTGGAACTGGATCTCTGGAAGAAGTAATATTTACCATTAATTTTGGTAACACCACTTGCCATACGTCCGTCTGCGAGATAATATCTTCCGCTCTTCCAGCAGTTTATAAAAGAGTTACCTTTGGAAGAGAAATAGAACCATCCGACAAATTTACCATTGACAGTGACTTTCTTGATTCCCTTCTGTTCCTGAACACGTCCTGCTACTTTTCCGAAATAATAATAGCGGTTTCCTGCTCCGGAAAGTTTCACCCAACGATTTTTCCAGGTAGCGCGACGTCCGTTTCCGGTGAAATAGTATCTGTATTTGCCGTATTTGATCAGTTTGTTTCTGTATGCAACACCATTACCGTCAGCCATATAATAATATCTGTCAGCACCCTTGACTGGTTTTCTGTTTCTGATCAGATAACCATTTGCATCCAGCAGATAAAGATTGTCGCTGTTACTCAGAAGCTTGTATGCTCCGATTCCTTTTTTCTGGTAATCTCCGTTTGCATTAAAATAACGCCACTGTGTACCCTTATTGGTACTCTTTCCAAACCATCCGTTGACTGCCATCTTACCAGGAATATCTCCTGCAGATGCTGCCGGCTGGAAATAGCAGATGCCTCCGCTGATCTTCTGGTCTCCTACGTATGGCTTACCACCATCCAGAAGATAGTAAGAAGCTCCGTTGATACTGTAGATCTTGTTTGCTTCAAGATTTACCTGTTTACCATTATCATGACCATAATAGTTAAATGCTCCCTGACCTGCATCCCAGATCCATGTATCGGAAATTGCCTGACCAAGCTGAGAATTATAAGGTGTCTTCTTATCTGCAGAAAGTGCATTCACAATCTGAACATCGCCTTCTGTACGGAAATAATAGAAATCATTTCCAACAGCATTTCTTCCTGTCAGAAGATATCCATCTTTATCAAATGCATAATACCCTGAAGCCAGAACACTGTTATTAACATTCAATGTTGTAATCTTTACCAGACCATCTGCAGATGTATAATAAGCACTTGCACCTGCTTCCTCTGCCTGCTGTTCATCTGCAGCCGGCTGTGTCTCATCTGTCTGCTGTGTTTCTACTGCTGTATCAACAGCTGCCTGTGATTCATCTGCTACAGCTTCTGTATTTTCTGCAGTTGTATCAACAGCTGCCTGTGATTCATCTGCTACAGCTTCTGTAGTTTCTGCAGTTGTATCAACAGCCGCATTCTCATCAGTTCCTGCTGCTTCTGCAGTTTCTTCTGTTCCGACAGCTGCTGCAGTTTCCTGCGGTGCTTCCTGTGTTCTGGAAAGTGAGTACTTTTTCAGTTTCCATTTGCCATTTACAAATTCCCATCTTGTATACTCAAGGGAAGCCACTTTGCCATTAGCATCAGATGATTCATTTGCTTTACCGGCTTCTTCTGCAGTTTCTTCTGTCACTGCCGGAGCCTCATCCTCTGCCTCTTCAGTCACAACCTCTTCCTCACCAGAACTGAAATCAACATCTGCCTGATTTTCCGTATCTGTCGGAACGCTATCTTCTGCCTGATCTGCATCATCTGCTGCCGCATCTGAATCGATATCGGCTGCAGAATCATCTACTACTGCGGAATCATCCACTACTGCAGAACCATCGTTCTCATCCGCAACGGACGCTTCATCAGATTCCGTTTCCTCTGCTGCTGACACCTCAGAAGAAAATTCGGCTGCACTGACAATACTTGCTTCTGCACCGGTAGATGCGCACATTGCAAGGCTCAACATTACTGCCACAACTTGTTTTTTCACGACTACTCCTCCTTAAACTTCTTTACATATGTTTCTATTCACCAAGACCACTGCTGATCGCATCAGTCAAAGCTTTCAATGCTTCCTGTTCGTCTGCCCCTTCGCAGACCAGTTCAATTTCATCTCCGCATTTTACACATGCTCCCAGTACACTCAATACACTCTTCGCGTTTGCTGTACCGCCTTCAAAAGTGAATGTGATCGCGGAACTGTATTTTATAGCTTCATTACACAATATACCAGCCGGGCGCAAATGAAGTCCCGATGGATTATTGACTGTTATCTTCTGACTTACCATTCTGAAATCTCCTGTTAATTGCTTTCATCTGCTGTAGAAATTTTGGAAATCTCCACCCCTGTCGTTACTTCGTCTACCAGCTCATATCCCTTCGGTATTTCTATGCTGACAGGCACTTCATAACTTCCTTCGCTCATTCCCTTAAGATCTATTGACGCTTTAATATCGCCTTCTGTGAGATCTGCAAGATCATCGGAAGTTTTCTTAACACGAATTTCTATCTTTGCAGTATCAAATGAAACCTGCATTCCCTCAGGTGAATCATTCACAATTATATTCTTTGTCGGAACCTCACATACATTGCTTCCCTCCGGAAGAATATTTACTCTGACAAATACATCTTCACTGGAATCGCTGGTAAGCTTCAGGCCATCCGGAAGATAATCTGAAATATTGATTTTCTCTTCAAAATCACTGTTTCGATCCGAAATATCCGCCACAGAACCCGGCAGCCAGATCGTATTATTCTGCTCTTTCAGTGCTGCCAGTGCATCTTCACTTCCGGCAATACTGATCACATTCGGTGTTGTCATAATACTCTCCACCTGATATCCTGCTGCCGGAGTACCGGAATACTCTGCACTGATTCTGACATTCGACTGAACTTTCCATAATTTTGCAGTTACATATACTTTCGAAACATTCAGATAACCCATGTCTGTATCGGTAAATTCCTCACCGTTCTTATCAATGATCTTGACATCGGTCTCCTGAGTCACATCTTCCATTGCTCCATCTACATCGATGGAAGCATTTACCTTATCTATTTTATTGATCAGAGACACCGGACCTGTAATTTTGATTTTCTCCGGATTGGAAGTCAGCGCTCCAATTTCATAGCCCCTGTCAGGTTTTGTGTTGTTTGTATTCACATTTACTACAAACTCCTGTGTATCTTTATCCTCCAGATGAAGGCTCATATTCTGCGGACTCACTTCAATATTGTCTGCTGAAATCCGCCCACAGGATACAGTGATCGGAACCATGACCGGATCTGTTTTCAGGCTCACCGCCTGCTGAAGATCCGCAACCGCACGAATATCATTGAGTGAGATCCTGTCCAGGATCTTTCTCTGAGCTTTGATCGTCACACGGATGGGAACCTGTTCTTCATCCTGCATACACATTTTTCCGTCTGCATCGATATATGCCTCATTCAGCAATTCCACATCTGACACAATGAATGACTTTGTACTGATCGGATTGTTTATATTGACAACCAGAAGCCATACCAGAATAGCAATTGCAAGAGACAGAATTTTCAAAGAAAGATTATTTCCTATTTTTTTCTTCATGTTTCACTCTTCCCTTCAACAACTGTCTCAGTTTGTTGTTATCCACAATTTTCTTATTCTGTGCTTTTTCCAGTACTTCACGAAGCTGACTGCTGCTGATATTTCTCAACAGCCGACCGTTCTGTGCCACAGAAACCTGTCCTGTTTCCTCTGAAACAATGATCGTAACAGAATCTGTCACTTCACTGATTCCAACACCTGCCCGATGTCTGGTTCCAAGCTGTTTACTCAGTTCCATATTGTCAGACAGTGGAAGATAACAGGTTGCAGCAACAATACGATTTCCTCTTACGATCACTGCACCGTCATGGAGTGGTGTATTGTGTTCAAAAATATTGATCAGCAGCTGACTGGTCAAAAGAGCATCCACATTGATTCCCGTTCTGACATATTCATCAAGTCTGATCTCCTGTTCGATCACGATCAGTGCGCCTGTCTTAACCTCAGCCATATCAAAACATGCTTTGATCAGTTCATTGACCGTCTTATCTGTAAATCTTTCTTTTACTTCTTTGCCGGAATCAAAAGGAAAAATGGATGCCATGATTTTTTTCTGTCCCAGCTGTTCCACGACCTTTCGCAATTCAGGTTGAAATATTACAACGATCGCCGTGATCAGTGCACTGGCCAGTTTTGATACGATCCACAGGATCGTATTCATCTTAAATATATAAGCAATAATAAGAAATGCGCCAATGACCAGAAGTCCCTTAAGCAGAGTATATGCGCGTGTAAATTTGATCCACACCATGAACTGATATACAAAAAATGTAATCAGGATTATTTCAATGATATCGATAATACTGACAGACGGCAGATTGATATCTGATAAATATCTTGCCAGTATGTCTGTAATATTCCGCATAAACTCTCCTCTCCTTCTGTTGCTGTTGTCAGGTTACTTTTGCCGGATCACAGATCCTTCAGGGATTCCTCCAGCTTTTTCTCAAAATCAATATCATCTATATCAGCCTTCTGTACTACAGACGCCGCTTCTGTTTCCTGAACTCTTTTTTTCTTTTTCGGTGGCTCTTCCCCCTGAAAAAGAGGGGTGGAATAATTTACCACGCGCTCTGCCGATTTTCGTTCTTCTCTTGCAGATTCTCCGTTGATCTTTTTGATACTTCTTTCAGAAGTAGCAACCAGTGCCTTCGGAACAGCCTTCACATAATAATAGTAATCGTCATCTTCATATTCCAGACGTTCCGTTCTTGTATAGTCTCCACCAAACACAAAGAACTCCAGTATGATTCCAACCAGTACCGCAACCACAGTATAAATGATCAGTGAAAATACGGAAATTGAAATTCCAAGACTCATACTTCCTGCCAGCATGATCACAATATAGATCACTCCGCCGGCAACAATTGCAATTCTCCATGCATAATCAAACATGCGGGTACGAATCAGATTCACAGCAAGAACCACTACAATAAAAGCGATCAGTGTAAGCCACATTTCACCATTCTTCATAAGGCTGTCTGACAGAAGTGTCAGTTTACCGACAATGTCTGAGTCCATGCCAAGAAGAGCCTGCGACTGTATACGTACTGTACGGACAAAATAATAGATGATCACGCCGCCAGCTGCCGGAAGTGCTGATACCGCACTGCTGAGAAGTCCGCATCCGATCGGAAGCAGCACCGGAATATCAAATGCAAATGAGAGTGGTGTAAACACAAGCACGATGTTTTTACCGCTGCTGAAACGCAGGAAAAGGATCATCATGAACAGAATCAGTACCAGAAGAAAAGCTGCCACTTCGATTCCAAGTGCATAACAATGACCCACCATCAGTGCAAATCCTGCGAAGATCATCATTCCGGATGGAAGAATACAGCAGATCAGCGATAAGATCAGTACAACAAAAATATTATCCAATGCAGTCATATATCCCATGTTGCTATTGATCCAGATGAAATAAACCAGTGCAAGGACAAATTTCAGTAAAGGAAGCAGGTACATTTCGTACTGTGCATAAATTCCTTTTATTTTCTGTTTAAATTCCAGTAATGCTGTCATTTACGATACCCTCCTGCGTTTCCTCTGCCAGAAGATTTTTTTTCTTCTCTGGCATAAATCTTATTCAGTTCAGTAAGCTGACTGTAGTATTCTCTGACACTCTTTTTCGCCCGATAATACTGAACCGAGTACTGTATATACGTCAGGACTGAATATGCCACAAGTACGATCAGATAGCCGATCACAATGTATACACCGAGCATTATCAGATTCATTTTGTGTATATTCTCCAGAAGATACTCTCCAAAATAAACCGCTACAGCTGCAACGATCAGACAATATCCAATTGTGACCAGAAAAAAATTCTTGATCAGTGCCAGCCCTATATAATCGCTTCGGTAATACTTGCTGACCGGCAGATATTTTCTGCCCTTGCCCTGCTCATACATGGCAAGTTTTGTCATAATCTTAACCTTCTCTTCGTTGATCATATCCTGCTCCTCACAATCATTGTTACTGTACACAGTAACTTGTTCAAACCATATTTCCTTAAAATACCAGAAATAATCATACATAGACTGATTGTATCATATATCCCGAATCATGAAAAGTATTTTTTCCGCTTCCGTCCAACCTTCGTTCAAAGATGTACCCATTCAGATGTTTCCCGTACACAAAGTTACAAAAAATACGGCTTTCGCTCCATTTTCCAGCAGACATTCTGCCATGGCTTCCACTGTACTCCCTGTCGTATACACATCATCGACCACAAGAATTCTCAGGCCTGTTACCGGCCCTGCTGCCTGAAACGCATTTCTGAGATTTTTCTTTCGCTCTTCAGCGTCCAGTTTTTTCTGTGACCGTGTTTCCCTGGACTTATAAATAACATCTTCCGCAACCGGAATTCCAAGGATTTTCCCAATGCGCTCTGCCAGATCGGCCGCCTGGTTAAACCCTCTCATTCTCTTTTTGCGCCTGTGAAGCGGCACCGGAATGATTACGTCCGGTCTCCAGCTTTTTATATCTCTTCCCACATATCTGCACATCGATTCCGCATAATATTTCCCATATTCACGGCTCCCGTAATATTTATAGCGAAGAAGCGAATTCTTCATCTGCCCATTATACAGAAACACACTTCTTCCGCGAATAAATTTCCGTTCTCTGTGCCGGCATTCACTGCAGTATTCTTCCGTCTCATTTACCGGTTTTCCACATTTCATACAATAATATTCTGAAACAGGATGAAAAATCGATTCGCACTGCGGACAGATGCTTCTTTGTTTATCCTCCAGAATCCCGCCGCACGCAGGACATCTGGGAGGGTACAGTACATCCAGACATTTTTCTTTTATTTTTTTCAAAGAAAGCCTTTCTCCCCGATGATATGCTCTCTTTTCCTGTTATCGAGTTCTTTTGCAGAGATTTATTCGGTTTCCTGAATGCGCCGATCCAGTGAGCTGTATCTTCTCTGCTGCTTCTCATTTCGGATCATCTCACGGAAAGTCTCCTCACTTCCTACAACAGTAACGCATTTTCTCGCACGTGTTACTGCTGTATAAAGAAGATTTCTGTTCATCAGCATTCTCGGACCGGAAAGCAGCGG
>ERZ1034844.1304-NODE-1304-length-11878-cov-5.106572_pt1 | contig 11878 bp, 7 predicted proteins | sample MGYA00520594_ERZ1034844 | MGnify/ENA primary metagenome ERZ1034844 (study PRJEB33766, sample SAMN09781733) | gut metagenome | biome: gut microbiome | host: Homo sapiens | place: Madagascar | study: EMG produced TPA metagenomics assembly of the PRJNA485056 data...
CAGCCGAGCCATATCCAGTTCGTATTTGTAGCCGGTGTATGTGTAGAGCTGGGCATAAAAACCCATCCGCTCCACCTGTTCTAGCGCGTATGCGGTGAGGTTTGTGAGGTCGAGGGTGCTCATGGGCTTGAGCTTGTTTTCCTCCACGTCCACCGCCACCGGCAAAGTCAGCTCCTTGCCGTACACCGCCTGCCGCAGCAGGGCAAGCTCTGCATCTGCCATCGCCTCGCTGGTGGCGTAGGTGTAGTAGTAGACGCCCACGTCCAGCCCGGCAGCCCTTGCCCCGGCGTAGTTGGTCTCAAAGGTGGGGTCGATGTACAGACCGTCTGCCCGCTTGGAGAGCTTGCGGTTGGTGCTCACCGTCTTGAGCATCGCTCCCTTGTAGCCTGCCGCTGCCACCTGCGCCCAGTCGATCGCACCCTGATACCGGCTCACGTCGATGTACCGGTATGGAGGGTCGCCCTCCCAGCCGGTGACGGTCTCCTCAACGGGCGTCTCTCTAGGCGTTTCCGGCGCAGGGCTTTCGCTGTCCCCGCCGAAGAGCACCTTCACGAGCCCCACCAGAAATTCCAAAAACTTTTCCATTTTCTTCTCCTTTCTCCAGCTCACTCACCCACAATGATACCATCCTCTACCAGCGCATCAGGCTTCATAATCACGCAGGGTACAACACCGATTACATCCGTTGGTGCACAGGTCGTAATTGTTCCAGTTGCATCAACAGAAAATTCGGATTGCGCGTCTGATGTGACAGTTCTCGTCCTCCAAGGTGCAGGCGTTCCGCTCTGCTTCAGGGTCAATGTCGATGGAGAACCGTCATAGTAGCCAAGCTTTGAGCCATCCTTGTAGATGCTCAAGTTTTCCGCGCCGCCAAGCTCAAAAATACTTGGAAGAAACACCTTGCATGGTAGTCCGTTTTCTTTTGTTTGAACTTCCCAGCTTCCGTCCTCCTGCTTTTTCGCGTAAGGAATCTTGACTTGCTTGATATACTTTGCAGCATTTCCGTCCTTGTCGATTCGATTAAGGAATGTGCTGTTCAGGTATGTATCAATGGTTCCACCCGCATATTGGCAGTCGTTTCCGTTGGCTCGTGTGGAGTAAATCGTGTTCAGCACCAGCCATACGCCATTGCAGCTAGAATCGTAAATGTCCGGGTTCGGGTTGCCTTTGTAAGCGATGCGCCACACCCTCTTATTCCCGTTGACGTCCATTTTAACGGTGCTCCCTACGCCGAGCCATCCAAGCGGTGTGCGCGGGTCGTCTGTTCCAACAATGTGCCCGGTGTCGTCCACCAGCGCGTCCTGCGGCAAAATCATGCAGGGGCGGACACCAAGCGTGGAATTGGAATTGCCGGGGCCGTCCACCGTGCCATCAGCTTTGGTTAGATAGACACCATTAGGGTGCATACTTTTGTATGGTGTACGCAGCCACCATTGCGCAGCCGCCCCATCTTTCATGGCAATACGTTTTCCTTTTCCGTCTTCGTTTCCTTTTGTGAAGAAGCTCAGCTTTGCACCGTCAGCCAGACCTTCATCCAAATAGCTCACTTTATCAACGCCGACTTCTCGGAGCGCAGGAAGAAAAACTTTTGCCAACAGGCCATTTGCGCCAGTCTTAACATCGGACTGGAATCCACTAGTGCAATACGGAATCTTTACTTGCTTAATGGCGTTCTTGACGTTCGACTCAAGCAAACCCAAAAATGCGCCATTCAGATACGCGTGAACTGAGCTGTTCGCATAGTTTTTCTGTCCGCCGCTGTCATTCCACTTCCGCATCTCGTAGATATCCAGCATCAGCAGCCAAGTACCGTCACAGCTGGCATCATAGGTGCCGGTGTTCGGGTTGCCCTGCTGCACCACTATCCAATCGTAATCTTTTCCACCCACGGCAATCTTAACGCTCTTGCCCACCGCGTAGCTGCCCAGCGGCGTGCCACGCTGATACCACAGGCGGGCGGTGCCGCCGGTCAGGGTATAGGCCTTATCCACCGGATACGCTTTGCCGCCGGTCAGGGTGCAAAGCTGCTTGACCGGCATCGGGCCGCTGGGGGTCAGGGTGTATCCATTGCTCATGGTCAGCCCTCCTCCGGCACGCCGTCCGCGTCCACCAGCACCGGCGGCTCTGCGGTGTCGGTTGTATCGGTGCCGCCGGTCTCGTCTGCTGGCATGTGGATGTCCGTGTCGTCCACCGCCTCGTCTGATGCAGCATCCTTGTAGACGATCCACAGTGTTCCGTCCGGGTACGCGCTCAGGTCTGCGGGCGGGGCGTCGGTGCTGGAGATGATGCGGGTAGGCGCATAGCCCAAAGCTGCGGTGATTTTGTCCGCGGTCAGCGCAAAGCGGGCATCAGATTCGGTCTTGCTGTACGCATACTCAGCCAGCAGTGCCTTAATCTGCGTCTGGGTCAGGTAGTCTGACAGGTCCACCTCTTTGCGGGTATCAACCCACGCGCCGGTGTCGCTGTCCCACGTCCAGATGGTGTCGGTCGTGCCTACCACTGCCCACCAGCCGTTTTCGCCCACCGGCACAGCAGCCTTGAGGGCTTCCGGCGTGGCGTACCAGCCCTGTGCACCGATGGTGATGGTGCGCACCTGCTCGAAATACTCCTTGGTTCCTTGCAGGTTTTTGGCAGACTCCGTTTCAGACGTCTTGGCGTTGCTTTCGCTGGTCTTGGCTGCGGACGCGCTGGACGCGGCATTGTCCGAGTATTCTTTTAAGTCAGCCTTAACTTCATTTGCGGCATTGGTGGCCGCCTGTTCTGCCTTTGCTCTTTCGGATGTGGCGGTTTGCGCCGCAGTAACGGCTTCTTCCTTTGCGTTGATTGCCCCGGCAACGGTACTCAGCTCATTTAAAGTGGCTGCGTTAATTGGAGTGCCTTCTTTTATCGGTTCGTCATTACGAACAAGAGTGACAATTTCAGACGTTCCGTCTGATTTTGTCATTGTCCATCGACCCGGATATTTTGATACGCGGTCTTCAAAAACCATATTGTCCCTCCCCGGTCATGTATTCGCCTGAAAAAGTAACGTAAGTTTTGGCAAGAGTTTCGATATCCTCTAAGATGGATTCAATCTGATTCATGATATTGAAGGTGAGCTTGTCCATTGACGCTGTCGTTGGTATTTGACCAAGTTGTAAACTTCCAGAATTTTTCGAACGGATGGCCTCAATATTTGCGAGCCATCGAGAAGCGTCAGACTCAGTCAAATATCCGCTAACGGACCAGTCGGTTTTTACATTAACGGATGCACCCAAAATGTTTGCAAGTTCAAGAACGCCGGATTCAATACGATTAAAGTCTGTATAACTTAACGCGCCTTTCATTCCGGCGACCCATTCCGCTTGCTCGGCTTCTGTCCATGTGCCAGTTCTTGCCTTTGCTGCAATTTCTTTTACGCGGTCAACGTCCGACTGCGTTCGGTCTGTAATCCACATGCTGAGACTCCTTATTCTTCAATGCGATTGTCAACGCCGATTTTCAAATTCGAGTCAACGACAAAAGCGGGCTGATAACCATAGTGCTGAATAGTATCATAGTCCCATTTTCTGGTCGTCGGATAGCTGCTGTAAGAAACTTCGTCTGAAGAATCCATGTACCAACAGCCAACAGCGGAATCGGTGTTATGCCCGGATGGGATTCCAAAATAACTTGCATTATAAACAGGGGTTCGCGTCCATGTGATGTACACAACGCCAGTCGAAGACGACGGAAACGCTTCAAAGATTTTAAGTGCTGTGGGAAGTAAAGAACCCTCTCCGTTGCATCCCTTGCCCCACATTTGACCATTCGTGTACTCGTTGTACGCAATTTCCTTTGCAGACAAAAGAAAAACATTGCGAGAAAGCGTAGAAAGCGATGTGTTTCCGTTGCCGGGCGTGTAGTAGAATTTTGTTTTTCGGATTTTGGATTGAATATAAGACGACAACGCGTTTTTGAAGTTGTCATTCAAATACGTGTCAATTGTGCTGCCACTATATGCGTTGACGGCGGTGCTATTCCACGCAGGTGTGCCAAGCATCTCTTTTCGGACAAGAAGTGTGCCGCCAGTGCCATTAAGGCTAGATTCGTAATCACGGGCTGCAATAATGAAATCGACATAGTTGCCGCCTTCCAAAATCTTGACGGTGCTACCATCTGCCATATCCGACATATCATTTGCAATTGCGGTCGCAGAGCAAGAAGCGGAAAGCCCGGAAACGGTAGCAGTAATCGTAACATTTCCACGATGAACGTAAGAAACGTTACAAACAGATACACCGCGTTCGTTTTTGGTGACATTCAGCTCGACAATACCCGAGGGAGACGCGTTCCAAATGATAACGGGAGAATCCGCAGATGCGGGAGTGAGAGTGGCAGTAAGAGTGATAACATCGGACGGATGCAGGTAAATTTCAGACCGATCAAGCTGCAAAGAACTTACATCTTCAATCATGTAGCCTGTGACAGACCCCTTAAAACAGCCATTGAAAGTGTATTTTACGTCTGTAATGAGCAGATTCGAAGAATACCCAAATTGATGGTTAAGCTTCACAAAATCAAGAGCATCATTGTGGGGACTTGCACGGTAAGAGAGCGTTGCCGTTCGACGGTTCGAAAGAACCTTGTAGCTTTCCGTCAATGCATTCTTTGGCTGTGCAATAATTGAGTCTGAAAGAAGCGCATTACTGATGCTTTGTGTTGCACCGTCTCCGGTCGCGCCAGCAGGATACGTTTTAGAAGCGTTGTTTACAGAATAGGAGATATTTTTCAGCTTGTTGGAGAAGGAAATCTCGGGGTATTCAAAGTTGTTCATCTCCGTGATTTCATAAATTGAATTCTTATCTTCGGGAGAGAATGGAACCCAGTCAATACGGATTTGACCATCTCTCGTCTGATATAACGCCATACCCGCTGCGTTCGCAGCGAGCTGCAAGACGTCGGAATTCTTATAAGAAGAACTTGTGGACGAAAAATCAGCGGAGTAGTTTTTCAAGCTTTCATTGATGAAATACGAGATGCCTGTTACGTCAAGAAGTTCTAACGCATCGTAGCACATCTCATAAAGCGTGCCGCTTTTTCTGCCTGTGTAGGGAGAATCAGATAAGAATACAAGGGCGTCTCTTGCTTCGAACGAAGCAGTGATACCATTGGATGGAGTGTTCCAATTGGAAAGGTAGAACTTGCCACCGTTAATCCACTCAGTTTCACCATCTAAATCCATACCGTACTTTACAAAGACAGCCTGCCGTTCATAAAGATATTGGTAAAGGCCACCGGGATTGATGGGGTTCCATTTCTGGTCACTATTATTGATCGAAAAGGAAATAGAATCTTTTGAAAGCTGACCGGAAATCGGGTCACGTTTCGATTCATGGGAATACGAAAGAAGGTCTTCCTTGTTAAATCGAACGCGCTGGCCAAACTCCACCTGTTCGATTCTTGCTCTGCGATTGGGGATGCACCAGCTCAAAATCTCAATCACAATGGAGTTGTAACCAGTGGTTTCAAAGTCAACGGAGCTTTCAACGGATGTGTTATCATCAATCTGTTTTTCTTGTAACAGCGATGAGCCATTGTAGGCAGATACTTTGAATGATGTCGCGTATTCATTGAAAAGCTCAGACCACACAATTGTAATGCCTGGGATTTTTTCTTCATGGGTTTTGCTAAACGAAAACGTAACAATGGGATGGTTTGCGTCCGAAACGTTTTCAAGGCTCACGTAACCAGCATTTTTATACGGTTCAGAAGAAGGAAGAATATCGCATGACCCATCCAAAATCCAAAGATTAGGTTCTCCGGTTGCGTATTTTGCAGATGGCAAATTATCAAGGTCTGTAACGTCGCTCACATCACTGAACACAACCTGAGAACCGGAACTTGCGATTGCGTCTGATTGAGCCTTATCGTCCGAAGCGTGATAAGTAATCTGAACAAACATCTCCGGGACAAGCGTAGAATTATACTGCTTGAGCCATTTTTCAGACGGCTGAACCGCCATATTACATCACCACCTTAGACTTCGACAAGCGAGAGAGAACAATCCGTCCACCCCATCACATTGCCATTGCTTGGGCATCTCCTCCATATGCCAGCAGTACGGTCGGAAACGTACATCTGACGTGTGGAATAAGAAGCCGTCGCCTGATTGTAAAAGCGAACCGTGCAATAAAAGTTTTTGGTAAATGGACTGATTGTCGCTGCCCATTGCTTTGCAGTCAGGTAGTTCCATTTCAGGGCCACCTTTGCAACATCATGTCGAACCACAGAACCAACCACCTTGCCCTGAACGTTACGGCCAGAATCAACGATGGTAGACGTTGTGGCGCTATAAGAAGAAGGCTCCGGCAAATCCACACCGTTCACTGATACAAGAGCTTGCATAAATCGCCGTCACCTCCTTAATAGCTATACACTTCCGTGCCCATAATTTGTACGCCACGATCAGACTGCTGCTTTTCAACAGAAGCGGTAATTTGCTTACCGTCAATGAACAGCTTGATTTCCTTACCGCCCGTGATTTCATCACCATAGCGCTGGAAAATATCAAGGAATGCGCTGTAGCAGCCATCATGCACTGCGCTCCTCAGGTCAGATGCGCTCACGCCACTCGTGGAAGAACTCGGATAGTAGCTTCCAGTGGATGTTGTGGAACCGGTAGAAGAATCATAATCACTGGTTCCGGGATATTTCGAGTAATCGCTGCTCACCGAAGAACCGGAACTCGCGCCATACTTATTGCTAAGTGTTCCAACAATTCCAGCGATGGCGGCAGCAATCGCAACGCCGCCAGCAATCATAATGAGGCCTGTTGGGATTCCGAGAGAAGAAAGAACTCCTCCAATCGTTTGCAACATGCCCACGAATGCAACTCCGATTTGGCTGATAAGTCCGGCAATGCCTGCAATGATAGACGGAAACTGACTTAATACGCCGGAGGAGAGACCAATGCTAATTGCTTTACCAGATGCGGAAATAGGTCCAATCAAGGAAGAAAAGGATGTTGCGATTTTGCTGCCAAGCCCAACGACTTGCGCAGAAATTTCTCCGAACTTAGACGTGATTCCGGAAAGGATATTCTTTCCAATCACCTTTGCGGAGGAGAATGCCTGAATACTGACGTCCTTTAACGCGCTGGTCAGTTTTGAAACAAGGCCGGACGCATAAGACTTGACCTGTTTGCGGTTTTCTTCGCCCATGGCCTGCCAAATGATAGCCGCAGTGTTTTGCGCAACAGTTTGAATGTCGCCGTTTTTCACGGCGTTCATCATGCCTTTGATGGTTCCGATGAAATCATTTTTCATCCCGCTGTCGATTTCGTTCCACTTCGAATCAAGAGAACTTGCAAAATTATCGACCCATCCGTTTGCTACGTCAGCGCCATAATCAATCAGCTCGTTGCCTTTCGCCTGCACAGCGTCTACAACGCCCTGCATAGCAGTGGCGACGTAGGAGACAGCAGCAGCGACGCCGTTTGCAAGGCCTTGGTCAATGAAAATGCCAAACAGCTCAAAGAGCTTGGAAGGAGAGTTGATGTCCATCGCTGTTTTGAATTTTTCGGCAAGCTTATTGCCGACGTCGACGATTGCGGTGTAGGCGTTTTCCTTTTCGCCATTAATACCTTTAATAAGGCCTTTGATGATGTTTCCACCGGCGGTCTCGAAAACGCTTACTTCGTCATTGATTTTCTCAAGCGAAGTTTTGATTTTTCCGACTTCCGTATTAAGGTTAGGCAGCTTTTCATCAAAGCCAGAGACAAAACCAGTAACCAGCTTTTCGCCGCAATCTTTAAGGTTGGTGAAGATGTCTGATGCAAGTTCGGTATTGCTTGCCCCATCAGTCAAGAGCTTTAACTGCGACATCAAATCGGAATAGCTCGTAAGCAGCCGAACTGCCTTGGAAAGTTCAGGGTTCGCAGCAGACAGCTTTTCGTTAAGCGTTGCAGCATCATCGTGGATTTTGCCAACATCATCTGCCAGACTTGCAATGGGATTACCGACAAACAGCTTTTGGAATCCATTGACAATGCTAGACCAAGTAACACTACCCATACTTGAAGTATAAGAGGAAAGTTCGCTGGCAAAGTCCTTCAAATAGCCAGTCAAACTACTCATTCCGGTTTTGATGGACGGAAGCTTCGAATTCAAATTTTTCAGAGATGGATAAAGCTTTCCTGTTAATTCGTCTGCAACACTAGAAATGCTGTCCGTTAATGCTACAAAAGCAACAGCGCATTCAACAAGGACGGCCGTGCCGATTCCAATAGCAATTGGGATAGTTCCACCAGTTGCAGTTGTTGCAATTCCAATGGCTGCAGTGGCCGCGCCAACGGCCACAAGTAAAGCTGTGCCAGCGATCAGAGCAGTTTTAACGGCGGGAGCGTTTTCAGTCACAGGAGCCCATGCTTGCTGAATTTTATCCAGCCCGGTTCCAACTGCCCAAACTTCTGCTTCAAATAGGACAGCAGCAGCGCCGACTTCCGCAAGGATTGCAGTGCCAATGGCGATGTTTGCTGCAAGCGGAACGCCGCCAACAGAACCAATGCCAGCCGTAACAGCACCAACGGCCACAAGAGCTACGGAGCCAAGCCCAATTGCTTCCGCAACCTCTTTAGCGTTAGTAATAACGGGCTGCCATGCATCACCAGCAGCTTTCAGCTCGTTACCAAGTACAACAATTGCACCGGCAAACAAAACGGCTGCTGCGGAAACCTCGGCAACGATGGCAACGCCAACAGCGAGGTTTTTTGCAAGACTGATAAGGTTGGGGGATAGGCTGGACGTTGCGTTGCTTACGCCCTGTGTAGCATCTGCAACGGTCTTTACGGACTGAACAGCTTCAGTAGATTCTTTAACAGCCTTTAGTTTCGAAAAAACACCGAGTGCAGTAGCAATGCCGCCCAAAACTTCAAGTGCACCGATAACAAGCGTGGCTTTGTCCACTCCGCTCCAATCACCGTTCTTAATTGCTTCCCAGTTGTTTGCAATTTCTTGGATGATAGAGGTAAAGCCTTGAATGGCGAGTGCCCAACCGGCAACTTTCAAATGCCCTGTAAGAGCACCGATGCCAATCGCAACATTGGTTAAGCCACGAATGGCAGTAGTAGCGTTATCCCAATTTAACCCGTTATCGGCAATGTCCTTGATGGCAATAATAATTTCGCCGATGCCTTGAACGACCTTTAACGCACCGCCAAACTTTAGGTTGCCAAGCAAAATGAGTGCATCACCCATCATGCCAGCGAATTCAGAAATCATACCAGCAACATTTTTGAATGTAGGGCCGTTTTTAAGAAAGTCCTCAAGATACTTCTTGAATTCGTTCATGTCCGACATAAACGCAAGTACACCAATGACGGGCCAACTAATGTCAACCTTTGCATTAATGGTAAAGTTCTTGATTTTATCCAGCGCATCCAAAAGTGCTTTGGAAATCTGCCATGCCGCAAACGCCGCTCCAACAGCACCGATAGTAGGCAGCATATCCTTGATTTTTTGCTTAACGCTGTCAATCTGTTCAGCAAGTTCGCTGTTGTATTGCTTGAACATATCGTACTGGCTCAAATCCACGTCGCCGAGAATGTTTCCAGTCACGCCGCCAGAACTAGATTTGTTCCCTTTGTTCGGGTCGATGATGTTCAGCTCATCAAAGCCCATCGTGTAGTCCTTGAGGGCTTTTTTGGCTTTGCCAGCAGATGCAGCAGCATTGTCGAGAGCGTCAGACGTATCTTCAACGGAAGCAGAAGTCTTGCTCATGTCAGGAAAATCAACCGTCTTAACGCCCATCAACTTTGCAATCCACTGAACAAATTCCTTGACAAGCTCAACGGCTGCAATCAGCGGGGGAAGAATGGATTTCAATGCAGGGTAAAGGACAGAGCCGACCGCGCGAGCGAGTTCGCTTAACTGCGCCTGTAAAATGCGAATCTGGTTTGCAGGACTATTTAGCGTGCGGGCAAGGTCGCCCTGCGCATCGCCAGTCTGCTTCATAATGGCGATATAACGAAGAATCGCCTTGTCAGCTTGAGAAAGTTTAGAGATGCTTGTGGTAATTCCGAGAGCATAAAGCTCCTGCTGCAAACGTGCGTTGGAAATGTCAACACCCAAACGGCGGATAGGTTCCAACTCGCCAGAAATAGCAGCTTGAAGTTTTGTAAATGCTTCCTTGACAGGGATGTTCTTCAACGAAGAAAGATCATAACCAAGTTGCGTAAGATTCTTGGACAAGATGTACGCTTTGTCACTTGCCAAACCGAACGAAGTAGTAAGACCCTGAATGGTAGCCATGTTATTCATGGCTTCGGTAGGGTCGATGCCAAGAAGCGTCTGCATCTTCTGGATGAAGTTGTCAGCTTCACCCGTAAGGCCTTTCATGGAAACGCCAAACAGGTTTGTCGCTTCGTAGAAATCGTTGAACTTTGCAACAGCGTTGCCAAGATAATCAGCAATCGCTTTCAGCGAGACCAGCTTTGCCATGTTCCGCATAAAGCCGTTGACTTGATTAGACAGACTAAGATAACTCTTGCGCTGCTTCTCATTAGCAGCAGTCACACGATTTGCCTGTGTAACCACTTTGCTTAACTGCGGTGGCAGTTTCGCAAAAGCATTACCAACCTTGTCCAGCTGGGACGCAAGGGGGGTGAGCGAAGTAGAGATTTTCTCGCACGCTTTCGCAAATGCATCAAGCGTGCTAGAATCCAGTTTGTTTGTCAGACCTGGAATTTTGCCCAACGCATTGATGGCGCTACCAATGCCTTTCAATCCAGAAACATCCAGACCAGCAAGAGGGGACAACCCACTTTGTAGCTCGCTCATTTTGCCGCTAAGGCCGGACAAGTCAAGCCCGCCAATGTCAACAGCAGCAATCTTCTTAATAGCATTGCCAACAGAATTGATGCTTTTTGCACTTGCGGATAAATCAGTTCCAGACAGCTTGTCCAGAAATCCGGTCAGCTTGTCCAGACCAGACAGCCCAGCAGAAGCGGATTTGAGGGCAGAGATAGAAGCAGAAAGCCTATCAAGGCTGTTCACAACCTTCGTGACGTTTCCCTTTGTCCGCAAATTAGAAATGGCAGTAGCGAGCTTGTCAATATTAAGCTCCGCACCCTGCGATTCCGCAGAAATCTCTACGGATAAGCTCGTAATATCAACATCAGCCATCACTACCACCATCACTTTCCATCATAGAGAACATCATTCTCTTGATTCGCTCCTGCGCCTCAACTGCGCGTTGGTATTCATACTCGTCTTTCTCCTTTTGAGTAAGGGGAATCGGTCTATCCATGTACTTGATGGGCTTAGACCCTTTCTTTCGGAACATATTGCCAACCGTAGAAGAAAGCGCAGAAGCCATATAAAAGCCGTTTCTCCATGCTTCGGTATTCGCCCGCCGTTCACGGATTTCCTCTGCGTCACGGTAGACCTTTGCCAGCCAGACATCGCCGTGCCAGAACTGGTCATAAGTCATGCCAATGGAGATGTAATAGGCTTCTACATCATGGAACAGCTTGGAGAAGGAGAATGGCTCTCCCTCTCCGTCTGCTTCCTGAGATTGTGCGGTTACACAATCTCCCACGTTGCGTTTTTTGCGGTCTTGTCCTCAGTGTCGGTTGCCAGCAGGGACTTGGAAGCATCCATGAACATCTCAAGCAGAACGCCCATCAGGTCTTCCTTATCCTCGATGTGCTGGAACATCTCGTCCACAACCTTGCGCTTGATGCCCTTGTTCCGTGCAATGAAAGCGCCGTAGAACAGGGCACGGGAGTTGGACAGCAGATTGGTCATCTGGGTGTACTGGCCAATCTGAAAGCCTGCGCGTTCGGTGGCTTCCACGCTGTCACGGGTGAAAGTCAGCTCATAAGTGTTCTTGCCATCGGGGGAATGAAAGTTGATAACCT
>ERZ1034844.1306-NODE-1306-length-11864-cov-4.823101_pt1 | contig 11864 bp, 10 predicted proteins | sample MGYA00520594_ERZ1034844 | MGnify/ENA primary metagenome ERZ1034844 (study PRJEB33766, sample SAMN09781733) | gut metagenome | biome: gut microbiome | host: Homo sapiens | place: Madagascar | study: EMG produced TPA metagenomics assembly of the PRJNA485056 data...
GTCCAGATAGAACGCGCGGTCTGACTTATGGTCATAATCATACTGTTTATTGGGTGAAACCGAATAGCAGCCGCGTTTGCTGTTGCCACGGTTGGTAAAGGATGACACGGCTTCGCGGTAGATCGTCGGTTTTAAATCCATCTTCTCGAAATTGCGGATCGCCGCGCGCACCATGCGTTCAAATCCGATCGGATATTCCACGCACACCGTATCCTTGATGGAAAGATCTTTTCCGCCAAGGACAAATCCAATGCGGTAGCCTTCCGTGTAAGTATCCGCCATCGCCTGGATCTTGCTTTCCTCCATCTGGTTCAAATAAGATGCTATGCCAAGCTCATCCTTTGTGATATACGCGCCGTAGCGGTACAGGTAGGTCAGATCGTTTAAATCTTTTTCCATGATGATCCGGGTAAAAAAGTCGAGATCCGGATCTACCATGCCCTGCACGCTCTCCTCGGTAAAGACTTCGCTGTAATCGTGGAAAAACCAGTAAACTGCCTGCTCCACCGTTTTTTCGGATACGCCTTCTTCGTCCGTAAAGCAGCCATATACCTCGCAAAACAGTTCCGCCAGGATCGTAATGTTATATTTTCTTCCCTCAAACGCGTAAGGGATCATCGCGCGGATCTCTGCATATAAAAAGCTAAGGATCCCGCCAAATGTTTCTCCGAGCGTTTTTACCGCGTACGCCGGATTGGCATAACTTGCTTCGTAATGCTCCGGCAGGATGTCCTCATAGAGTTTTTCATTCCACTCCTCGCACTCGGCAAGACTGCGGTGATCTAACTCCCCGCTTTCTTCTTTTTTTAAAATCTCCCGGTTTAACAGAATAAACCGGCTTACTTTTTTAAAGTAAGAAACATACGGCTCACCGGCCGCCTCTTCTTTTTCTATTTCCGCAATGCGGTTCATCACAAGCTCGCAGCGCTCTGCCACTTCTTCGTTTTTTTCTCTGTAAATATCCTGATAACTCATTGGCTTAACCATTTCCTTTACTATCTGAAACTACAACTTTACAATAAAAATCCGGCTGCGTAGATCGCTGCCCAGACTCCGGTTATGAGCACACTGCACACCAGACTGATGTACGGCACCGTCTTAAACGTGTCTTCTTCTTTTACCGCGAGTATGGCGAGTATCAGCGCGCACACCGAGATCAATAAGGACAGCACTCCCGCACTGCCAAGGTACACGCTGCCATTTCCGCCTTTGTGAAAGGACTCCATCACCGTCACCGCAAAAATGAGGATTGCTCCCACGGCAAGTATAAGTGCCAGACTTCCGCGCACCGATTTTTTGCGTTTTGTAAATTTATAGTGTTTTCTCTTTCCTGTCATCGTGTTTTCTCCTAAAGTATCGCCGGATCAGTCTGTAGGCCAGATATCCGAGCGCACCTCCAAGCGTATTTAAGATCAGATCGTCCACATCAAAGCTTCCGACCTTTGATATCAGCTGTATCGTCTCTACAAACAGACTGAAGTCAAACCCCAGCAGAACAATGTGAAAAAAGTTCCGGCATTTTGGGGTCAGCATAGGCAAGATCATGCCAAACGGGACAAACGCCAGCACATTTCCAAGCAGATTGGAAAGAACCGCGAACCATCCGAGTGTTCTCCGGTATACAATAAAACGTCTGATCTCCCGGAACGGAGTCAGATTATAATGGTAATCCCTGTCAATATAAGTTCTCCCCATGATCTCCGCGAAAAACAGAAAATACATGAGGAAAACCATATAAACAATAAAAAGTGTCCACGCCAGTACAAGCCGATGCTCTTCCTTTTTATTTCTCAATATTCCGACCTCTTAAACTATTATCTGCACTATTCTATTTTACGCCATACTGCTCATAATATTTATCGATCGCCGCTTTTATTTCGTCATCGATCACAACTCTGCCCCCGCAGGTACGGTTGTAAAGATGCTCTACCACTTCTTCCATCGTGACAATGGCATTTGCCGCAAAACCATATTTCTCGCGGATCTCATCCAGTGCGCTCTTTTTGCCGCCAAGTCCTACTTCCATACGGTTTAAGGATACCATCAGTCCGACGATCTCCACGTCTGCGGCTCCCCGTACCTTCGGCACGGTCTCCTCCATGGATTTTCCGGAAGTTGTGACATCCTCGATCATGACTACGCGGTCTCCGTCTTTTAATGTACTTCCAAGGAAACCACCCTTGTCCGCCCCGTGATCTTTGATCTCCTTGCGGTCAGAGCAGTAACGCACTTCCTTTCCGTAAAGTTCGCTGAATGCGATCGCGGTCACAACAGAGATCGGGATCCCCTTGTAAGCCGGTCCGAACAACACGTCGAAATCATCCCCGTAATTTGCGTGGATCGCCTTTGCGTAGTACTCGCCCAGTCTCTTTAACTGGGTACCGGTCACATATGCGCCCGCATTCATGAAAAACGGAGATTTTCTTCCGCTCTTTAACGTAAAATCTCCGAACTTTAATACATCACTTTCTACCATAAATTCAATAAACTCTGATTTATAATTTTCCATTCTTCCAAAGACCTCCATATTTTTCTTTCCGGTGACACGGCAGATCCTAAAATCTGTCGTGTACTGCTCCTACCAGTTCCCGGATATCCGCCACCTGGTGGCATTCCATATAATTTTTGATTCCATCTGCGATCTCCATCGTAACCGACGGGTTGGTGAAATTGGCGGTTCCGACCGATACCGCTGTCGCACCCGCTAGTATCATCTCGATCGCGTCCTCTGCCGTCATGATGCCGCCCATGCCGATGATCGGTATCTTTACTGCCTGCGCAGTCTGATAGACCATGCGCACCGCGATCGGATGGATCGCCGGACCGGACATTCCACCAGTGCGGTTTGCGAGTACAAAACACTGTCTTTCAATATCGATCTTCATTCCGGTCAGCGTATTGATCAGGGAAAGGACATCCGCACCACCCGCTTCTGCCGCTCTTGCCATCTCGGTGATATCGGTGACATTCGGGCTCAATTTCATGATCACCGGCTGTTTTGCCTTTGCCTTCACTGCTTTTGTGATTGCCTCCACCGCCTTTGGATCCTGTCCAAACGCGATGCCTCCCTCTTTTACATTCGGGCAGGAAATGTTGATCTCAAGCATATCGACCGGCTGATCCGCCAGTCTTTCCACAACCTCGAGATAATCTTCGGTTGTTTTTCCACAGACATTCACAATGATCTTCGTATCATATTTTTTGAGAAACGGAATATCACGCTCAATAAAAAGATCGATCCCCGGATTCTGAAGTCCGACCGCGTTTAACATACCGCCATAGACTTCCGCCACACGGGGTGTCGAATTTCCCGCCCACGGGATATTCGCGACGCCCTTTGTCACAACCGCGCCAAGCTGATTTAAATCTACAAACTCCGAAAATTCCTGACCGGAACCGAACGTACCGGAAGCGGTCATGACCGGATTTTTTAAGGTAACACCTGCCAGATCTACACTAAGGTTCATTAGAATTCTACCTCCTCCGCACGGAATACCGGGCCTTCTTTGCATATTCTCTTGTTCTTTACGTTGGAATGCTCATCGCGCTCTTTCGATTTGCATACACAGGCAAGACAGGCTCCAATGCCGCACGCCATGCGTTCTTCCATGGAGATCCAGCACTCGATCTGCTTTTCTGCCGCGTATTCTTTGATCGCCCGGAGCATCGGAAGCGGTCCGCAGGCATAGATAATGTCCGCATCCAGTCCGTTTTCACGGATCGCGTCTAACACATTTCCCTCTGTTCCCGCACTGCCGTCCTCGGTTGCCACATAGACACTGCCCTGTTTCTTCAGATCATCCATCAGAAACATTTCATCACGGAAGCCCAGAATGATCTGTTTTTCACAGTTTAATTCTTTTGCGAGCTCCAACATCGGCGGAATTCCGATTCCTCCGCCGATCAAAAACGCTTTTTTTTCTTTCTTCGGAAATCCGTTGCCAAGCGGCCCTACCAGCTGCAAGTGCATGCCGGTGCGCATTTTGGAAAATTCTTCGGTTCCTTTTCCGGCAACACGGTATACCAGACGGATTGCCCCGTCTTCCTTATCGATCTCACAGATACTGATCGGCCGTGGCAGGATGCGGCTGCCGTCATGACAGTATACGGACACAAACTGTCCCGCCTTCGCCTCTTTCGCGATCTTTTCCGTCCGGAGCCACATATCGAAAATGCCCGGCAAAAGTTCTTTCTGATCTATGATAATTGCTGTTTCTTTTGCTTTTTCCGCCATGATTATCTCCTCTCAAGCGCGCCGTTGATATCCGCGATCATGTCAAGGACAGCTGCTCTTGCCGCCTCACCGAAATGCTCTGCTCCGTAAGACGCGTACGCTTCGTTTTTGTATGCAGTGATGATGCCTCTGGAGGAATTTACGATCGCGCCAAGTCCATCCTCGTCAAAGAAATGAACCAGATCTTCGCCCTTTCCGCCCTGTGCGCCATATCCGGGCACAAGGATAAAGCTTTTCGGCATCACCTTGCGGAGCAGTTTTCCCTGCTCCGGATAAGTAGCTCCGACCACGGCTCCGACATAGCTGTAGGAATCTCCCATCAGTTCGCTGCCCCACTCTGCGACACGCTCGCCGACCATTTCATAGAGATGTTTCTCCCCGATCATCTGATCCTGGAATTCTCCACTGGATGGATTTGATGTCTTTACCAAGATAAAGAGACCTTTTTTCTCCTCTTTGCATACATCCAGAAACGGTGTGATACCGTCTGAACCAAGATACGGATTTACCGTCGCGAAATCCTCATTGAACGCCGGGATCTTTTTTGCGCCCACCTGTACTTTTCCAAGGTGCGCGGTCGCGTATGCCGCTGAAGTCGAGCCGATATCGCCTCTTTTCACATCACCGATCACGATCAGATCCTTTTCATGACAATAATCCACCGTCTTCTGGAACGTGATGAGTCCTTCCACGCCAAACTGTTCATACATAGCGATCTGCGGCTTCACCGCCGGGATCAGGTCATGGATATGGTCGATCAGTTCTCTGTTGTAAAGCCAGATCGCTTCTGCCGCTCCCTTTAAGGTTTCTCCATACTCCGCATATGCCTTTTTTGTGATATGTTCCGGTACATAGGAAAGCATCGGGTCAAGTCCGACTACGATCGGTGCTTTGGTCTGTTTGATTTTTTCTACTAATTTATTTATCATGATTGTACTCCGTCTTCAATTTATTTTGTGATCTCGTGATCCATCTTGATATCGTAAGCGATCTTGCCTTCCACAATGGTCGTAAGCACGGCTCCGGTCACTTCTTTTCCGTCAAACGGTGTGTTTCTGCCCTTTGACCAGAATTTATTCTTATCGATCTTATAGGTCTTTTTCGGGTCAAAGATCACAATGTCTGCCGGCTTTCCTTCTTCTAAGCTTCCTGCGTCAAGTCCCAAGATCTTTGCCGGATTGCAGCTCATTTTTTCCGCCATCTGCATCGGCGTCAGATAGTCTTTTAAAACCAGCTCCGTATGGGTGAGTGCCGCCGCCGTCTCAAGTCCTACGATACCAAACGGTGCCTTCTCCATGCTGTTGTTTTTCTCATCTGCCGTATGCGGTGCGTGATCGGTAGCGATCACATCCATGATATCCTCTTTTAAGCCGCGTTTTAATTCCTCGACATCTTCTTTTGTCCGGAGCGGCGGGTTCATTTTGTAGTTGGTGTCCTTCGGGATCATATCATCCGAGGTCAGTGTGAAATGATGCGGGCATACCTCAGCCGTCACGCGCACGCCCTGCTCTTTTGCCATCTGCACCATCATAACGCTGCTCTTTGTCGAGCAGTGGCACAGATGCAGTGCCGCGCCGGTATCCTTCGCGATCATGATATCACGGGCAATGATCACATCCTCCACGGAATTGGTGATCCCGCGCAGCCCTTCTCTCTTCGCATTGGCATCCGCATTGACCACGCCGCCATCCACGAGATTTTTGTCCTCACAATGTGATAACACCGGTATATCCAGTTTCTGCGTGATCTTCATCGCGTCGCGCAAAAGCTTTGCGTTCATGACAGACTTTCCGTCTTCACTGATCGCAGGGCTTCCCGCCGCCGCCATTTCTTCGATTGCCGCAAGCTCCTCTCCTTTCTGTCCCCTGGTGACTGCTCCGATCTGCAGCACATGCACCAGTCCCAAATTCTTTGCTTTGTTGTGGACATAATTTACAACATCCGCGTTATCCACTACCGGCTTTGTGTTCGGCATCGCAAGGATCGTGGTGAATCCTCCGCGCGCCGCCGCCCGGCTTCCGGTCACAACGGTTTCTTTTTCTTCCTGTCCCGGATCCCTTAAATGCACATGCATATCAATAAATCCGGGCATAACATAACAGCCCTTCGCGTTTATGGTCTTATCTGCTTTTGTGTCGATCTTTTCCGCGCGTTTTACGATCCTGTCGTCTTCCACGAGGATATCCATCTGCTTATCCGTTCTGGTCGCCGGATCGATCACTCTTCCGTTTTTAATCAGTAATGTCATCTTCTCTTCCCTTCCGCTTCGTGCATTCCGTCAACAGTCAACATGATTTCTTTTATTCTATCATACAAAATTTTCCTTTGCAATCGACCCCTTACGTTCAGATTCCAAGTCTGTCATAAACTTCCGCAGGGATATACGCCTTCACAAAAATGCCCTCCGGTGTATATTCCTCGCTCAGCAGTTCTCCCTGCCTGCGGATCACCTGGATCTTTCCGGCGTCTTCATAGGAAAATACATGCTCCATATAAGTCTTGTTTTCCCGCAAAACCTGTGCTAACAGTTCTTTTACCGTTTCCAGATCCCTGTCATTTCTCGCCGAGATCCGTGCGGTATGATCCGCACGGAAATCCCGCAGTTCCCTGTCTGCTTCCGGGCGGTCCATTTTATTGAACAGCGTAACGATCTTTTTATCCCGGATATCCAGCTCTCGCAGCGTGTTGTATACAATATACATCTGCTTGTCCGCCTGCGGATTGGACGCATCCACCACATGAATGATAAAATCCGCGTACTTTGCCTCCTCCAGGGTACTTTTAAACGCCTCGATCAGGTGATGCGGCAGTTTTCGGATAAAACCGACCGTATCTGTCAGAAGGATCTGCTGTTTTCCCGGAAGTTCAAGCTGTCTGGTCGTCGGATCGAGCGTTGCGAAAAGCTTATCCTCCTCAAGAACGCCCGCATGGGTCAGGTGGTTTAAAAGCGTGGATTTTCCGGCATTGGTATAACCCACGATCGCCGCAACCGGGACATGATTGCGCATCCGCTGCCCTCTCGCGACCTCGCGGTGCTTTTTTACTTCCGCGAGTTCCCGCTTCAGCTGCGAGATCCTGGTGCGGATGATACGCTTATCCATCTCTAATTTCTTTTCTCCGGGTCCTCTTGTACCGATCCCTCCGCCCAGTCTTGACATGGAACGCCCGAATCCGGCAAGCCGCGTCATGCTGTAACGGAGCTGTGCGAGTTCAACCTGGATCTTTCCCTCACTGGTTGACGCGTGTGCCGCGAAAATGTCTAAGATCACAAGCGTGCGGTCCATGACCTTGGTATCCAAAAGATCCTCCAGATTTTTCATCTGTGCCGGAGAAAGCTCATCATCGCACACGATTCCGGTCGCCCCGGTCGTGGCGAGCATCTCTTTGATCTCCGACACTTTTCCGGTTCCGACATAAGTGCCCGGATGAATCCTCTCACGGTTCTGGATGACCATGCCCTCGGTCACTGCACCCGCCGTGGCGACCAGTTCTTTTAACTCCTCCAAGGAATCTTTGGTGTCGTCTCCATCCTGTTCACTCACACCGACTAAGATCACACGTTCTTTTTGTACTTCCGTTTCTACCATATATACCTCTCTTATCTGCTATCTGGTCTGCAAAAACTGGTACTCGCGCGCTGCGGTCTCATCCTCCGGATAATCCTCCACATAAGATGCCATTTTTTCTTTTGCCGAAGCAAAATCACCTTTATATTCGTACGCCAGTATTTCGTTCCTGCGCAGGTTCTGCTCATCTTCCACATCCTCTGACGCGAGCGCTGTCTGGATGTAATTTAAGGCATCCTCATATTTTCCAGCCTCTAACAGCATACTGCCGAGACTGCCGAGCGCCGCCGGGTTATCCTCATTTGTTTTTACATATTCCTCGTAAAGGGACTGGGCTTTATCCGAATCTCCGGCTGCCTCATAGACCTGCGCACGGTAGAGGATCGCGTCATCACTTTTTAATTCCACCGCTTTGTCCAGCTGCTCCGCCGCCTTGTCATATTCGCCGAGCAGCGCATACGCCTTTCCACGCATCGCATAATCCTGCGCGTCTTTCCCGGACACCTGCACCGCGTCCTCCAGATACTGCTTTGCCTCATCGGAAAATCCCGCATCCGTCAGATCCGAATATGCCTGGATATATAAATCATAATTGGTATCATCATTTTCCACTGCTGACGCGTAATCCGCAAGCGCCTTTTTATCCTCGCCTTCCAACAGGTATAAACTGCCACGGAGATAATACGCGTCCGCGTTCTTTTTGTCATAGTCGATCAGCGCCGTATACGTCTCAAGCGCTCCCTTGGTGTCTCCTGCCATATACTGCGCCTGTGCCTTGTAATAGCAGATATCGAGTTCCTCCGCGCCGATCGTCGCAAGCGACTGATCCAGCGCCTTCTGGAACGCATCGACTGCATCGTCATACTTGCCCTGCTCTAAATTGTTGATCCCGATCTGGCGGTATGCCTCCTGATCTTCCTTATTTTTGCTGTTTCCGCAGCCGGCAGCCATTCCCGCGAGGAGGATCCCCGCAGCCAGCATGCCATCTATCTTTATTTTTTGCAATTTCATTGTCTTTTTATGCCTCCGATTACTTCGCTTATTATAGCAAATCACAAACAAAAAGGAAACCACCTTTCAGTGATTCCCTTTTTGCTTTTAAGTAGTTTGGAGTATATTACAAATATTAGTTTAATTTCCAGATGTCTTTGTTGTATTCTTCGATCGTTCTGTCAGAAGAGAAGAATCCTGCCTTGCTGATGTTGATGAGTGTCTTCTTTGCCCATGCTTTTCTGTCTTCATAATCACCAAGCATACGGTCTCTGGTCTCACGGTAGCTTTCGAAATCCGGTAATGTCATAAACCAGTCTTTGTTTAACAGCTCGTTGTAAAGACGCTCTAAGTTCTCTGCGTTTCCGACACTCTTTAAGGTATCGCTCACGATAAAGTCGATCGCGCGTCTGATCTTTTCATCGGAGTTATAGTAATCTCTGGATACATAATCCGCTTTCTCGTAATGTCTGATGACATCCTCGGAAGATTCACCAAAGATATAGATATTGTCATCTCCGACAAACTGATGCATTTCCACGTTTGCACCATCCATGGTTCCGATCGCAAGCGCACCGTTTAACATGAATTTCATGTTGGAGGTACCGGATGCTTCTTTGGAAGCAAGTGAGATCTGCTCATGGATATCTGCTGCCGGGATCAGTTTTTCAGCCAGTGTTACATTGTAGTTTTCTACCATAACAACTTTTAAGTACGGGCTTACTTCCGGATCATTGTCGATGATCTGCTGTAAGCAGAGGATCAGATGAATGATATCTTTTGCGATCACATAAGCCGGAGCTGCTTTCGCACCGAAGATCACTGTGATCGGTCTTGCCGGTTTCTTGCCTTCTTTGATCTCGAAATATTTATTGATCACATAGAGTGCATTCATCTGCTGACGTTTGTACTCATGCAGTCTCTTGATCTGAATATCGAAAACAGAATTTTCATCGATATCGATGTTCTGTGTCTTCTTTAAGTAATTCTTTAATCTTACTTTGTTGCCCATCTTTACTGCAAGCAGCTTGTCAAGAACCGCGTCATCATCAACGTAAGCGCCGAGTTTTTCAAGTTCCATCGCGTCTTCTTTGAACTTCGGTCCGATCAGAGACTCGATCAGTGCTGTCAGTTCCGGATTGCTGTGTAACAGCCAGCGGCGGAATGTGATTCCGTTTGTCTTGTTGTTGAACTTCTCCGGATAGATCTTGTAGAAGTTATTTAATTCGCTGTTCTTTAAGATCTCTGTATGCAGGTACGCAACACCGTTTACGGAGAATCCATAATGGATATCGATGTGTGCCATGTGTACACAGCCGTCTTTGATGATCGCAACGGATTTGTCACGGAATTTCTTGTTTACACGGTTGTTCAGTTCGTAAATGATCGGCATTAACTGCGGAACTGCTTTTTCCATGTAACCGATCGGCCATTTTTCCAATGCTTCCGCAAGGATAGTGTGGTTTGTGTATGCGCAGGTCTTGGATACGATATCGATCGCTTCGTCCATCTCGATGCCGCGTTCCATCAAAAGACGGATCAGTTCCGGGATCACCATGGTCGGATGGGTATCGTTGATCTGTACGACTGCGTAATCCGCAAGGTCATGCAGGTTGCATCCTCTTGCAACAGCTTCGTCTAAGATCAGTCTTGCGCCGTTGCTTACCATGAAATACTGCTGATATACACGGAGCAGACGTCCCTTGTCATCGCTGTCATCCGGATATAAGAATAAGGTCAGGTTCTTTGCGATATCTTCTTTATCGAAATCGATTCCGTCACCTACGATGCTCTCATCTACGGTCTCAACATCGAATAAGTGAAGCTTGGTTGTACGGTTGTTGTATCCGACTACATCGATATCATACAGTCTGGATGTCAGAGTGAAACCACCGAACTGGATCGGATAGGTAACATCTGTTTTCTTCAGCCAGCTCTCTTTTTCGATCCACGGATTCTTTGTTTCGTTCTGCAGATTGTTTTCAAATACCTGCTTGAACAGTCCGTAATGGTAATTTAATCCGACACCGTCGCCGTTTAAGCCAAGGCTTGCGATGGAATCGAGGAAGCATGCTGCGAGACGTCCGAGTCCGCCGTTTCCGAGTGACGGTTCCGGCTCAACTTCTTCTACTTCCGCAAGGCTCTTGCCGTTGTCTGCAAGTGTCTTTTTTACTTCTTCATATACGCCGAGGTTGATCAGGTTGTTGGATAATAATTTACCGATCAGGAACTCTGCGGAAATGTAATATAATTTTCTCTTTCCTTCGTTGCTTTCTTTTGCAGCTGCCATGTTCTTTGTCATTTCAAGCAGTGCGTAGTAAAGTTCTTCATTGGAGCAGTCTCCAATTCCTTTGTGGTATCTGTTTGATACGATCTCTGATAAATTCATCATTGCCCTCCATTGTTCTATATTGTCTGTTTGCTATTACTCTCTTGTTTGATTCTGAAATGATTATAACGCCGTTCGCATGCTTTTTCTTGTAATATCGCATTTAAAAGTGGTACAATACTATCATCTGGTGAGTTTTAAATTTTCAGCCGCCAGGGTGTGGCAGGGAAAATTTTATCTCACAAACCGGAAATCATCGTTTTAGACTGCGTAAAAAATTTACTTTTCAGGAGGATACTATATTATATGAACATTCTCGAATATGAAAATTATCAGGAAAAGAAATCGCACGGGGACGTCGCATTTCCATATACCACCTACCCCTGCTCGATCCCGCTTGATTTTGCCTCGGTGCCGGTTCACTGGCATGACGAGATGGAGATCATCTATATTAAGAAGGGACGGGGGCTCATCACGGTAGATCTAAAGCAGTATGTCGTCTCCGCCGGAAGCATCCTTTTTATCATTCCGGGGCAGCTCCACTCGATCGAACAGTACGAACTCGAAAGCATGGAATACGAAAACATCATTTTTAAACTCGATATTCTGATCTCCAAGCAGACAGATGCCTGTTCGAGCGATTATTTCCAGCCGCTTTTGGATGGCAGGCTGTCCATTCCTACGCTCTTTGAGCCGGATCACCCCTATTACGCGCCGATCGCTGCCTGCGTGGACGGTGCGGATG
>ERZ1034844.1325-NODE-1325-length-11685-cov-10.537317_pt1 | contig 11685 bp, 19 predicted proteins | sample MGYA00520594_ERZ1034844 | MGnify/ENA primary metagenome ERZ1034844 (study PRJEB33766, sample SAMN09781733) | gut metagenome | biome: gut microbiome | host: Homo sapiens | place: Madagascar | study: EMG produced TPA metagenomics assembly of the PRJNA485056 data...
CTTTACGTCTTCGGGGTGTTCGCCGTTACAGCCCGCACAGCGTGAAGGCGTGCCGGGTTGCCGCACTGTCAGACATTGCCGAACGTGTAAAGCGTTTTCGGCTTGTGTTTGCCTGCGTGCCGTTTTTGGCGTAAATGCGTTATAATAATTTATAGTTATTATAACATTTTCAGCCGTTGCGAGCCGTCCGCGCCGTTGCCGGGCGGGGTAGGTTTCCGACTTTGAAAGCCGAAAAAGAGCCGTCACCCGCGCATATCTGCATTTTTCTCTTTCCTGTTCAGAAAAAGTTTCGGAGAGGGGAAAATGGAAGATAGAGATAAAAAGAATTGAGAGAGTGAAGAAAGTATTAAAAACTTAAAAAGCATTGAGATTGTAAATAGGTGAGTGGGAGCGTGGGTGTAGAGAGGGGAGAGGTAAGGTTGTAGGTGGGGGTAGTTAAGCGACTGTGAGGGGTGAGTGGTGAGGGTGTCGGATTTACATATGTGACGGATTATTGACAGTTAAAAGGCTTGCAAATAAAAAAGACATATGATAAAATGCGAAGTGTAAAGACAAGGAGCGGTTGCGGTTCTTTATAAAGAGGGGCTGTAATTGTGGGGCGGTTTCATATTTATGCACCTGATAGAAACTGACCTGAGAGCCTTCCCGGGCTGTCTTTACATAAATGTGAGTGTAACCCGACTGAGACGGGGTGTCGGATAGCGACGGCTAAAAGACGATTACAGGTTCAAATCCTGTCGCTTGCGGAAGTTGTGGGTGGATGAGACTAAAACCCTCGAAACGGCGTGTGGCTGCCGAAGGCTATGTGGTCGACTGTCGGGCAGCGAAGAACGCCGAAAAAATAAAAAGAAAGACTTTTGGAGTGGCACAGTTCGCGCAGAGGTTTTTCTTTTATATCGCGGAGTAGGGCAGTGGTAGCCCGTCAGGTTCACAACCTGAAAGTCAGAGGTTCGAGTCCTCTCTCTGCAACCATTGACGCTCGTACCGGTATCAATCCTTAATAAAGTGTTTATATCGGTGCGGGTGTCTTAAATTTATAGGGGTATTGCCAAGCGGTAAGGCAACGGATTTTGATTCCGTGATTTCGGAAGTTCGAGTCTTTCTGCCCCTGCCAAATGGTTGTCTGAAAGGCGGAAAAGTAAGGCAACGACCGTCGGAGAGCCGATTACTCGTGGACGGTGGCGCAAGGTAAGAAGAACTTGCGGGGTCGAGTGCCGAGTTTTTTATGCAAATCTCGACCAATTCGGAAGATTGGCGTAACGGTTAGCGCAGCGGTTTGCTAAACCGTCCAAGCGAATAAATGTTGCTTGTATAGGTTCGAGTCCTGTATCTTCCGCCAGACCGGACGAGGGAGAGCGTATGAGCGATAAAAAACTTAAAGAGTATATGTCGCGGATCGACACCGAGTGTTGCGGGCATATTTTCGATAAGAATAAATATCATATCGGTTATAAGCGTTTCAGGTGTTGTAAGGTTGCGGTGTGCCTTGACTGCGAGAAAGAGCAGTATATAGGGAGTAAGATGTGGAAACCGTTGTATAAATTTTTCACTCCGCGCTTAAATATCGAGGCGACCGTCACTCATCACGGGAAAAACGTGTTTACGGTCAAATAATTATTTTACCCATAACGATAACTTCTTTTTGCTTTGGTAGTTATCTGTATTTATCCCCATTATTTTTTACTCAAAATGGAAAGGACTTGCTTAAACTGCAAGCCCTTTCCAAATAATAAAATAAACCTAAAATAGACCTAAAAATTATAAAACACAATATATAGTATAAAAATACAGTTATGACATACTATATAATGCAGTCAATACACCCCTACTGTCTCTACCAGTAAATAAAAACCGCCTGATTTAGGCGGTTTTTATTATATTCTGCACGTTTTATTTTAATTTTTATCTGTATTGTTCCTTATTTATTTGATTTATTTTTTGTTTTGAACCCAAAAAACGAACCCAAAAATTTATTCTATACGGGATATGATATTGAGTTTGTCTTCTTCGTATAGATGACCGTAAGTTTTGAAAACTTGTGCGACGGTATCGCCTATGAGGTCGGCGACAACGTAGACGCTTGCGCCGAGGTGAATGCACATAGAGACGAATGAGTGGCGTAAGTCGTGTATGCGGATTCGTTTAACGCCTGCCTTTGCTATGTAGCGTTCAAAGGCGTGTGTAATCGTATTTTCGGGTGTAGGGTGTTGTCCGCCGAAATAAAAAGGTTTTTGGGGTGTATATTCGGCAAGGGCGACTTTTAACGGTTTGCAAATAATAGTTTTTGCGCGGCGTTCGTTTTTTGTTGAGGTTATTTTGTAAGGCGAGTTGTCTAACGTTTTTCGTGTGCAGGTTTTATCGAAGACGATATAATCGTTGTGTACGTCGTCGGAATATAAAGCGAGGACTTCGCCTTTTCTTCTCCCTGTAAAAAATAAAGTGTAAAAAATTGCGCGGTAGGTTGGGTTATCCACGACGGCTATAAACTTGTCGAACTCTTCGCGTGTCCAGAACTGCATAGCGGTTTTAGGCGTGCGGCGTTTCGGCTTTTTTACTTTGCGTAAATTATTGGTAACTCCGTAGCGGATTTCGCACCATGCGAGAAATGTACTCATTGTACCGCGTATACTTGATAAATGGCTGTACGAATAAAAATCGCCCGTGCGCGGGTTTTTCATATTCCAAAGGTAATCTTGCCACTCATAAAGCCTTTGTGGTGTTAAATCGGAGATTTTTGTATTCTTAAAATACGGTACGACGAAATTATTAAGATCGGCGCGACGGTCATATATGGTGCTGTCTTTGTTTTGATTTGACATAGACGTTATATATAGCGGGGCGAGGTTTTCGACGGTTAATTCGTCTTTGCCTTCTTCTACGGCTTTTTTCTTTTTTAACGGGTTGTTCTTTACGAGTTCGCAGTTTTTCGTTATGAAGTCTATATGCGCCTGTTTTGCGAGGGCTTTCGATTTGTAGCCCGATAACTTTTTGTAAGTTTCTTCGCCGGTAGGGAATATCACCCTGAAACGAATATCGTAGACTTTTCCGTTTAATTTTGTCTGCCGTTCTTGAATATTCGCTTTCGTGCTGCTTATATAGAATTTTTCATTCATAGAGACATGCTTATAGAGGTGGTATTACGATCGGCGCGAGTTCTGATAAATCCGATATTTAAGTCGCAGAAATCGTAAATAAGTAATGAGACAAATAGAGTGATGAGGAATAGCGATAAAACGGTTAAAAATTTAATCCAGCCGTTTTTACGTTTAATCACTCTTTCGTAGAGGTCTATCATTTCATCGGACAAGGATTTTGAGTTCTTTTCTTCCTGTTGTAAAACGTCTAATATCGGTTTCAAAGAAAGATACCCGGGGTCTCGGGTTTCTCCGCTGAAAATCTTTTTTACTGTTGACAACGGAATCCCCGATTTTTCTGCAATATCTGGTAGGGTAAGGTTGTGTTTGTCTTTAAGTTTGTTGAGGTCTTCTTTTAGTGTTTTCATTATTTCTCCCTTATGTAATTTATTCGTCGAGAATTGTCGAAATTTGTTCTAAAACCGCGAATGGTACTCGATAGAACCAATATTGACCCTCGAAGTTCCAATATTGAGCCTTGACATTTTGTTATAAGGTGGTACACTTGAAACAAAAAGGGGCAACCCTTACGGAGGAAAACGATGAACAAATTAACAAGAGATCAACAAGACCTTATCAACGAAATCGACAACGATACATATTCCGAATCCGAACTTGATTTCTTGATTTTCTTTATGAGAGAAATTATTTCAAATCGCTCATAGTACCATAATCCATTTTCGGTAGGGGGAACACTTCGGTGTTCCTCTTACTTTTTGTCTCTTTGTTCAAGGGCAGGTTTATCCTCGGCGTTCAAAGCAGTGGTGACTTTTGTACCCGTCGTTTCTTCAAAGCGTTTGCGGGTTTCGCCCGCAAGAGAGCCACCGCGTTTTGCTATGGATTTACTCTCGTTAAAGGTTTCGGGTTTTTCTTCTTTGGAAAGGGTAGTAGCGGTAACTTCTGCGAGCATATTTATAATCAACTCTATGTCGGTCATATTATCGCGAAGATTTTCTTTTTTCAAGCCTTTAAGGTTTTTATATTCCTTTACCGACATACCGCTCCAAGCCTTTGTCATCTCGTCGGTTAATATAGCGTATTCTTTGCCTTCTTTAATACCCCGCTCTTTCCATTCGTCGGTAAGATTTTTTCTCGTTCTGAGCGCAAGCATGCGCTGATTTATCCATTCTTCGGGATAACCTTTCTTACGGTAAAACTCTACGCCGCGGAGCATAGCCTTTTCGGGATCGGCAATTTCGTCGAGTCTTTCACTACCGACCTTCGCAAGCCAGACCTTAAAAGGCTCGGCTTTGGGCGACGGGATAGACTGCACAAGACGTAAAACGCCCTTTGTGTCAAGGCAGTCGGTATTATATTCTTTCCCGTCTTTGGGAGAACGCATTTTCAGTTGGTAACAAAATGATACCAACTCACTGCCTTCATCTTTTAATCTGCCTTTTAGAACTTTCCAGTATTTTCGCGCCGTTTGATAATCGTTATCAGTCAATATCGAAATTACGTCGACTACCGAAAAATACCATTCTTCCTCGTCGGCGTTCCATAGGGTGCGCACGTTTCTATTTTCAAAAATTTTAATCTTATCCATACACCATTTAACTTATGACTGTTTTTTGACACCAAAACATCTTGCTTTTGGCTTAATGTCGCCCATAAAATATAATTACGAAACATTTTGAGGAGTGATATATGCCCGATAGCGAGGTTAATAATCTTTCGACTGCCGAAAAAATATCCGAAATATTAAAGGCTTTACCGAAAGATAAGGCGGTCGTAATTAACATTTATATCACCGAAAATAAAAATATTTCCGATTCTAACATTTTTCAAAACAATTCGATTAGCGGTCGAGACGGCTTTACGGTTGGCACATATGACGCGACAACAACGCAAACTTAAATAAGGAGTGTTTATGAATATATTCTTAATACTTTCGGTTATAAGTGTTGCCTTAGGCGCGATCTTCTATGGTTATGGCGCAGGTCTTGCTTTATACAGTATGGCTACGGGCAACGTACCGAGTGATTTGAAGATCTTATTAGCCGAGATAGGTGTAATAGCAGGGCTTATACTGACAGCGTTAGGGATTACCGGACTGTGTATAATCAATCCGAAAATCTAATTTAACGAAAAGTCGTATATAAACGTTTTCTTTTGTAACCTAATGACTATCGAATAATCTTTCGGCATTTCAAAGTCGTAGTTTACTCTGAAAAATCCGTGCAGCATTAGTGGGGCATTGGGTTCTACCGGTATGTTCTCTAATAGATTAGTTGTATTCCTTTGATTGTTTAAGATCCAATACAAGGGAATTGATTTCGTTCCGAATATGATTTCGCAACCATAGACATAATCTCTTCGGTTTGTTTTGTTTATAAGTTTTATATCTACATCGACCGTGTAGAAGTTGTTACCTTTGATATATTGTTTTTCTTTTACCGTAACCGACAAAGGGAATCTGCGTTTAGCGGGCAAATTAAGCAAATAATGAATTATTCCTGCGCCGACAGAGATAAAAGCAAAACAACTTGCAAAGTTCGCAATAATTTGCAGTATTTCAGTCCATTCCATATATTATTTTTTTCTTTGGCTTTTTAAGAAAACTATATATTCCTGTACCTTTTTGATTTCTTCCGGGGTTAAGTCGCTAACAAGCGACTTTGCCTCGGCTTTCTTTTCTTCGTAGGATTTATTTAATAAGTAATCAATCGAAACATCAAACCTATTAGAAATGTAAATTAGATCAACAGGCTTAAAATTCCCCTTTCTCCAAGTGGATAAATTTCCACGACTGTTAGAATCTGGATATATTTCTTTATATAAGGCAAAAATTTCTAAATTATTGTTGTTACATAGTAGTCTGATTTTTTCGTAGATAGGAGAAGTTTGTTCTGCGATTTTCATAGAAATAACCCGAAGAAAATTTTTTATACTTTATGTACGAATTTTTCGTACAAACACTTGACAAGTGCAAAAATATCGCATATAATGTAGCCAAGATATAACGAAACGGAATAAAGAAAGGTTCGTTATATTGAGAAACTAAACAGGTTGTTTTCTCTTTGCTGTATAAGTCGCTTTAAGAGAGAGCAATCACAAACACGCCCCCAAAAGCGCGTCGGCAACTGCCTGATTTTTTCATCGTTCTATGTCAAAAGAAACCATTTCTATTCCTTTTCTTCCACTGTTTGGGCAGTGAAAAGACATAGTTCAGTACAATTTAGGTAGTTCAGGTTCTACCCTGCTTTAAGTGCAAAATATTCTTAAAGCGTTTGCCCGTAGTTTGTACAACGTAGCCAAGATTTTGCAATGTCTTCTTTTATTGTCTTGACACCGGGATGCACGGGTAAGTCAAAAGGGTTTTCAAGAAAACCACCTCCTTCCTGCCCAGAGATAATCTCTTAGAGCAACGTACACAGCAAAGAGCGTGTTTAGTTTTAGTTTTGATTAAGGCTCTCCCCGTTGGTAGGGAAGTTGCGTTAGGTTGAGTTTTTAGTAGCATTAAAATTATAACCCAACGGAATAACTTTGTCAACGGGAAAAGCCGAATTTAGTAATTTTTCTCTGAAAAAGTGAAGAAATTACAGTTATTATAACATTTTATAAGGAGGTGTCGAATGTCGATAGGTGAGAAAATACGCGAAAAACGGGAAACGGCGAAGTGTAGTCAGAGCGAATTGGCGAAAAAGATAGGCGTTACGCAACCGACCGTTTGTCATTACGAGCGAGATTTAAGGACTCCGGGAATACAGACGATAAAAAAAATAGCGAAGATTTTAGACACAAGCGTTGACTACCTTGTCAACGATAAATAATCAAAAATTATGGGAGATAAAAGTTATGGACGACGCAATTAAGCAGGATGAGAACGTAGTAAAAACTTACACTCAGAGGGAGCAGATTTTTGCCAAAGAGTATTTGGACGTAAACGATTTTATGCGTCTTTTCGGTATCAGTCTTCCGTCCGCTTACAAACTTATACGAGAAGTCAAGCGGAACTCGGACAGGCTGAAAATACAAGGCAGGGTACATATTCAAGATTATTTCGAGTATTTTGACATACCCGACACAAGTCGTTACGTTCAACCGAAAGAGGTGAAGTCCGATGATTAAGAAAAAGAATTATTGGAGCAGAGGTGTTAAAAACACTTTGGGCGAAGAAAATCTGAAAAGTCATAAAGGTTTGACCACTACGGATCTGAGAGGAAAAATTCGCAATCAATGCGAAATCGAAATGTGTCTTGTATGTACCCACAAATGTAAAGGTAATATGTGCGCGGAACTAAAAGAGCGTTGCCGGCAGGCGATAGCCCTTGAAAGCAATAAGCGCAAGAAAATGCAGGCGGTGAAAGCAAATGCGTTATAAGGTCGGAGACAAAGTTCAAGTAAAATCGGCAACCGATATACCCGAGAGTTGTCCGACCGAACACGGTGAGGTCGTAACATTTGGCGATATGCTTAAATGGTGCGGTCAAACGGTAACTATTGCGCGTGTTTTAAGAGGCATTTATCTGATTGCCGAAGACGATGGGCAAAACTCTTGGGCGGAGGATATGTTTCAAACGAAATCCAACATATCGCCAGAACGCCGAAAAACGGCGCAGGAGCGGTTTTTGGAAACTTCCTACGCCGAGTGTAAGGCAGATATGGAAAAATGGCGAGAAAGGGCAATTAACGCCGAAAGATTGCTGTCCGCGCTTGCCGCTTACACACCGAAAGCCGAAAGACGGCTTAAAAATAAAAAATTAACGAGGTAATCGATATGCAAAAAGTTTATGCAATGGGGAATTTGACAAGAGACCCCGAGACAAGCGAGACCGCAAGCGGTACGCAATATTGTCGTTTTACGATAGCGGTAAGCAGACCGCCTGATAAGAACGGAAACAAGGGTACGGACTTCTTTAATTGTCTTGCGTGGAGAAACACAGCCACCGCCTGCGGAAGATACCTTAAAAAGGGTAGTAAGGTTGCCGTGTGGGGAAAGTTTCAAAGTAACAACTACGAGGATAAAGACGGAAATAAGCGGCAAAGGTGGGATTTGGTCGTAGACGAGGTAGAGTTCTTGTCATACGGCGACCAAAGCGGCAACACCGATCCGTCGGAAGAGCCTGCTTATTCGACCAGAGCGAAAAACGGTACGCAGGTTTCTATGTACCCCGCAGATGACGAGGATTTACCGTTTTAATTGGGTGAGATAAATGGAAACGTTAAGAGATTTAAGAAATCAAAAAGGACTTACCTTAATGCAGGTGGCAACAGAACTGAATGTAAGCGTAAGAGCAGTTTCAAGGTACGAACAAGGAACTCGGCAAATAAATATCAGCCAAGTTTTAATTCTCGCCCGATTATATGACTGCTCGGAAAGGGAAGTCATAGAGGCTCAATTTAATAGTTGTCGGTAAGTCCGACAAGATAATCTGCGGAAACGTCGTATAGTTTGCAAAACTTAACGAGTATATCGATTGACGGCTCACGAGTGCCGTCTTCATATCGGTTAATACTCCTAATCGTAACATTGAGAGCGGCTGCAACCTCTTTAAGTTTAAGACCGTTTTCAATGCGCAACTGTTTAAGCCTTTCGCCCATAACAAGACCTCAAAAAAAATGAATTGAAAACATTATAGACCAAAATGGTCGAAAATGCTTGACATTAGACCAAAATGGTCTTATGATAAATATAGACCAAAACGGTCTACAATTCAAAAGCGAGGTGTGTTTATGAAATTAAGCATAGAACGGTGGCGACGAAAAATTATGCGGCAAATCGACGAAGATTATTTTTCGGAACAAGAAATAGATTTTCTTATAACTTTTATGCGCTTACTAATAAATCAAAGAGAGGATTAACGATGAAAATGAAAGCAATTTGTGTTATTTGCGGAAAAAGTTTTGATGATAAAAATACAAAAACTTTAAGTTATTCACAAGGAATTGCAGGTACGGATTTGGGCGACGTTTGTAATTCGTGCATTCGGCATATCGAGCAATATAAATACTTTACGCCTATTAACGAGAGACCACCTCTTACTAAGAATAGTAATGTTACTACCCCGGCGGGAATCCCGACGGAAGAAGAGGAGGTATTAAACGAAATCAATAGGCTGAGGCAAAGTCCATATGTAAAACTTGCGAAACGATATGAAAATACCGCTTTGCGACAAAGAATGTACCAACTGCGTAGCCTTGATAAAAAGGGAAGAAAGATTGCCGAAACGCTTGGTATTGAGGTTGAAGATAATGTCTGAACGAAGAATGTTTACTCAAAAGATAACTGAAAGTGATGCCTTTCTTGAATTGCCGTTATCTTCTCAATGTCTTTATTTTCACTTGTGTATGAACGCCGACGATGACGGGTTTGTAAATAATCCTAAAAGGCTCATAAGAATGCTCGGCAACACGGAAGACGATATGAGATTGTTACTTACAAAACGGTTTTTAATTGCTTTTGAAAGCGGGGTTATCGTAGTTAAGCATTGGCGAATGCATAATCTTTTAAGAAAAGACCGTTATAAAGAAACCGAATATAAAGACGAAAAAAAGAAACTTTTTCTTAAAGATAACAATACCTATACGTTAGATTCGGAACAGGGTAAAAGCCTTATTGAAAGCGACGAAAAATCACTTAAAAACGAGGTGGCAACCGTCTGGCAACCAAATGGCAACCGTCTGGCACCACAGGATAGTTTAGTTAAATATAAAGAAAGTATGAAAGAAGATAAAGATAATATATATATCAATCATGCGCATGCGTGCGAGAGCGAGACCTACGAGAGCATTATGAACGATTTCGAGGTTTCGCCGAGCGTAAGACCAATGGTATGGAACTTTATCAAACACTGTCAACTTAACGGACGAACTCTTACTAACGATAAACTTTCAGGCATTCTCTTTGAACTGGACAAACAACGGCTTGATGACGATGAAAAAGTTAAGACGTTGCAGGCGGCAATTAACGGCGGATATTTCGACATTAAACGAAACTGATAAGGGGAACAGGAAAATGTTGACGGCAAAACAAATGCTGAATAAAGAGTATGACGAGACGACTCGACAAAGGCTCATAAAGGCGGCGAGATTGCTGCAAACGGGAACGCCGGGTAAAGGCATACAAAAAGAAGAGATTGCCGAGGTTGTAGGACTTTCGGGAGAAAGAGAGGCAAGGGCTTACGTTTCTGCGCTGAAAAAGAAATTCCCGGTAATCTCACATAACGGTTACAAGGGGTTTCGGATAGCGAGAACTTCGGCGGATGTGCCTGACAACGAACGAACTTTTTTCGAGGTACTTTCGCGGGTCGAAGAAATGCTTTACGGAATACTCCCGAATCTTGCTTTTGAGCAAAAGAACGGAATATCATACGCGCCGTTGGAAAAGTCGATAAACGCATTCTTAAAGGCATTGGACGAGCCGAAAAACGCGCAACTGATTATCGGGTAAAAGTTTTATGGGATATATCGAATGGAATAGCAGAGAAACGTGGCTTAAAGCGCGAAGAAAAACGCTCGGCGCGAGTGAAGTCGCAAGCGCAATCGGAATGGGTTTTAATACGCCGATAGTCGTGTGGGAAGAAAAGGTAGGTAAGCGAGAACCGAAAGACCTTTCGACCAACGAGAGAGTGCAGTACGGTATACAAGCCGAAGAGCATATCAGGGCGTTGTTTGAACTCCAACATAAGAATGATTATTCGGTCGAGTATCACGCCTTCAGAGTTTACCACCACGAACAGCATTCGTTTCTGACGGCAACGCTTGACGGCGAACTTACAAGGCTTGAAGATAACGCTCACGGCATATGGGAATGTAAAACGGCGTGGATAATGAGTAAAGCCGATTTGGAACGGTGGGATAACAACTTGATTCCGCAACACTACTTTATTCAGGTATGCGAGCAACTCAACGTAACGGGATTCGATTTTGTCGTTCTGACGGCGCAGTTGATATTCCCGGACGGAAAATCCGAAATTCGTCATTACACGATCGAACGCAAAGAAGTCGAAAGCGAAATCGAATACATAACGCAAAAAGCAGTTGAATTTTGGAAGTATGTCGAGACGGACAAGCGACCGCCGCAGACGTTGACACTTTGAGGGATTAAAAATGCAGATAAGTATGTTTGACGGCGATAAGCCATTCAAGGTCAATAAACCGTTAAGATTGATAACCCTTTTTTCGGGGTACGACAGTCAGGCGTTGGCTCTTAAATATCTCGGAGTGCCTTTCGAGCATTACAGAACTTGCGAATGGGCGATTCCGTCGATACAAGCGTTAAAAGACCTGCACTTCGAGGACGACGACACCGATTATTCGGTCGGAATGAGTAAATCCGAACTCGTAGAGGCTTTATATACGGCGGGCGTAAGTGCCGATTACAACGTACCGCTTACGAAAGCGCAAGTGCAAAGATACGGCGAAAGTAAGTTGCGGACGATTTACAACAATATCCGCGCTTGCCACAATCTCGTTTCGATATGCAATGCAAAAGGCGACGACTTAGGAATTAAAGAAACGGATAAATATTGTTACTTACTTACTTATAGTTTTCCTTGCCAAGACTTATCCGCAGCAGGGTTGGGTAAGGGCATGGAGCGCGGGAGCG
>ERZ1034844.1335-NODE-1335-length-11642-cov-6.329076_pt1 | contig 11642 bp, 10 predicted proteins | sample MGYA00520594_ERZ1034844 | MGnify/ENA primary metagenome ERZ1034844 (study PRJEB33766, sample SAMN09781733) | gut metagenome | biome: gut microbiome | host: Homo sapiens | place: Madagascar | study: EMG produced TPA metagenomics assembly of the PRJNA485056 data...
CGGCGGATTATATTGTAGACTATGTAAGAGCTTATCAGTACAATGATTTGCTGAATAAAGTATGTATTTTCCGACAGTTTGTATGAGTGCAGGCTGTCGGGGTTTTGTATTTTGAGGCAGATTTTACAGCGGCAAGCATTGAAAAAGCATAGGCTCTGCCGACATTTTTCGTTAACATACAATACACATTGTATTGACTAACAGGGCAGTTTATAATATAATAAAATATATAGGTTTATTATTAATCAAAAAAGGATTTGAAATATTTGGAGCTGGTAAGAAGTGTTTAGTGATTTGAAAGCGTCGGGAAGTCCGGCATACCGTTTTGTTAAACGGACATTTGACATTGTGTGCTCTCTTATATTGATGATACCGATAGGTCTTGTGATTGCGGTTTCAACCGTTTTTATAAAATCAGAGGACGGCGGATCGGTATTTTATAAAGCGGACAGGATCGGACAGTTCGGTAAAATATTCAAGATGTATAAGCTACGTTCTATGAAAGAAAATTCCCCGGATATACGGCTTGCCGACGGATCAACCTACAACGGAGACGATGATCCCCGTGTTACAAAATTCGGGAAATTTGCGAGAAAGACAAGCATTGACGAGCTTCCTCAGGTGATTAACATCCTAAAGGGGGAAATGAGTTTCATCGGACCGAGACCCGATACGCCGATGTATCTTGATAAATACACGGAAGAGGAAAAGATCATATTGACTGTTCGTCCCGGGGTAACGGGCTACAACCAGGCGATTAACAGAAATTCCGTTCTTACAAAGGAAAAACTGAAGAATGATGTTTATTATGCAGAGCATCTGTCACTGTGGTTTGATATAAAGATAATTTTTATGTCTTTGGTTACGGTGCTCAAGCACAAGAATGTGAATCGAACCGAATCAAATTCTGCGGATACATATATTTTAAAAGACAGTCAGAAAGATCCCGAAGATAAGGAATTGATAAATTAAGTATGAAAAGAATAATGATTCTCGGAGCAAGCATTTTACAGCTTCCTGCAATAAGAAAAGCCAAGGAAATGGGCTTACAGGTGGTCGCCGTCGATATGAATCCGAATGCAATCGGTTTTTCCGAGGACGGAGTTATAAAAGAAGTGATAAGCACAATAGATGTTCCTGCCGTGGTTGACGCTGCAAATAGAAACAGGGTTGACGGCGTAATGACATTGGCGTCGGATATGCCGATGCGAGCCGTTGCGGCGGTTGCAAAGGAAATGAATCTTGTCGGAATTTCCGAAGAAACAGCCGTGAAAGCAACCGATAAGGGGGAAATGAGAGCGACGCTTTTGAAACACGGTGTTCCTATTCCGACCTTTTACCGTGTTAATTCAAGGGAAGAATATTACTCGGCAGTCGAGAGGATCAAAGCTGCCGGATACAGATGTATTGTAAAGCCTGCCGATAACTCGGGCAGCCGAGGAATTGATTTGCTGTCGGATTTTGAAAATGAAACGATAGACAAGGCTTATGATTACAGCAAGAAATCTTCGAGAAGCGGAGATTTGATGGTTGAAGAATATATGGACGGCGATGAGGTAAGCGTTGAAAGCCTGAGCATTGACGGCGTTCGCCACATCATTCAGATAACGGATAAGCTCACAACAGGAGCTCCGTTCTTTGTGGAGATGGGACATTCACAGCCGAGTGCACTGCCGGATGAGGTGAAAGAAAAGATCAGACAGATAACCGTAGATGCAAACCGTGCAATCGGAATAGAAAACGGTCCCGCTCACACAGAGATTAAAATAACAAAGGACGGACCGAAGATTATAGAACTCGGAGCAAGACTCGGAGGGGATAATATAACCACTCATCTTACTCCGCTTTCAACCGGAGTCGATATGGTGGAATGCTGCATTAATATTGCAATGGGTAATACCGCCGATGTTGAACAGAAGTTCAATAAGGGATCGGCAATTCGATACTTCCCTCTGGAGAGCGGCGTTATAAAGAGCATTGACGGAATTGACCGTGCCGAAAATGTTCCCGGTGTTACACAGGTGTCAATTGTGCACGGCGTCGGAGAGAAAATCGACGGAATCAGAAGCAGCGGTGACAGAGTAGGTTTTGTCATTGCTCAGGGCGAAAATGAGAATGATGCGGTTCGTGCCGCAGAAGAGGGAATATCAAAGGTTAAATTTGAGGTCGAATAATTAAGAGGTGTGAAATGGCGGGATATGTTTTTTTGTCTAACAGTACAAAGCCTACTCCCGAGGAACAGAACAGCAGGGAAGAAGTGAAGCTGACAAATGTTTCACGTCCTTGCCTGAAAGCGGCGCTGGATATGGGGTACGATGTGTTCTTCGGAACAAACAGGGAGAACCCCGAATCTCTTACCTGCGAGCTCCCCGTAAAAATGTACGATTCGCACAGTTACAGAAGCATAACTGCTTTTGCCGACAATAAAATCGCTTATGACAATCTCAAGAAGATTGTTAATGAAAATTCAATTGAGGTAATACATTGCAATACGCCGATCGGCGGAATGATAGGCAGACTTGTCGGTAAAAAGTACAATGTTAAAAAGATTATATATACCGCTCACGGATTTCATTTTTACCGAGGCGCGCCGCTTTTTAACAGGACGGTTTTGAAATGGGCGGAGCAGATGATGGCTCATTGGACCGATGCAATCATAACAATGAACGAGGAAGATTTTCAGGCCGCTCAAAAATTCAGACTGAAAAAGGGCGGAAAGGTTTACAAGGTTCACGGGGTCGGAATTAATCTGAATGATTTTGACAGCATCTCGGTGGATAAAAAAGAAAAGAGAAGCGAATTGGGGCTTAACGATTCCGATTTCGTCTGTGTATCTGCGGGAGACCTTGTTGCAAGGAAAAATTATGAAACCGCAATTAGGGCGGTCGCAAAAGCAGACAGCGAAAATATTCACTATTTGATTTGCGGAGAGGGTCCCGAAGAGGAAAACCTGAAAAGGCTTGCCGACGAAAACGGAGTTGCCGACAGGATTCATTTCCTCGGATTCAGGAAAGATGTCAAGGAGCTTATGAAGATATCCGATCTGTTCCTCTTTACCACCGTTCAGGAGGGACTGCCCCGCTCAATGATGGAGGCAATGGCTTGCGGACTGCCGTGTGCTGCAAGTAAGATCCGTGGAAACACCGATTTGATTGAAGAAAACAAGGGCGGATTTCTGCGTGAACCGACGGACGCTGACGGATTTGCGCAGGCGTTGGACATTCTCTGCGGCAGTTCACGGTTGTGCGGCGAAATGAGCCGATACAATCTTGAAAAGATCAAGGAATTTGATATAGCTGTTGTTGAAAAAGAGATTAGAAAAATCTATGCCGAGGTTTTGAATGTATAAAAATAAAATACTGCCTTGAACAGTAATTATAGGAGGATGAATATGTCTCTGTATGAAAAAATTTGCAGCGGAGAGGAAAAGCTCTCTCTTGTAGGACTCGGATACGTCGGTATGCCGATTGCGGTCGCTTTTGCAGGCAAGGGCGTAAAGGTAATAGGCTTTGACCTGAATAAGGAAAAAATTGAGCTTTATAAAAGCGGAATTGATCCGACGCACGAGGTCGGAAACGATGTAATCAAAAACACGAGCGTCGATTTTACTGCGGACGAAAAGCGCCTGCAGGAGGCAAGATTCCATATTGTTGCCGTTCCGACGCCCGTTAATACAGATCATACTCCCGACCTGTCACCTGTTATCGGTGCAAGCAGAATTGTAGGAAGAAATCTTACAAAAGGTTCAATTGTTGTTTACGAATCCACGGTTTATCCGGGTGTTACGGAGGATGTCTGCGTTCCTATACTTGAGGAGGAATCGGGACTGAAATGCGGAGTCGATTTTAAAATAGGCTATTCTCCCGAAAGAATCAATCCGGGTGACAAGGTTCACAGATTGGAAAATATACATAAGATTGTTTCGGGTATGGACGAAGAAAGCCTTGAGGAAATAAAGAATGTATACAATCTTGTTATCGAGGTCGGCACACATCCCGTTTCGTCGATAAAAACAGCCGAGGCAGTTAAGGTTGTCGAGAACAGTCAGAGAGATATCAATATCGCTTTCATGAACGAGCTTGCAATGGTCTTTGACAGAATGGGCATTGACACAAACGAGGTTGTTGACGGTATGAATACCAAGTGGAATGCGCTCGGATTCAGACCCGGCTTAGTCGGCGGACACTGCATCGGCGTTGACCCGTACTACTTCACTTATGAGGCGGAAAAGCTCGGTTATCACAGCCAGATTATTCTCAACGGCAGAATCGTCAACGACAGTATGGGCAAATACATTGCCGATGCCGCTATCAAGCAGATGATAAGCGTTGGACAGGCTCCGAAAAAGTCAAAGGTTGTTATTCTCGGACTAACCTTTAAGGAGAACTGTCCCGACACGAGGAACAGCAAGGTTGACGATATAATAAAACGTATGAACGAATACGGAATCAATCCGATTGTAGTTGATCCGTGGGCAAGTGACAGGGACGCCGAAAGAGAGTACGGTGTGAAGCTCACTCCGCTTGAGCAGGTGAGCGGCGCCGACTGCGTTATTATTGCCGTTGCTCACAATGAGTTTAAGAAGCTGTCGCTTGATGACATCAAGGCTTTGTACAGAGACGGAAATGACAGCGAAAAGGTATTGCTTGACGTTAAGGGAATATACAGAGTAAAGGATCTCAAAGAATCCGGTTTGACATATTGGAGATTATAATATGAGCGACGAAAGCAACAAGTGCCTTGTCTCCGTTATAATACCGACATACGGACGCCCCGACTATTTAAAGCGTGCGCTGGACAGTGTTCTGCGGCAGACATACCGCCCGATAGAGGTCATTATTATTGATGATAACAATCCCGATACAAAGGACAGGGCGGAAACCGAAAAAACAATGTCGGAGTATGCAGACAACGCAGAAGTAATATATCTTCGCCACGAAAAAAACAAGAACGGATCGGCGGCGAGAAACACGGGAATTGCAAGATCGACGGGCAAGTATCTTTGTTTTCTTGACGATGACGACGAGATGCTTCCAAATAGGATTGAGCTTTTCGTGAATAAAATGGAAAGTTTGGATGATTCCTGGGGTGCGTGTTACAGCAATTATGCTAAGCTGAAGGAAAACGGCGCTAAGGATTATTGCGGAGAGAAAAAAACGGGCGAGCTTTATTTTGAGGCTTTGATCCGCTCCTTGTATTTCTGCCCGGGATCGAATCTGTTTGTAAGATCCTCATTGGCAAAGCAAATCGGCGGATTCGACGAGGATTTTTGGAGAAATCAGGATATCGAATTTCTTGCAAGACTTTTGGAAAGATGCAAACTTGCGTTTGTTGATGAGATAACCCTTGTGATTCATTATGAAAACCGTGTTGGAAAAGCCACTCCGTATGAAGATATGATAAGGTTGGATAATTTTTATCTCGGTAAATTTGCCGACAGGATCGAAAAACTCCCGCCGAAGCAGAGAAAAAAGGTTTATCAGTATTTTGCGTTGGAGCGATTTCGCAATTCAATAAAAAAGCACCGACTGTCGGACGGCTTAAAGAATTGTTGCAGCAACAAGGTTTCGCCGTGGCTCTTCTTCAGATATCTTTGCTATCTGGGATACAGATTCTTGACGAAGAAGTCGGTCGGATTCAGGATTTAAAGCGAGGAAAAAAAGCGTGATTAGAGTTTTACATTATGTAGGAGTAATGGACCGTGGCGGTATGGAGGTTTTTATTATGAACCTGTACCGCAGGATTGACCGCAGTAAAATTCAGTTTGATTTTGCAGTTCATGGAGATCGTGCAGGGGATTTTGAAGAAGAAATCACTCAGCTCGGCGGAAAGTTTTATTATTTCCCTCATATGCGTAAGAACCCGATAAAATACCGAAAGGTATGGAAAAATTTCTGGAAAGAAAACGGAGATCGCTATACCGCATTTCATATGCACACAAATTCGCTTGCCAATGTAATAGCTATGGAGGAAGCGGCTAAGGCAAAGATTCCTATCAGGATAATTCACAGCCACAGCTCAATGGCGAACAAAGGCGGACTTCAGTTCCTTAATGATTTTCTTCATAAACGCCATCAAAAGAAACTGCCGAAGCTGGCAACTCATCTGTTTGCCTGTTCCGATAAAGCCGCCGAATGGCTTTTCGGAGGGACGGATATCGGCGGATTAAGAGTAATACAGATCAATAACGGTGTGGATACCGAAAAATTCAAATTCAACGCCGACGTCCGCCGTGAAATACGGCAATCTCTCGGTCTGGAGAATAAAAAGGTGATAGGGCATATCGGAACATTTATACCCGTAAAAAATCATTCATTCTTAATTGATGTTGTCGAACAGGCGTATTTGATTGATCCGGATGTCAGATGCCTCCTTGTGGGCGGCGGAGCGTTGCTTGATGATATAAAGACAGCCGTAAAAGAAAAAAATCTTGAAGAAGCAGTAATTTTTATGGGCGTATGCGCCAATGTTAACGAACTGCTTTCTGCTATGGACATTTTCGTTATGCCGTCGTTTTATGAAGGACTTCCGGTTTCTCTGGTTGAGGTACAGACAAACGGTTTACCTGCCGTTGTTTCGGATACAATTACAAAAGAAGTTAAATTACAGAATAATATTTACTATATGCCTCTTTCCGAATCGGCGGAAAGCTGGTCAAAAAAAATACTCAAGGTTATTGATAATAATGAGCGCACAAATGATTACCGCTGCATAGCTCAAAACGGTTTTGATATTTGTGATACGGCAAAAATGTACGAAAAGATTCTTGCAAACGGGGAGTGAGACTTTTGATACTAAAAAAGGATTCGGAATTTCTTTCTTTCAGCACGTCAATGCTTTTACAGTGCGTTGCAATATTCCTCGGGATATGTGCGGGTCTTTGGATACATATATATTGCTTCTTTCTTGTAGCGGGGTTTACCTTAATTATATCCATGTTCGGTAAGCCGGACAGCGTATATTACCACCTGTTTTTTTGTCTCCCGTTTGCAATGATCTATAAGCTGTCGCCGGCTTCAACCTCATTATTTACATATGTTATGCTTGCCGTAAGCATCGTAATACTGATAAGGCAGCGGCTTTATTCAAAGAAGCATATATTATTGATAATGCTTTTTGCGGCATATCTTGTGCCGGGAATGGGCAGTGAAATTACAACGGCGATAAAATTGGTTGTCGGCTTGCTTTTGTTTTATGTTTTTGTCGCAAGAACCGAACCGGAAAACTTTAAAAATCATATTATGTCATTCGGTCTCGGAATGGTGGGAAGCTCATTTCTCGGATTGCTGAAATCCTCCTGGCCGAGACTTTCCGCATATTATTCAAACCTTAAAACAATTAATATTAACAGGGAGCAGTCGTTCAGATTTACGGGACTGTACCGTGACCCTAACTACTATTCAATTTCGGTTATTTTAGTTATTGTTCTATGCGTGATGCTTTTTATTAATAAGGACGGAAACCGCATTTTTCTGGCTGCCGTGATTGCAACTTTGGCAGTGTTCGGATTTACAACCTACAGTAAGATGTTCCTGCTCGTTGCGGCGCTGTTGGTGTTTCTTTTTGTCCTTTGGCAGATGAGAACGCCGAAAAAAATGGCGGCAACAGCTATTCCGCTTTTGGCTGCGGTGGGAATTTTATATAAATGGATGCAAAGCTCCGGGTACCTATCCGTTATGGAAAAAAGGCTGTCCGGTGACGATATCTCAACAGGACGGTTCGGAATATGGGAAAAATATATGGGCTATATTTTCAGCTCACCGACAACGCTATTCCTCGGCGACGGATTGAAAGCTCCGTATTATTCAGGCGTTGCTCCACACAACACTTATATTGAGCTGATTTTTTATATCGGTGTTTTCGGAACCGTTATCTTTGCCGTTGCATTAATAAGTATTTTTAGATCGAGAAAAATTATAGCTAAGCGGACAGCTTTTAACTATGTGCTGATCGTGACATTCCTCGGGATGAGCGCAACTCTTGCTTGCTTTACCGTAAACGATTTAATGTTTTACTGTATGCTTATGTGGATGAGTATGAATATAAATACGGACAGGAAAAAAGGAGCGATAAGCTATGAACAGTGAGGAATTCAAAAAACTGCAAAGTGCTCAGCTTGAGATTATGGATGAGATACACCGTGTGTGTGTTGAAAATAATATCGAGTATTACATTATCGGCGGAACGGCTCTCGGAGCAGTCCGTCACGGCGGATTTATCCCTTGGGATCTCGATATAGACGTTGCAATGATGAGACCCGAGTATGACAGATTCAAAAAGGTATGCGAGACAAAGCTGGATAATAGATTTGTATATCACGACTTTGTCAACACGCATAATTTCGGACATCCTCATGCTTTGGTATGTATTAACAACACGGTGCTGGTCAATAAATTCGATAAATTCAATCCTACATTAAAAAATCTCGGCATTTATCTTGATATTTTTCCGCTTGACAATGCGCCGACGGATGAGGAAGAGCAGATGAAGCAGGCAAAGGAGCTTCTCAGAATCAAAAAGCTGAAAAAATACAGATACGGTTTTTGCTATACAAACAGACCGATTGAAAAAGCGGTCAAGATACTGCGCAAGGCAGCGGTATGCTGGACGACGGTTGATGCGGTTTGTAAGAAATACGATGACTGTATGAGAAAGTATAACGGTGAAGAAACCGGACTTGTCTGCTCTATGTCAAGTCATTATTCGTATAAAAAGCAGTGTATGCCCAAAGAGGTTTACGGCACGCCTCAGCTTGTTAAGTTTGAGGACAGACAGTATTTCGCCCCGGAAAAAATTGACGAATACTTAACGAGAATCTACAAGGATTATATGAAGCTACCTCCCGTGGAGGAACAGAAAGAAAATCTGGACGCTTTTGAAAAGGTTGTATTTGACAGGTGATTCCGATGGCAAAAAAACTAATTGATAAATACCGCAATATGGCGGATCCCGTCAAGGCCTCATTGTGGTTTTTGATCTGCGGCTTTTTACAAAAAGGTATGTCGATGCTTACGACTCCGATATACACCCGAATAATGACGGAATCGGAATACGGCAGAAACAGCCTGTATACATCCTGGTACAACATTATTTTCATCATTGTATCCCTTGAACTGGCGGCAGGCGTATATTCAAGAGGTCTGATCAAAAACGAAGAAAGGGCAGATGCGTTTTCTTCGGCACTGCTCTCTCTCTCGACGGTTTGCGTTCTGTTTTTCAGCGGACTGTATTTTATATTTCACAGTCAGATAAACGAGCTCACGGGTATGTCAACTTATCTTATGATAATGATGTTGATTGAAACGTGGAGCACAATTGCCTATCAGTTCTGGGCAAACAAGGAACGAGTGGCGTATCGGTATAAAAAGCTCGTTGTTCTAATGATAACATATACCTTGCTTCGCCCGATCGTCGGTGTTATGGCTGTTATTGCCGCTGACGGACAGCATCAGGTTGAGGCAAAGGTAACGGCAACCACCCTTGTTAACCTTGTGCTTTTCTGCGGACTGTATTTTTCGATGATGAAGAAAGGCAAAACTTTCTTTGACAAAGAGTTCTGGAAGTATGCGCTGAGCTTCAATCTTCCGCTTATTCCGCATTATTTATCACAGGTAATTCTTAACCAGTCCGATAGAATTATGATCGGAAAAATGTGCAGTGAAGCCGCCGTCGGATATTACAGCGTCGCATATTCGCTGGCAATGGTTATGCAGATATTCAATTCTGCGGTGTCCTCGACGATGAATCCTTGGATATACCGTTCAATAAAAAACGGTACATACAACCGAATAGCGCCTGTCTCATATTCTATCCTTACCGCAATAGCAGGCGTCAATTTCGCAATGGTTGCGCTCGGTCCCGAGCTTCTCAGAATTATGGCGCCGGGCAGCTATTATGAAGCGGTGTGGGCTATTCCGCCTGTAACTGTCAGCGTTTACTTTATGTTCCTTTACAATTTGTTTGCGACCTTTGAGTATTATTACAACAAAACGCACTGGGTTATGATAGCTTCCGTCGGAAGTGCTTTGCTGAATATCGGGCTGAATGCCCTGTTTATTCCGAAATACGGCTTTGTGGCGGCGGGATATACAACTCTTATAAGCTATGTTCTGTGTTCCGTTGCGCACTATCTCTTTATGAGAAGAGTTACGAAGAAATATATGGACGGATGTAAGGTGTATGATATTAAAAAAATTATGTTTATCGGATTGTCGCTTGCAGTGGCGTCGGCGGGAATGTTGGCACTGTATAAATATATGATAATCCGTTATGCGATTTTGCTGGTATTTGCGGTGGTTGTTTTCTGCTTTAGAAAACGAATTATCGCCTTGTTTAAGGAAATGAAACAGGAATCTTAAAAATCAGAAAGGAAATGAGTATGATTATAGGATATACGACGGGCGTATTTGATATGTTCCATATAGGACACTTGAATATTCTGCGCAGAGCGAAAGAGCAGTGCGATTACTTGATTGTCGGTGTCAGCACGGATGAGGTTGTGAAAGAATACAAGCACAAGGCTCCTGTTATTCCGTTTAAAGATAGGATGGAGATTGTTTCGGCAATCAAGTATGTCGACAAGGTTGTGCCCCAGACCTCAATGAATAAGATGGAGGCATATGAAAAGCTGAAGTTTGACGTGCTTTTCCACGGCAGTGATTGGAAAGGCAGTGAAATGTATAATAAGATAGTTGCCGATTTTGAAAAAATAGGCGTAAAGGTTGTCTTTCTTCCCCACACGGATGGCGTATCCAGCTCAGAATTAAGAAAAAATGTTGAGCCGGAAAATAATAAATAAAACGTTTTTCCTTATCAATATTTATACTATTAAAGCCCTGATTCCGAATAGAAATCAGGGCTTTTGTGTGGCAGTTATTTAACATATTTGAATAACTGCCGGTATTTATTTGCATCCAAGTCTTTTTTGTAATCTGTCATCATTACACGGAAATCTGCATATTTTGGGACGAAGCCGAAATCATACTTTGCCTTTTCCATTGAGAAAAGATAGGAGGGGGTGTTGTTAATTACCTCGGGCTTGTAGGTTATCTTTGATTTTTGATTCTCGGACGGAGCCCAAAGGTCACGGATAACCTCTGCCTGTTCTTGAAGCGTAACACCTCTGCCTGAGGTCATGTTATAAAGTCCGTATGTCTGCTCGCTTTTCATTGCAAGATAAAAGGCATGAGCAACGTCTTTGACATAGATAACATCACGGCTGAGATTAGGGTCACCGAAAATGCAGATATCCTTTCCCTCACTGGCATTGTCAATGAAAATTTTAAGTCCTGATTTTCTTAGAGTGCCGTTAATATAAAGGCTGTCATGCGGACCTACACCGTAAACGGGAGGAAAACGAAACCACGCATTTTTCATTCCGTGCTGCTGATTGTAATATTCAAGCACGTCGTTTGCCGCATTTTTGGAGAATACATAAACGGCGTGGTCGCCTGTGTATATGAAATCTCTCGGCTCGTCCTCGGTGATTGCGCCCTTGCCCCAAGCGCCTCTCACATCGGCATAGGAGCAGTTGGAAATTACACGTTTGATGCCGTTTTTTCGGCAATACTCAAGTACGTTAATCGTACCGATTGTGTTAATTTCAAAATAATCCGCCGCATTTTCGTCTGTATTAAGGTCAA
>ERZ1034844.1338-NODE-1338-length-11628-cov-4.130476_pt1 | contig 11628 bp, 10 predicted proteins | sample MGYA00520594_ERZ1034844 | MGnify/ENA primary metagenome ERZ1034844 (study PRJEB33766, sample SAMN09781733) | gut metagenome | biome: gut microbiome | host: Homo sapiens | place: Madagascar | study: EMG produced TPA metagenomics assembly of the PRJNA485056 data...
CATTCACCGTCTCCCGCTGGGGAAGCTCCGAAGCTGCCACCCGCAGCAGGGAACCAAGATGCATCCCGCTCTCGTCGCTGGTCACATACCAGACCGTATTCTCGTCGGCGGCAATGCAGTCCGCTAAGATTCCGGAATCCACCCCGGAGTCCACCCAGTTGAGGAGTGTGGTCATCTGATTGTTCTCGGTGTCCATGACATAGAGATTTCCGCCGCCGGACAGCAGCGCACCATAGCCGCTGTAGCTCAAAAACTTGCTGGAATCATCGGTGAGGGTCTTACCGATGGACTCGGTGGTCAGCAGCCGCACCGCATTGCCCTTGCCGCTTTCCGAAGACGTCAGCACCACCTGACCGTCCGAAAGACTTGCCAGCCGCATACCCACGGAGCCGGTGGGCAGGGTCAGACTGGAGACGTTCTTGCCGTTTCCGCTGTACACCAGCACCTGATCCGAGGACAGCACATAGAAATAGCCGTTTCCGTCCACCGCCAGATCCGAGGGATAGGCCCCGTTCAGGCTCAGCTCCACCGAGGATGCGTTCACGCCCTGGCTGTCATATTGCCGGAGGGTCATGCTCCCGTCCTGCTCCACGCAGCACCAGATGCCATTCTCCCCGCCGCAGGCCGCCAACACGGTGCCATTCATCTCCGGCTGTACGCTGCTGCCGTTGTCCAGATTCTCCAGAGATAGGCCGCCGTCCTCCTGCTGGGTCACCAGCCAGGGACTTCCCCCCAGCAACACCAGCTTTTCAAAAATCGCACCGTCGATCACCTGCATCGCACCGGAGGCCTCATAACCGAAGCCCGTCTGCTCCACCGGGGATGCGGTGGTCTGGGGTGCCTCCACCGCCGGTGCATTGCTGGGAGCAGCCACGGAAGACGCAGCCTTCTCCTCACTGCTGCCCGCCCCCAGGCTACAGCCGGTGAGCAGCATACATAGTGTGGTTGCCAGGGCACATCCCCGGCGGAATTTTAACTTGTCCATAGTTCCTCCAACACAAAAGGCCGGAACCGAATCGTCCCGGCCCTTTGCTTACTTTCTGTTGTTTTTCTCGTAGATCCGACGCAGGCCCTTGAGCAGCAGCATGGAATCCACGGTCATCTTTCGTTTGCAGTGGGGCACGATCACTTCCGCCATGGGTCCGGTGACCACCACATGGCAATCGCCCCCCAGCTCCTGCTCCATCCGCTCTACCATGCCGTCCAGCATGGATGCAATGCCGAACACCACCCCGGACTTCATGCAGTCCACGGTGTTCCGCCCGATGAGATCCCGGGGCGGCTCAATGGTGATCTGGGGCAGCTGGTCACAGGATTCCGCCAGCGCCCGAGCCGAAATGCTCACCCCCGGGGCGATGATCGAGCCCACAAAGCACTTTTTCTGATTCACCGCCAACAGGGTGGTGGCCGTATCCAGGTCAATGGCAATCAGCGGCACGGGGTACTCGGCAATGGCCGCCACCGCATTCACCACCAGGTCGCTGCCCAGCGACGCGGGATTGTCGCTTAAAATATTCAATCCGGTTTTCACCCCGGGGCCCACCAGCAGCGGCTCCTTGCCCAGGGTCAGCCGCAGGGCCTCCATAATCTCCCGAATCAGCGCCGGAACCACCGAGGCCACAATGCTGCCGGTGATGTCCTCCCGCTCGATGCCGTGCATGTCGAGAATGCTCTTGAAGCTGATGGCGTATTCGTCGCCGGTCTTGTTCCGGTCTGCCGCCAGCCGGGAGGTAAACAGCAGGTTCTCCCCGTCAAAGCAGCCCATCACCAGATTGGTATTTTCCACGCTCAGCGCCAGTATCATGCCCGTTCATCCTTTCCATTGGTGCTGTCTTTATTTTACCTGAAACCGGGAAAATAATCAAGTGCCCCTATCTTGACGTGTCGATGTAGATTATTCTTGTTTTTTTAACGAAAAATGATATGATAGAGTAAGTATATTAGACACATTTCCTGCCCATGAAAGGAGCACCATTATGCCCGTGAAAACTCACGTACTGCTGGGCGTCACCGGCGGTATTGCTGCTTATAAAATTCCCAATCTCTGCTCCCGGCTGGTCAAGGGCGGCTTCCAGGTGGAAACCATCCTCACCGCCAACGCCCAGAAGATCGTCTCCCCGATCCCCTTTGAGAGTCTGTCCGGCAACCGCTGCCACACCGACACCTTTGACCCCATGGACACCTCCAAGGTTGAGCACATCGCCCTGGCCCGTCAGGCTGACCTGCTGGTCATCGCTCCGGCTTCGGCTAATATCATCGCCAAGCTCCGCTGGGGGCTGGCCGACGATCTTTTGTCCACCACCGCTCTGGCCTGCACCTGCCCCAAGCTGCTGGTGCCCGCCATGAACACCAATATGTACGAAAATCCCGCCACCCAGGAGAATCTCTCCGTGCTGCGGCAGCGGGGCTATATCGTCATGGAGCCGCTGTCCGGCCATCTCGCCTGTGGCGCAGTGGGCAAGGGAAAAATGCCCGAGCCGGACGACATCTATGACCGGATCGAGGCCATCCTCGCCTGCACAAAGGATCTTCAGGGCCTTCGGATTCTCGTCACCGCCGGCCCCACCCAGGAGCCTCTGGATCCGGTGCGCTATCTCACCAACCATTCCAGCGGCAAAATGGGCTATGCCATCGCCCACGCGGCCATGCTCCGGGGTGCGGATGTGGCTCTGGTGTCCGGCCCCACGGCGCTGAAGTATCCGCCTCTCGTGCGCACAATCCCCATTGTCACCGCTCAGGATATGTACGAGGCCGTGACCCGGGAGGCCGAGCACGCCGACATCATCATCAAGGCCGCCGCCGTGGCCGACTACACCCCCGAGACCGTGGCCGACAATAAAATCAAGAAGTCCGACAGCGACCTGTCCATTCCCCTGCGCCGCACCCAGGATATTCTGGGCTATCTGGGCACCCATCGCCGCCCGGGCCAGTTCCTCTGCGGCTTCTCCATGGAAACCGAGCATATGCTGGAGAACAGCCGGAAGAAGCTCACCAAGAAGAATCTGGACATGATCGTGGCCAACAACGTCAAGGACGCCGGTGCGGGCTTCCAGGGCAACACCAATGTCATCACCATGATCACCCAGGACAGCGTCACCCAGCTGCCCCTGATGGACAAGGAAGAAGCCGCCCACGCCATTTTGACCGAGATTCTCGCCCGGCGCTAATTCAGGCGCTCCGCCGTAATGGCCGACACCTCGTAGGCAATGCGTTCCTCCGGGCCCTCCGGGGTCTGCTTCACATAGCTGCGGCTTTGGAGCCTGCCCTGAATGCACAGCTCCGTTCCCACCGGGCACTGGGCCCCCATCCGCGCCACGCTGCCCCAGAGAATGCAGGGAATATAATCCCGCCGCCGGTATTTTCGGCTCACTGCCAGCATCAGGTCGGTGATCTCCCGGCCCAACGGCGTATGGCGATACACCGGCTCCCGGCACACCGCGCCGGTGATCGTAACGCTGTTCTCCGGCGCGCCGTTCCAGGGCGTAATGCTCCGGGCATAGACTGTGATCACCAGCCGCCGCCCTTGGCCGGAGTGATTGTTAAACGAACGGATTTCCCCCCTCACCTCCAGCATCGGCCCGTCCAGCAGGCAAATACCCTGGGTCAGCGTCTGATCCGCCAGAATTTCCAGGTGGTCATAGGTTCCCGATAGCCGCTGCACCGATAACGTCAGCCGGTCAAATCGCTTTCCGTGGTTCTCGTGGGAAAATTCCGGCGCTTTCAGCAGCACGCCCCGCAGCAGCACCTCGTTCACCGGCTCTGGCTGAAGCCTGATTTCATCCATCTGTTCCACCTCTTTCTTGTGATGAAACACTATATTCGCGCCCCGGCGGCTCTATACCATTTCACCCCCAATGCACCATAAGGAGGCATTTTATTATGCAGTATCCCCGACTTTTCACCCCCATCCAGATTGGCTCCATGACCCTCAAAAACCGGATCGTCATGCCCGCCATGCACCATCTTTACACCGAAAACGGTTATGCCACCCCCCGCTTCAACGAATACTATTGGAAGCGGGTCGAGGGTGGTGCCGGGCTGATCATCGTGGGCTCCTGCCGGTTTGACGGCTATGGGGCCAAGGCCAATTCCATGTCCCTGGCGGAGGATTCCACCATCCCCGGCTGGCAGGAATTCACCCGGGGCGTTCATGACCGGGGCGGCAAGGTTGCGGTGCAGCTCTACCATGCGGGCCGGTATATGCCCAAGGCGGACGTGCCCTGCGGAAAAGACGCCCTCTCCCCCTCCGCCACCTTCGCCTCCTACACCCGGGAAACCGCTCCGGAGATGTCCCGTCAGCAGATTTTTGACCTACTGGAGGACTATGCCGCAGGTGCTCACCGTGCCGTGGAAGCAGGCTTTGACGCGGTGGAGATCAGCGCATCGTCAGGCTATCTGCTGTGTCAGTTTCTCTCGCCCCTGACCAATCTCCGCACCGATGAATTCGGCGGCAGCTTTGAAAACCGCTGTCGGTTCCCGCTGATGGTGATCGAGAAGGTAAAGGCCGTATTGGGGGACAAGACGCCCCTGATTCTACGGCTGGGCGCGGATGATTTTGTGCCTGGTTCCAACACGTTGGAGGACTCCATGGCCTTTGCCCCGCTGGCCCAGCAGGCAGGTGTGGATCTGTTCAACGTCACCGGCGGCTGGCATGAGACGAAAATCCCTCAGCTCACCGGCGATCTGCCCCGGGGCGGACTTTCGTACCTGGGCAAGGGCATCCGTTCGGTGGTGTCCGTTCCCGTGATGATGTGCAACCGGGTTTCCGATCCCACCACCGCCGAAAAGCTGCTGGCATTGGGCCGCGCGGATCTGGTAGGCTTTGGCCGTCCGCTGATTGCCGATCCCGACCTTCCCAACAAGGCGCTGGCTGCCCAGGCCGAGCAGATTCGCCCCTGCATGGCCTGCAACCAGGGATGTCTTGCCAACACATTCTTTGACCGGCCCATCACCTGCCTGGTCAACGGCATTTGCGGCCGGGAGCTTCAGTATCCCATCGTCCCCGCTCAGACTCCCAAGAAGATTCTGGTCATCGGCGGCGGCCCGGCGGGATGTGAAGCGGCTCTGCGTACTGCCTCCCGGGGGCATCATGTAACCCTCATGGAGCAGGCTCAGGCCCTGGGCGGACAGCTGCGTCAGGTAGTGAACGTCCCGGCCCGTCAGGAGTTCCGGACGCTGCTCTCCTTCTATGAAACAAACCTCCCCCGGGTGGGCGTAGCGGTTCAGCTGGGCAAAACCGCTACGGTGGAGGACGCAAAGGGCTATGACAAGGTCATCGTGGCCACCGGCGGAACCCCCAATCATACGGAGCTTCCCACCACTGAGGATGCCATCCCCGTCTACACCAGCCGTCAGGTGCTCTCCGGCGAAATCATGGCAGGGAAGAACGTGGTGGTCATCGGCGGCAGCTACATCGGCTGCTTCACCGCCCAGTATCTTGCACGGGAGGGCGCCATGTCCCCGGACGAGCTGTTCTTCTCCATGACCCACAATTCCGACACCATGGAGCATATTCTCAGCCGCCTGAACCATTCGGATCGCAGCGTGGTGCTGCTGGAAAAGGGCAAGAAAATCGGTCTGGGCTTTGAATCCGGCACCAGCTGGCCCGTATTGGGCGAACTGGGGCGGCTGGGGGTACCGTTCCTCAAAAACACGCTGGTCACCGCCATTACCGTCTCCGGCGTGGACGCCACCGAGACGAAGAAGGACGGCACCCAGGTTTCCCATCACTATGATGCCGACTGCGTGATTGTTGCGTCCGGCGTTCACAGCGACGATGCCCTCACCGCGCAGCTGACCGCCGCCGGGATCGACGCCGTGTCCATCGGAAACTGCCATCAGCTGGGCAAGGCCATTCAGGCCATCCAGGCCGGGGCAGAAATTGGTCTGACCGTCTAACATCCGCACAAATCAGGGGCTGCTGCACATTGCGGCGGCCCCTTTTTCTCCACATTCTACAAGTTTCCGGGGGATTCTTTACAGAACCCCAAATCTGTAGTATACTTTCCCCATAGAATAGAAGGAGGTGTTCCATATGGTATGCCCCAACTGCGGCGCGGCACTGGAGAATTTTGATGCTTTCTGCCCGGGCTGCGGAAAAACCATACAGAAAAATCCCGACGGCACCCTGTCTGCCGTAGATGTCAAAAGCACCGAGCCAGTCGAAGCACCCCCCAAAAAAGTGGCCAAGCGGCTCTATCCTCCGGAGGAGCCGGAATCCCAGGCGATCGGGGAATCGGAAGTGGAATCCCAGCCCGCCCCCAAAGAATCCGAATCAACACCGGAAACAGCGAAGCCGGAACCACAAAATAGCCTTCCCTCCGTGCCACCGGCGGAATCTTCCGCACAGAAAGAGCCGACCACTTCCGAACCGCCTGCCAAGGATCCCGTGAAAAAGCGGCTGATTATCCTTGCGGTGGTGCTGGGTATTCTTGTTGTAGCAGCCGCAGCCATTGCGGTGTCCTTTTATTTAAAAACCGACGGACTGCAGGTTCAGGCTCAGAAGGCTCAGATGGAAAATGCCGCCGCTCAGGCAACGTTAGAGGACGCCCAGACTCAGCTGACCGCCTTGCAGGACAAATACAATGCCGCTTTGGCCGACAACGATGACCTCTCCAGTCAGGTGGAGGATTTAAGCGGTCAGCTTCGGGATATGAAATCCAGCGTCAGCCAGTCGGAATATGACAAAACCGCCGCCCAAAAGGAGCTGGAGGAAGCCCAAGCCGATCTCAAAACCCTGAACGACTCCGTTTCTGAACTGAACACCCAACTCAGCGATGCGCAGTCCCAGCTAGACGAGGCCAAGAAGGAAAATGAAACCCTGACTAAGGAAAACGCCGCCTATGAAGACGAGGTTGGTTTCTACGACACCTATGTGGTCTTTGTGATGCTGGGCAGCGATACCAAGTATTATCACAAATACGACTGCAAAAACTTCGAAAAACGCAATTTTCTGGCCTACAGCACCAAGCTGGCGGAGGCAAATGGCTATTCCCCCTGCCCCATCTGCTGTGGAGACAATTAAATTCAAGAGACACACAGAGGGCACGCTGCAAACGTTCTTGCAGCGTGCCCTAATGTTATATGTCAGCGGAACTCATCCGGATATCACTTTTCGTACAGATTCTTCCAGATGGACTCCAACTCTGCCCAGTTGCGGTTCTCCTTGAGCTTGATCCACTCCTCGTAGCAGAAATCCTGGCCGTCAATGGGCTTGTCGGTGCGGGCATATTCGTGGGAGTTGGTCGCCTCCTGCACATCGTAGTAATACCAGTCGTCGGGCTTGTTGTCGGCCCACTGGATGGCGTCTTCCATCAGACCTTCCTCATCCACGCCACGCTCCAGCACACGGTTCACCAGAGTCATGACCTCGGCACGAGTGATGTTATTCGTAGGACGGAAGGTGCCGTCGGTATAACCCTTGATCCAGCCCAGCATGGCAGCCTTGGCAATCTCTTTGGAAGCCCAGTAATCGTTGGGCACGTCGGAGAAGGTGGCATAATCGTCTGCTGCTCCGTCGCTGAACCGGGCGGCAATCGCCGCGAACTCAGCCCGGGTTACAGGTGCATTGGGGTGGAAGGTTCCATCCTCATAGCCCTTGAGAATCCCCATGTTGCTGAGGGTGGAGATGGCGTTGTTGCACCAATCGGTGTCCTTCACATCGGAATAGTTGTTGGTGGAGGACCAATACTTCTCCCGAGCATCATCGGTGAGCAGACGGAAGAAGATGGTTGCCACCTCGGCGCGGCTGATGTTGCGGTTGGGGCGGACATAGCCGTCCTTATAGCCGATGATGTAGGCAAAGTGATCGCCCTTTTCGAGAACAGGGGTCTCGTCTTCCTTCCAGCTTGCATAGACGGTCTTGTCGGAATCCATGGTCACCTTGGTCACCAGCTGGGTCAGTGCCGCATCGGCGTACCAGCCCAGGAAGCTGAAGCCCGCTCTGGTGGGGATCTTGCTCAGGGGAACCTCGGTGCCCTCTTTGTAGGTCTCGGCTGCATACTCGGTGCCGCCGTTGGACACGTAAGTAAGGGTGTAATTCTTGAGTTCACGATCCACATGGGCCACAGGCACCGGGAACGGCACCTGAATCGCACCGTCGGCACCGTCAAAGTTCAGCGTGGCGTTTTTGTTCAGGGGAACATCCAACCCGTTCTCCTTGGCCGCCTCAACGGTAGCGTCGGTGAGCTTTACGGTGTAGGTCAGAGTAACCTTGTTATTCAGGCCGTCCTTATTGGTCCAGTAGATGGTTCTGCCGTCCTCGGAGGTCCACTGCTCAGAATTCTCATACCCCTCGCCGGATACCTTGACAGAACCGGGCACCAGCTCCACGCCGTCACCCATGGGGTCGCTGATAAGGCCGGCCACCTTGGTGGTAATCTCGTCCATGGCAACCTTCAGCTCATCGGCGTTATTGGCGGTGTAATTGCCGCCCTTGGAAGCCAGCGCTTCAAACTTATCGCTGCTGAAGGTAAAGCCTACGGTGTAGACTGTGCCGCCGGCATCCTTAAACGCCTGAACCGCGTCTGCGGGATACCCGTCATCGGATTCACCGTCGGCCACAATAATCAGGACACGCTTTTTAGTGGTATCCGTCAGCCGTGCAATACCCGCTTTTACACCGTCGCACAGATGCGTGGACCCCTTGGGCGAAACACCCGTATAGCTGGAATCCTTTGCATTGTTTGCACCATCACTGAAATACACATAGTGCTTCGTTACATCCTCGCCCAGGTTCTGCTCCACCGTATGGATTGCGGAGGTTGCCTGCGCCCAACGGCTGGTAACGGTCACGCCATCAATCGTTTTGCCCATAATCGAGCAATAGGGGACATCATTTCTATCCCAGCCATGATAATGCGCCTTGTTATTCGGATCGTAGTAGTTGCCGTCCCAGCCCTTTTTCAAATCGTTCTGCGTACACCAGTTCATAGAGCCGGAAGCATCCAGCACAAAGGCAACCTCGGTATCCTTAATGGTTACCTTTTCCTTTGCCTCAGCCGTCAGGGTGACGGTATAGGTGCCGTCGCCGTTGTCCACTGCAGTTTTATGCAGCGTGATGTCCGGCTTTTCGCCACTGGACGTCTCGCCGCTCAGAGAATAGTACAGATCCGCAGGCTGGAGCGGATCCGCGTCTGCTGCCAGTGCAGCCGCGGGAACCAGTGCCAGTACGAAGCTGATGCACAGCAGCAGACTAAGTAATCTTCGTTTCATTGCAAGTTCCTCCTTCTTAAATGATAAGTAGTATAGTTAGCCCAATATAGGACGTGGACTACATCAAAATCGCTCTGCTTGACCGGAATCAAGCTGGTTGATTAGAAAGAATTTCTCGTTAATATGATTTCATACCAGTCTTCCCTGTTAAAATCATAATAGCATATTCTTACTATTGATGCAAGTATATGGAGCCAAATAATTGTAAAAAAGAAGGTGGAAGTTCATGTTTCTTCCATCTGTTCATATGTTCATCTATCCACAAAACACAATCTATGCGCCCCATGGGCAAAAAAACACCCCGGAACCGGCACTTCACAATTGCCAATTCCGGGGATTTTATCTTATTCTGCCTGTACCAAATGCTCTCCGCAGGTAGGACAGCGGAAGCCCTTGACCAGAGATTGCTCATCCACTGCAAACTGATCGCCGCATTGGGGACATTTCACCTGATAGAGCGAGCGCTCGGTGCCGTCGAAATACTCGTCCACACCCATGCCCTCCTCCGGCTCATCGTCCAGGTTGCAGATATAATCCATCTGCTCCTCCAATGCAGCCAGAGAATCGTTCATACCATCGGAGACTTCACTTAAAAGCGAAACCTGATGACACAGGAGACTTACGGTATCTGCCAGCTCGGAGAGCAGTCGCTCTTTGGCATTCTGCTGGTCGAGTTTGGCGTTCTCCTTCAGGGACTGGATATAAGCAGCCTGTTCTTCCAAGGTCATCAGCCCTTTGCGCGCTCGAGGTACTCGCCGGTACGGGTGTCAATGACGATCTTGTCGCCCTCGTTGATGAACAGGGGCACCTTGATCTCAGCACCGGTTTCAACGGTAGCGGGCTTGGTCACGTTGGTTGCGGTATCGCCCTTGAAGCCGGGATCGGTCTTGGTGATCTCCAGGGTGACAAAGTTGGGGGGCTCAACGGAGAATACGTTGCCGTTGTAGCTGAGGATGGTGCACTCCTCGTTCTCCTTGACGAACTTAAAGCCGTCGGAGAGCTCGGACTCGTTGACTGCGGTCATGTCGTAGGTCTCCATGTCCATGAAGTAGTAGATGCCGCCGTCGTTATAGGAGTACTCCAGCTTCTTTCTCTCAATGAAAGCGGTGGGATACTTTGCGGTGGGGTTGAAGGTGGTCTCGGTCACGGCGCCGGTCATTACGTTCTTCATCTTAACGCGGACGAAGGCAGCACCCTTGCCGGGCTTTACATGCTGGAACTCAACGATCTGCATGACCTTGCCGTCCATGTCGAAGGTAACGCCATTTCTAAAATCACTGGCTGAAATCATAGTTTTTCCTCCCTAGTTTCTATATACCGCCGTGGCGGCATAGTATCATGTATTATACGCTTTATTTTATCCTATTTGTGCCGTAATTTCAAGTGCTGGGGCGGATAAAGCGCTATCTTTTTCGTTTTTTCCGGCCCGCCGCAATCAATGGCCGCTCGATTCCGTAGCGAATCCGCTGAAACGGGTTGCTGAAATACAGGGGATAGGCCAAAATCGACGTGACCCCCGCCAGGTTCGCCCCAAGAATATCCGTAAAGGTCTGATCCCCGGCCATGGCGGTGTGTTCCGGGGTTTCGTTCATGCGCTCCATGGCCTTTCTAATGCCCTTTGGGTTGGGCTTTCCCGCATGGCGGATCCATGGAATATTCCATTTTTCGCAAAAATCCGGCACCCGGCGGCTCTTTCTGCTGTTGGACACCACCATGATTCGGATGCCCGCCTGCTCCAGCGCCGCCTTCCACCGGAGGAACTCCTCCGATGGCTCCGACGTGGTATAGGGCACAATGGTATTGTCAAAATCCAGCAGCACCAGACGGATGTCCCGTGCAGAGAACCACTGGGGCTCCAGCTCTGTGATCTTGCGGACCTCCACATCGGCCAGCAGTGAAAAACTCATGGCATTCTCTCATTTCCACATAAAATTCTCTCCGGCCGCATACAATGACCGAAGCCACACTATAGTATCAGGAGGGATTCGGCTTGTCAATCTCCTTTTTCCGCCGGGAAAGCGAGCTGCCCCCGGGGGTCTATCTCACAGACTGCGCCGTATCCGGGGGCACGCTGGAAGGGTTTCTGACCGCGGCCCTTTCCGCCGCCCAGGGAAGGCTCTGTGTGCGGCTTTCCCCGGTCTACATGGAAGTCCCCCTGCCCTGCCCCGGCGGCACAGGACGGTTCCTCAGCCCTCTGGAGGTCCAATCTCTGCCCGAGTTTCGACAGCTACGGTGCTCAGACGCCCTATGCACGGGCTATTTTACCTATCTCCGGAACGGGACGCTCCATCTGGTACTCTATGACACCCGGGAGACGTTGGAACGGAAGCTGGGCTGCTGCCGCCGGGTGGGCGTTCCCTATGTGCTTTCGCCGGAGGAAGGCAGAATGAAAGCGACCCGCAAATAAAAGCGGGG
>ERZ1034844.1339-NODE-1339-length-11613-cov-3.583146_pt1 | contig 11613 bp, 10 predicted proteins | sample MGYA00520594_ERZ1034844 | MGnify/ENA primary metagenome ERZ1034844 (study PRJEB33766, sample SAMN09781733) | gut metagenome | biome: gut microbiome | host: Homo sapiens | place: Madagascar | study: EMG produced TPA metagenomics assembly of the PRJNA485056 data...
GCTTTGTTTTATACGCCACGGTTGGCATCTTGTAATCGTCGTAGTGCCTCGTCTTCGCCTACAATCCAAAGGATGTCGCCAAGACGCATCTTGTATGTAGCACCAACCATAGAGAGGTTTTCCTTTCCTTCCTCTCTGCCCACCACCATGCAGTTGAACTCCGAGCGCAATCCCGTCTCGGGCAATGTCTTGCCTACGAACGGCGAGTGCTTGTCGATGATGATCTGTGAGAGTCGCATCTCGCGCTTCTCTATGTCCGGGTCGTCGGGTTCGATGTCGACGGCGAGGGCAGCGTGCGCAGCAGCCAACTGCGAGTCGCTGCCGATGACCTGCAACTTGTCGCCGGGGAATACGATGTCGTCGCCACCAGGGATGTTGATGCGGCGGTGTCCGCGCAGTATGCTGCTTACGTGTATGCCGAAGCGGTTGCTTAGGCGTAGGTCGGCAAGGCAGAGTCCGCTCCAAGTGGAGTTCTCGGGTATTTCAATTTCTGATATGTGTATATCGCGGTCGAGCAAGTGACCCTCGTACAGCGGCTTCTTCAGTCCGAGCACCTGCTGTTCGATGTCGCGCGAGCGTAGGTTCTGCACGAACATTCGCTCCATTTTGATGCTCTGCTTCTTCAGTCCGCGCGACAGAATCATTATGCCCACCACAGCCAGTGCGATGGTCATCATCAGCGCATTGGTAAAGCGTGTGAGGTAGTTGCAGATGTAGAACACGAATGCCGAGGCAATAATCAGTCGCACGAGGATGGTAACGAGCAGCGGCATACGGTTCGACCGGCTGTCGTTCCACAGCGCACGGAACTCCTCCGAGTGGTTCTTCTTCATCACGATGGCACGCAGGAACGGTGCGATGAACATCACGGTGAGCACACCGCAAATGCCGTTAGCCCACCAGTGCATACCAGGCATCATGCGGCGTATGAACGGCAGGAAGAACGTTAGCATAAGTGCAATCGTAGCTACGGAGAGGATAGAGTAGATGAGGGTGATGCGAGCCATCTGCGCGATGAGCGAGTGCCAGTTGCTCTTCGGAGCCGACGACGGGTGGGAGAGCGTGATGTTGTTCAGCGCGCGTACCCATGTCTTCGGCAGGTGGCGCTCCAGCACGTTGTAAGAAGGCACCGAGAGGCGTATCATGTAGGGCGTGAGGAACGTAGTGATGACCGACACTGCCACTACGACGGGGTAGAGGAACTCGCCCGTGACGTGCAGCGAAAGACCCAATGAGGCGATGATGAACGAGAACTCGCCAATCTGCGCCATCGAGAAACCGCAGCGCATAGCCGATTTCAGCGACTGGCCGCCGATAAGGAAACCGAAGGTGCCGAAGATTGACTGTCCGAGTAGGATGGTCAGTACGAGTACGGCTATCGGTATGGCGTACTCAACGATAATCTTCGGGTCGACAAGCATACCTACCGATACGAAGAACACCGCTCCGAAGAGGTCTTTAACGGGCGAAACGAGCTTCTCTATCTTTGCCGCTTCGATTGTCTCGGCAAGGATGCTGCCCATCACGAACGCACCGAACGCCGAGCTGAAGCCCACCTTTGTAGAGACTACTGCCATGAGGCAGCACAAGCCGAGCGACACGATGAGCAACGTTTCGTTGTTGATGAGTTTGCGTGTGGAGCGTAGGAACCATGGCACGGCGAAGATGCCGACAACAAACCACAGCACGAGGAAGAAACCTATCTTCATCACCGAGCCTATCATCTCGCCGCCGTCGGGGTTGTTGCCGCTGGCGATGGCGGACAGCATTACCATCATCACAATGGCGAGTATGTCCTCAAGGATGAGCACACTCATAACGGGCTGTGCAAACTTCTGCTGGCGCAGTCCCATGTCGGTGAATGCCTTATATATAATAGTGGTGGAGCTCATGGCGAGCATACCGCCGAGGAATATGCAGTCCATACGCTTCCAGTCGAAAGCGTGTCCGACAACGATGCCGAGTGTCATCATCGCGAAGATGATGGTGAGCGTCGTTATCACGGGCGTTATGCCCATCTTTAGAATCTTCTTGAACGAGAAGTCGAGACCGAGCGAGAACAAAAGGAACATAACGCCTATGTCTGCCCAAATCTTAATGTCTACGGTGTCCATGACGGACATGGTGTAGGGCATGTGCGGACTCACGATGAAGCCAGCCATGATATAACCGAGCACAAGCGGCTGCTTGAGCTTCTTGAAGAGTAAGGTAACGGTGCTCGCAACAATGAGGATAAGGGCGAGGTCGTTGATCAATGTAGGTACTTCGGACACTTTGTATTCTTTAAAACAAGACAACCCAAACGATATTGTTTGGGCTGTCTTTCATTCTATTAAATTGTTTTCTGTAGTTGCTTGATAGCAACGCTTAGTCGTTGTAATGTGCAGTCAGCTCGCAGATTTTGATGATAACCTGCATAGCCTTCTCCATCACCTGCACGCTCACAAACTCGTGAGGACCGTGGAAGTTGCAACCGCCTGCGAATATGTTGGGGCAGGGCAGACCCTTGAACGAGAGCTGCGCACCGTCTGTGCCGCCACGGATGGGCTGCACCTTCGGAGCTACGCTGCTTTCCTGCATCGCCTTCAGCACAATGTCGATGACGTGCATGTTGGGGTCTATCTTCTCCTTCATGTTGTAGTACTGGTCGTAGAGGTTCACGCTCACAGTACCCTCGCCCCACTTCTCGTTCATCTTGCGTACGCACTCCTCGATGAAGTTCTTGCGGTGCTCGAACTTCTCGCGGTCGTGGTCGCGGATGATGTACGACAGTGTCGCCTTCTCGCAGCATGAATTGATGCCCAAGAGGTGGTAGAAGCCTTCGTAGCCTTCAGTCTCCTCAGGAGTGTCTGTAGCAGGAATCATCTCTGCGAACTCCACGGCGAGGCGCGAAGCGTTCACCATCTTGCCCTTGGCATAACCAGTGTGCACACTCACACCCTTGATGTTCACCTTGGCACCAGCAGCGTTGAAGTTCTCGTACTCCAGTTCGCCGAGGTCGCCGCCGTCGATGGTGTAAGCCCACTCGCAGCCGAACTTCTCGACGTTGAAGTGGTGTGCACCCATTCCGATTTCTTCGTCGGGGTTGAAGGCGATGCGTATGTCGCCGTGCTCCACTTCGTCGTGGTCGCGCAGCCAGCACATTGCCTGCACAATCTCAGCGATACCTGCCTTGTCGTCGGCACCGAGCAGAGTGGTTCCGTCGGTAACGATGATGTCCTCGCCGATGTGAGCCTTCAGCTCAGGGAACTTTGTCGGCGAACTGGCGATACCTTCAGAGAGCACGATGTCGCTGCCGTCGTAGTTCTCTACGATGCGTGGGCGGATGTTCGCTCCACTGCAGTCGGGAGACGTGTCGTAGTGCGAGATGAAGCCAATCGTCGGAATGTTCTTCTTCGTGTTTGCCTTCAGCGTAGCGTAGATGTAGCCTTGCTCGTCCATCTCCACGTCGCTCATGCCCTCGCGCTCAAGCTCCTCTTTCAGATACTTGGCGAAGATGAGCTGCTTCGATGTGCTCGGCACGGTCTGCGACTCCTCGCTCGACTGCGTGTCGAATTGTGTGTATTTAAGAAATCTTTCGGTAATATCCATTGTCGGTTACGATTAGATGATGCTGTTCTTCTTTGTCCACTCTACAATCTCTGGGATGTAGCCGAATGCGAGACCCGTAACGGTGTCTGCGCAACCGTAGTAGACAGCGATGCGACCAGTCTCAGGGTCGTGAACCTCAGCACATGGGAAGCATACGTTTGGCACGTCGCCCATGCACTCGTAAGGAGTCTGCGGAGAGATGAGGTAGGGACCCGAACGGTGTGTAGCCTTCCAAGGCTGCTCGAGGTCGAGGAGAGCAGAACCGAATGCGTAAACATAGCCGTTGCAAGAGCGGAGCACGCCGTGGTAGAACAGCAACCAGCCCTCAGAAGTTTTAACAGGAACAGGACCTGCACCAATCTTCATGCACTGCCATGCTGAAAGTTCGAAGGCTGCCGGTGCCATTACGTGGCGGTGGCGTCCCCAGAACTCCATGTCGGGCGACTCGCTGTAGAAGATATCGCCGAACGGTGTGTGACCGGTGTCGCTCGGACGAGAGAGCATTGCGAAGTTGCCGTTGATCTTCTCAGGGAACAATACACCGTTACGGTTGTAAGGCAGGAATGCGTTCTCGAGCTGGTGGAATGTCTTGAAGTCCTTTGTCCAAGCGATGCCGATTGTAGGTCCGTGGTAGCCGTTGCACCATGTTACATAGTAGCGGTCCTCGATGAAGCAAACGCGCGGGTCGTAACCATATACCCACTCGCCGATCTCCTTGTTGTCGCACTCGAAGCGGAGTGGCTCCTCGTTGATGTTCCAGTTCACACCGTCCTTAGAGAAGCCTACGTGGAGCACCATGCGGCGGTTTGTGTCGTCGCAGCGGAATACACCTGCGAAGCCCTCACCGAACGGAACTACTGCACTGTTGAAGATACTATTTGATGTAGGCAGCAAGTCGCGCGGAATGATTGGGTTCTTTGAACAGCGCCATAACGGAGTTCTCTGACCTTCGGGACGATCTTCCCAAGGCATGTTTGGCAATGGGTTGCCTGAAATGATAAGTTTGCTCATAGTTTTTTAAGTTTTTAAAGCCGTCTCTTCTGTCCTGTTCATAGGAGAGAAGAGACGTGCTTGGTTGTTATTGTTATGTGAATTTATTTCTTGTCAGGATAAGTGAACGGCACAAACCATGTGATGAGGAACGACGGAATCGTGAAGAACAACACATAGATAAAGAAATCGTGGTAGCCGAGCCAATCGCTCATATAGCCGCTGAGCATACCAGGAAGCATAACGCCGAGGTTCATAATGCCCGAAGCGAATGCGTAGTGTGCCATCTGGTGCTTGCCCGGTGCAATCTGCTGCATCATAAAGAGTGTCAGACCAACGAAGCCGAAACCATAACCGAAGTATTCAAGCATAATAGCTCCACCGATAATCCACATTTCTGTTGGTTGGTAGATAGCGAGCAGGGTGTATGCAACGAACGGAAGGTTGAATACGCAGCAGAGTGAGAAGAGCGACTTCTGCAAACCGCGGTGAGCTACGTAATAGCCTGCAAGCAGCGAACCGAGTACGAATGCTGCAGAGCCATATGTGCCATAGTATGCACCAATCTGTTCGTTAGTGAGTCCAAGACCCTGGTTTGCGCGGTCTGCCATGAGGAAGAGCGGTACTATCTTCATCACAAATCCCTCTGCGAAACGATAGAGGATGATGAAACAGATGTAGTAAACGATGTGGCGTTTGCGGAACAAATCGATGAATGTCTCTACGAGTTCGTCCATTGTCTCCTTAAACGTTGGCTTCACCTTGTTCTCGTTCTTCTGCTCAGAAGGCAGGAACTTGATGTGGTAGAGACCGAATGCAACCATCAATGCACCAGCGAAAAGCAGAATGCCCATCCATGCAATGACTGCTGCTTGGTGTTCTGATGAAGCTTGTATGAAAGGTGTAACACCGTCAATGTTGCCTGCAAAGTATTTTATGAGTACACCTGATACATAGACAAGACCGCCTTGTGCTACCAACTTAGCTATGTTATAGAAAGCTCCTTGCCAACCGATATATTTTGCTTGGTCATCTTTCGATAAAGCTGACATGTAAACACCATCGGCTGCAATGTCGTGAGTGGCACCGCTGAGGGCTATCACTGCTAAGATAGCGATACAAATAGCGAAGAAATGAGGGAGGTTTAGAGCCAATGCCGTAAGTCCGAACATCAAACCTGTAAGCGTTTGTGTAAGGATTACGAAGAATTTCTTGGTTTTATACATCTCCAGGAACGGACTCCATAGTGGCTTGAGAGTCCATGGCAACATGATTAATGATGTCCAGAAGGCAATCTGTGCATCGCTAATCTCAAGGTTTCGGAACATCACTGTAGCTGCCATGTTTATCATTACGAATGGCAAGCCCATTGCGAAGTAAAGAGTTGGAACCCATGATATCGGGCTGCGCTTCTTGTCTTCAATAGCTATCTCTTTCATTGATTTGGTTTGAAAATATTAGTTTTTAATTTGTTAAATTCAAGTAGTGATTTTCTTGTTTCGTGTGTTTCGCACGTGTGTTGAGTGATTTCCCCACACGCTTGGCGAAATAAGTCTCGCTCCGATTGCGAGTTTTCACGGTGTGAAGTTACTAAGAAAATGTCGAATGACAAAGCAACTGCGCCTAAAATTTGTTCAACACGTCGATGATTGTCTCCACTTCCTCTTGTGTGAGTGTTTGGTTGAGCGGAATGCTCAGTTCTTCGGCGTGTATCTGCTCGGTGATAGGCAACTGTAGTTCTGCCATTTCCTTGTAGCAAAGTTGCCGGTGTGGCGGTATGGGGTAGTGAACCATCGTCTGAACGCCGTGCTCAAGAAGGTACTTCTGTAGTTCGTCGCGTTGCTTGCACAGAACGGGGAAAATGTGATGCACGCTCTGCTTGCAGTATTCCATTGAAGGAAGCTGCAGACGCTCGTTCTGTATGCGCTCTGTGTACTGCAAAGCGATGTCGCGTCGGCGTGCATTGTCTGCGTCAAGATAGCGCAGTTTCACACGCAGCACGGCAGCCTGCACCTCGTCCAGTCTACTGTTTCTGCCTTTGTAGTCGAACACGTACTTGCGGCTCGAACCATAGTTGGCAAGTGCTGTGATCATCTCGGCAAGAGTCTTGTCATCGGTTGTTACAGCTCCGCCGTCGCCCAATGCGCCGAGATTCTTGCCCGGGTAGAAGCTGTGAGCGGCTGCGTCGCCCAGCGAGCCGGTGCGTCGTTTGCCGAAATAGCAACCATGAGCCTGCGCGTTGTCCTCGATGAGTCGCAGGTCGTGGTGTCGGCAGATGTCGCCGATACGGTCGGTGTAGGCGCACTTGCCGTAGAGATGTACAATCATTATGGCACGTGTTCGGGGCGTTATCGCCTCCTCAATGCGTGTGTCGTCTATCTGGAATGTGTCGATGCGCGGCTCTACGAGCACCGGCTTCAGATTGTTCTCGGTGATGGCGAGTATGGTTGCGATATATGTGTTCGCAGGCACGATCACCTCGTCGCCGTCCTGCATTACTCCCATCTCTTTGTAGGCACGCAGAATGAGTGTAAGGGCATCAAGTCCGTTGCCGCAACCTACGCAGTGAGCTGTTCCGATGAAGTTGGCAAACTCTTCGCAGAACGCCTTGTTCTCAGCTCCCTGCAGATACCATCCGCTGTCTACAACGCGCTGCACGGCTTCGCTTATCTCGCTGCCGTGTTGTGCTGTAACCGACTTTAAATCAAGATATTTAATCATTTCGTGAAACTATACTTTAATGTTACAGAACAACCAATGTTCTCCTTAAACTCGCATAAACCATAGTTGGGTATGCCGTCTTCCGTCGACGGACCGATGTCGAGTGTGCGCAGTCCGGCTTCGTAATAATGCCGGAACAAGGAGTAGGTGAGGAAGTTCATTGGGCGCAGAGCCGAATACTCGCGTATGTCGCCCCAATATACCACCTGCGCAACGCCCTCGGCGACATGAAAAACCTGTGCTGCAGCCACGTCTTCGCCTTCATGTTCGAGCACGAAGAAGTCGGCTCGTATGACGTTGCTCACCGTCTGCCACACTTGCTCCAGCGTCATGCGCAGCGGAAAACCGCGCTCTTCGCGGTTGCAGCGTATCACTTCGTATGCACGAGCCACGTCGCTATGGTCGTTGCTGTTGAGCTTTATGAGGTTGAACGGCACGTTCTGCGCATGATGAAGGTTCTTCCTTGCGCTGCGGTCTATAATCTGTTCGTAGTCAGCAATGCGCTGGAGGTCTACATGATAGTTGAGATCCGTGCAGCGCACATTCATCTTGCGCGTGAGCACACTCGTCCATTTCGACAGTTGTGTTTCGTCGTAGACAAGCGGTTGCAGCGTTACGGCAAGTTGCAGCGAGCGTTCTGCAGCGTATGCAAGCAGCAAGTCGACTGCCTCCTCCATGCGTTCAAGAGTCTGAACGCCACGTGTTGTGAAGCCTCCGAATGGAGCCGAAAATGGTGAGCGCAACATTCCGTTGCGCTCACCAAGTATAATTCCGAAGCGGTGCTTCGTGTCGTGTATCGACAAATAGTGAAGATCTTCAGCCTTGTCGCGGTTCAGTTCGGTGAAGTCCACTGAGTTGAACACGTGCTGCGGCGTGTATATCTTTGCATATTCGTCGGGAGATAGTCGTTCTATCTGTATCATTTCTTTACACCTTTATATTTAAGGAACTCCTCGTAGTCGTAGATGTAGTCGCTCTCGTCGTATAGCTCCGAGGCGAGCACGAGGCACACCGCACCCGACGAGAAGTCGTCGATGGTGCGCCATATTCCCGTTTCGATGAGCAGTCCTTGATAAGGGCGGTTGAGCAGAATCTTGCGTTTCTCGTGTCCGTCGTCGAGTGTAACGGTGAACGAGCCGCTCAGTGCAATGAGCAGTTGCTTCAATCGCTTATGTGCATGACCGCCACGCTTCGCACCTGCCGGCACATCATAGAGCCAGTAGGCGCGTGCAATATGGAACGGCACGTTCTTGAACTCCTCTACAACTGAGAGGTTTCCGCGTCGGTCCTCAATCTTCGGGATGTCAATTATCTTAGCATCTGCTACTTTCATAATAAGTTCTTTTCAGGTCGTTTATTTATCCATATACGGGTCTGTGCCCAATACGGTGGCAGCCAGGCGCTTCGCCTTGTCGCGCAATGCGGTTGTGTCGTCTGTCGGTTCGCCGTAGCAGAGCACTACGCCCATTCGTCTGCCGAAGTGTGCCTCTTCCTTACCGAAGATGCGTATGCGTGTGTGGTCTTCCTTCAGAGCCTCAACGAAGTTGTAAGGCAGTGGGTCGTTCGACTCCTTCGGCGAGAGGATAACCGCACTTGCGCCTGCGTGCTCCAAGTGGATTCCTGCGATAGGCATACCCATTACGGCACGGAAGTGGAGCTCGAACTCAGAAAGGTTTGTTGTGTGTCCGAGAGTCACCATACCCGTGTCGTGCGGACGCGGAGACAGCTCGCTGAAGATTACTTCGCCCTGCTTTGTGAGGAAGAATTCAACGCCCCAGATGCCGGCACCGGTCAGCGCGCGTGTCACCTTCTCTGCCATATCCTCAGCCTTGCGCAGCTCATCTTCCGGAATAGCGAACGGCTGCCAGCTCTCGCGGTAGTCGCCGCCCTTCTGCACGTGTCCGATAGGCGGGCAGAACAGCGTCGGTCCGTCCTTCTGTGTCACGGTGAGCAGTGTGAACTCAGAGTCGAAATGTATGAACTCCTCGATGATAATCTCCTTAACGTCGCCGCGGCTGCCTTCCATTGCGTCGTTGAACGCCTTCTCGAGGTCGGCTTCGCTGCGCACGATGCTCTGTCCGTGACCAGACGAAGACATGAGCGGCTTGATTACGCATGGGAAACCAATCTCCTTAGAGTGTTCGCGCAACTGCTCGAGCGTAGTAGCGTAGAAGTACTTGGCTGTGCGCAGGCCTAACTCCTTTGCAGCGAGGTCGCGAATAGCCTTTCGGTTCATTGTATAGTTCACGGCGCGTGCGCTCGGCACCACCTGTATGCCTTCCTTCTCAAAGTCGAAAAGACGCTCGGTGCGTATCGCCTCAATCTCCGGCACAATGATATCGGGGCGGTGTTTCTCTACAACAGCTGTCAGAGCGTCGCCGTCAAGCATATTGAACACTTCGTGCTCATCGGCAACCTGCATTGCCGGTGCATTCTCATATCTGTCGCATGCCACGACATACTGTCCAGCACGCTTTGCGGCGATGACAAACTCCTTGCCCAGTTCGCCTGAACCCAATAACAATATCTTCTTCATAGCTTATTCTCCTATCTTGATTATGTATTCGCTCATGAACGAAGCACCCGGCTGCAGGTGATTCATCAAGTATTTATCACGGAACTGACCGCGATACTCGTAGTGGTCGTGTACGCCATACCACGGCTCGATGCAGAGGAACGGAGCGTTCTTGCCGTAAGGTGTCCAGATGCCAACGCAAGGAGCGTTGAAGCTTACTGTGACTGCAGGACGCGCTGTCTGAGGGTCGAGTATTTCTATCTCGCGCAACTGGCACTTGTCGATGATTACTGCGTCGTCCTTGAAGCTTTCCTCGTTGAAAGCCCAGAGTCCGCCGTTGCATCCCTCCAGTTCGTAGCGGTCGTCGGTGATGCAACCCTCGTGATTGCCATAGATACGCTCAATCTTGTCGCCACGGTCGAAGCGCAGGCAGCCTTTGATAGGCTCGCCTTCCTTCACTCCCGGCAGGTAGAAAGCGGGGTGGGCACCTATCTGGAAGTGTATCTCGCGTGTATCGGTGTTGTGAACATGCCAGATGACGTGTATCTCGTTCTCCACGAGCTTGTACGTTACTGACAGCATGAAGCGGTATGGGTACTGGCGCAGAGTAGCCTCTGTGTCTGAGAGTACGTATGTCACACGGTCGTCAGCTTTCTTCAGCACTCGGAAGTTCATGTCGCGTGCAAAGCCGTGGCGTCCCATCTGATAGGTGTCGCCTTCGGTGCGGTATGTTCCTTTCCACAGTCCGCATACAATAGGGAAGAGGATAGGCGAACGGCGTCCCCAGTAGCGGTCGTCGCCCTGCCACAAATACTCCTTGCCTTCGTCGTCCTTGATGCTCTGGAGCTCGGCTCCAAGGTCGGACACTTCAACTGTTAACAGTTCATTGTGCAATGTTTCCATTTCGATAATCTATTAAATTATTCTTGTGTTCTCTCGTTGAACTTCTCCATGAGCCACACCTTCTGTTCGGCGATAGTAAGGTGGCTGTTGTCGAGTACGAGTGCGTCGTCGGCTTGGCGCAGAGGCGATGTCTCGCGGTGGGTGTCGATGTAGTCGCGCTGCTCCACGTTCTGCAGTATCTCGTCGAAATCGGCAGGCATACCCTTTGCTTCAAGCTCCTTGAAACGGCGTTGTGCGCGTATCTCGGCTGAGGCAGTCACGAAAATCTTCAGTTCGGCGTTGGGGAACACCACCGTACCGATGTCGCGTCCGTCCATAACGATGCCCTTAGCCTGCTGCTGCTCCACGAGTTTCTCGCGTACAAAGGGCAGAGCCGCTATCGGACTCACGTGTTGCGACACCTCTAATGTGCGTATGTATCGCTCTACGTTCTCTCCGTTGAGGCAGACTTCAGGCAGCTTAGTCTCATTGTTCAGCTGAAATGTGAGTTTTACATCGGGCAGCAAAGCCTTCAGTCTCGTTTCGTCGATGTTGCCTTCGGCGTCGAACACGTCGTTGCGCATGGCGAACAGCGTCACGGCACGGTACATAGCACCCGTGTCAACGTATATATATCCCACTTCGCGTGCAAGATCCTTTGCCATTGTGCTCTTGCCACATGATGAGAAGCCGTCGATGGCTATGGTAATTTTCTTCATATATAAGTTGTATATTTAGTATATGTTTTTAGTTGTTCGTTAGTTGTTTAAAGCGAGAAGGCGAGGTTCAGCATGAGCGACGAGCTCGACACGTGGTACTTGCCGTAAGCTAAGTTTATCTTGAAGCGGTTGAGGCTAACGCCTGCTCCCACCGAGAAACCTGCCAAGTGGGTGCGTCCGCCTTCTGAGGTGTTT
>ERZ1034844.1340-NODE-1340-length-11610-cov-6.381134_pt1 | contig 11610 bp, 10 predicted proteins | sample MGYA00520594_ERZ1034844 | MGnify/ENA primary metagenome ERZ1034844 (study PRJEB33766, sample SAMN09781733) | gut metagenome | biome: gut microbiome | host: Homo sapiens | place: Madagascar | study: EMG produced TPA metagenomics assembly of the PRJNA485056 data...
ACCAACCTCAGGCTTACAGTACAAATCCATTCAACTTTTTCTAGGGTAGTACACACTTTCAGCTCGCGGTAGTTAGTCACCTTATCCTCTGCCAACGCATACATCGTGTTGGTTGTATAATCGTAAGTCATGTCAGACACACGGCGCTCTCCATAGCGTTTGATGGTTTTCAGAGGCTCAAAGGTCTCGGCATCATACACAATGTATTTTGTAGACTGGTAAGCTTCATCATAGTCAGAAGAATCATACTGATAGCCATAGGTGTAGATTTTGCCGTCGAGATACTCGCCAGCGCCCACCTTCTCCATGTCATAATAGCCCGTAATCTTCTTCAGCAGCGTCACCTTAGTCGTGTCGTTGGTGTTGAATGTCACCCAACCAATCTCCGGTGTCGTGCTAAAGCCCTGGGCATCTTTTTTCAATTGGTCAATACGATACGCATAAAAGGTCTGGCCGTCATCGACAGCCGTCTGCGCCTTTACCGCCGTAGCTGGCCACAATGCCAGCACAGCAAGTGAGCAAGTCACTAATTTTTTGTAAACTTTCTTCATATATAAACAATCTTTTATAATGTTTTTGGTTCCTTTTTACAATCACTGATCTTCTGGCCACAATCTATATATGGTCAAGTTTTTTTCGTCATATATGAGAAAGCAAAAGTAGACAAATTATTTTAAACAAACAAATTTTATTTACTTTTTATTACTTTTTTTTAATATTCACTATAAAATTGTAAGATACGAAAAGGAACGCGCTGTTGCTTATAAGGCTGTTTTTTTCAAACTCTGTTCATTATAATGCAATCGTTTGAAAACAAGATTTTTTTGTGATTACCGCCCTCTTGCGTGACGTTCAGCGAATAAGCACAATGTTCAAACAAACGGCTCATGACGAGCCAAAGAAAAAAAGGCGAACACAGCACCCAAGCTTGTGTTCGCCTTTTTTTATATAACGGGGTTATCCCTTCACCGCGATACACTCGATCTCAACGAGAGCACCCTTGGGCAGCGTCTTTACAGCCACGGCAGAGCGTGCTGGATAAGGCTGCTGGAAAAACTCGGCGTAGACCTCGTTCATGGCAGCAAAATTGTCCATGTCGCTGAGGAACACCGTTGTTTTCACCACATGGTGCAGGTCGGTGCCTGCTTCGCGCAAGATGTTCTGGGCGTTGGTGAGCGACTGACGAGTCTGCTCCTTTATGCCGCCCTCTACAAACTGGTCTGTGGCAGGGTCAATGGGCACCTGTCCTGATGCGAACACCATGCCTCCGGCCTCAATGGCCTGGCTGTAGGGTCCGAGCGCCTTGGGCGCGTTGTCGGTGTGAATCTGTTTCATATCTTCTTTATTCTATAATCTTAAAACCTTTCTCCACGAGCTGTCGCTTTATCTCTGCCACATGCTCGTGGTTCTTTGTCTCAGCGGTGAGGCGCAGCAGGCACGCATTCACAGCCTCGCTGTCGGCGTTGCGCTCGTGGCTCACGCTTATGATGTTGGCTCCCAGCTCCGCAATGACGGTGCTCACCTGCACGAGCTGTCCCGGTTTGTCGTCAAGCTCTATGCAGAGCGTGCAGATGCGTCCGCTCTTCGTCAGACCGCGGTTGATGACGCGGTTGAGAATGGTAACGTCGATGTTGCCGCCACTCACGATGCACGCCGTCTTCTTGCCCTTGACAGGCACCTTGTTGAACATCACGGCAGCCACGCTGGCAGCGCCGGCACCCTCTGCCACCATCTTCTCAGCCTCAAGCAGATGCAGGATGGCAGCACAGATCTCGTCCTCGCTCACCGTCACGATGTCGTCGACATAACGTGAGCAGGTCTCGAAGGTCAGCGAGCCGGGCTCTTTCACGGCAATGCCGTCGGCAATGGTAGAGACAAAAGGCAGCGCCTCCTGCTTGTGGTCATGCAAGCTCTGCACCATGCTCGGTGCGCCTTCGGCCTGCACGCCATAGACCTTGACCTCGGGGTTGAGCGACTTCACGGCAAAGGCAATGCCGGAGATCAGTCCGCCGCCGCCCACAGGCACCACGATGGCCTCAACGTCGGGCAGCTGGTCGAGCAGCTCCAGACCGATGGTTCCTTGACCTGCAATGACGTTCTCGTCGTCGAAGGGGTGAATGAAGGTGTAGCCGTTCTCGTCGCGCAGCTGCAAAGCTTTCTGGTAGGCATCGTCGTAGACGCCAGGCACGAGGCACACCTCGGCACCCAGCCGCTTTGTTGCCTCCACCTTGCTGATGGGTGCGCCCTCAGGCAGGCAGATGAGCGATTTTATGCCCATGGCCGTAGCACCGAGCGCCACGCCTTGCGCGTGGTTTCCGGCTGAGCAAGCAATCACGCCCTTGGCTTTCTCCTCGGGTGTGAGCTGTGAGATCTTATAGTAGGCACCGCGAATCTTGAACGAGCCTGTCTTCTGCAGACATTCGGGCTTCAAGTAGACATCGCTCTCGGGGTTGACCTTCAGCGCGTGTACCAGCGTGGTCTTTCTGATGACCTTGTTAAGCACATAACGCGCCTTGTAAAAGTTGTCTAAATTCAACATTGTCCTTACTGTTTTTCTTTCTATCTTAAAGCATAGTTATCCTATTGTGCTATAAGATACTGCAAAATTAAACAAAACAAGCGATATATTAAACTTTTAAGCCGTTTTTTTATACAGGCGTCCAAAATTTTTAGGCACCTCCCACGATCAATGCCCCTTAAGAATTTTCTTTATCTCGTTGAGCTTGTTGAGAGCCTCAACGGGTGTGAGGTTGTTGATGTCGAGGCCCACGATCTCGTCACGGATCTGTGAGAGCACAGGGTCGTCGAGCTGGAAGAAGCTCAGCTGCACGGCATCTGACGAGCCAAGACGCTGCGTGGGGGCGTTGCTGGCCTTCGGCTTTATTGCAGCCTTGGCACCCGTTGCAGAACCGCCTGTGCCTGTTGGGCCGCTGTTTGCAGAGCCGTTGCCGGCCGTAGCCGCCAGACCGTCCTGTTCAAGCGCTCCCACCTGTGCGTTGTCGGCCTCGAGCTGTTTCAAAATCTCGTTGGCGCGTTGCACGATGCTCTTCGGCATGCCCGCAATCTCTGCCACATGAATGCCGAACGAGTGTTCAGAGCCGCCGGGCATCAGTTTGCGCAGGAAGATCACCTTGCCGTCGACCTCGCGCACGCTCACATTATAGTTTTTTATGCGCGGGAAGAGACGCTCCATCTCGTTGAGCTCATGATAGTGGGTTGCGAAGAGCGTGCGTGCCTTCGCCTTTCTGTACTGGTGCAGATGCTCCACAATGGCCCACGCAATGGATATGCCGTCGTAGGTAGAGGTGCCACGGCCCAGCTCATCGAAGAGCACGAGCGAGCGCGGCGTCACATTGTTCAGGATGTCGGCGGCCTCGGTCATCTCAACCATGAACGTCGACTCGCCCAGCGAGAGGTTGTCGGACGCTCCCACACGGGTGAAGATCTTGTCGACCACGCCCACATGTGCGCTCTGTGCCGGCACGAAGCAGCCCACCTGTGCCATGAGCGTGATGAGGGCTGTCTGGCGAAGCAAGGCCGACTTGCCCGCCATGTTGGGGCCGGTGATGATCATGATCTGCTGGTTGTCGCTGTCGAGGAAGATGTCGTTGGGCACATAGCTCTCGCCCACAGGCAGTTGCGTCTCTATGACGGGATGACGGCCCTGCTTAATGTCGAGCACAACGTCGTCGGACACCTCGGGGCGCACATAGCCGTGCTCGTCGGCAGCCTTGGCGAAAGACAGCAGGCAGTCGAGACGTGCCGTCACCGTGGCGTCGATCTGTATGTGGGGAATATAGGCTTGCATGTCGGCAATAAGCTCGTTGAAGAGACGTGTCTCGAGCGCCAGAATCTTCTCGTCGGCACCCATGATCTTCTCCTCATACTGCTTCAGCTCCTCGGTGATGTAACGCTCAGCCTGGGCGAGCGTCTGCTTGCGCACCCACTCTGGCGGCACCTTGTCCTTATAGGTGTTGCGCACCTCAAGATAATATCCAAACACGTTGTTGTAGCCCACCTTGAGCGAGGCAATGCCCGTGCGCTCCGTCTCGCGCTGCTGGATCTGCAACAGGTAGTCGCGTCCGTGGCGCGAGATCTGCCGCAGCTCGTCAAGCTCGGGCGAGAAGCCGTCGGCAATGACGCCGCCCTTGGCCACGAGCTGTGGCGGGTCGGGCTGCAGCTCCTTCTCTATGCGCTGTCTGAGAGCCTCACACAGGTGTATCTGCTCGCCCATGTTCTGCAACGCCTCGTTCTTGGCGTGCTGGCAAGCCGTCTTGACCTGCACGAGAGCCTGTAGAGCCATCTTGAGCTGCACCACCTCGCGCGGCGTGGCACGTCCCACCGCCACCTTGCTGGTGATGCGCTCCAGGTCGCCCATGCGGTGGAAGGCATCGTCCATGCACTCGGCAAAGGCCGGCTCATGGGCGTAATAGTCGACGATGTCGAGACGCGCCTTGATGGCCTTGACATCCTTCAACGGGAAGACGAGCCAGCGGCGCAGCATACGTCCGCCCATGGGTGTGGCTGTGCGGTCGATGACGCCGAGCAGCGACACACCGTCGTCCTGCATGGGCTGCAACAGTTCGAGAGAACGTATGGTGAACTTGTCGAGGCGCACATAACGCTCCTCCTCTATGCGTGATAGCGACGTGATGTGGGCTATATGTGTGTGCTGCGTAAGTTCCAGATACTGCAAGGCGGCTCCCGAGGCAATGATGCCGTTGGGCAGATGCTCCACGCCGAAACCCTTGAGCGACTTTGTGCCGAAATGGCGCAGCAGCTTCTGACGGGCTGTGGTGTCGGTGAACACCCAGTCGTCAAGCTCGAACACGCACCAACGGTTGCCAAAGGCTTGCTCAAACTGCTGTTTGCAGGCGCGGTCATAGAGCACCTCCTTGGGCTGGAAGTTGCCCATGAGCTTCTCCACATAGGGTGCAGGACCCTCGCCTGTGAGAAACTCGCCCGTAGAGATGTCGAGGAACGCCACGCCCACCACCCCGCCACGTCCGAAGTGGACAGCAGCAAGGAAGTTGTTCTCCTTATAGTTGAGCACGTTGTCGCCCATGGCCACACCTGGCGTAACCAGCTCTGTGATGCCGCGCTTCACGAGCTTCTTCGTGAGCTTGGGGTCTTCCAGCTGGTCGCAGATGGCCACACGCTTGCCGGCGCGTATGAGCTTTGGCAGATATGTGTCGAGCGCATGATGCGGGAAGCCCGCCATCTCGGCGTTGCCGCTTCCTGTCTTTGATGCGCCGTTCGACCGTCGGGTAAGCGTGATGCCCAATATTTTCGATGCCGTGACAGCGTCGTCACAGTAGGTCTCGTAGAAGTCGCCGCAACGGAAGAGCAGCAGCGCGTCGGGGTGCTTGGCCTTCAGCGAGAAAAACTGCCTCATCATCGGTGTTAGCTCGTCTTGCTTTGTTGACATTTTTCTTGTTTCCTATCTTTTATGGTTTCTTTTTTCTTTTGTTTTGATTACTGGAGGTTACGGGGCTACGGTTTATCTTCAGTTTTTTCTGCGGGCTTCCTTTTTATCAATGATTTCCAGCTTCATCAATGATTTCCCGCTTCATCAATGATTTCCAGCTTCATCAATGATTTCCAGCTTTATCAATGATTTCCAGCTTCATCGATGATTTCCCGCTTTATCATTTCACCCTTAAGAACCTCTCTATCACGTTGCCGTCGACAAACGTCCGGTCGGCCGATATGATGTCGTTCGGGAGCGAGGGGGCCGGTGTGCCGTCGCCCACACACAGGGGTGAGGTCTCGCGGCGGATCTCGTCCCACAGTCCGGCGTTGATGAAGGAGCGCAGAGTGGCAGCGCCGCCCTCCACAATGAGCGACTGCTTCTTTCTGCTGTATAACGTGTCGAGCACGTCGGTGATGCGTTGGCCGCTGGTCAGCACAATGCGCTCTGGCGACGGACCGCTCCACTCGCGCACGTCGAGACGCGGATGCTCGCGCTGGTCGGTGACACGTCCCACAAGAATGGCGTCGTTCTCGGCCCGCATCTTGTGTACGAGCATGGTGGTGAAGGGCGTCGAAAAGCGTGCGGCATGATAGTGGTCGTCAAGGAACCCGTCAGCCGACTGTGCCCACTTGAGCAGAATGTAGGGCCGGTGCTCTGTGTTGACGGTCATGAACCTGCTGTTCAGAGCCTTACACTCGTTTTCGAGCACACCCACCGTCACCTCTATGCCCGCCTCGCGCAGCTTGGCTATGCCGCGTCCGTGGACCTTGGCAAAAGGATCGACGCAGCCCACGACCACGCGACGCACGCCTTTCCTCACGATGAGGTCGGCACATGGCGGCGTCTTGCCGTAATGAGAACAAGGCTCCAGACTAACATACATCGTGCTTCGGCCGAGCAGCGGCTCATCACACGGACGCACCGACGCAAAGGCGTTGACCTCGGCATGGCCCTCGCCACAACGCACATGGTAGCCCTCGCCTATTATCCGTCCGTCACAAACGATGACGGCACCGACCATGGGGTTGGGCTTGGCATTCTGACGGCCACAGTCGGCAAGCTGAAGGCAGCGACGCATATACATCTCGTCGACCTCACGCTGAGCAGCTTCTTGAGAAGAAACGTTGTTCACCGCATCGGTCTTTAAGCCCTTGTTGTCATTATTTTCTTGGCTGTTATTTTGGAACATAATCAATTTTTATTAATTTTGTGGCATGACATACAACCAATTATGGAAGCGGCTCACCGCCATATACAATGAGCGTGAGGCCCAAGCCATCGTGCGCACCGTGCTCGATGCCCTGTTCGGCATGTCACTAACCGACATTTGTTTAGGCAAAGTTACACAATTATCGGCAGACGACACCACGCGACTGGAGAAAATCATGCAACGATTGGAAAAATCGGAGCCTGTGCAATATGTGTTAGGCGCCGAATGGTTCGCCGGACGACTGTTTGACGTGGCTCCAGGCGTGCTCATTCCAAGACCCGAAACCGAAGATCTGGTGAAATGGGCTTGCGACGAGGCGAAAGAAGAAAAGGAGGTTTCTAAAAAGAGAGAAGCTCAAAAAAAAGAAGAACAACCCTTATCTTCTCCTTTAAAAGAAGAAGAGGAGGGGTTAAGGAAAGGGAAGGATGCTTCAAAAAAAGAAGAACAGCTTTTATCTTCTCTCTTTAAAAACAATAAGGAGGTTCCTGAAAAAGGAGAAGAAGCCCCCCACCCTTCAATTCTTGACATCGGCACAGGCAGCGGTTGCATAGCCATAACCGTTGCGTTAGCCCTACCTCAGGCGCGTGTCACGGCGTGGGACATATCGACAGACGCACTGGCCATAGCAGCGGGCAACGCCCATAGGCTTGGAGCGAGCGTAAGATTTGAGCATCAGGATGCTCTCAGCGCCCCCGACGATGAAGAGCGTTGGGATGTCATTGTGAGCAACCCCCCATATATCTGCGACAGGGAGCGTGCCGACATGTCCGACAACGTGCTCAGTTATGAGCCAGAGCTTGCCCTTTTCGTGCCCGACAACGACCCTCTCCTCTTCTACCGCGCCATTGCCCGTTACGCGTCGAAGGCTCTCAAGCCCGGCGGCCGTCTGCTCTTCGAGACAAACACCGCCTATGCCCACGAGGTGGCCCAAGTCATGGCCAACGAAGGTTTCACCGCCATAGAGGTCCGAAACGACTGCTTCGGGAAACCACGAATGGTTAAGGGAGCCTTTATAAGGGAAGAGTGAAGAGTGAAGAACGAAGAGTGAAGAATTCAATTGCTCTGTTTTAAGAGGATAATTCTTGCTTAGGCAAGCGTCTCTACGAGCCGAGCGCAAAATTCAAAAACTCAAAATCGGCTGAAAGCCGACAATTCAAAATTCAAAATTCAAAATTGCGCTTCGGCGCATCCGACATATGACCACACAATTATCCGAATCTGAGGCGTTCTCACGCCTATCATCATCATGCGCACGGGCAGAATATTGCTCGGGGCAGGCACGCGACCGCATGCGACGATGGGGTCTTGACGAAGAGACCCAGGAGCGTGTACTCGCGCGACTGATAAAAGAACGTTATATCGACGACCGACGCTTCTGCGAGATGTTCGTCAACGACAAGATCAAGTTTGGCAAATGGGGACGACGCAAGGTCGAGGCTGCGCTATGGCAGAAGGGCATAAGCAGCGACATCTATGCGCCCGTGCTCGATGCCGTGGACCGGGAGCTGTATGCCGACACTCTCCTGCCGCTGCTCAAAGCCAAGCAACGCACGGTGACGGGACGCACAGCCTATGAGCGCCACTACAAACTGCTGCGCTATGCTATAGGCCGCGGCTTCGACATTGAACTGGCCAAGCAATGCCTCGACCAGATAGAAAAAGACAATGACGACGATTCAACAGCGGAGGATGAACCGTTTGACAGCGGTTACGATTTTTAATCGTCAATTGTGCGATTTTTAATCATCAATTGTGCTGTCGAAAGAACCATAAAAAAGCCAAGAGCTTTTTTAATAATTGAACTTTCGCAAGTGCATAATATACATGCGAAACTTGAGTTAAAAACAAAAACCAGAAGTTGTGAGCTTTCTGACAAACATAAAAGTGGCGATAAAACGGTGGCTCTCTGACGCCGTGCTCTTCATCAGTCCCTACATGTGCGAACTGTGCGGCGACCGACTGATGAAGGGGGAGCATGTGCTCTGCGCACGATGTTTCGACAGTCTGCCGCGCACCTCATGGTCGAAAGACCTCTACAGCAACGCCATGGCCCAACATTTCTGGCGTAAGATAAACATTGAGGCGGCGTTCGCCTTCGTTCACCACAAAGGCCACTCACATGCCAGCGACCTCATCTATCAGCTGAAATATTGCCACAACGAGGGCGTGGGGCTGTGGATGGGGCGCATGATTGGCAGGGAGCTGAAAGACACGGAGCTTGCCGAGAACGCCGACATCATCATCCCCGTGCCGCTCGCAAAGAAGCGTGTGCGACAACGTGGCTACAACCAGAGCGACCTCATTGCTGAAGGACTGGCACAGACCATAGGCCTGCCCATGCGCACCGACATCATTATGCGCACATCGTTCAAGCGCAGCCAGACGGCCATGACAACCGAGCAGCGCGAACTGAACGTCAAGGATGCGTTCGTGCTCCTGAAACCCGAGGACATAAAGGGCAAGCACATCATCCTCGTCGACGATGTGGTCACAACAGGAGCAACGGTGTGCTCCATAGGCAAAGAGCTGGAGAAAGCCGGCAACGTGAAGATAAGCATCGTTTCATGGGGCGCTGCTTTCGGAACCTTCTGACCAGCTTTCTTAAACCTTCATTTCACAAGCCCCTTCACAAAGACCAATCGCACAAATCCTTCGCACAAGCCCTTCGCACAAACCCGTCAAACAAGCTCCACATGCTCTGCCTTAACCTTCTCGTTAAGGAAGATCTGAGCACTCTCGCCAAACCTCTCTTCGCTCTCTGTCGTCAGATAACGGCAGGTGCCCCCTTGCGTCACCATGGCCTCCATCTCGGGATGGCGCTCAAGATAACTCTTCAGACTGTCAGCCACATAGGTGCCCTGCGGCATGATGCGCACACCGTCGGGCACATTCTTCACGATGCTGTTCATGAGCAACGGATAATGGGTGCAGCCAAGGATAATGGTGTCGATGAGCGGGTCGCGGCGCATCAGCTGGTCTATGCGCTTCTTCACGAAATAGTCGGCCCCCGGACTGTCTGCCTCGTTGGCTTCCACGATGGCAGCCCACAGCGGACAAGCCTGTCCCGTGACCGTGATGTCGGGGTGCAGCTTGCCAATCTCCATGTTGTAACTCTCTGAGCGTATGGTGCCCTCGGTGGCCAGCACACCCACATGGCGCGACCGCGTGAGCTGTCCAACGGTCTCTGCCGTGGGACGGATCACGCCAAGCACACGGCGCGAGGGGTCCACCTGCGGCAGGTCACACTGCTGGATGGAGCGTAACGCCTTGGCCGACGCTGTGTTGCACCCTAAAATCACGAGGTGGCAGCCCATGCTGAAGAGCTTCAGTACGGCCTGACGCGTAAACTCATACACCACCTCAAAGGATCGCGAGCCGTAAGGGGCACGGGCGTTGTCGCCGAGGTACATGTAGTCGTATTGTGGCAGAAGCTGACGAATGCCGTGAAGGATGGTCAGTCCGCCGTAGCCCGAATCGAACACGCCGATAGGGCCTGCGTTGTGTGGAAGATTCATAACTGCACGCTGTTTTTTTGTCTTGGGTTATAAAACCCTTTTTGTCGTAAAACTGTTCAGGAGCTTTTCTAAGGCGTAGGCCATAAATTTTGGGGCCTATGCCCTAAGCCTTCACTTCATTTCCCTACCCTTGCTTTCACCAGGCTCGTCACGTCAACGCCCATGGTGGGGTTGATGTAAGGGCAAGCGTTGTTGTCGGTGTTGAGCACAAAGGCCAGTCCCTGCTCTGCTGCTACCTCGCCGATGGCAGCCTTGAGCTTGGCATGTAGCGGCGCGTAGGCATCGCTCTCAGCCTGTGCGAGCAGACGGCGTGCCTCGGCACGGAAGGCGGTGTTCTTGTCCATCATGTCCTGAAGCTCAGCCTGACGCTTGCGCAAGATGGAGGGCACGAGGTCACGCTGGGCCTCAAGAAACTCCTCATACTTGGCGTTGAACTCGTCCTCGGAACGTTTCATCTCGACGTCATACTTGCTGCGCAGCGTCTCCAGCGACTTCTCTGCCTGCTCAATCTCGGGCATCGACTGCAGCACGTCGTTATAGCTGACGTAGCCATAGCGCAAGAGGGTGGCAGGTGCCTGTCCTGTTTGCTGGCGCGCTGCCGGTGCGTCGTTTGTGTTGATGATGATGTTGGTGTCCATCAACTCTTTCTGTGCGCTTGCTGCCAAGGGTGCGAGCAAGGCAAGAATGGCTATTGCGATTTTTTTCATATTCTGACAATGTTTGTTGTGGTAGCGGTTAAACCCAGATCGGTCATTAGACCGTTTTGGGTTAAAACCAAACGTGCCGAAGGGCGTGAAGCTCTCCGGCACATTGGTGGATGCGCTCCTGCGCACTGTTCTTAGTTATAATTGCTTAACAGCTGTTTTGTCGGCTGTGCTTTTTTACTTCTTGACGGTCTTCTGGAGCTCAGCCTTAACCTCAGCTGTAACGTCCTTGCTGAGAGTCTCGCTGATGTAAGGCACACCAGAGGTAACGTCCATGATGTAAACATAGCCACCAGCCTTGCCAACAGCCTTGATGGCGTTGACCAGACGGTCTGTGATGGGAGAGATCTTCTCCTGCTGAAGCTTCTGCATGGCCTGTGAGTTGTCCTGATAAGCCTGCTGAATCTTCTGCTGAAGGGTCATGAGGTTCTGCTCGGTCTCCTTCTGCTTGGTCTCGTTCATTGTCGACTTGGTCTTATCATACTCCTCTGCCTTGCGCTGCAGCTCTTCCTGCATTGCCTTGAGGTCGTTGTCATACTGCTTTGCAGCAGCCTCAACCTCACCGCGAGCCTTGATAAACTCAGGCATCTGGGCCATCACTTCCTGGGCATTGATATGACCAAATTTCTGTGCGAAGGCAGCCATAGGTGCCAACAGCATCAACATCATTAAAAGTTTTTTCATTGTTTTGTTATTGTTTTGTTATTG
>ERZ1034844.1347-NODE-1347-length-11577-cov-24.969970_pt1 | contig 11577 bp, 22 predicted proteins | sample MGYA00520594_ERZ1034844 | MGnify/ENA primary metagenome ERZ1034844 (study PRJEB33766, sample SAMN09781733) | gut metagenome | biome: gut microbiome | host: Homo sapiens | place: Madagascar | study: EMG produced TPA metagenomics assembly of the PRJNA485056 data...
TTTCTTTCTGTTCTTTATGTTCTGACTTTGCGAATTCTGACATTATTCCAAACACTGCTGCCGCTCCTTGCAACTTGTAAAGATAGGTTATGTCATCGACCTTATCACATTCATTCAGAATGTCATCGTAAATACGGTGGCGCTCAATTTTTGTGATCTTATCAGCCATTCAAAGGCCCCCTTTCTTATATTTTTAAATCCGGCGCTTGCTTTGACGCTACGGCTTTACCGGCGCCGGTTTGATTATTCAAATTTTGCGATTTTCACGCCATCTATTTCCAGATACAGAATTTTTAAGAATCCGTCTTCTTCATGGACTGGAAGAGACACTTCATGCCCCATGTCATCCAACGCTACGGCCCATGCTATGCAATAGCCATAGTTGACGTGGTTTCTGTTGACGTCTCCTTGTCTTGCATTATCATTTGTGCCGATAGCTGCCATAATGAATCTTTTTTCTATTTTTTTATAATAATTTTCCATTTCTCATTTTTCCTCCAGTGATTTCCATGCTTCTATGTAATTATCTATACATCTCTCAATATCAAATGTGGCTTTCAAAAGCTCATTAAATTTCTCTTGTGTAATTACTTCCTCTGAACTCATAACGATAATGATTCCTCTTGCAAGCCCCAACTGGAAATAGGCGTCTTTGTATTTACCTTTATAAAGGTAATCCCTCGAACATTCAAAAGCGTTGCGAATCATTTCATAACATTCTTCCTTAGACGTTTTCATGTTTTCTCCTTTCTGACCTGCCATCATCAGTGCCGGGTGGTCATTCCCGACAGACGGTCATTGCTGACCGTTTCGGCTAACATGAAATGAATTCAACAGTACCGAGACATTCATTTTTCTCTTTCAGGTCGTATGCCATATCCATAGCCATCAGATAGATACTCTTTTCGTCTCTATCGTCCAGAAGTTCAATTCTCCTTGTGATCTGCTCTCCGTTGTCCATGTTGGTGTAGTGCGCTTTAAATGAATACATCCTTTATACCTCTCTTTCTACCTTAAACAGCCAGTCTGTCCTTTCCGGGAGGCCTGCCGCCTCCCTGTGCTCTATCTAATTTCATCAATGACTCTGACAAGATCAAATCCGTTGTCATTGATATACTTTTCGACTTCTTTTTCTGTTCCGGCTTTTAATGTAAAGCCGAATGCCTTTGTGATTTTCTCTAAGTAATAAACGCCTTCGTTTTCTCTTAAAAAGAAATTTTTATTTCTTCCCTGTTTGTATTCTGCGATAACCATTTTTTATTTCCTCCTTGTGGTTGGTTTGTTTGTATCTCTCTTTGTGAGTTTATTATATCACATCGTGAGCGAATGTCAATAGATATTTTACAAAAAATATTGACAACGTGAGTTTTTAGGAATATAATAATAACAGATGGAGGTGATAAGAGAGTTGAAAGACCGTATCAAGCAGGTGCGGAAGGATAACAAACTTACACAAGTTGAATTCGGTGAAAAAATCGGCGTAAAAGGTAATACTATTACGAATTATGAAAACGGTTTACGAACCCCTGTAGATGCAGTTATCCTATCCATCTGCAGAACATTCTCAGTCAATGAGCATTGGCTCAGGACAGGAGAAGGCGAACCTTATATAAAAGGTTCGGAAGACGAACTGGCGGAACTCGTCGGACGGCTCTATAAGGACAAAGGCTCAATGAGATATAAAATGTCTCTGGAACTGTGCCGGTCGATGGAGAAAATGACCGACGAACAGCTGATGGCGTTCGCCGAATTCGTCAAAAGGCTTGCCGAAGCGGCAACGCCAGAAGAGTGATAGTTGGGAATCCCCGGAATGTTCCGGGGCTATTCCTGATATATAAAAGAAAGGAAGTAGAGGGGATATGAAGAAATTCATTTGTACGGCGGTCACATTCGCCGTGATCGTCGCAGGAATCACAGCATGTGGCGGAAAAAATACAGAAACACAAGCACCAGCACCGGAGGCTGCTCAGACGGTCGCTGTATCTGAGGCAGTGGACACAGAAGCGGCTACAGAAGCACCGGAAACCGAAGCAGCAGCGCCGGAGGTTGGTTCTTATGTTATATATTCGGCTCAGAATGGTTCAGATGATGCAATGACCCGTGATATCTTAGAGGCTTTCGGATTCACAGACGAAAATACTTATCTTAATATGAAAGCTGACGGAACTCTTGACATTGCTATCTGCGACGATAAATCTTCTGGAACATGGGCAGACGGCAAGATGGATATTAAGGGATACGAATATACATATGAGATGGATGGAGATATGATTACATTCACGACAGAGACAGATGATGGCTCTGCAACATATGTATTCCAGAAGGGTGATGCCGCTGCTACTTCCGAATCTTCTTCTGAGGAAAGCACAGCAGCCGGACAGGATTTCTCTGGCGACTATGAAGACATGGGAGACGGCACAATGTACATTGCTTGTGCATCCGGCACATCTGAGGACGGAAACGTTCCGGTGCTCTTCGAAGCAGCGGACACTGTTCTGGATCAGATTGGTCTCGACTCAATGGGTATGGACGGATCGCATCTTTCGTACATCTATATTGATGGAAAAGAGACAGCAAAAGAACAGCTCGCAGAGTCTCAGATATCACTGGATTTACAGGGCGACGCACTCAAAGAGGGCACGCATAAAGTAGAAGTTGTCCAGTACGACAATGACGACCCTAGCGGTACAGTAATTACATATAAAACGGCAGCTTATGAGGTGAAAAATAAGTAGTTTAAAGGCCTCTCACGATATCGTGAGGGGCCTTGTTGCTTTTAAATCAAGTTGATTATTAACTTGTAGATGAAAATCAGCAGCGAGCTGTCTTCTATCTCGTCAATGTGCTTTTTAATGTACATTTTTAGGTCGTCGTTACTCATATACTATCCCGCTTTCTGAATCGCTTGCCAATTGCGCCGACAAGCCTGAAGAACCAACACGTTCGCTCGTCTCGAGGCTTCCTGAGCCTCAACAATACACTGTGAACAGCCGTTACGGTGTCACAGTCCGCATCAAGGAGCATTTGTTCAATTTCCCTGATCTGCTTCTTCTTGTTCATGTGCACCATCCCAATCATTTTTAATGTTATATTAGTTACGATTATATTCTATCAAACCAGTAGAGATTGCGTAATTATCATTTTTTCGTTAAAAAGAGGGAAAATTTTTACGCCGAAACAGGGAAAATTAAGGAAGTGTTTCTATATGATGAAAAAATATGACATTTCGGAAAGGTTCGCAAAGATGTGGAGAGAATCAAGGGAATCTGTAGGAAGGAGTCAAGACTATATGGCCAAGGCTCTGGGCGTAAGCAAAAAGACAGTCCAGAACTGGGAAAACGGGACGTCTTGCCCGTCTCAGCAAAAAGGTTTTGAATGGTTCATGGTTCTCGGTGTCCAGCCGATGCCGTATTATTTGAAGATTCTCTATCCGTACGAATTTGATCGGATCGAACCCGGTGCGAATGAAAAGGATGTCGGGTTTGCGCTTCTGACGCTTGTATCTAATCTAACTGTGGATCAGAAACGGAAACTTCTATACATCCTGCAAGGCTGCCACGGATCGTCCCCGATCTGTATCCTAGAAATGCTGACGGCCTACTTGCAGACACCGCTTGAATATAGATTGAACATCGCCGCAAGCATAGCGATAAGTTATGAAGTGTCAGAATCGAAAGACATCTTGAACAATCCGGCACATGTGCAGCCGAACATGGACCTTCTGAATCTTGCGATCAAGCGGGGACGGAAGGCAGTTATTGACGGAAAAGGGTGTTACACAATTGTGCTGCCAAACGAGAGTGAAAAAGGGCAAAAATAAAAGCCCCGTTTGGCGTCGGGGCTTTTATCGAAAGGAGGTTTCATGCATCGAGCACTTGATACTTGTACACGAAATGGGTATTTACACGCTAGAGAGCATGTGTGTTGGTAAGTGTGTGCATGTGGTATTACACAACGCAAAAAGAAAAAATGAATGTATATCTTCCGTACTTTCATTATACTGTGAATGCGAAAAATTACAATAAAAAAATGAGGAAAAACCAAAATGAATGAATACTATATATATCTAAGAAAAAGCCGGGCAGACAGTCCGCTTGAATCTGTCGAGGAAGTGCTGGCCAGACACGAAACAATGCTGCAGGATTTGGCTGTTAAAAAGCTCGGCTATCGCATCCGCGAAGATCACATTCTTCGTGAAGTCGTATCCGGCGAAACTATCATTGAACGTCCGAAGATGATAGAGCTGCTGCGGATCATCGAAGCTGACAATGTTAAGGCTGTTCTTACTATCGAACCGCAGCGACTCACAAGAGGCGATCTGGAAGACTGCGGCAAGGTCGAAAACGCTTTCAGGTATTCGAACACGCATATAATAACACTACAGATGGAATATGACCTGCAAAACAAGATGCAACGGAAATTTTTTGAACAGGAGCTGATGCGGGGCAACGACTATCTGGAATATACGAAGGAGATCCTGTGGAGAGGTCGGATCCTGTCGGCTCAAAAGGGGAATTTTATCGGCAGCATACCGCCGTACGGTTACGAAAAGGCGAAGGACGAAATCGGCCCGACACTGGAAGTCGGTGAGTTCGGTTGGGTTGTTCAAAAAATTTTTGATATGAAATTTTTTGAACACAAAAGTCTGGGAAGAATTGCGTTCTACCTAAACAGTATAAACGTCAAACCACCACGGGGTAAAAAATGGGAACGCTCTTCTGTGAGCTTCGTTCTTCAGAATCCGCATTACAAAGGTTATGTCCGTTTTGCTCACACAAAAACCGAATTTTCATATGAAGACGGGCACCTTGTAAGAAAGAAAAGCACGGCCGACCCCGAAGACGTTATACTGGCAAAAGGGAGACACGAAAGCCTTGTAAAAGAATATGTATATGACGGTGTACAGGAAATGCTCAGAAACGACCCTCGTGCACACGTAGATCATGCGATCAAAAACCCTCTGGCCGGACTGGTATACTGTTCTGAATGTGGCCGATCAATGACACGGCACCCTTACAAGCGAAACACAAAGGACCGTATAGAATGCCGGACAAAAGGCTGTGGAGGAAAGTCTGCATATCTGGACGATGCAGTAAAAAATGTCGCCGACTCGCTTGAGTCAATCTCGATAGAATTAGAAGCGAGAACAAACAGCAGCGCTTCTGACGATGACAGCATTTACACAAAGCAGATACAGAAGATGGAGGACGAATTGCAGTCTATGGCAGAGCAAGAAAAGAAGCAATATGACCTGCTTGAAAAGGGGATCTATTCGGAAGATATTTTTTTAGAGCGTAACAGCTCTATCAGGGCAGAAATGAACGATCTGAGTCAAAAAATAGATACATTAAAGAAGAACCGCCCGAAGCGTATAAATTACAGCGATCAAGTTGTCAGATTACGCGCTGCGGTTGACGGCCTCAGGGACGATGATCTATCAGCGGAAGAGAAAAATATACTTCTGAAAAACGCTGTGAAGAGGATAGATTATATATTTTTAGGCAGAAAAGAAAAACCATCATACGCGCTCGATATAGAGCTTTTAATTTGACGCTTTCAGATATACATCATGAGCATACGGATTCATCTAAATACTCATGATGTATATATTTTTAAACTTTTTTATTTTTACCCCTTGACTATTGGGTCCCAATAGTGTATAATAAAGACAGTTAAGGAAGAACAAAACAAATTCAAAGGAGATATGAAATATGAAAACATTAGCAAACGAAATCAAAAAGGCACTTGCAAACAACGAAATGAGCTTCTCAGAACTTGATGCTTGTATGGTTGAAAATGGTTACTATTCCGTTCTTGATGATGGAATAACAGAGGATATAAAAGCTGACAAATGTGTATGTTACACAGCTTGTGATACAGATGAATGCGAAGTTAGAATTAGCTTCGAAATCACTATCGATTGTGGTGAAGACGAAGATGTAGCCGCTTTCATCTTAAAGGTTACTGATGTTTGTGTTTTCTAGGAGTAACATGCCATGAAAATGATGAAGGATAGAGTAAAAAAAATCAGAGAAGATGCCAATCTTACTATGGCCGAATTTGGTGAAAGAATTGGTATCAACTGGCGTATGGTCGCCACCTTAGAGCGCGGAGAGCGGGAACCTACATATACAAATATTACAATGATATGTGGCTATTTTAGTGTCAATAAAGAATGGCTTATAACAGGCGTTGGGAAACCTTATGTGAGCAATTCTGCTTCGGAGCTAACGCAAGGGCAAAGGATTAAATTTGTCAGAAAAAGGCTCAAATTAGACCAGCGAGTTTTGGCAAAACTTCTTGATTTAGGACGCGCAACGATATCCAATATCGAAAGAGGGATATCTAAAATGAGTGACGAATGTATACACACAATGTGCGAATATTACAAAATAAATGAAGAGTGGATTAGAACAGGCAAAGGCGAAATGATGACGTCTGATTTTCTAAACACATCCGAACGTGAAAAGCTCATTGGAGAACTTGAAACAATTTACCCAAAATTAACTACAGAGCAATTAAAAAGAGTTGTAAAGTACGGAAAAACGCTAACGCATTACACGGGAGAGTTTCAAAAAAAGAAGGATAATGAAAATGAAGGAAATAAAAAGAAAAATCATGTTCAGTAAGGCATATGGGAATGCTAGCAAAAATTCTTATACTTGCAAAATGGCAATCCCATCCGCGATGATGGAGGCCTTAAATCTTTCACAGGATGACCGGGAGGTCGTCCTGAAGATAGAACCGGGAAAAGTTATTATAGAAAAAGCATAAGAGCTATTTACTATTCATAGGGAGGAAATAAAATGAAATATGAAATAAGAACAACAGCAGTAAACGATCCAGAAGCCGTAGGATGCGGAATTGTTACGGAAGCTTACTTCGGCGGAGCTATACTTCCTTATACAAAGGAATGGAAGTATGTACCTAGTGGCATACTTTCTGAATGTGATGAAAAAAACTTCATTACAGAATATAGAAATATAGAGGAGGAATAAAAATGACTAATATCGAAATATTAATGTATGTATTATGAGGTAGAAATTATGAAAATTTCTGAATTATGGGATACATTCAGATATGAGCTCGATGATCTGAGAGAACAATGCGTCGAAGAAGGGAACGATCCAGAAGGAGATATATTCGATTCGATGGCGGACGAGCTGTACAAAAGGTACATGGAAGCTGAGAAAAAATGTGAAGACTACAGCGACTATTATTAGAACTCAAAAGGACGGGAATTAATCTCCCGTCCTTCTTTCGCTTTTCAGCCGCTCTACAATGGTGCTGTACTCTTTCGGATAGATAGCCCGTATGGCTTCCATGTGCTCGTCCATGACGGATATGAGTACATCTACAGGCACACTGTAAGCAGCCTGATAGAATTCACTCTGAGGCTCGTCTGCGACTATCTGGCGCGGATTTGAAGCACTATAGCTGTATTCCTCTACTTTTCGTACCCGCTCCGGTTCTCTTCCGTTCTGAAGACCATCACGGACAGTATAGAGGCACGCCAGTTTTTCGCAGACTGCATAGTTCGTGCCGCCTGTCTCAAGCTTTGCAATTTCAGCATTGATTTCGTTCAAATCCACGTCCTTCACCGCCTATCCCTGCAATTCTTCCAGTGCCCTTTTAAGCGACGCTCGATCGGTCTGAGAGAGGTCGTCACGGTCCATCATGTCTCTGATCTGGTCGGATAGATAATCACGGCACCTATTCATCTCACGGCTGCCGCCTCTGGAATAATGGCCGCGGACATAGTGACGGCCTCTGTTCGCATAGCTCATGCCACGGTCATCCATGCGCATGTCATCATGGCCGTATGTGCCGGATGCCCGCCAGTCGCCGTCCATAGAATATCCGTTATCATCAATATACATGATTTTTTCGATGTTCTTGACGGTGTCGGTAAGCTTGTGGACCGTCTCAAGGTCACCGGCGCTCATCTCGCCTTTCTTAGCAATCTCATCAAGCTCCTTGCAGAGCATTTCTTTCAAATCATACAATGTATTTTTATTCATTCTTCACACCTCCGTTACGCAACCCGATCAACAATCATGTTTGCGTTGCTGATATTAATAGCCTCTGTGGATACGTTCTCTAATGCAACCGTTACGCAGCATCCTCTAGGGACGTCGATGTAAGCAGCAACGTACACATTGAAGTAGTTGTCTACAGCTGCCGGCGTTACTGTTGCAGTTGCAGAGTTAAGAGGCTCACCGGCAATCGCCAGAGCCACGGAGATGGCCTCAACTGTGCCTCCTGTAGGAATAGCAATGTTACCGCCAAAGCTGACCTTATAGCGGGCCTTGCACTGGTTTGTAGTGCCTCGTAATGTTACGATTCCTGCGCCTTCTCTGTGAACAATGCCACATCCACCCTTGACCGCTGTTTCTGTCAGAGGAAGGTTCTGGCCAGCGGCGACTAGAACTGTATTGGAATTTGTATATTCTGCCATTTTTTCACGCTCCTTTTCAAATAAAAAGTGGCAGGGCAACACCCCGCCACTTAAGCAGTATCAGCGGAGGAGTGCTGACCATGTCGTCATGCGACAAGCTGCCTTATGTCGTTATTCAGTTAGCATCCGCAGCCATTCCCGCAGTTGCCGTACTGGTAAGGTGCAGGCACTGGGAATGCTGGAACAGGGCGCGGGTTGTAATAAGCAAACTGGCCTGTCATGTACGCCTTAAGCGTATCATTCTGAGCGGCCTGACTTGCTGCAAGCTGTGCTGCAAAAAGCTGCTGGCTCTGCTCTGCAATCTTCGCATCCTTCGCCTCGATTCTCTGTGCTGTCATAGCATCGAGAATGGCTCTAGCGTTTGCGTTCTGGTTGTCGATAATGTCTCTAGCCGCTGTGTTGACACTCTGTCGTGTCTCACAAGACTGCTGTGCAAGGTTGTAATTTACACCCTGGATAGCCTCTCTTGTCTCACAGCAGCAATTAGCCTGCTGCATCTGCATAGCATTAAGCTGCTGCATCAGTCCAGCCTGCTGGTTGGCTCTGGAAATCTCAGCAGACATGAAGCCGTTGCTTAAATTCTGCTGCACACCGTTCACAAGCTGAGCCTGTGAATAGAATCCGTCGCACAAGCCATTATTGACGTTGTCAATTTTTCTTTCAATGTTCGCGAAGTCGGATGTCAGGACGTATCCGTCTACTACTCCCGCACCGACACCGTTTCTGTTGCCTCCGAAGCCGTTGCCGCCCCATCCGCAGAAAACGAAGAGGAAAAGAATAATAAGAAACCATGAACCATCGCCCCATGCTCCATTTTTATCATTGCCGCCAGTTACTGCTGCAAAGTCGGCAGGGGTCATTTCACTTGTCGTTAAGCTCATTCAAACACACTCCTTTTTTATCTATATAAACCATTGGCCATGATTTTTTCATTTATGTCCCATTTCACCCATGATGGACTGGAACTGCTTTGCCATCGACTGTAGCTGATTCAACTGATCCTGATTCATTTGACCACTTTGCAAAAGGTTCATAACCGCCTGCTTCGGGTCTCCCGTGAAAGAATTTTTGAACTGATTGAACTGCTGTATCATCTGCATTGGATTATTCGGAATCTGCTGCATCATTTGTGATCGCTCCTCTCTTTTCAAGAACGCCTACACGCTCTTCTAATGACTTAAGCTGTTTTTCTATAACATTATCCGCATCCGTCCGTTTAGGATCTGGATTCGGAGTCTGTGCACCTTTTCGGGTGTATTCGAACACTTCCATATACGGCTTTCCCGTCTGATCGGCTCTCTTTTCGTAGAATACCGGGGCAGTGCTGTCCCACAATCGAACAAATCCGTTCGGTGCTACTAGATAAGCCTGCGCTGCTCCCTCTCCCTGTACCCAGATTCGTTCATCTTGATTGGTCGGCTGCTGCTGAACCGGTTGATTCATCTGGTTGAATGCGTTCTGCATCCGAAGCTGACTCAGCTGATCAGGAACAGGTGGGTTATAACCCACACCAAACTGCGGATACTGCTGATAGTTGTTCATGTTTCCGTAAGGGTAATTCATGCGCTCTCCTCCTTTTTATGCCAGTAGTACAGCGGGATTTCTTGCCCGGAATCCCATGTGTCGTACCAGTCGCCATCCACTACTGCCACCACATGCCCGGAAAGGGCTAATATGTAAATGCCTTTCTGATGTTCTCTGGCGAAATCTGAGACTGTATATATCTTTCCGTGTACATCCGGAACCATCTTCCGTGAAAAGCCTATATCTAACAGATATGCGCCCCATACACTGTTGGCTGACGGCATATCGGACATTAACAGACCGTACAAGCACAGCTGCACATAAATATATTGCCAGCTCTGTCCTGTCGCCTTACTGATTGCTCGAACCGTACAGTCTCCGACTCTCGCCGCGATCGGATTGGGGTTGTATCGCTTATACATCAATAGCCCCCTTTCTAATCTATATTTAAGCAAAAAAATATAGCGTATCCCACGAATCAGATACGCTATATTTACGCACATTATTTATTTTTTTAATTCTTTTGCATAGGCTACAACCCACGGAATTGACAGGAGCTTGTCCGCAGCACTGTACCAGATCTTCTGAACATTCCGTACTGAAATGTCCATCACTTCCGCCGCCTTTTCCTGTGTATAACATTCGTCCAGAAGAAGGCTGACAGCCTCTTTCTCTCTTCTGTTCAGCCGTGCCCGAATTATCGCAAATTCGATGATCTGGCTATCCCCACAATCCCAAAAGTATTTGACCAGGCTTCTATCCATGCTTTTTAAATGCACAATATACAAGACACACGATATTAAAAACGGCTGAAAGAGTAAGGGCCTTTTTTAATCGTATATTGCGCTTCTCTGAATGAATAGCGGAAGATAATGCATCTTCTAGCAGCATTTCCTTTGCTTTTTTCATATTCTTGTTTACTTTCTGACAGCTTTAGCTTTTCTCAAACAAGATGGTCCGAATTTCAGATCTGTTGTCTCTCCCTCTGCAATCTGGAACGCCTTAATAGCTGCTACAGTCCTTCCAAGGCATTTTCCGTCTACTCTGTCCTTGTATGTGCCGTACCATTTAAAAAACAGCTGCACCTTCTTAACTTCTGATCCAGTGTCGCCTTCACCAATATAGCCTTTTGATGGAAGAGTAGGGAACTCGCCTGTATAAGCCTTCTTGCCAGATTTTTTCTGTACGATCCAGATGACGTTGGTATCGTATCTGAGCTTTTCAGGGCTGAAATATCCGGTGTTGTTTCTTGCACCAGAATCACGAACATACAGCTTTCCGTCCTTGTAGTCCGTGATGGCTAAGTAATGACCGCCGGATGTCCAAAAATTGTCCTTTGCCCCGTTGACCTTTCCGACCGTCAGGAACACGGCCCACCAATCACCTTTTAATGACTTCATCTTAGCCATTGCGTTTTTCCAGATTGTGCCGCCGGAATGTTCTGGTTTGTAATATCCAACGACGTCGAAGCCGTAACTTCTGAAAGCAGCAGTTACACCGGCACGGGTTGTGCCGGATGAAAAGAAATCGCCGTTTGCGTAGAGCCACTCGGCAACCTTTTTTGGGGTAATGTCCTTGACCAGATTGGCAACGAT